>Ga0065720_1003725_pt1 | contig 13339 bp, 9 predicted proteins | sample Thericmetagenome_FD_59107 | JGI IMG/M metagenome (GOLD analysis project Ga0065720, IMG submission 59107) | Thermophilic microbial communities from the Joint Bioenergy Institute, California, USA of rice/straw/compost enrichment - eDNA_2 v2... | ecosystem: Engineered > Solid waste > Grass >... | reverse complement strand
AAAGCGTGTGCCTATGGAAAAATGAGATTTTTTCTAGCTCCGCTCACAGAAAACCTTGCTGTTATGGGATTCTTGATTTTCTATATGCCCAAAAATGCCGATTTACTGTCGAACTCGGGTACAACCGGCAGAGNATNTACACCTCTAATTCAGGGGGATGGCCCCCAGCAATATATCGGGAAAGGATGCTCTCCCAAGCAGCNTAGCTATGGGCTTCTGCATGAGGGTGTTTTCTAACTGCACTTTTTTTGACAACTCCAGGCTTATCCTGGAGGAGAACGAAACTGTTACCATTCCAAGATACTGACCAAGGTCATCATTTATGCCTACACTCAGCACATCTACTCCTCCAGACAGATTGCCAAGGCATTGAACGACACGAGTTTGTTAGGTCGAAATTAGACAAAAAAAGTAAGCCTCCTTCGAGGCTCCGATCAGACGGCTCAGAACATGTGTCCGGATTGTCTCCGTGATAGACCAAATAGGAATGAAGTTGAGCCCACTTGTAGCCATTGTCGGCAAGTGCCAAACGGGCATTGGCTTTAAACATCTGGGACTCATCCTACCTAGTTCGAGGAGCATTTTATCATGAAGACTTGCCCCTTATGCATCTGTAGAAACCATTGACTTCATTTTTTTCCGAAAACTGAACCGACTAAAATTAAAGCATAACGCAACAACAACTATTAAATATGGAGTCATTAGTACAATTTCTGTAGGCATATCCGCAGTTTGAAGCTGGTTAGATATTGCATTTGCTGTACCAAAAATTAGGCAAATAAATAAAACTCTTACCGGAATTGCTTTTGCAAAAATGACTGCAGCTAGTGCTATAAAACCCTGCCCCGCTGTCATATTTTCAGAAAACATGTTAAGAAAGCCTAACGATATTTGGGCACCGGCTAACCCACAAAGTCCTCCAGTAATTAAATTTGCTATAAAACGTGTTTTATTTACATCTATCCCAATTGTTGATGCCGCCTCTGGATTTTCACCACATGCGATAATTCTCATTCCAAAAGAGGTTTTAGAGATTATAATGTGGGTTGCTAGTACACTTAAAAATGCAAAATAAACTATTAAAGTTTGCCCCTTAAATAACTCCCCTATGATGGGTATTGAACTTAAAAATGGAATATCAATTTTGGGAAGCCCAACAATTTCGGGGGAAATAAATGACCCTGATGTATTAAAAATTAAATTTAATAAAAACTTTGTAAACCCCATCGATAAAAAGATCAGGGCCATTCCTACAATGATTTCATTGCCTTCAAGCTTTAAAGTTAGTAGCGAAAAAAAAGAGGATATGAGCATACCGATCAGTATTGCAAAGAGTACTCCAATTAAAGAACTACCCATAAAAAAACTGCCGACAACTGCAAAAAATGCTCCAAATAACATGTATGCTTCAAGAGCAACGTTCGCTACCCCAGCTCTATCTGCATATAACGCACCAATAGTCGCTAGTAAAATAGGGGCGGTAAGACGAAGGATAACCCCTAAGAAGGAAAAATCAATAGCTTCCACCTTCATCGCCTCCATTTCTTTTATTTCTATTTACTTTAGTTTTTTTACCCCTACAAATAGATTCTTTATTTTATTAAATCCCAAGAACTTCACTGAAACGAAACATATAATTATTGTTTGTATAATAACGGCAAATGCACGTGATAATTCGCTATATCTCTCAACTGCCAATGCCCCAGCTTTAAGTGCCCCCATAAAGATTGCTCCTACAAACACCCCAATTGGTGTATTCCCACCTAATAAAGAAGCTAATAAACCCTCAAACCCGTAATCAGGAGAAAAGCGTGAAACAAATCTGTACAGGTTTCCTAAAACTTCAACACTGCCGCCAATACCACCAATCGCTCCGCTTAAAAGCATAACTTTGATCCGAATTCGATTTACATTAATTCCACCATAATTGGCAAAATTGCTATTCAATCCAGTCATTGATATTTCATAGCCAAGTTTACTTCTTTTTATTAACACATAAAAAAATACTGTTATTAAAATAGCAATAATAATTCCCAAGTTTATTTGGCCAAAAATCTTTGGGAGTTTTGCGCTATCACTAATTTCTTCTGTAACCAATGAGTTTCCGGATACACCCTCAGCAAGAAAATAATAATTTACCAAATAATCAGTGAGCAGATAAGCAATATAATTAAGCATTAAAGTAACCACAATCTCACTTGCACCTAGATAAACCCTCATCAAGGCAGGTATTAAGGCCCAGAGCATTCCCGCAATTGCACTTGCTATAAAGACAATTGGTATATGAATCAAAGGCGATAAACCGGTAAAATAAATCCCAACTAATGCGCCTGCGAACGCCCCCATATACATTTGTCCATCTACCCCAATGTTAAACATTCCTCCCCTGAAAGCAATAGCAAATGCTACTGCTGCAAACAACAAAGGAGTTGTCCATCTGATTGTAGATGAAATTTTGTATGCATCACCGAAAGCCCCGGAAATTAGAATTTGATATATTTGAAATGGGTTATATCCGGAAACAAGGATTAAAATAGATCCTACTATTATCCCTATAATGGTAGCAAAAAAAGCCGTTCTTAATTTAGTAGGCTTTGGACTAAAATTAAACTGCAAAACAATCTACCCCTTCCTCATTTCCCCAGCCATCTTTCTCCATGAATTCGACCAATTCCCTTTCAATAAAAAATCCTCTCCTGTTATCACGATAAAAAATGTGATAACAGGAGATTAACCGTTCAGAATAATATCATTACCTTATTGGTTTATCAGGTACTTCTATTTCCCCATTAATAATTTTCTGTCTGTAATCGTTTATTTTTTCCTTCAGATCATCCGGAATACTCACTAAATTATCGGGTGCCAAAACCAAATCTATTCTTTCTTCCTTTAATCCGCCATATTCTACTTCTCCGCCTATCGGATTACCTTCTTTAAGATCTTTTAAAGCGTCATAAATCATGTTATTGTAATATTCGACTGCAGAGCCCAGCACGTTCCCGGGAACCATTTCATTCTGATTTGCGCTTCCTCCAATTACATATTTATTTACTTCTTTAGCGGCATCCAATACACCTAACCCTGATTTGGCAGCAGCTTGAAAAATAATATCAACACCATTTTTATACTGCGTTAACGCTAACTCTTTTCCTTTAGTTGGATCCTCAAAATCCCCTACATAAGAATTGATAACTTCAACATTCGGATTAACTGTCTGTGCACCCGCTTGATACCCCGCTAACCAGCGATTGATTTGCGGATTGTCATTGCCGCCAATAAATCCAATCTTATTTGTTGATGTCATAGAAGCAGCAAGAACCCCAGCAAGAAATGCTCCTTCTTGTTCATTTTGAAAAATTGATCTTACATTTGGTTCATCAACTTGTCCAAGAATCATTACAAACTTGGTATTGGGAAATTCAGGAGCTACCCGCTTTACCGCATCAAGTAATTCAGGGAAAAGCGCTATTACAAGATCGTAGCCTTCTTGGCCCATGGCTCGCATGCTTTCCTCATATTCACCTTTTTCCACTTCAATTAGTTGCCCTTTAATTCCAAATTCCTCTATCCCCTTTTGAAACCCTGAATATGCCATATCAACAGGACCATTATCACCTACCTTTTGTGCAGTTATAAAGGCTGCCTTTAACTGATCTTTATCATCTTGACCTGCCGAATTTCCTGCATTATTACCGCAAGCTGACAAGATGATTAGTAATAAAACAGCAATAATATTCATTATTACACTCTTTCTTTTCATTGATTGAATCATTTAAATCGCTCCTTATTATATTTTTTCATTAAGAACATCAAAATGATTTAAAATATAAGCAAGTTAATTTACAACGTCCTCTGCCTTTTTCAAACCAGCCATAAATAATCCTATTTCTTCTTCTGTCGTTTCTTGAGGCGTTGTTTCTGCAACAATTGATCCGTTATATAAGACGAGTATCCTGTCACTCAACGTCATAATTTCAGATAACTCATAAGAAACGAGCAATATTCCCTTTCCTTTGTTTCTCATTTCAATTAAACTTTGGTGTATAAATTGACTAGCACCAATGTCCACACCCCGCGTTGGTTGAGCTGCGATTAATAACGACGGTTCCAAAAACATTTCCCTCGCAATGATTAGTTTTTGTAAATTTCCCCCTGAAAGGGATCTCACTGGGAGGTGAATATTCGAGGTTCGAACATCAAACCGACGTAGTTGTTCCTGTGCAACTTCAGCAACTTTTTTATAATTTATAAACCAACGGTTACTGTAACCGGACTTCAAGTAACCTGCCATCATAAAATTTTCTAAAACTGAAGCATCAAGTGAAGCCCCCATTGTCTGTCTATCTTCAGCAATATGCCCTAGTCCCAACATCCTACGTTCCATGGGCGTAACTGTATTGGTAAGCTCTTTTTGATTTAAGTATATTTTCCCTTGGTGTATATCTTTTAATCCTGCAATAACCTCGATAAGCTCGGTTTGCCCATTCCCTTGCACACCTGCAATTCCGACTATTTCCCCTTCATGCACATCAAAGGTTATATCCTTCAGCACATCAACCCCCCGTTGATCTTTGAAACCTACCCTTTTAAGTGACAAGACAGTTCGCCCTGGTTTGGAAGACGATTTTGGTATATTAGTTATAACCTCTCTTCCAACCATCAACTTTGCTATTTCTTGTTCAGTCGTTTCCTTCGTATTCAATCTTCCAGTAATCTCCCCCTTTCTCATAACAGTAATTTCATCTGTTACACTAAGCAGCTCTTTTAATTTATGTGTGATTAGAATAATGGTCTTTCCTTGCTCTTTAAGAGACTTTAATGTAACAAACAGTTGCTCAATTTCTTGTGGGGTTAAGACAGCCGTAGGCTCATCCATGATTAGAATGTCAGCTCCAAAATATAAAGCTTTTAGGATTTCTACACGCTGCTGAAGACCTACAGGCAAATCTTTTGTGATTGCATAAGGATTTACCTTTAAACCATACCTTTCACCCATCTCCTGAACAATCATCGCTGCTCTTTTCATATCGATGAATCCATGTTTTAGGATTGGCCTGCCGAGCATAATATTTTCGGCAACCGTTATAGAAGGGACTAACGTAAAGTGTTGATGTACCATACCTATTCCTGATTTAATTGCTTCTTTTGGATTTGCAAAATTAGATAATTTAGAATTTATATAAATATTACCTTCATCAGGTTGATACATCCCATACAGTATTTTCATTAGTGTCGTTTTTCCAGCGCCATTTTCGCCGATTAAACCATGAATTTGGCCCCAACTAGCTTTAAAGTTGACTCGATTGTTTGCTATTACTCCAGGAAATCTTTTCGTTATATTGCGCATTTCAACTGCAATCGACATGCCTTTCTCCCCCCTCGCTTATGTTTCGTAAGGGTTTTCACTTAATTTCCAGTCCCCAAGGGGGTTGGCAAATAACCCCGTCCTTTATACCGACAAACAGTTTTAATGGGGAATGACCTCCTTTCTGAAAGGGACTCAAGGACAGTCATCGGGTAAGAAGTTCAAAAGAGTGTCGGAAAAGCAGACATTCACCCGGAGCGAGTGAATTTCCCCGAATGGCCCTTAAGGGCCATTGTTGAGACTCTTACCGGCTCAACTTAACATACGTAAAGCCGTTAAAGCGTAAACCTTGGTAGCATCCACTAGTTGTCTAATGGAAACTCTTTCATCTGTTGAATGGCCTACTGCTGGATCACTCGGTCCAAAATGGACGATAGGGATGCCTCTTCCAGCGAAGAGTCTTCCATCACTACCCTGTTTATATCCAGTAGGCTCTGTTTTTTCGCCCGTTATTTCCTCAACAGCGTTTAAAAGTGTCTGAACTAATGGTTCCTGAGGGTCAGTTCCGACCGGGGCTCCACCATCCCAAACAACTTCAAGTTCCCACTCAAATGGAGTTTCCTTAGAAAGTCGTATTAATAAATCTTCAATTTCATTAATAACCGACTCTCTTGTTTCTCCGGGAATATACCGGCGGTCAATGAAAATTTTACATAATTCGGGGACAACATTACTATTAATCCCTGCGTTGATTTTAGATACATTAACGGTTGAATGTGGCAAATAAGGATGTGTCTTTTCTTTTAAACGAGGAGCAAGATCAGTTTCTATCAATCTAATAAACTCTGCAGCCCTATATATGGCATTATTTCCTTCCCAAGGCATCGCCCCATGAGCTGCCTTCCCTTTAATCGTCACCTCAAGCCATAGCATTGCTCGCTCCGCAACTGAAACTCTATTATTAGTTTGTTCACCAATAATCACATAATCAGGATTTAGATACCCTTTATCCCTTAACCAATGTGTCCCTCTAAAAGCTGAAGCTTCCTCATCCGCCACAGGATTTACCATCAATGTTCCATTTAATTCTATACCTGCTCTAGCAATGGCGACTGCGGCCATTACTTGGGCAGCAACGGAACTTTTATCATCTCCTGCTCCGCGACCATAGATATACCCATCTTCCACAACACCTGAAAAAGGATCATGTTTCCAATTTTCCGGATCCTCCACACTTACGGTATCAATATGTGCATTAAATAGTAATACTGGTTTATCCGTCTTTCCTTTAATCGTGCCTATAACACTTGGAATATTTTTATTATCTACATTATCGTTAAAGATTGATTTTGCGTCTTCGTCTGGATAGATTAACTTCGCTTCTATTCCCGCCTCAATAAGCTTTCGTAAACAAACTTTAGCAACTTCCCTAGTATCACCTGGCGGATAAGTACTTTTGCATCTTATGAGTTCTTGTAAAAATTCCACTACCTCGTTATCATTAATCATAGACAATACCTTTTTTTCTGTATTATTATTCATTTCTTTTTTCTCCCTTCCATAATAGACATATAATTTGGTATATTCTGATAACTATCTCATTTGGTCTCAGGCCTCCGAAAACGCCAATAAAAGAAAATTTTCAAGATTTATTTCAATTCAGCAATCATTTCTATTTCCACCGGACATCCTCCAGGCAAAGCAGCTACTCCAATAGCGGCTCGTGCGTGTTTAATTTCGACTCCGAAAATATCATTCAAAAGATTAGAAGCCGCGTTAATAACCAGGGGCTGATCGACAAAATTCGGCTCTGATGCAACATATCCATTTAATTTGATTATCCTCTTAACCTTATTTAAGTCTCCAATTAGTACCTTTAATGCGGATAACAAGTTGAGCGTACAGATCACTGCTGCATCTTGAGCCTCTTCAATACTTACAGTTGATCCAACAATTCCAGTATATTTCATTTTTCCGTCTACCATCGGAGTTTGCCCGGATAAAAACACGAGTTTACCAGAAATTGTCCCAATTGAAAAAGGATATTCTTTGTTCTGTAATAGAGGTAGTTCAATATTCAATTCGGACAATCTTTGCTCTATAGTCACTGATTTACACCACTCTTTTTAATATTTTTTAACGATGAGCCGTAATAAACCGCCCGTATCCAGGCTGAACCTTAACGGCTTTCTCCTCATATACTTGCATTCCTCTGACCAGAGTCATCTTTACTTTGCCTTTAAACCTTTGATTATGGTAGGGACTATATTCAGATTTGGTTTTTGAAAATGATTCCTTTCCATTGTATGTCCACTCTTCATCCAAATCGACGATTGCGAAATCGGCATCCGATCCAATACGAATCGTTCCTTTTTGGGGATAGATGCCGAATATTTTTGCTGCATTTGTTGATGTTAAACGCGCTATCGACTCCAATCCCAAATTACGCTTATGATAGCCTTCACTAATCATGATAGGCAGGATGAGCTCAATACCACCAAATCCTGACGGTGCCTTCCATATATTATCACCATGTTCGGTTTTTTCAGCATCTGTATAAGGTCCGTGGTCAGAGCCAATCGTATCGATGTTGCCTTGTAAAATCTGTTCCCACAGGCGTTCCAGATTTTCCTTTGAACGAAGAGGAGGGTTGCATTTAATATGGGTGCCAAATTGGGATAAGGCGCTTCGATCAAAAAGAAGATAATGATGGCAAGTCTCACTCCAAATTCTTACACCCCTTTCTTTGGCACGTTTAACCATGTCAACTGCCTCAGCGGAAGTCATATGAACAATGTATAATCTACATCCACTATGCTCTGCAAATAAAATAGCCCTTTGAACCGCTTCAATTTCTCCTATTTCCGGTCTACCGTCAGAATGAGCTTCTGCATGCATTATTCCGGCTTTTTCTAATTCTCTCCCCGTGTATTCCACGATATCTGCATTTTCAGCATGTACCCCTACCAATCCGTCAAATTTGGCAATTCGGTTCATGGCTTTCCATAATTCAAAATCCGGCGTATTTGGATAGCTGTCATTCGCATAGGACATGAACGCTTTGAAACCCACACATCCTAATTGATGAAGTTGTTCAAGATTATCAATGGACGAAGGGATTAACCCTCCCCAAAAGGCAAAATCAATGACTGAATTTCGGCTTGCAATAGCATATTTTAAATTGAACGATTCCTTATCGATGACAGGCGGAATGCTTAACGGCATTTCAATAAGTGTGGTGACTCCACCAGCCGCAGCTGCCTGTGTTCCGTGAAGAAAATCCTCACGGTAGTTAAGAGGACCTGGTTCCCATAGATGGACATGCGGATCAATCAGACCGGGAAATACAACTTTTCCGGTGGCATCCAGTACTGTCTTTGCCTGAAAGTCCAGATCAGGATCAAAAATGGCAACAATTTTTCCATCCCTAATGCCGATCGATGCGAGAACAAGCCCATTTTCCAAAACAGCCGTTCCCCCACTAATTACCAAATCGAAAACATTTTTGGATTGCACTTTCATCAACTTTTCTCTCCTTTAAAGTTTGCTCTAGCAATCCAGCATATCTTCGAATTCCGAGAACATTTCATACCCATTGTGACAAAGCAGTATTAACCTAACATTCGGAGAGCCAAAAGGGTATATACTTTTGTTGCTTCTACTAACTGTTTTATAGAGACCCGCTCGTTTGTTGAATGGCCGACAGCCGGATCACTTGGACCGTAAATAGCGATTGGAATGGCTCTGTCGGCAAATAACCTTCCATCACTACCTTGCCGGTAGCCAATTGGATTCGTTTTTTCCCCGGTCAAGTCTTCAACTATACCCAATAACGTCTTAATAAGGCCTTCATTCGGATCAGTATTCACAGGCGCTCCAGCATCGTAAGTCACTTTCAGCTCCCATTCAAACGGCGAGGTCTCATCAGCCAATTTGGCGAGTAAATCATTAATCTCTTTGAGCACTTGCTCTTTTGTCTCCCCAGGAACAAGTCGACGATCTAACGTGATATTACAGATTTCAGGGATAGCATTACTATTAACGCCGCCGTTTATTTTGGTCACACTTATGGTTGAGTGGGGTAAATATGGATGAGTTCTCTCTTGTAAACGGGGCACAAGGTCCGATTCAACGAGATTAATAAACTGGGCAGCCCTCACCACGGCGTTATCCCCCTCCCAGGGCATTGCCCCGTGAGCAGCTTTCCCCTTTATTGTTACTTCAATCCATAATACAGCCCTCTCCGCCACTGCCACCTTATTATCGGTCTGCTCACCGATGACAAGATAATCGGGGTTAAGATATCCCTTATCCCGTAACCATTTAGTCCCCCGGTAACTGCAGGCTTCTTCATCCGCTACAGGATTTACAATTAATGTCCCATTCAGTTTTACACCTGCTCTAGCTAACGCTACCGCTGCCATTATTTGCGCGGCTACAGAACTTTTGTCATCCCCGGCTCCACGACCATAGATGTACCCATCTTCCACAACACCTGAAAAAGGATCATACTTCCATTTGTCAGAATCTTCTACACGGACAGTATCTATGTGAGCATTGTATACTAAAACGGGTTTTTCTTTTCTTCCTTTCAATACCCCTAGAACACTTGGAATATTATTGTGATCTACTCCGTCATCCCAGATTGACTTCGCATCATGATCCGGATAGATTAATTTGGCCTCTACTCCCGCTTCAACCAATTTACGCAGGCAGACATTCGCCACTTCCCGAGTATCGCCCGGTGGGTAAGTACTCTTACTACGAATAAGTTGTTGAAGAAATTCAACGACCTCTTTTTCATTGATCATTGACAAGACTTTTTCTTCCAAGCTGTTCACTTTACGATCCTCCTTAAGTTCCCCAAACAAATTTAACGGAAACTGATAATCACCTCCTATGATTCATTTGATCCGTTCACCCTAACCCGCATTCGTTACTCCTCATGCCCACAAATGTCAAGAGCTGTCAGCGCGTATATTTTGACGGCTGATGCCAATTGTGATATTTCTATAAATTCATCATCTGAATGAGCACAACTGATGTCGCCAGGACCAAACATGAGAGTAGGAATTCCGGCAAGACCATATAATAGCCCCGAATCTCCCCAATAAGTTTCCCCACGCACTAAACGCTCCGATCCCAAAACAGTCTTGATATGTTTATTTAGAACTTGAACCAAATTGTGCTTCGAATCTATTTCCATAGCAGGGCGAGGCATCGGAATATAGTTGACTTCAACTGTTACATCCGATCTTTCTTCCTGAACTATTTGGGCCAGGTTCATAACGTCTTGAGTCACTTGATCTATCGTTTGATAGGGGGTCCATCGAATATCAATGTAAACTTTACACACGTCCGGAACTGTACCGGCAAATGTCGGGCTTTGGCCTAATAAGAAGGGCATATTCCCTTGTGCGCATCCCTGAATTAAACCCACATTGATTGTCGGGGCACCTACCAATGGGTGAACGAGGCCGGCGTATCTGGGAACCATCTGCCGTTCAATTCTACCAATGAAATCTGCTGCGGCAAGGATGGCATTCACTCCATTTTCAGGTACACTTGAATGTACCGATTTGCCTCTAAAGACGATTTCGAAATAATCGATCCCCTTATGAGCCACCACGGGATGAAGATTGGTAGGTTCACCGACAATGGCATAATCCGTCTTCGGACCGTTTTTTACTAAATAACGCGTTCCGGCACTACCAGCCGCATCTTCATCAATAACCCCCGCGAAGACAAGGTCACCCTTTAGTTGAATCCCGAGGCGCTTTATAACAATGAGCGCATAGGCCATGGCCCCTACACCAGCCTTCATGTCAGCAGAACCGCGCCCAAATAATTTTCCATTTTCTACAACGGCGGAAAAAGGATCCTTCATACCGAAAGGAGGCACCGTATCGATATGTCCGTTGAACATAAGGCTTTTACCGCCGCCCGTTCCCTTTATCGTTGCTATGACATTTGGCCTTCCATCAATAACCTCTTGCAAAAAAACATCAATACCTTCATCTTCAAATAAATTTTTCAACACAAGTGCAATTGGCTTTTCCCTCTCCGCCAATGCCCAATGACTTGGCGTCATCACAAGCCTTCGCACGATCTCCAATACCTCATCAGCATCTACTGCCGTTTTTACAGCATCCAGCAACTCACCCATTTGCATATATTCCCCCCTTCAAATAATAGCTCCCCCCCTGTATCCTGCCCTGTTCTTTAACGGCAATCAATAAATATCCTATGTAAAATGACAATCGTGAATATTACCTCTTCCCCATACTTTTTCCGGAGTGCTCATTCACCTTATTTTTCCTTACTTTACCTCCATGGCGAGTATTTTGGCCGCTCTGTCCAGATAATGTGTCAGGATCCCAACCCAGCTTCAAGCAACTCCTGTTATTTGACCTCGACCTTCGGATTATTAGCGAGTCAGCCTAACGGTAACCGCTTTCGTTGCTAATTCTGAAACAGTATCGGGACTTGCTGGTCTTTCAATGGCTGTTTCGACAACATCGAGCTATGTACGAGGGCTGAACGCATCGGAGCGAGGATCGCATTGTAAGCATTGCCTCCTGACTGGCAGCTACGAGGTATTAATTATCTCATCAAGATATCACCACGCCAATTTTTAGAATTTTTTCACAGCTAAATCTTAATAATTTTTTTTATCTTTGTCAATAAAATTTTATATGTTTTATTGAGATATTAATTTATTATATAATGTAATAGTATTATCAGGATCTTCGCATGTGAAAGCTTGGCTGAGGCATTTAATACTCAGAAAATCAAATGTTTCCCTTAAAAACCCGTTTTCATTCACATTATTTTTAGATGGGGTCAAGAGTGGGGGAGACTTCCTTTTAATGATAGAGTTTATGAACACGAATAAGTGGTGAGGACGACTGAGAATGGCTTAATCCGGAAGATATCGTATAGAACTATCTAGGTAGTCGTATAAAAAATCACCAAATCTCGTAGCCCCCCACGACGTTGGTGAGGCATCATCAGATGATGAAAATAGCGATCTCCTCACGATATAATATTCTTGTGGCTGGCAAAGCGAGGTCGTCGTATTTTGGTGCCTCAAATCCGACTCTTAGACAGACCCCGGTGCCCCGGTGCACTATAGATTGTGACTCCATTGCGGGAAGTATGCGGATTAGAATGATATGTGTTGGTCGTTGCATCAGCCTTTGCAGATTCATACCGCAAGGACTGTTGCGGAATGAACGTGGTTTAATCGCGCGTCTGTGACCCGGACGTTCAAAAAAATAGTGGTCTGCATCATCACGCCGAATCAATTAGAGATCGAACATTTTCCACGATAACCGAAGATTTGCTTGCTCTCATCGATTGGATCAAATCCTATGGCTGTACGCCGTGTTGCCATGGAAAGCACGAGTACTTTCTGGAAATCGGTCTACAACTTGCTCGAGATGGAACAAATCGAAACCCTTGTCGTCAATGCAAGCAAATGAAGAATAAGCCCGGACGCAAAACCGATGTCAAAGATACAGAACGGATTGCCGGTTTGCTTCGCCTCGACTTGCTCACGGGCAACTACAATCCGATTCACCAGCAACACGAATTGCGCGAACTCGGACCTCATCATTATGAAGAGCGCATGAAATCTTGGGTTTTAAAGTCACTGTGGAGGAAATCCACCAATCCGCACAATCACAATTACCAGACTTTATCACAGAAGTGGAACAGGGCATCGGCCCTTTTATGCTTCTAAGCCACTTTTAATTTCGGAATAGATAGGCATAAAAAAATTCCATATTGGCGATGTATTTGGCTGATTTAAAAGGAGGAATGTTTGTTCCAACCTCATTTTGGGGTGAAACATATAAGATCATAGCCGTGAAGCAATAGTTGAAACGGAAATGCAGCTAATTAAAATAGAGGCTCGGAATTAAGCATGTGTTCTGAGTCCGAATGAGGGGTGAATGAGGCAAAAATGTCAATGAAGTGGCATATATGAAAGCTGTTTTCAAAATTGTGCATGCCAAAGAAACCGAGGTATAT
>Ga0065720_1005027_pt1 | contig 13341 bp, 11 predicted proteins | sample Thericmetagenome_FD_59107 | JGI IMG/M metagenome (GOLD analysis project Ga0065720, IMG submission 59107) | Thermophilic microbial communities from the Joint Bioenergy Institute, California, USA of rice/straw/compost enrichment - eDNA_2 v2... | ecosystem: Engineered > Solid waste > Grass >... | reverse complement strand
ATGGTCGTCGAAGTGTGGTCGAAGGAAGGCGACATCATCGAGAATTTGCCGAAGAAGCGCGAAGGGATGCGCGCGTGGGTGAACATCATGTACGGCTGCGACAAGTTCTGCACGTATTGCATCGTGCCGTACACGCGCGGCAAGGAGCGCAGCCGGCTGCCCGAGGACGTCATCGCGGAAGTGCGCGAGCTGGCGCGCCAGGGCTACAAGGAGATCACGCTGCTCGGCCAGAACGTCAACGCCTACGGCAAAGATTTCACGGACCGGGACTACCGGTTCGCCGACCTGATGGCCGATCTGTCGAAGATCGACATTCCGCGCATCCGGTTCACGACGAGCCATCCGCGCGATTTCGACGACAAGCTGATCGAGGTGCTCGCCCGCCGCGGCAATCTCGTGGAGCACATTCACCTGCCGGTGCAGTCCGGCAGCACGGAGATTCTGAAGCGGATGAGCCGGAAATATACGCGGGAATCGTATCTCGAGCTCGTGCGCAAAATCAAGGCCGCCATTCCGGACGTCGTGCTGACGACCGATATCATCGTCGGCTTCCCGGGCGAGACGGAGGAGCAATTCGAGGAGACGCTCTCGCTCGTGCGCGAAGTCGGGTACGACTCGGCGTTCACGTTCATCTACTCGCCGCGCGCCGGCACGCCGGCCGCCGAGATGGAAGACAACGTGCCGATGGAAGTGAAGAAAGAGCGGCTGAACCGGCTGAACGAGCTGGTCGCCGAACTGAGCAAGCGGGGCAACGAGAAGCTGCGCGGCCAGGTCGTCGAAGTGCTGGTCGAAGGCAGAAGCAAGAACAATCCGAACGTGTTGTCCGGGCGGACGCGGACGAACAAGCTCGTCCATTTCGAAGGACCGGCGGAATGGATCGGATCGTTCGTCGAGGTGCGGGTCACCGATCCGCAGACGTGGTACATCAAGGCGGAGCCCGTTCGTCAGGAGACCGAAGCGGTCTCCTGAGCGGCGGCTGACCGCGGCAAGGAGAGATGAAGGGATGGCCGAACATACGGCTGAGTCGGCTGGAGCGCAAGTCCATGATCATGACCACGACCACGATCACGGTCAAGGCGGCTGCGGCATTCCGAAGTTCGATTCGCGGGATATCGTGATCCGCGCCGACATCATGGCGAAGGCGAAGGAACTGGCCGAGATGATCTACACTTCGGAAGAGGTGCAGCATTACCGCAGGGCCGAAGCGCAGATCAAGGGCAACGAGAAAGTGCAGTCGCTCATCGCGCAGATCAAGAAGAAGCAGAAGGAGATCGTCGCGTTCGAGCGGTTCCAGAATCAAGCGATGGTGAAAAAGATCGAGGCCGAGATCGAGGCGCTGCAGGACGAACTGGACCAGATGCCGATCGTCGCCGATTTCCAGCAAAGCCAGTCGGACATCAACTATCTGCTGCAGCTCGTCGTGTCGGTGATCCGCGATACCGTCGCGCAGCGGCTGGACGTCGAAGACGCGGCCGCGCCCGAGGCGCCTGCGGACTGCAGCGATTGAGATTCGGGAAAAGGAAAACGGCTTCCGTCAGACGGACTTGAAGGTCCCCGCGGAAGCCGTTTTTGCTGTTCATGCGGACGGACATCGGCGTCAGCCCGCATGCGGATTTTCGGCGTTCGTCCCGTCGTTCGCGATGCCCGCCGGCCGCGCCGCGCTGCGCATGGCCCGGGTAAGCGGCAGCAGCGCCGCGCAGGCGAGTGCGGCGACGACGGCTTTGACGATGTCGCCGCCGATGAAGGGTGTGAAGCCCGAGGCAATCGCGCCGGCGAACGTCAGGTCCTTCACCGCCGTCGCCAGCCACGGCACCCCGACGACGTAGGACAGCAGCGAGCCGAAGACGATGAAGATGAAGAACAGCGCGAGTGTAAAAAGGGAGCGGTTCCCGTCAGGCAGCCTGGTCTTCAGCAGCTTGTCCGTGCACCAGCCGACCGCCGCGGCGCAGAACGGAAACGCAATGAGAAATCCGCCGGTCGGGCCGCCCAGGTAGGAGAGGCCGCCCTGTCCGTGCAGCAGCGGCAGGCCGAGCGCGGTCAGCGCGATGACCAGACCGATGCTGAGGAAGCCACCCCGCGCGCCGAGAAACGCTCCGGCCAGCATGACGGCCAGATTCTGCAGCGTGATCGGAACGGGCGTGAACGGCAGCGGAATTTTGATCATGCTCATGACGATGAACATGGCGGCGAACAGCGCCGTGTAGACAATACTGCGAATCGATAAATTCATGATTGCAATTTCGCTCCTCAATTGTTAACCTGTTTCTGGGTGTTTGGTTAACCATTTGCATTGTAGCATGGATGGACTTGCCGGTACAGGGGTTTGATGAAAAAAATGATGCAGGCGGAACGTTTTTGCATATCCGGGGCGAGCGTGCGGCTGGACGACGGCCGGACGCTGCTGCGGGTCGATCGGCTGGAGATCGCGCCCGGCGAGTGGGTGCATGTCACCGGTCCGAACGGCAGCGGGAAGAGCACGCTGGCCCGGCTGATCGCGGGCATTCCGGAGACGGCGGCCGGCGGGCGGGCTTTCTTGGCCGGCACGGTCGTCCGCGGCTTCGCGGGGGAGCGGCCGCTTCCGTATGTCGCGCAGGACCCGGAAGCGGCGATCGCCGGTTCGACGCCGTGGGAAGACCTGGCGCTCACCCTCGAAGCGCGGGGAATCGGCGGGGAGCGGGCGCTGTCCGAGATCGGGCGGCTGCTCAGGCTGTGCCGCTTGTGGGACCGGAGGGATGTCCCGGTCGAGCAGCTGTCCGGCGGCCAGAAGCAGCTGCTCGCCGCCGCAGGCTGCATCGCGTCGGGCGCGCCGCTTATCGTGTTCGACGAAGCGGCGTCGATGCTGGACAGCGCCGGACGGGCGCAGGTGCTGAGCGGCGCGCGAAGGCTGCGCGAAGCGGGTGCGGCGGTCGTCTGGATCTCCCACGCGGCGGAGGACATCGCCCGGGGAGACCGGGTGGTCGGCCTGCTGGACGGGACCGTCATCTTCGACGGTCCGGCGGAGGCGTTCTTCCTGCCTCGGGACGGGGTTCCCAGCCCGTGCGAGCGGCTCGGATGCGAGGCGCCGCACGCCGTCCGGACGGCGCTCGCGCTTGGGCGGCGCGGCATACCGCTTGATCCGCTGCCGCTTACACCGGCGGAGCTGGCGGGGGCGCTCGCGGCGCTTGGCGGGCGAATGCCCGAGCCGCCGATGCTTGGGGATGACGCGCTAGGCGAGGCGCTCGACATATGGCCGGGCGCCCTGGATGCGCCTGTGGCTGTGGACCCGGCCGCGGATGATGCGCTCGGCGGCATCGCGTTCGGCGGCATCGCGTTCGGCGGCCCGGCGGAAGATTGGCGCATCGAAGGGCTGTCGGTCCTCGGCGAAGGCGGCGCGCCCGTGCTGCGGAACGTGTCCGCCGTCTTCCGCGGCGGGCGGATCACGGCCGTCGTCGGGCCGAACGGCGCGGGGAAGACGACGCTCCTCGAGACGATGGCCGGGCTGCGCCGGCCGTCCGCCGGCGGGGTGGCGCTCGGCGGCGTCCCGGTCTGGCAGGGCCGCCGTCCGCGGCGCGACCGGCTGCTGCGGTTCGGCCTCGCGATGCAGCGGTCGGAGTCGGCCTGGTTCGCCGACACGGCGCGCGGCGAGCTGTTCTATGCGATGCGCCCGTACGCGGTGCCGGCGGACGAGCGGGAAGCCCGGGCGGAAGCGGCGCTCGCGTCCGCCGGTTTGCCGCCGGCCGTCCTGGGCCGCGTGCCGTGGACGCTCAGCGGCGGCGAGCAGCGCCGCCTGTCCTGGGCTTGCCTTGCGGCGGCGGGCGCGCCGTGGCTGCTGCTGGACGAGCCGACGGCCGGGCTCGACGCCTCCGGCGCAGCCGCGCTGCGCGCCCGGCTCAAGGCCCACCGCGCGGCGGGCGGCGGCGCGGTCATCGCGACGCATGATCTGGACGCGCTGTGGCCGCTCATCGACGATGTCGTCGTCGTCGCCGGCGGCGAGATCCGCGAGGCGGCGCCGGCGGCGGCCTGGGCGCAGGCCGTGCTGGCGGGCGGCAGCGTCATGCCGCCCGAAGCGCTGCCGCAGGCGCTGCGGACGGCCGCGGCGCTGCGGGCGGCCGGCATCACGCCGGAACCTGCGGCCGCATCGGCCGGGCCGGACGAAGCCCGGCCGGCGGCTTCCGCCGCGCCCGGGAAGCCGCTCGACGCGCTGGAGCGGCGCCTCGCCGAGCGCGATCCGCGCGCGCTGTGGGCGGCGTACCTGCTGGGAGCGTCGGGCATCCTCGCGATGGACGGTCCGGCGGATACGGCGGCCGGCCTCGCCGCAGCCGCTGCCCTGGTCTGGCCCGTCCGCCGGCTGCTCCGGCCGTACCGCGGCGTTATCGTTTACTATCTTGCGCTCACCGCGGCGCTCGCGCTCATTGCCGGGACAAGGTTCACGCCCGCATTCTCTTGGGATTCGGGCGCCGCGCTCAATACGGCATGGCTGATGCTGCGGCTGCTCGCGGTCATGCTGCTCGGCATGCCGCTGCTGGCGCTGATCACGCCCTATCGGCTGCAGCAGGCCGTGGAGCGGCTGCTCGCCGCCCTCCGGCTGCCGCAGCGGAACGTCTGGGCCGTCGGATTGTCGGTGTCGCTGCTGTTCCGCTTCATCCCGCTCATGGCGGCGGAGTGGAACCGGTTCGCGCGGATCGGCGTCGCCCGCGGCAAGCATCCGGTGCCGCCCGGCCGCATCCCGGTCCGCGCGCTGCCCGCGGTGCTCGTGCCGTTTCTGCTTGCCATGCTGCAGACGGCCGACCGCGTGGCCGTGTCGCTCACGCTGCGCGGGTTCGACAGCGGCAGGCGGGCGGCCGAGCGGGCGCGGCCCATCCGCTTCACGCGGCGCGATGCGGCGTTCATCGCCGGTTCCGCGGCGGTCTTCGCGCTGCTGCGGTTGATCGATATGGCGTTGTAAGCAATGCCGCTGCCGGAGACGCCGGCGAATCCGAGCTGCGGGGACCGGGAGCGGACGCACCCGCAATCCCCGCGGGCATCCGCCGTTCCCGCTTCGCCGACCGGTCTTGACGGCGGCATTCACCCGATTATATAATTAGGTAGCCTAAATAATAAAAAACCTAAATAAATCTGCGAACGATCAACAGCATGCCCGCACGGCAGCGGACCATCAACGCGCGAAAGGAGGAGAACGGCATGACGAACGATCGGGAAGCATTTGCCCGGCAGCTCATGGAGACGTTCGCGCATTCCCGGCATTGCTTCAGAATTTTGAGCGGCGGGGACGCGTCGCGGCGCCCGGGAGAACTGACGGTGCTGTTCATCATCCACAAGCGGGATGACGGCCGCGGCGTCACGGTGTCGGATATCGGCGGCTGGCTGCGCGTCACGTCGCCGACGGTGACGCAGCACATCAACCGTCTGGAGGAACAGGGGCTGGCGGAACGCCTCGCCGATCCGTCGGACCGCCGGGTGGTCCGGATCCGGCTGACGGACAAAGGCCGGCAATACGTGCAGCAAATGAACCGCTCGCGCCTTGAATTGTTCGCCGGACTTGCGGACTATCTGGGGGAAGAGGACAGCAGGCATTTCATCCGGACGATGAACAAGGTGACCGCCTATCTCACGGAACGGACCCGGAAGATCTGGCAGCAATACGAAGGGGAAGCGGGGGGCGCGCCGAGCCTGCAGGCGGAGGACGGCGCGGATGCGCCCGGTCAGTCCGCAACGCGCGAGACGGACTGAACCCGGCTCTCCGGCCCGTCGACAGCAAACGCGCCGCCCAAACCCGGCCGCGCCGGATGACGGCTGCCATGACGCCGCGCACGATATCGCCGGCATACGCCCGCGGCGGCATCGCCCGCATCCGCAAGCGGCCAAAGACGCATCCGCAAGCGGCCAAAGACGCATCCGCAAGCGCAACGCCATACAACGAATCTCGCCCGAAAAAGGTGATCAAACGTGACCGCATTGCTCCGTTATTTCAAACCGTATCGCTGGCTTGCCGCCCTCGTGCTGCTGCTGGTCTTCCTGCAGTCGCTGTCGGAGCTTTACCTGCCGACGCTCATGGCGGACATCGTCAATCAGGGAGTGCTGTTCGGGGACACCGCCTACATTTTGAGAACGGGCGTCTGGATGCTGCTGACCGCGGCGTTCGGCGTTGTCTGCAACATCGCGGCGAGCTATTTTTCCGCCAAGGCGTCGTCGGGATTCGGCCGTGACCTGCGCAGCCGGCTGTTCGCGCATGTCAGCGGATTCTCGATGCGGGAATTCGACCGGTTCGGCGCCGCGTCGCTGATGACGCGCGTGACGAACGACGTGACGCAGGTCCAGCAGACAATCATCATGATGCTGCGGATGATGGCGGCGGCGCCGATGATGGCCGTCGGCGGCATGTTGATGGCGCTCGCCATGGACGCGCAGCTGGCGCTCGTCATCATCGCCGTCATCCCGGTGCTGGCGCTGACGATCTTCCTGATCTCGCGCAAAGCGATGCCGCTCTTCAAGTCGATGCAGACGCGGCTTGACCGGCTGAACCTCGTGCAGCGCGAAGGCCTGACCGGCGTGCGCGTCATCCGCGCCTTCAACCGCACGGCCCATGAGCAGCGGAGGTTCGACGACGCGAACCGGGAGCTGACCGATACGGCATTGAAAGCCACCCGCATCATGGCGTTCACGATGCCTGCCATGATGCTGATCGTCAACTTCTCGTCCGTCGCGATCGTCTGGTTCGGCGGCATCCGCATCGACCGGGGAGACCTCCAGGTCGGCGACCTGATGGCATTCATCCAGTACGCGATGATGATTCTGTTCTCGCTGCTGATGATGTCGATGCTGTTCGTGATGCTGCCGCGCGCCGCCGTGTCCGCGGGCCGGATCCGGGAGGTGCTGGAGCTTCCCGCGTCCGTCCGCGATGCGGACTCCGCCGCGCAGCCCGGACAGCCGGAGCGGCCGGAAGCGGGCGGCACGGTCGAATTCCGGGACGTCACCTTCCGGTACCCCGGCGCCGAACAGCCGGCGCTCTCGAACATCTCGTTCACGGCGAAGCCGGGCGAGGTGACGGCGATCATCGGCGGCACCGGCTCCGGAAAAACCACGCTGTTCAACCTCATCCTGCGCTTCTACGACGCCGAGAGCGGGAGCGTGCTGGTGGACGGNGAGGACGTGCGGAACTGGCCGCAGGAGAAGCTGCGCGCCCGGATCGGTTATGTGCCGCAGCAGGCGATGCTGTTCACGGGCACGATCGCCGAGAACATCCGCTGGGGACGGGACGACGCGACCGACGAGGACGTGCGCCGCGCGGCGGAGACGGCGCAGGCGTTCGAATTCATCCGGGAGATGGAAGGCGGGTTCGACGCGCANGTGGCGCAGGGAGGCAAAAACCTGTCGGGCGGCCAGAAGCAGCGNCTCGCCATCGCGCGCGCCCTCGTGCGCAAGCCCGGCATCTATCTGTTCGACGACAGCTTCTCGGCGCTCGACTACAAGACGGACGCCGCGCTGCGCCGGGCGCTGAAGGCCGAGACGGAGGGCGCGGCCGTCCTGATCGTCGCCCAGCGCATCAGCACCGTGATCGACGCGGATCAGATCATCGTCCTGGATGACGGCCGGATCGCGGGCATCGGCACGCATGAGCAGCTGCTCAGGGAGAACGAGGTTTACCGTGAAATCGCGGCCACGCAGCTGGCGGAGGAGGAGATCGCATGAGCGAAAAGCCCGACATGCAGGCGAAGCGGCCGTTTCCGGGCCGCCGCGGACCGGGCTTCGGCGGCGGACCGCCGGGTTTCGCGCTGGGGCTGCCGCCCGAGAAGCCGAAAAATTTCAAGGGAACGGTGAAGCGGCTTTCCGGTTATCTGAAGCCGTACGCCGGCCGGCTGATCGCCATTTTTGCGATGGGAGTGCTCGGAACAGCCTTCTCGATCTTCGCGCCGAAGCTGCTGGGCGACATTACGACGAAGCTGTTCGACGTGGTGACGGCCCGGATTCACGGCGACGCGTCGGCGGCGGTTGATTACCAAGGCATCGGACGCATCATTCTGATTCTGCTCGGGTTGTATGCGGCCAGCTCGCTGTTCGCCTGGATCCAGCAGTTTTGGCTGGCCGGGATCGCGCAGAAGACCGTCTACACGCTGCGGCGGGAAGTGAACGAGAAGCTCCCCCGGCTGCCGCTCCGCTATTTCGACGCAAGGCCGCACGGGGAGACGCTCAGCCGCGTCACGAACGACGTGGACAACATCGGCAATACGCTGCAGCAGAGCCTGATGCAGCTGGTCACGTCGCTCGTGACGGTCGTCGGCGTCATCGCGATGATGCTGTACATCAGCCCGCTGCTGACGCTCGTCTGCCTCGTGACGCTGCCGCTCTCGGCTCTGGCGGCGGCACGCGTCGCGAAGCGCTCGCAGGTCCAGTTCGCGGCCCAGCAGCGGTCGCTCGGCGAGCTGAGCGGGCATGTGGAGGAGATGATCGCCGGGCACCGCATCGTCAAGGCGTTCGGCCGCGAAGCGGATTCGATGCGCCGGTTCGACGGCATCAACGGCCGCCTGTATGACTCCGGCTGGCGCGCGCAGTTCATTTCCGGCATTCTGATGCCGCTGACCGGGTTTATCGGCAATCTGGGGTATGTCATCATCTGCGTCGTCGGCGGCATCCTCGTGGCCGGATCGCGGATCGCGATCGGCGACGTGCAGGCGTTCATCCAGTACGCGCGCCAGTTCAACATGCCGATCACGCAGCTGGCGGGCATCGCGAACATCATCCAGTCGACCGTCGCGTCGGCCGAGCGCGTCTTCGAGCTGCTGGACGAACCGGAAGAGCCGCCGGTTGCCGAATCGGATGAACCGGCGGCGCAGAACGGGCCGCGGGGAGCGGTGGCGTTCCGGAACGTCCGGTTCGGCTACTCGCCGGATGAGCTTCTTTTCGACGATCTGAGCTTTGACGTGAAGCCCGGCCAGACGGTCGCGATCGTCGGTCCGACCGGCGCGGGCAAGACGACGCTCGTCAACCTGCTCATGCGCTTCTACGATATCCAGGGCGGTTCGATCACGATCGACGGACGCGACATCCGCAGCATGGAGCGGGGCAGGCTGCGCAGCCTGTTCGGCATGGTGCTTCAGGATACGTGGCTGTTCGGCGGCACCATCCGGGACAACATCGCGTTCGGGCGGGAGGGCGCGACGGATGAGGAGATTGAAGCGGCCGCCAGAGCCGCGCATGCGGACCGCTTCATCCGGACGCTGCCGGACGGATACGACACGGTGCTGAACGAGGAGGCGGCCAATCTGTCGCAGGGACAGAAGCAGCTGCTCACGATCGCGCGGGCGGTGCTGGCCGATCCGGCCATCCTCATCCTGGACGAGGCGACGAGCAACGTCGACACGCGCACGGAGTACCAGATTCAGGACGCGATGAACCGGCTCATGCGCGGGCGGACCAGCTTCGTGATCGCCCACCGCCTGTCGACGATCCGCGGCGCCGACGTCATCCTCGTCATGAACCGCGGCCGCGTCATCGAACAGGGCCGGCACGAGGAATTGCTGGCGAAGGGCGGCTTCTACGCGGAGCTGTACTACAGCCAGTTCGCCAAGCCGGAAGGGAAGCCGGCCGTCTGAATGCAAAAAAAGACGCGGGCCGCACGACGGCATCCGCCGCCGCGCAGCCCGCGCTTCATTGCTGAACGATCAGAACCAGCCGGAGCGCAGAACGATGACCAGCAGGATGTAGAGAACCAGAATGACACCCGTGCTCGTTCTGAAGAAACCGCCGTAACCTCCTGCGTAGCTCATTGACTCTGTCCCTCCCGATTTTAAAATAGTGTGATGCGGGATCACAATTGCAGTCTATGCCTTGCCTGCCCGTGTATTTTGGACGTTTGACCGGGATCGCGGGGAATTGCGCGGATGCCCATCAGGGCGGACGAACCGTCAGGAAATCCGCCCGGCATCGGGACCCGGGCCGTGTGGAACCGCATAGAAATGTCACACTTTGGTTACAATTCGGATGAACGGTCCGGTAGCGGAAAACCGCGCGAATCCGCTATAATTCGGGGTAGAGCTGAAGGCTCGTGCATCGGCTCATCGAATCCCATGAAGTCGGGAGTGTGCGCAAGTGACCGTCACCAATGTNTCNGATATNTCCGCCGACCTGTTCATTCTCGGCGCCGTTTTTATCCTGCTCATCTTCTCGCTGCTCAGCCTCGGCATTCTCCGCATGTTTCAGCAGCGGTTCCGCGCGGGATGGTTCTCGTTCGGCGGGGCCGTGATCAGCGCGGTCGCCTTTTTCCTGATTCTCGACCGCTGGTACGTCTGAATGCCGGTGCGCGCCATGCGCATGGCCGCCCCCGTCAGCCCGGAGCTCCGGCTCCGGACGGCGGGGGTTTTCATCTTGAACGGAACCCTGCGCGCGAATCCGGNGATGCGGCGCAACCAATCCGGTTCATTCGCGTTTATAACTAGTGTCTCGAAAATCTTAGAATGCCGGGTAAACGAAGGAGCAGAAGCATGAAATCGATTCAGTTCAAAACCGTCATTGTCCTGTTAACCGTTATCNCATTGATCGCACCCCCCCTGTCCGCCCGGGCGGAATCGCCGTCAGCNGGCGGCTACCATGTGCTTGAGCTCGCCAAGGACAGCGACATCATGCTGTTCGACNGCGAGGAAATCCGGGCCGCGCAGCCGGTCACNTACAAGGACGGCGCGGCGTATATTCCGCTGAACGGCATCGCTTCGGTGTACGGCTTCACGCTGTATTATGACGTGAAGACGAAGGAGGCGGTGGCGAAGTCGAACGTGCTGGAGCTGCGGTTCAAGAACGACAGCCCGTTCATCAAGGTCAACGGATCCGCCGTGAAGGGGCCCGGTCCGGTGTACGCCCAGAACGGCTACATGATGGTGCCGCTCCGGATGTGGGCGGATCTGACGGACAGCCGGATCAACGTGTCCGGCAAGCAGATCACGCTCAGCTGGAGCGTCGGCGCGCCGACCGCGGAATTTGAAATCGGGCCGGACGAAATCCACGCCGGGCAGACGCAGGTCGTCTACACGGACCTGGCGAGCCATCCGGGCGGGCTGCCCATCGTGCAGGAAGTNTGGGAAGGGCGGTATGACGTGTTCCCCGAAGCCGGCGTNTACACCATTACGCGCCGGGTGATGGACTCGGCCGGCATTTGGAGCGAACCGTACTCGGTCACCGTCGANGTGCTGCCGCCGAACTTGCCGCCGGTCGCGGATTTCGAGACCGACAAGGAGGCCTACCGGATCGGCGAGCATATTCTGTACCGGGATCTCAGCTACGACGACGAGGACGCGATCGTGCGCCGCACCTGGGTCGGCAACGAGCCGGTCTTCTTCGAATCCGGCGAGAAGCTGGTCGAGCTGGAAGTGGAAGACAAGCACGGGTTTACGCACCGGGTGTCGAAATTCATCACGGTGACGAACGAAGTGCTGTACACGAAGGAAGAATACGACCGGATATACACCGAGGTCGGGGGCAAGTACGCGGTGTCGGGCGTCTCGGTGCTGGAATATGAGCCGGTGTCCTACACGTACAAGCGGGAGAACGTGCGGCTGGTGAGAAGCAACAGCCCGGAAGTGCTGCATGCGACCGGCATCGCCTACGATACGATCCAGACCGGCCATACGCGGTTTCTGATTTACAATCAGAACGCGATGCAGCAGAACGTCTATCTGTATCTCGTCGCGACGAATTTCAACGGCACATCCGTCGACATCAACATCGGCGCCCATGGCGTCGGCGGTCCGGATCCGTTCACGGTGAATGCGGGCAAAATGTCGACGCTTCGCTATCTGGACGCGGTGAACCGGGGCGTGGAATCCGGGACGCTGCGCCTCAGGCCGAAAGAGTCCGTCGTCCTGCTCGGCAACGCGCTGTCCGCCGTGCCGATCAAGCCGAATCAGACGTTCTCCGCCTATGCGGACATCAAGTCGAATGATTATGTCCGGTATCGCGTCGTCATCGCGCCGCAGGGCGTCGATCCCCTGAAGGCGCTCGAGACGATGCCGATGCTGCCGCGCGACGGCGTCCATGTGCGCGGTTCGTTCGACTACACCGACCGCAGCATCACGATCGAAGAGCAGCTGGGACGGACGAAGCAGCGGATCATGTTCGGCGACAACAAATACGATCCGTATCTGTGGGGCATCGACGACGGCACGGGCAAAAACGAGCTCAACGCCGGCAACTACGGCGTGCTGTACCGGATGAAGGTGAACGTCGCGCCGCGCACGCTCATTTCGCTCAACGCGCGGGGCGGCCACTATACGGGAGCGTTCATCGTGAACGGCCGCGTCGTCGAGGTGACGAAGGGCAGCATCCTGAAGAATCAGGACGAGGCCTGCGTGCTGTATCGGAGCGGCAGACGCGAGGAGACGGTCGAGATCGTGTTCACGCCGGCTTCCGGCAGCAACCTGCCGATCGCCCTCATGTTCGAGCCGCTGCCGGAAGAGCGGACGTAAGGCGCGTTCAGGCCGCGGGTTTGACGCTGACGGCGTTTTCGGGCATGATGGGAGGTAAGAAAAACGGCTTGCGCCGTACGCCAGGCTTATAAAATCATGGCGTTGAACGAACCTTCCGGAGGTCGGACCATTGGATACGGATGACATCATTCGGATGATGGCGAGCCAGGGATTGCGGATTACGGACCAGCGGCGGACGTTGGCCAAACTGTTCGCCGACACGCCCGGATACCTGTCGCCGAAGGACGTTTACGACCATATGGGGCGCTTCTATCCGGGCCTCAGCTTCGACACCGTCTACCGCAACCTTCGGCTGCTCGACGAGCTGGGCGTGCTTGAACAGGTCGTCTTCGAGGACGGCGTGAAGTTCAAGCTGCACTGCCGCGAGCACGATCATCATCACCATCTGATCTGCCTGCAATGCGGCATGACGTACCCGCTGACCCATTGTCCGATGGACGCGACGGTCGTTCCCGACGATTTCGTCATCGTCAAGCACAAGTTCGAAGTGTTCGGCTACTGCGGCGATTGCGCGAAGGCGGAACAGCCGGCGGAAAGCCGCTGACGGGAGGGAGCGGACCATGCGCGCGTTCCTGAAAGCGGCCATCGTCTTCTACCGCCGCTTCATCTCGCCGCTCAAGCCGCCGACCTGCCGTTTCCATCCGACTTGCTCGGCGTACGCGCTCGAGGCGATCGAGACGCACGGCGCGCTGCGCGGCGGCTGGCTGGCGGTCCGGCGCATTCTGCGCTGTCATCCGTTCCATCCGGGCGGATTCGATCCCGTGCCGCCGCCGAAGAAGCGTTAGTGTAAAATCTCTGTGGGTGTAGGAATTGGAAAAAGCGGATATAGAAAAAGAGCTTCTCCCTTGGTAAAGTGATGTTTGCGCACAACACACCAAGAAGGAGGAAG
>Ga0065720_1020668_pt1 | contig 13345 bp, 12 predicted proteins | sample Thericmetagenome_FD_59107 | JGI IMG/M metagenome (GOLD analysis project Ga0065720, IMG submission 59107) | Thermophilic microbial communities from the Joint Bioenergy Institute, California, USA of rice/straw/compost enrichment - eDNA_2 v2... | ecosystem: Engineered > Solid waste > Grass >... | reverse complement strand
ATTATATTTTATATATGGGTCGTTATATTTGACTTTAATTCAACCAATAAGAAATCATCTTAAATTTATCCCGATTGTACAAAACCTATATCTGTTTGTATAAGCTGGCTTCAGCTCTATGCTAAAACCTAAGTTCGCTCTAGTCAGATACTACATTCGAAGAAGATTCATGCTGAACAAAAAAATTTTCATAAATGATGCAGAAACACTTCTGATAGATAGAAAACTTGTGTATCGCTAAATCACAATCCAGATTAACACAATTTTGACTTGGAACTATAGAATTCGCTAAAATCACTATTACTTAGAGGATATCTTGACGCCCATACCATTTTGATTTACAGTCCATAAGAAACTATACCATGCCCTTTGAACCTCCCAAATTTTGTTCCAAATCCCAAATCAATTAAAACTCCCGTTTCTGCTGTAGAACTCTTTCCTGAATGGATAGAATATTATGATACCTAAATTAACTAATTAATAAAATTACCTTTTCCCGATCTCTTTTCTTCATCAAGAACTTGTGTTTACATTCATAACTCAGTGCGAATCTCCTATTTTCTGATAAGTAAGTTCTTTTGTTGCTAAAAAGTGCGATCAAAATAGTGTTGCAACATCAAGAAACATTTCTTTCATATGTAGGCAAATTCCCTTTTCTAGGATAAAATCTCAATCAGTTAGAGAGTCTCAGCTTCTTATCTTGAGTGAGTATAGGATGATAGTCTCTCATTTTATTGAAATACTTTCCCATCAAAGTCCTAAAGATTTTTTTGTTATAAGATAGAGAAAATAGTCTTTGGAGTTGTTGTATTATTAGAGATATGTGAGAAAACTTGTCTTTTCCTTTGTTGTTGAATAGAGAAGATGAATTTGATCAGCAAAAAAGTGACTTAAAAGAAAAAAAGGCTTATAATGATAACTATTTCTTTCTTAGGGTTGGGAATGAGATTACAATGCCATTAGGGTTAACTAATTCAATCAGTCTATCATCATCGCTTAGATCTCGATACAAGAGAACAATTTTCAAGATAAAATCATAACCTTTAAATCGCATAATTGATTTATCAGTCTTATATAACAGTATTTTACATATGAAATCTCCTATGAAATAGAACTTAATTTGAATGCCATCCCTGATTCAAATGTCTTGATTCTTTCAGTGAAGAAGAATATTCTCTCAACCCCAAAAAAATTTTTTCATTCATCAGAATTATTACTTTCTAGTATAGCATTTTTAGGACCTACCTTAACAGATATGATGTATAGAAATCATTAAGGAGTTCTTCAACATCCAATTTTTATTTAGGAAAATTTGCAACCAATTCTCCTATCTAACTCCTACAATTCATGACCCACAATGTTGAGTTAAAGCCTATTATAATGTATCGACAGAATCAAGGTTCATTTTGTCAATTTTCTCTATTTGACAATTTAAAGTAAACAATATAACTGTAATACGATATTTCAAGGTAAAATATAACTTTTAGAACCAGAAAGAAAATGATGCGTGGAAGGTGGGGCGAAAAGAAACTCCTCAAATTATTTTTATGGGTTAATACTGATCCAAGACAGTCGAATTGAGTGGGAAATTCTTCTTCCAGTAAACTTGATGTTTATTGAGGCCACAATAAACAAGAATAGGGTCAATTAATAGTTTGATTAGACATTAAATTTTGTATAGGGAGGTGAAACTAGATATTTCAAACAGCACAAGGTCAAGCATGTTGGTCTCCCCAAGATTATACTGTGTATAGCAAGATTCTCTAATGTTGAGGAAATTCTAAATTGACAGAATGTATTGCCTTGTCAGTTGCTGTTTCTTGCCAGTCAGGCTGAAAAGACCCTTGTCGGGTGAGTAGGAAGCAGTCAAGAAGCAGAGAATGCTGGTTTGAGGAAGGTCAATAAAGTACGAAAGCCTTAATTCAAATACGTCACTAATTAATCGTATATCCTAATCTAAGAGTCCTTTGATTATTGTTTTATATTCACTAGTAAATACAGATTTTACAAACTCGAGACCCTGATATGAACGACCAAGGCCCTCAGAAGCTCCCCTCATTCGGATTTACTCCCTCTCAGCTTTCCTTGTATTACCCAAATTTAGTCAACACCCTGAAGATTTTCAACCAGCAGAATCCTAACACCACACTCATCCCGATAGACCCCACAATACATTCTAGTTCCGTCCTGGAGAAGAGATCAATCGGTTCCCTCGACAGTGCCTTCTCCAGACTCCCTGAAAAGAAGGTCCACACTACTATTAAGGAAAACATTTTGAACGCCATGCTCCAAGAAGTCAATAGTTCTGCACCTAATCCCTTAACAGTCCAGACCGCTAGAGATCAAGTCTTTCTCCAAGAGCAGGTCTCGAAAGCCCTTGTTAACCAACTCCAGTTTGAAATGAACAAACTTAAAGAAATAAATACACTTCTCACCCTGAATCAGTCCCTAAACCAGAACCTCTTGCTCAAGAAAATGGCCATCATGAACAACAACACCCAAACCACCCAGCCACTCTCAAAAATGACCCTGGAAGTTCCTAAGCTTCCCGAATTTTCAAAGGTCAAGGAAGAACCACAGAATAAGCCTGTCCCTCCTGTAGTTGTTGAGACCAAGGAAGCCAAACATAAGGAACCTGAAGTCAGTCCTCAACACGAAGAATCTACTCAATCTGCTTCAAGTCCCAAGGACAAGCTTCCTATGGAATACGGGGAACCTGAAGGGGAAAGGTCCCCTGTCAACATCGAACCGCCTGCTCTTATTGAGTTCACTAAAGACTTCCCCACTTGGGATCTTGCCAAGATCTTTGCCTATGTTGGCAAAGGTAAGACCAAGGATGATTTAGTTGTCAGAACCACAAGGGAAAAGTCTAAGAGACCTTCCTATGCCAGAGGTATAAAGGAAGATGATATTGAGCATAACTCCTGGGACGAAAAGTCTGTTAATAAGAAACCAAAAACTCATTTAAGTAAGAAAAAGAAAAGCGAAGATGCTCCAGAAGAGTCTAAGAAGAACGATCTTGAGGTTCTTTGTGAATTCCAAGAGGATCTTCAAAAGCTTTTCAAAACTACTGAGCTTGATCAGCAGAAGATCTTTGAGGTTCTTCAGAAATTTAACATGAACCCAGAGAAGGCCATTTCTGCTGTCATCAAGAACCTTTCTTATTATCAAGAAACCTTGATCCTGAATAAATCTGCTCTCTAAGCGAATAGCAGAGAGCACGGATGTTATTTTCTGACCTTTTTTGTACAAAATTCAGAAAATAATCCTGCTTAAAACCATAGATAGGTATCTTTATCTATCCATCATCTATCTATTTGAAAATATGAGATTCCACAGTCTCATTTTCAGGATATGTATTATAACATTGAGTATAACAGATTGCATAACTTCCCATGTTCTCGTATCATCGAACGAGAAGTTTATGTCCAACTTTCTTTGTCTTTCTAAAGTATGTGACAAACTCTAATTATAATGATCCATCAATCTCCTAATCTAGTCTCTTAGCTAGCTCTTAAACCCAGAAAAGGCAACTGAAATTTCTCCAGCTAAATCTATGGCCTCTAAACTAATAAAATCTTTTACAAACTTAAAAAAATCATAGAACAATTAGTTTATTTATTTGTTAGGATGCAGATTTTCACCATGCAATGAAGACAGGGTTTTTCTTGGCTTTGTTACGTTAATAAAACATATAAGAATAAAGATAGGAAAACCAAAAGGGAAAAATAAAGAGATTTGCCAGAAAGGGAAAAAATATCTACACAAGGACAATTCTTATTTCGAATGCAAATCTTCCAGAAGTTCCTCCAAGTCCATGCTCGTATTTTTCTCTGTTGCCTCGTTAATTGCTTCGATCTGACTTACATCTAAATTCTTATTAAATAAATCCTGTGGCTCCTTATCCTCAATAATTGCATTACAAGTAGCAGGTTTAGGACTCTTCATTTTTACGAGAAGAACCCTTCTAGTAGGTGTGGTATCATCATCAGACGGCTGAGTTGTATCCCTATGCCTGTCCATAGTGAAGGTCAAACTCGTATGAACAGGGGATTTGACTGTATTCTCCTTGATTTTCAGAGGTGAGCTGAGATCGATCTTTCTTCTGCTAGTGGACTCATTCAGGAGTTTTGGATTTATGGTGACTACCCTAAATCCCGAAGTATTTATTACTGTTTTTTCATTGGAGTTGTCTCGGGTGGTAGGGCGAACACTAGTGATGTTGCTGTCATACTTTGAGATTCTTATTTGTTTGGTATGAGTTTCTGAAAATTCAAGAGGCTTCCCAATAACAAAAGGTAAAGGGGTCTTGCTCATCATCAAGTTCAGCTTGTTTTTGAGCTTATCAGCTGGGGATTGTTTAGGGCTAGGATTTACTTTGAATGTAGGTTCGACCTGGTGAACAGATTCCACATTTTGGTCAATTTTGGGTAAGCTTTTTTCATTTCTTTTGATATTCACAACAGAAATTTTCGCCCTTTCCTCTCCAATTGTCGTGATAGTACGCACCGGAGATGGTCCTGGCTTCTTATGCTGGTCAAACAATAATTTAAAATTATTGATGGTTTGCATTTGGATGGGATTTGGACTCTCCCGATTTTTCTTGAATAGAGTAAAGGAAGTTGTTGTATTTGAGTCTCCTTCTAGCTGGGAAGAGTTAAAACCTCTTGTTTTAATGGGCTGAGGGGCTAGGCTCCTTGTATCGAGTCTTTGAGCTGAAGGTTGAAGCTTTGGATATTTCTGTTTGAATTTGTCTGCTGAGACTTCGTTGTCGACTGTCTTGAACATGATTTCCTTGATTGAAGCTCGTGTCTGGGGTCGGGAGCTGCGCATATTTGTATTAAATTCGTTACCTTCAGTGAATGCGACACACTTTGGCTGATAAAAGGATTTTAGGGAGTAGCCACGGTTTAAGCTTGGGTGAAAGGGAGGTTGTCCTGAAAGCTTCTGGATATTAAGGGTCGACTTTGTTTTTTCCCCTAAAAGCATTTTTATTTATTTATTTATTTGTAATCCCTATTGATAAAAAGACTGATAAGGCTTAGTTTTTTTGAAAACTATTGTTTTCAGCCTTATAGTAAATCCCTCCCATGCCTGAGATGTACCCCTAATGAAATATATTCCTGTCTCATTGTTATTTGCGAATCATTGACCAACAACTATTCAACATTATTGTTCCTACTAGACTAGAAGTCTTGCAAAAATTGTCAGGGCCAGCCTGGGCTGTTCAGTCCTTTTATCCTCACCTTATTGAGGAAGTCTCAAATTGTGAGGAGATTTGGGCAAGTTCGAAAGAGAAAATAATGCAAATTTAGATTGAATAAGGAGCAATTTGTCAAATTTATTAAAGAAAAGGGTTGTTTTATTAAGAAAGTTGGAGTCTGGAAATTAAGGAGAACGAGATAGAACACTTGATTGGAAGTATTTTTTTTGTCAATATGATAGCTATAATTAGGCAGGATATGTTGTAAAATGTCCCTCTTAGGTTCTATAAATATATTTTAATTATTCATTCATATCCAGAAACATGGAAACCAAGATTCCTCAAGAATTGATCGCTAAGGACAAGGAACTCTACGGATACTATCTTGAAAACTATGTCAACAAAACCGGCAGAAGAATCCACTACGGTACTGCTGGTTTCAGAGATGAAGCCAAATATCTTAGACACGTAACAATATTTCCCTTAAAAGCCTAATAAGCCATAGGTAGCCTTCAGAGCTGGTATCTTTGCCTCCTACATGGCCAAATTAAACAAGGGATACGTCATTGGTATATTTCTTCTCTCTCAATCTAATCCTCAGGTGTCCAAATCACCGCTTCTCACAATCCTGCCAAGGATAACGGTGTTAAATTCATCGGAGCTAACGGACTTATGATGAAGACCGAATTTGAGAAATATGCCGATGCTTTGGCTAACACTGATGATCTCGAAGAAGCCATTAGAAACCTCGAAAAGGGATTCATTGAAATCAACAAGGGTGAACCCATTGACTGGAGCCAAAAGGGATACATCTTGATCGGTAACGATACCAGAGAAAGCTCTCCCTTGCTCGTTGGTCTTCTTAAGTACCTTCCAAAATTTTCACCAGCTCATCTCTTAGGGAATCTATTGCTCTTTGCGGAAGCGAATACATCCATTTCGCTGATGTCACCACTCCTCAACTCCACTATATGAGTATAAAATTTCCTATTTTTCTGATCATATAGTCCTCCTTTTCAACTCTCAATACAGACAAGACCTTCCCAAGTTCGACTACGATCCTAATGTCCTCCTTCAAAAGTACTACGACTTCTTCGGTAATGCTATTACCAAGGCCTTCGATCTCCTTGCTGAAATGGGTCTCAGAGACAGTAAATTTCTCGAGAAATAGCAATAATTTCTAGAAAACCACAAAAAGAAGGTTGTTGTCGACTGCTCCAACGGTGTCGGTGGTATCCGTCAAGAAGAATTCACCAAGTTGTGCTTCAACAAGATCTTCGATGTCACCAACATTAACACTGTTGACACCCACCTCCTCAACAACGAATGTGGATCCGAATTCGTCCAAAAGGAAAAGCACGTCCCCAGAAACTTACAAGAACACCTTGCCAAGAATGTCCCTCTTGACTACAACCTCGACGACATGTCCTTCCTTTCCTACGATGGTGATGCTGACAGAACTGTCTACTAGTATAATTTTCTAAATATAAGTCCTTAACCAACTAGTCGTGTTGAAAGAGGAAACAACGCTGCTGACTTGTTCGAAGGAGACAAGCTCGGAGCCCTCTATGCTCTCTTCTGCCAAAAGACCCTCAACAAGATTATTGAACTCCAAAAGAAGGTTGGTGATGCCGTCACCATCAAGGAAGACTTCAGCAAGTGGAGCATCGGTGCTGCCCTTACTGCCTATGCCAACGGAAGTGCTCAAAAGTACTACAAGGACGTCCTTAAGGTCAACCTCGTCATTGAACCTACTGGTGTGAAGTACCTTCACGTTGCTGCTGAACACTTCGATATCGGTGTTTACTTCGAGTCCAACGGACACGGTACCGTCGTCTTCAAGCCCGAAAGACTCGCTGGTTTGGAAGAAGCTATTGCTGCTGTTGAAAAAGCCCAAGGTACTACTGAAGAACAAAAGAAGGATATCCAAACCCTCTCTCAATGGCTCAGACTTCTCTACTACTTCCTCATTGAAGCTAACCAAGGTGTTGGTGATGCTATTTCTAACTTCTTACAAATCGAAACTGCCCTTGCTGCCCTTCAAATGAACGCCGCTGACTGGAAGGCCATCTATACTGACCTCGAAAATGCCCACTCCAAGATCGTTGTCAAGAATAGATTCGCCATCAAGGTCAGCTATGACCAATCCAAGGCCCTTGCCCCACCTGGTAACATTTCCTTTGAAGTTGTTTGATATTTTAGATGTCCAACCCAAGATTGATGAAATCTGTGCCAAATATGAAATGGGAAGAGCCTTCATTAGACCCTCTGGAACTGAAGATATCTGTAGATTGTACGTCGAAGCCAAGAAGATTGAAGATGTCAAAGCTATCCAAAAGGAAATCACTGAATTCATCTTGGCCCATAAAGAGATCAACTAAGCCATTGAATAATTTTTGGATTAGATATATTTAATTGAGAATATCTAGGTATTATCCCTGCCTTGATATGACCAACCGCTTGAATGAACTAAATAAAATTCTTTAGATTCTCTTTAGGAAAAAAAAAATTCTTATTGAATTTTTACAAATTTGCACTAATTCAATCTTATTTAAATCAGTCTTTTCCCCACAAAGGACCAATCTGCTTCAAAATTTCTAAACTCTAGTAGAAGTTGATAGATCCTGATGAGCAGAATTGCTCTATGAAATCTGGCTTCTTCTACTTCTTTCAAAGGATCTGACAATTTAAATCAAAGACAATAATCAGGAGTTGAGGACAGATATTTGGAGAAAATACTATGGAGTTTTATGATAAACAGGGAGGAGACTGTACTTAGGAAAGTAAATATTGATACAATTTGACAGGCATACATATGAAATATGTATGTTAATATAGGGATCGGCATACAATGATCTCGAATAGTACTACAGGTAAATAATACAGTTAGTGATCCGAGTAGACGTTGACAAACAACGCTAGTTATTATTTTGTCGACTGTGAAACCAGCCCGTGAATTACCAATTGACATAAAAAGAATCGTACAGCCAAAAAAGAAATCAAGAATAAAGAAAGTAATTAGTTCATACTCTGAAAGATATCCCTGAGCTCGGCCTCAAGCTCATTCTGATCATAGACCTCTCCCTTATACCAACTATTCTCCTTAATTACTTCGATTGAAGGGCGATCCTTCGCCTCTTCAGCCAAAAGAGACATTATTAGCTCCTTGAACTCATTGCTATACTCCTCCTTGCCCTCTTCAGTTCTGAACCCATTATGAGTGTTCCAGAACATCTTAGGGTCGGTCCTCAGAGCATCATAAAACTTATCAAAAATGAAGACGTCCTTCTCTTGTTCTATCTCGTCGTAAGGCGGGCACCCACTCACCATTGTGAATAAAGTGATTCCAAGAGAATAAATATCTGCCGCCTTCAAATCTTTTAAAAATCCTCGAGCAAACTCAGGAGGTCTATAACCAGGGGTACCTCTCATTCCTTCGGTCAATGGCCCATCAACTCTGTGACTGAAGTCAAAGTCTATTAGTTTGAGGCCTTCTGGACCTATTAGGAAATTTTCAGGCTTAAGATCAAGATGAGCGATTCCTTTCTCATGAAGATAAGCAACTGCAGAAACCATCTGCCTGAAGAAGGTTCTGGCAAGCTTTTCAGATAAAGATCTCTTAGTAACGAGACTAAATAAGTCTCCGTGAGGGACATATTCCATGATGACCGCGGAGCAATCTCTCATGGGGCCTCTTATTTGTTTGTATTGAGCCTCTGGATAAAAGGCGAAATATTTGAGTATATTTGGGTGATTTAAATTGCAAGCAATGGCCTCTTCTTGTAAGTAGTGAGGAGAAGGGCTCATTCCTTTCTGCTTAGTAAAGATCTTAATAGCGAGAGTGGTTGTTGTTCCAGGGGAAGATCCTTTGTAGATTAAAACAGAATTCTTTCCTCCATGGAGCAGGGAACTCAGATTATAGGCTCCAGTGGATCCATTTTGATTTACAGGATAGAGCTGCATTCTTGAATTTATGTAAATTTAACAATTACTATATTTAGAATCCCTTAGATAAGGGATTGCAGAAAATTTAATTTGAAATTTGATATATCAAAAAGCTCTTTAGATTGGAATAAATAAGCCCACTTTTACGGTTAGGATTTCTGTTTATTTTATTTGGCATGAAATAAAACCTTTTTATAACTAGATACCGAGATTTTCCCCTCTGTATGAAACCAACCTATAATACAGTAACATCCCCTTTCCCTGATCCCACTCACATCCCGTGACACTCGATGTGATCCTAAAAATAGGTGTTTATTTCTCTAATAAATCTCGAGGAAAGCCACTCTGATAGACTCCAAGTCATAATTCAATAGTAGTTCTGGTCAGATGACCATCTCATTAGTCACAATTTAGCCAGCCAGTCATAAATCTGTAGGTTCAATTTATGCTATAATAGTCATGAGTATTGAATACTCTATGGAATTTTTTCAACAAGCTAATTCTAGGACTCAAAGCTAGATCCATCAGTAGGGACTTTGTTTCTGCAGTAATCATCGCCTGTGCAGTTTATCAACAATAACGAAGGATGTTATTTGAACTTCTAATTATTCCCTGTCTCCGTTGTACATTTTATTAAATATAATGTTTTCTATAACCAGGCTAGTAACATTATAGCTAATTTTTCTATCATTGCACACTGAAAATATGGATGTCATTCCCCTTCCAAGACTAGTTCCTCTGTCAAAAATATCTCAAGAATGGTTACTCAAGCTTTAATTCTGAGTTAAACATAAACTCGAGAATTCTGCGTTATAAACACAGCAAGACACTATATTGTATTGGTTTAGTGAGACTATGTCTTCATTCATGCGGAAATTTAAACTAGAAAGTAATCAAGCAAAACCATAAGTTTTACCTACAACGAAACATCATATTCTCAAACAGTCCCTCTAATAATCTTTTATCATTATAGAGTTCTTGATATAATACTTCAAAGCTATAAAAAGGAAATTCAACAACAGGATACTCAGCCACTCTGAGATCACATCTAATAAATCTTTTTTAAATTTCTGAAAAGGTTGAAGATGGAGAAGTAGGCATTTTGAAGATGGACAGGTTTAAAATGTCAGCAATTGGAAATTTTAGATATTTCTGGACTATGACCATTTCGAAAAGCAGAAGAGCGTAGATATTGCGAATTGGTGAGAGATGGTTTAGCAAGGCTTAAGGTTTATTATGATACAGAGTTGAAAACAATGCTCTCGGTGGAGAATGGGTGCCATACTATTGATTATTTGTAGGAAAATGTGAAGTTTAAGACGTTATTAGGCCCGTTGATTTGTAAATTAGCTGAATCAAATTGAGTATAAATTTGTTATATAAAAATGTTCCACCCCAAAAGCGCGGTGACTGGCCTCGATCACGTCCTCTCTTTAAGTGAAAAAAGAAGAAATGCCTCCTATCTACTTCTCGTAAAATTTTGCTGTTAAATTCCTTTATTTATCTAGACAGAAAGTTTATTAGTTTGCATCCTATTACTTTTATGGCACTGGAAGCTAAGTTTTCTTCAAATTGTTCCCGTCATTGGAGCTACCATCTTCCTCATGGACAGACTGACGAATAAAATGGCCCAGACAACAGGAATAGGTTTCCTGGTTGCCTCAGTAATCAAATCAATTTCACTTATTGGCTTTTTGATCTACTATTCGACTCATCTGGACAAGGCAATGGCCCAAGATGGAATTGCAAATATTTCTGAGAAAGAATCTGAAAAGAAGTTCATCTTGTGGCTCGTCATTCCCTCAGTTCTCTGCGAAATGATTTTCATCTTATACGCTGTTACTGTCATTGAAATATCGCTCGAAATCAGCGATTCTGTAGAAGAGCCTCTTAATTTGCGTAATTCAGTTCGAAATAGCTCGGGTTCTGAAACCCAACCCCTAAAATCTGTGGACTCTGACGAAGAGAGCAGTAGAAATAGTCTATAGTCGATCTTTGTGAACTGTTTTAATTGTACATGCAGACTTTGACATCTCAAAGGGTTTTCTTTGTTCTTGTATTTATATTATAAATACTCTAGCCTGTTTGTCAAAAGCAAAATTTAAAGTTAGTTTGGGTTTCCTGAGAACTAAACCGAAAATGCTTGATTAAAGACTAATGGAACTACAACCAAATAAGGATTCAAAAATGGCTAATAAAGCGACCATTCAAGCCCTTCTCTTGAGTAATTCTAGCATTAAAATAAAAAAAAAAATTTTTTCCCCAACCGGGACTCGAACCCGGGTCTGCAGGGTGAAAACCTGCTATCCTAACCAGCTAGACTATTGGGGAGCTGATAAATGTTCTAGGGATTCCCATCTTTTATTGACTACGCATCCCGAATAAAGCCCATGGTCGATACTTGAGATACCTACAGGACCAACAATAGCTCATCAATAGAGAAGACATGATTTTCTTTAGAGATTTAACTCTATTTCCATAGGTTTTTGTGTGAGTTGGGTGAGTCATATTTGCATATGGGTTGAATTCAGACCCAAATGTCAAGAATAGTAATCAAGACTCACATGAAGTCAGTTTGTCCGAGTGGTTAAGGAGTTGGACTTGAAATCCAATGGGTTCTACCCGCGCAGGTTCGAATCCTGCAGCTGACGATTATTTTTTTCTTTTTATTTTATTCTATATTAATGCGAAAACCCCACTCTCTTAGTAGCCCTACACTTCAAATTGAGCCAACTGCAAATTTACTTTGACTGATAACATATATTTTCTTTGATCTGTATAACAATAAGCATAATTTTTCCATGCAGTGCTATCAATCAGAATGCAACACATAATTATCGCTCCAAAGATAGTACTCTTACAAATCAGCTGAGAAATTTACACTACTATATAAATAACAAGCGTCGTTTAGACTTTAATTCACAATAGTTGTTCCGTACGCTTTTATTTCCTAATACATGCAAGTTTTTAGTCAGAGTAGAAGTATAAATTACTGATGCCAGTTTCATACAAGGATCTAAGGAAATAACTACAAACAACGTGAACATCCTAGAACAAAATTTTCTCTACAAATTTAATGAACCTCTCAGCATAATAAGAAGGCCTTTGTACAGAAATATCAAGATTGGGATTGCAAGCTATTAATTTCTTAAAGAAGACCTCAAGCTTCTTTTTCCAATTATATTCAATTAGATAGTCTATTATGCCCATATGGTACTCAAACTCCTCAACAGTCGACTTCAAAGAAAAGAAATCTCCTTGAGAATCAATAGGAAATATTTCATCTCTTTCCTCTTCCTCCTCATTGGCAGAAGGAATAGTCAACATATGATTGCTTTTATACGAATATGCAGTCCTGAATTGTTCAGTTTCATGGCCGTACGCTGTCACAAATCTCATCCCATGGTCGTCCTCCTCAGTGACTTCTGTTATTTGTGGTAGCTTTTCCTTGACATTTAACGGAGGTCTACGAGTAAAATTCTTGGATTTGTTCAATATTAGCACCAAGAAAGAGTAGTCCAGGAGATTATGTGCCTGCAGAAACTCTACATCCCTTTTCACTACCTCAAAGAATTCCTGTTTGAGGTCTTTGTCAATATTGATTTTCTTCTCAAACCTAAGGAAGTCTAGATCCTTCAAGGTCTTTTGGTATTTCAGCTCGTGAAGAGGGACAAATGTCTCAGGTTCGACTGTTCGTCTTCCTTGGGTAGATCCCTTCAGGTCATAGGCTCTTTCTAGGCACCTTGAAGGGTATCCATTGATATTCCTCATCAACATTAAATGATATTTCTCCTTGCCTAAGGCCTTCCCAGTCTCAAAAGTAAACACAGCATATATTCTGGCCAAAATTGATTTAGGATTCCTCTTAAAATGCTGAATGTAGTCTGGTAGCATGTCTATCAACAGCTTTAGCTCACTCTCTTTTAGAGACTTTATGATCAACCTGTTATCTGAGGAGAAAAAGAAAAACTCTCCACTTTGTCCACCTTTTGTATTCGTCCCTGCTTTCAAAATCCTACTAAAATTGGCTCCAAGATTCAAAGACTCAAGGATATTCTGGCCAACTTCATCCATTGATGCCAACATATTGAACATCTTTGGGGCATAGACAGTCAAAGTTCCCTCAACAGCTCCATATTGCTTCTCCTTTATCTCCTCTAAGAAGAAAGGCAGGCGGTCTCGAAGAATCGCCTCAGT
>Ga0065720_1020666_pt1 | contig 13345 bp, 17 predicted proteins | sample Thericmetagenome_FD_59107 | JGI IMG/M metagenome (GOLD analysis project Ga0065720, IMG submission 59107) | Thermophilic microbial communities from the Joint Bioenergy Institute, California, USA of rice/straw/compost enrichment - eDNA_2 v2... | ecosystem: Engineered > Solid waste > Grass >... | reverse complement strand
GTTGTTAGTCAAGGAAATTACGAATTCTCAGCTGAGCCTAAGCCAGTAAAATCAAGGACAAAATATCGAGATCCAAATGAGAGAAGGTAGGATCTATATTTCCATGTTCATTTTCTCTAGTAATCCTGAGGGAGTTCGTCAAGATGGTTATCTTCATACAAGTTCTTCTGTAAATAATAATACAAAACAATTCGTTAACTTTGATAGAGAGAAGCAGATCTCAAGGCTTCAAAGACCTCAATGAGATCTAAAGGTCACACGATACTCAGCAAGATGAGCGATAAAACTTCAAAAGTGGAGTTACAAATGGAAAATCCCTGGACTGAGATTCAAGAACGTCCCATTGATGATGAAAATAAGCTTATCCCTGATTATTATATCGACCGTCCTGTATATCCTTAGTTTCAAGGCATAAAATTTTAGCCAACACCTGAGTACAAGCCAAAAGAGCCTGGAGTTGATGTTGAAACTCAAGTTGTTGATCACGAACTTTTCGATTATTATCTGGAAGTAGAGCCCATACTTCAAGTCCTTGTAGGCAGAACTATTGAGCAATCAAGAATAGAATTGTGTGAAGATTATGAAAGACATCAAGAGATGTTGCACAGAGTAACTATTAAATTATGGTGTTAGAAATTGATAGATGGAATTCGAAAAGAAGAGAAACGCCGAATTGATGGTTACTCAAAGAAAAGAGGCCCTCTATTTAAGAAAACAAGCAGAAAAGCAAAGAAGAGAGCTTCAACACAAAATTGAGAAGGAACAGAAGACTATAGCACATCAAAAGTATATTTCTCGTATCCTTGGAAAAGATATTACCAACGGAATGAAAGAAGTATCTACTCAAATTCTCCATGATCAAGGATTCCTTAAAGCCGATTTTATTTCTGATATGAAGGAGTTCTTGAATCCCAAGCTCGTCAAGCAGGCTAAGAAGAGAGTAAAGGAGAGGGTAAAGACTGTCTCTGAAATGGAAAAATTTGTCAAATCAATCATGGATGGTCTGTTTGCGGAACACCATGAAACAGTTACAAGAGAGAAAGAGAGAAGAAGACAAGAAGAAGAAAGACAAAGAATTGAACAAGAGAAGAAGGAAAGAAGAATAGCTAAAAGAAAAGAAAAGAGAAGAAAGAGAAAGCTATATGCCGCCAAGACTGAAGTTAAAGGTACCCACATTTTTTCAGAAATTTTAACAACTTAGAAAAAATAGAAGCTATGGTCATCTCTGCACCCAAGATTGTCGAAGATCTCTTCGCTATTGAAATCAATGATATCTATCCTAACGGAAAAGAAATGAGTAAAGATCCTGATCATTGGTCTTAAACATATAGTTGGTACTATTGGAGGTTTAGTCGGAGAGATGTGGCTAGTATTAGATGCTCTGAATCAGGAATATCCAGTTAGCCTTGATATGACTCAGGTAATACAATATATAAGTTTCTAATATATTAGTTATTACCTCCTATTGTGAAATTCTTGAATGAAAAATATAAGCTTCCTGAATTTACAATTTATCTCGAAAATAAGCATAAGGAACTGGTTGATGGTATGTTGCACTACATGGAATTCGATTTGATCAGTTTCAACAAGGACAAGAGTCTTCATGTCCGAGACTTCATTTCCAAGATTGCTGAAATCAATTTATATCAGAATCTTGGTCAGCTTTACAGAAAAGAAATGCTTAATCAATCTTTATATAAGCTTCTCATGGCAACCTTCTTCTACATCTACTTTAGCTCCGTTGACTACAAAATTCCTGAAAAGAAACCAGCTGAATCAGATGTTCCTCTGCAAGGAACTGAAGAAAATGGATCCAAAAAAGACCTTCTTACCGAGCAAAACACTGAAGAGAATAGGGACACCGACAGAGAGAGGCCTGAAGGTCAAGAGGGGCAAGAAGTCCAAGAAGGACAGGAAGGCCAACCACTTGCAGGAGATCAGCAAAATCAAGAAGGCAACAATGTAGTTGAACAGCCTGCTGAGGAAGAATTTAAGTTGCCTGAAATTACCCCTCTTGAGCAAGAGACTGTTCAAGCCAAATCAAAAATAAAAATTGAATTTGTTGAAAATTGGAAATTTCAATCTGATTTTGATGTTTTGGCTAGGTTTAGAATTCCTCTTCAGAGAGAGGGTCCAACAGAAAGAACTGATCCTAAAACAGGAACTATTGATAGTGAAAACAACAATCCTGGTGAGGTAGAAAATGCAAAAGACGATCAAAATACACAAACTGATCAAAATCCTGAAGGAAATCAAGCAGAAGTCAAAGCTTCCGTTGAAGGACAATCAATTGAACCTAAAGAGGAAAATAAAGAAGAGCAGAAGGTCATAAATGATGGTGAAGAGCCTGATGAATTCATTGAACCTTATGATGGATCTACATTTGAGAAAGAAAAGGAAACATTCATGGGTAAAAATTCTCATCTCTTTAATAATTTTTAGAATCCCCTATCCCACAAGAAGCACCTATTAAAGCCTTTAACACTGCTCTATATAAAGAAGGATATGTCGCCCAAATCAATGAAAGAGCTCAAATTGAAATTAGAAAGGAACTCATTGATCTCTTTATTTCTAACATTGAATCATGGAAAGATGCTGACATGTATACCGTGCTATTAAAAACAAGAGAAATTTCAGCGGCTAACGAAAAAGTTATATTAAAAAGTTTGATTAACAATCCTGAAGAGATACCCATTTTTGATTTTGAAATATCATTTACTTAAGATTGTATTTGCAAATATACATTCATTATACTGTCCCAAAGCTGTCTGGATAGTCTTCCAATCATAAATTAATTCTTTTTTTTATTTATGAGACAAAAAACTATTTGCCTGATCTTTTTGATCCTTTTAAAATCAGATCTAAAAACTTCACTTAGGACTTTCAAAACAAATATGAGGTTGATTGAGTATGTAACTTTTTATGAGAAACACTATAATTACATGAAAGGACACATTGAGAATAGGTACAATGAAGAATCTCCTACTCAATAGTCTCATCATCTTGGGCTTTGTTTTGCTCTATATCTAAAGCAATGTCATCTTCTTCATCATCTACTGCAGCTTCGTCTTCTTCATCTGGATTTACCTTTACTTTCTTTTTAGGATCTTCCTCAGGCTCTAACATCATAAACATTCCTTTATTACATATTACCATTGATGATAAGTTTGGTCAGAAAATCATCTGCACTTGTCTGTGCTTGTCTGAGAGCTTTAATCACTTCCTCCAGACTTTCGCCGGTTTTGATTTCGTTAAGAGGAAACTCTTGACCATTGATCTTTATTTTGGCAACTAAAGACATTTCTAAACAATTTATATAATAAATAAATTAGTCATGGATTCATCTCTGAAAAATTTGAAGCTTTACAGCTATTGGAGAAGCTCAGCTTCCTGGAGAGTCAGAATTGCTTTGAACTTGAAAAAACTCGAATATGAATATATTCCCATTGACTTAGTCAAAGATGGAGGACAACAAAGAAAGCCAGAATATGAAAAAGTTAATCCAATGAAAGTATTAACCAATAACTCTTTGTTAAGTGATAGCTTGTTCCAGCTCTGGACGTCGATGGCAAAATCTTGGTTGAAAGTGTTCCTATTTGTGAATTTTTGGATGAGAAAGTGCCAGAACCTCCTCTGCTTCCAAAAGACCCCATTAAAAAAGCTGAAGTTAGAGCCTTTTGTGAAATGATCAATGCCGGAATTCAACCCTTGATAAACTTGAAAGTTAGACAAAAGGTCGAGCAATTAGGTCATGATCCTGCTGAATGGAACAAGTTATTCCTTGAACAAGGTTTTGAAGGTTTTAATGCCTAAACTTTTTTTTATCTTTTTAGCTCTTGAGAAATATATTCAAGATAAGCATGGAAAATATTGCTTTGGAGATGAAATTACCCTTGCTGATGTCTTTTTGGTTCCTGCTATTCGTTCATCTGCCAGATGGAAGGTTGATATGTCCAAGTTCCCTACCCTTGATAGCATCGTCAAGGAGTTGATTAAGATCCCAGAATTCGAAAAAGCTGAACCTGCTAATCAGCCAGATGCTGAGAAATAATTTGTGTTAGTATAAACTTAACATTTATTTAAAGTCTCAATTGAAGTATGGTTATGATAATAAACCGAGTGATTATCAATCCTAAATGAGCTCTATTTTACACGAGTTAACATTTAAGTAGTCCAAAGACATATAGCATTACATATAAATTATCTATTCAATTATTCATGTAATTCTTCCACAAATTTTTATAATGTTTCATATGAGCCTTCATTTCTGCAATTATACTCAACCCGTTCTTGGAGATCCATCCGTAGAGTTCTTTATCAATAACATGTACCAGCTTTCTCAATGTGATTGTTAGCAGAATTAAAACGCTGTCAATGCACATAATAATATCATTTGCAACATCTTCAAAAGGATGGAAAGTAACAGAGACTCTAAATATGATCTTTTTACTCTGATCTATTTCTGCATTTATATATTCCATCTCACTAGTCAATTTATTTAAGAAATTTGACAAATCATCTGCAAACTCTTGTGAGATCGAAAGTGGCACAGTTGAAGCCTTTACGTCCTAACAAATCATAAAATTATTCAAATGATTACCATAAAGTGTTTAGACCAAAATGGCCACACTTCAACCGAAATCAGTTTATCTTTGATATCACACGAGAACACTTGAAAGTCCTCATCTAGCAAATTGAGATTTATTGTCAAGCTTTCTTTATCTTTTTCTTTAGAAGCTACAAATGATATTTCCTGTTTTGGAAATCTTCTGTCAATAATTTCACTCAAGACCTTTATTGTTAAACGCTAATATTGAAGACTATACTGATAAATGTTCAAAAGGATCTGTTCCTTCCAGAAAATCTTTTGGAGGATTACTCTTGAAATGGGCTTTTATTTCATTTTTATAGTTGATATCTTCCTTTTTGAATCTACTCAACAACAGATAATGGAACGGCTTAGCATCATAATCCAGTTGAAAGACTTTAGGTTGGGTATCAAACTTTACTAGTCTTAATATATTGTCCTTAAGAACAGCATACTCATCTTTGAAAAGACTGTCATCTCCTGTAGTATTCTTTTCTAAATATTGAAGAAGATATTCCTGTGGTTTTTGATCTTTAGGACAACCTTGTAAAATCCTTTTCTCTTCATTATGAGGCAATAGGAATCTGATACAATTTCTACCGAAATTATTTGCTGCTTTACTGAAGAGATTTTTATTCTCATTTGCTGCTTGATTTTCAGCCTCCTTAGAGGATGGATCACTAAAATATGGAGCGAATAAAGAAATTCTAAAATCATCAGATGACAACTTCCATATTCCTTGTAATGAGATTGATGAAAATGTTGGAAGAAAAGCAACATCAACATTTTTGCTCTTCTCAAACAGTTTCAGTTCATTCATTATAAATGCAAGAGCCTCTAGAGTCTGAGTAATGACTTTATTGGCTTGGAAAGGATCTATCGTTATATCTGGATGATTATCCAGCCAGGCCTGCAGATTTTCAGTTTGTGAAATAGAAGCCGCGAAGACCACGTGTAGATATCCTTTTGTATCTTCATATGTCACTAGGATGGAATAATTTAATAAATGTTGAGAATTTTCAATTTCTGGATTAGCTATAGCAAGGGAAGAATCATTCATTTCTTGAAATACGACGCTGATATAATTGATCAAAGAGTCCAGATCGAATTTGTAATTTCTGTTTACTATAAAATCATCCAACAAGAAGATATTATCATCAAGATCATCAAAGTATTCGTATAATTTAATTTCTGAAAGAGATTTTCCTTCATTTATGATTTCATGGACAGGCACTCTGAATGATGCTGTGGAGCTTTTAAATGGAGTTAATAAAGAACTTCCTGATATTATTTCTTGGGGATTTGAAAACTCGACTGTATATTCCGATTTGACTCTTATGAACTTATTAAAGGTTTTTTCAGAAAGACAAATGGATTTTGAGAGTTTTGAGCCAGCCTTATCCACAGATGGGATCAAAATAGATCTTAGATCCGAAATCATATCTTTAGGTAGCTCGGAAGCTCTTGCTTCGATCATTGAGAAGGCATCCTTATACTTTTCAAAAAGTTCTAATAATTCTGCTGAAAATGAACTCGGTTGCTCAGGCTGTTTGTCCATTCAAAATACTTCTTCTGCAATAAAAAATAATTTATTAGTTTGATTTCCTGAAAGATATGTATCCTGAGGTAGGGTTATTGTTTTAAATAAAAAGTTTATATTTCGTAGACTCACTCGGATGATTAACAACAGAACGACATTATTTAAGCTATCAGATTATGAATTGAAAGATTATCATGCTTATAAAACATGTAATGTTTCAGTTATGAATCCATGAGACCGAGAGCACTGGGAAAACTTTTATTTTGAGCAGTGCATGCTTACAAATTATTTGTTACTTGGCCCAGGGTTCAAATTAATGTTAGACGAGGGATAATTTCAAATAAATTTTAATGCTAACAAAAGTCGCTCGTAGATATTTTTCTCAAGTTAACTCCAGCTATCAAAATAACTTAGACTTTCTTTTCAAGAATCATAGCAGACAGCTTAAGCTACCATATTTTGCAATACGATCGGGAAATATTGAAATACTCAAAGAGCCAATTGATTTTTATATTGCACTCCACGTAACTTATTACAGAATAATGGCTTAGAGTTAGAGAGGAATAAGATCTAGTCATGAAAGAATATTAATGTCTGCATTATATTTGGGAACTGGAAATTTAGAGAAATTCCTTGTATCCTGATTTTATCATTGATAATTTCAAGGTGGCTACGCTAGATAATAAAATAAAGAAGTCAAAAAAGCTGAGAGTTAATTTCTTATTGGATTATTTCAGAGGTATAATGATATAAGCAACCATAAACATCAATTCTTAGGCTCTCGTTTAGATTCTCATGGCGAATCTTCTCTGACTCTTCTCTCTTCATTGAAAACAGTACTGAAGGCTGAATTCGATCATTATTATAGGGCAATCGACATAATAGTAATATAAAGGTGGCCTTCTACAGGAATCCAGATGTGAATAAACTTGTTAGTATTTATGGTGACTCTGGATTCAGAGAGATTTTTGGCGTCCATCACGTTAAAGCCTATGTCTTCGATAACAATGTTATTATTTCAGGGTAATTCTTATAGACTTCCATTTACTTCAAGAGCAAATCTATCAGAAAGCTATTTTACAGAAAGACAAGATAGATATATTCTATTTAAAAATTGTCCTGAATTGGCCAACTTCGTTGATGATTTTCTTCAAACCATGTCTTCTGCCTCTTATCAAGTTGAAGAGAATGGAGATCTCAATATACCAGTTAATCAAGTTCAGGTTAGTAAAGTGAAAGAATTCAAAAAGAATATGCTACATCAATTCAAGATGTTTTTATTCGCAAATAAAATTCAAGGTTTGTGCTCTTTACTTGCTTTTTGATCCAGTAGTCAAAGCTGATAACTTTGAAGATTTCTTCAAACTTAAAGAAGACGAAAATTACTCCAAGTCCTCTGTTGATCAAAAATCTGGAGAAAAACCAAAAGAAGAAGCTGAGTCTACAACAATAGAAGATGAAGTATGATTTTTGAGTTTCTCACTGACCTTAATAGGAAATGATCAAAAAGACATATTTCAAAGAAGATTCTAAATTTATTGAAATCTTAAGAGAAAACAAAGAAAAAGCCCAAAGAGTGTAAAGGAAATGATTATTTTAATGACTGAACTAGCCTTAAAAAATCATTCGATGAGGTTGAAGTGAGTCAAATAGTGAAAAAAATTGAAGATACATTATATCAAAAAAAGGAAGACTCAGAAATAGTTGATATGGGAGGTCTTGTATATGTCTTCCCTTCAGTAAAGATTTTAATTCAAGCACTTAACAATAATAGTTTAACCTGCCAGCAATCAACTATCATAAAGACAAAGATTTATTTATTTCCCTAATGGAATACAATTGTTCAAAACCTGAACACGTTGTCAAACTGACAACAGGCTATATGAATCTAATTCCACAGCTGCTTGATATCGTTACAACATCGAAAGCAAAAGTTGATCTTTTAACTGCTTCTCCAATGGTACAAGCTATTTATAATTAATAATTGTAAGGCCAATGGATTTTTCAACGCAGGATTTTTTAAGAAATGGATTCCCTATCTCTACAGAGCTTATGAATATGCTATTCAGAAAAGGCTTAAACAAAATCAGAATAAAAATGTCAGCATCAATGAATTTACCAGAGGACAATGGACTTTCCATTCTAAAGGAATTTGGATCTATGAAAAAGATGACCAATATCCCAGCTTAGGATTTATTGGTGGAACAAATTTCAGCGAACGCTCATATCATAGAGATACAGAATTTAATCTCTACTTCTATACACAATGTCCTAAGTTTAAAGAGGAGTTGCATCTTGAAGCTCAGCGCCATTATAACTATGCCCAAAATGTCTCAGATAAAAATCTCAAAAAAGATCCTGAAATGAAGTTTGGATTTGTGACAATATGGCTTTCTAAAATTTTTTCAGGATTCTTGTAAGCACAATATATTTGCCTTATTGAAAAATTAATACATTGGACTATCTCTTTAAAAATCAAACCATTTATCTTGAGTTACTGAGAAGTTATAAAGAGTCAAATACTAAGACTAGATAAGAATATACAAAGAAATAGAGCTCTTATTCAACATTTAAATCGAGATTATGTAGTTCTTCATGTAAGATTCTAATTGCTTCAACAAATGTCACATCACAAACACGAATAGAATCTTTGCCTCTTTCAAGTTCCTTGAAAACAATTAAGTTGATGAACAATCAAGAATACTTTTAATGCTTGTAAATGCTTATCACTAGATTGCATCAGCTCATCTTGAGCCTTAGTCGCTTTTCCAGGAGAATTTTTGCTAACTTTGGAATAATCTTCTAGGTATTGAGGTGCCACTGGCTATATCATTAATACTCGAGGAAAAAATCCCACCTTTCTCAAAGAATTTATTCCAAGATCTTTGCCCTTTGGGACAAAATTGAACACTTTTCCAGTTGTATGGTTTCCTTCTCTCTTAACTGCGTCTATGAAATCAAACAGCTAAAGCTCATTTACATTCTGGGAATCTTGCTAGTGGATTATTCAAAATTAATTCCTTTTCCTCTTTGTTCTGCCTTGCAATGGCCTGTCTCCTTAAATACTTCTCTACTCCGTTATTGTCTAAAGTTGATCTTGATTTTGGTGAATTAAATCCTCTTGCAGATTTGGACTGAGAGTTAAATAAAACTGAGAAAATTGTACTATATCTGGTTTAAAGGTGCATTCCTCTAAGTCTTTATCCTTTTCTCGTTCCCTCTCTTCTTCCAACTTGGCTTTCTTTTGTTCTTGCCATTTTTTGAATCGTTCAAGCAAACTTAGGTTATTTTCAGCATGGTAAAATTGATAATTGGTGTTTAGTTTTGGATGAAAAGTGCATTCTTTTTCATCGTCATCCAGTCTGCTTGGCTTTGGATTCTCAGTTTTAAATCTTGTGGAAAAAGGTTTCAGTGTTTTTTCCTTGAAAATAAGAAATTTTCATTTTGTTTTTACATTTTGATCAAATGATGAAAGATGAACATTGTATAGTTGATCTAAAGAGGTATTTTCTTCCAACTGTTGAATGCTTCCGGATGGATTATTATTCTTGTTATACTGAATATTTTTCTTAGATGTAGATTTCTAATAATATTAATTTTTTCTCGTCCAGCAGTAGAAAATATCAGAAATTAGAATCAACTATACTTACCTCTACCTTTTTAGTTGGGCTATTTTTATTTCTTTCTGCCATCATAATTATTTTATGTGTCTGATGCAGTTTGTTGGAGTTGTCATTTGTCTTCTTTTGTGATTTTTTAGGTGAAGATTTTTCAGATTGATTAGTTGCCGATTCGAATTCAATTTCAGGCTTGTTTTTTAGAAGATCTTTGAGGTCTAGCAAGATTTATAATACGTATAGAAATAATTGCCTTCATCTGACTCTCTTAGCTGCTCCTCTAGCCTTGAAACTAAAACATATCATGATAACTGATTACCATTGTTTATGAAGTTCAATCTTCTTTAGGAAATTACTTTGGAGATCGTTCGCGTCCATTTTAGCACAAAATAAAGAAAACAATATAATTTATTTTGTTCGGGACATTAAATTATAGAGAAATAGGACTATCACTCTAAGATTAAAAATATGTTTCATTGTTAATTTTATGAGGATACTTAGTTAGCACAAGTGTAGATTGAAAAGTTTCTTCATATACTTGTTCTATTTACACAGCTATCTTTAAAAATACAATAAAATGGATTAAGATAAAAGACTTAAGCTAATTCTCCTCATAAATTAACTCACTGAAATTCCTTGTATTGGATTTAATTCACCTTTTTTTACTTTCTTCTCTAGGTCTAAATGTTCATCTGTATCCAACTTGCGTTTCACATTAACTGTATTCTTAGAGCTTGGGATATAAGCATTGGAGGTGTCTGTATCATGCTTGGAAATTGAAGATAAATTTTCAGATTCAACATCATTCAATGTGTCGCTTATATACACATCTCTTTTATGATTAGAATCCTCATTAGGATTAGGATCAATTCCCAAGAGTATGTCATCATCCACGACAGTCTCTTCAGAAGATAAGAAATGATAGTTTGATTCTATAACTTTTCTACTATGAGGCAGGAAATGAGGATCAAATGGAAGATAATCTTCTAAAAGATCCGAACCCTTGAATTTCTTTCCTTCTGTTCCATCTTCATTGAGCTTGGCATCAAGCATCTCAAGAAACTCTGAATCCTGGCTCACAATGCAATGGGCATCTCTCAACGTCGAAAGGATGGAATAAGGGATAAAATCTAACATATGCAGCTCCTCCCCATATTTTTTGATTACATTTATAAATTTCTCATATGTTCCTGTTTCGTCTTTCTTGAATTCTTGAGCTTTGAATGAAAACAGATAAGCTATTGTGAGATTTGTATAATAGAGGATATCAAATTTTAGAAATAGCTCTCTTAATTGACTTTCATATTCTGTATTAGTCGAGTCGCCAATCTTATCTCTATATGTTGATGACGATTCTAGATTGATTTTATGAGCATTTTTTGATAGAGGAGTCTCTTTAAGCAATTTTTTCTTGGCGGTTTTGGTTTGTTGCTTCAAGAAATTAACCAAGTATTCAAGAGTTTTTTGTATAATTTTGAATGGAACAAATCGAGCCCTTATAGCCATGCTTCTGAGATAATTAGCAGAATTTACTCTGATTAATCGAGGCTCATTTTCGTTTCTAATGTTATTTATCAGCCTTGACAAGAAATTCTGCATAAAATCAGGATAAATCTCGGTATAAGAACAGAGGTAGAAGAAGATAAATTGAACATATCGAGGTTGATGTGTAATTAGTAAATGCTTTTGAAACAAATCAACCAAATCAAAAAATTTGTCAAGCATCCTCTCATTATATTCATCTAGAGAAACAGAAGGAGTTCTCTTTGCTATAGATCCGAAAGTATTTGATTCACTCCTTTCTCGAATCTCAAAATAATAGTCAAAGTAGTCATAGAATATCAGCAAAAGCCAATCCAACTTTTTTGATAGTTGAAATGCAATTTCATTTTCTAGTCTTCCATCTTTGATTTCCACATCAATCTGTAACAGCTTCTCAATACATATACTGAGGATTGAAATGCGTAACTTTTCGACTTTCTAAAAAATCAAATATATTTCAAGGGAAAATATACTAGTGAAAGCTTCAAAATATTGGTAAAAAAGATTCTTTGAATCATTTCGTCCAATCTTCGATGAGGAAAAATTTCTGCAAGATATGAAGGAAAGGCTGATAAACTCAAAGGGTATAACTTCATGAGTTTTGCAATGAAATTCATTATGTTTTCGGCCATATCCTTTTGTTGTGCATTTAACAAGTTTTGGCTATTTTGAGCTGAAAAGATTTCATAAGCCATATTGCATGCCTTAACATAGGAGATGTCTTCCTTCTCAGAAGTAGTTTTCTCAATAAAGAAGCATTTAGTTGACCTTTTCCCCATATAATTTGTCCCAACTAAAATCTTGGATAGATTTTTTAATTTTGTTTTTGCCTTAGGATGATAGTTCAAAAGTTCATAAATAAACTTTGAATGATCGTGATCGAGTTCAATGAATGGGTTCTGGGGACTAGTATCATATTTGTGATTCTTTAAGATTGCAGCTACATATGCCTTCAAATCATGAAGGCTATGAAAGCTATGATTGCCAATAATGATGCAGAAGTTCTGGTCTCGATGATCCTCCTCAAATATCTCCCTAAAAAATCACAAAAAAGAGGTAATTGTTACTTTGGAACTAGATTCTCCAGGAGTAACTTGATTATGATAGGAAGATATGTGTTATTGACAGAGATCAGAGTCAGACAAAACTTCTCATAATGGTCGAAGATTTTTAGATGAGTTGAGGTGGAATGAAGCCATTTAGATTTAAATAAGATGAAATTTATCAATATTGTGCAATCAAGAGTTGAGTCCTTGAGGGATTGTAAAAGAGCCTTGCCAAACACAAGCAGCCATAGTTTAATATACTCTAAATCAGCCTTTTCATTAAGCATTTCTTCAAAAATTTGGTTTAGCTGTTTTGGCTTGCCCTTAAAAAGTTAAGAAATATAGGAGAAAGACTACCTGCTTATGCGCCTCAAGAGATAAGGTCAAGTACTGGGAAAGCTGTTCAATTTTATTCTTATCATTGAGGATGCTGGAAGCAGTAGTCTTCTCCATCAATTCAAGGCCCACTTAATTTATATGAAAATAAATAAAAAAATTCTCTTGATTAGATCTATAAATACCCCGCTTTACCAATAGGATTGCGCCCAAATTCTGATCTGATAAATTTTGACTGATTAATTTCCAAAAGAGGGAAAATTTTCATAGTGTCTAATTAGTAGATCTAGAGATTAGATTTGAGAATCGTAAGAGTTTTCCTTATAGGCTTTCATTGAAAAGAAATATATTAAGTAAAGTTCGGCTAAATTCGAGAGTTGTTTGGGATGATATTCTGTCTTCATCATTTAGGTTGCAAAATAAATGATAAAGAATATCAACATAGAATAATGAAATTGCAATGAACTAGATTACTGTTGACCTTGAGCTGTTCTAATTTCAGGCTCATTATCATCATGTTTAGGATCTCTGATTTCAACGATATCAGGAAGAGGATTTTTGACTCCGAATTTACCAGTAGGATCATGAGGCAACATAATTCTGACCTTAACTCCCATAATACCTTGCTTGAAACCGATGTGTCTAACGGCGGTATCGATGTAGTCAATTCTGGGTT
>Ga0065720_1020667_pt1 | contig 13349 bp, 12 predicted proteins | sample Thericmetagenome_FD_59107 | JGI IMG/M metagenome (GOLD analysis project Ga0065720, IMG submission 59107) | Thermophilic microbial communities from the Joint Bioenergy Institute, California, USA of rice/straw/compost enrichment - eDNA_2 v2... | ecosystem: Engineered > Solid waste > Grass >... | reverse complement strand
CAGGTGTCCAGTGTGGCGGGTCGGCGGCCATCGGTCCACCGGAACCTGTGCGACGCCGCGGCGGCGCGGTCCACTTAGGACCGGCGCAGCCACGGGCAGTCCAGGACTGTCGGTGCCGGTGCCGACCGTGACGGGTGCTCCGCGTGCCGGAGGTCCGTGTGCGCGTCGGTGCCGATCGCCTCGCCGAGGACGCGACGACGGTCATTAACAGCGTGAGCAGTCGATGTTTTGTCGTGTTGCGTTTGTGATAGCCCACCAACTCTTAGGCGAAGCACGACTCAAATACCGTGTGACTCGAACCAGGATTCGGCCGGTCATCCCGAAAGCAGGTCGTCGCCGCATGCGGCGATGCAGGCTAGACTGCCTGCATGGCCGTGAACATCCAGATCAGGGATGTGCCCGAGGAGGTGCGGGACCGTATCGCCGCGCACGCCGCGGAGCACGGCCTGTCCCATGCAGGGGTACCTGTTGGGTGTGTTGAGCCGGGTGGCGGCGCGGCCCACGCGGGCTGACTGGGACGCCCTCGCCGCGGTCCGTGAGCGCGCCCCCGTTGACATGGATGTCGCGCTCACCGTCATCCGTGAGGGGCGCGACGACGGCCCCGACGCGGGCGAGTATCCGCGGTGATCGTCGACGCCACCGCGATGGTCGCGGCCATCGGCGACGCGGGGCCCATGGGCGAGGCGGCGCGCGCCCACCTATCCCTGGCGCCAGAGTGGCACGCGCCCGCGCATATGGCGGTCGAGGTGGTCCGGACGTTCGACCGACTCGCACGGAGTGGGCATCTTCCCCAAGAGCAGGCGCGCGTCTACGCCATGCAGATGGTCGACGGCGTCGGCGCCGCTGTCGTGCTGCACGCCGATCGGAACCTCCTGTTGGCGGCGTGGGCGTTCCGCGACAACCTTGCGACGTACGACGCGGTTTACGTCGCGCTCGCCGAGCACTTGCACCTGCCGTTGCTCACGGCCGACCAGCGCCTCGCCCGCGCCGGCGAGCGCCGCATCCCAGTGGTCCTGCTGACACGAGATTGAGCGAGGCCACGGCGATGGTGGAGGAAGAACGGCGAACCCCCAGCCGAGTAAAGGGGTTCTCGGCTGGGGGTTGGTGGGCCGGGCCGCTCAGGCGGCGTCGTGAGTCCGGGCCGCTCAGGCGGCGACGGTGAGCTCCGGGTCGCTGGCGATCGTGATGAGCTGCTCCTTGGTCAGCAGGAGCTCGGCCGTGGGGGTCGTCGCCGGCGGTTCGCCGCGCTTGAGGGTGTTCACGATCGCCACGAGCACCCGGGCGTTCGTCCAGGTGACGTACGCGTCGCGGCGCACCACGGGTTGCCCCGGGCAGTCGACGCACGTCTGGCTGGTGACGACGATCGTCTGCCCCTGGGCCCCCACGCTCTGTTCACACTCGGTTACCATCCGGTATCCATCCACGATGAGCGCGTCGTGAAGCGGCGCGCCCGAGCACGAGTCGATCCAGGTGGCCGGTAGGGGGCCGTCGGCCGGCAGGGGCGTCGACGTCTGGTACGCCGGCTGGCCGCCGGCCCGCCACGACGCGAAGAACAGTTCGCCTTCCCCGGTCCCGGTCGTCAGAACCGTGTCGCTGTCGTACAGCACCAGGTCGTCGCTGGCCGTGATCGAGACGCCGGCCTGCCCGGTCGGCCCATCGGTGAGCGTGACCCCGGGGAGGGCCGTGCTGAGCCCGTCCGTGAGGGCGGCCGCGAGGCGCTGCCGCGTCTGCTCCGGCGTCTCGTCGTAGACCGGGGCGGCGCCGGACGCGGCGCCGGGCTGGAGCGGGGTCGGACTGGTCGGTGCCGTGGGCGATCCGCCGAGGGCGGTCACCGCGAGGGCGACGGCGGCCACGGCCGGAACCGCGGGGCTGACCATGGCGAGGCGACGCAGCCGGGTACGCCGACGGCCGGCGGCGACCACCCGGTCGACGTCGACGGTGCTGGGAGGTGGCGCCCCGATGGCCTCATCGAGGATGTCACGCATTGTTACTCCTGTCGTACAGCTCAGCGGCCGGTCCGCGCAGCGCCTCGAGCGCCCGCGCGGTCTGGCTCTTGACGGTTCCGGTGGAGACGCCGAGGATCTCGGCGGTCTGTTCGACCGACAGGTCGCAGTAGAAGCGGAGGACGAGGCAGGCTCGTCGACGCGGGGGTAGCTCCGCGAGCAGGGCGAGCAGGTCGCCGTCGCGGGGTGGGGTGACGGGCTGGACCTGTTCGGGCAGGTCCTCGACCGTGTGCTCCCGCCGCCACGGCTTGCGCCGCTCGTCGAGCCAGGCATGGGCGAGGATGCCGTGCACGTAGGCGTCGAGGTTCTCCGCCTGCTGCGCGCGGCGCCAATGCTCGTAGAGCTTCACCAGCGTCGTGCCGACCAGGTCATCTGCGGTGTGCCAGTTCCGGCAGTACAGGAATGCGGTCCGTCGCAGCCGGTCCATCCGCGCCGCGACGTACTGGCGGAACTCCGCCTCCTCGTGCGCCTTCACACGTGTCCCTCCTGGGCCTACCGGCAACGGTGATCGTTTCTGGTGAGCGCTCGTAGGTGTGTCGTGACGACCCACCCGCCAGGTTGCTCGCGCAGCGCAGAACCTCCCGCCTCGCGTGGGACCGGTCAGCCGGCGGGGTAGGCCCGGGTCTCGGTGGCCTTGACGGCGGCCCAGAGTCGTCGCCCGGGTGCCAGCCGGAGGGCGGCGGCCGCGGCCGGAGTGATGTCGGCGGATGCCTCGCCCGGCCCTCCGGCGAGTTGGACCCGTACGTAGTCGCCGTGCCGGGTCACGCCGGTGACCGTGGCCGACCAGGTGTTGCGGGGGCTGCCCTGGGGAGGGTCGGGGTGGAGGGCGACCGCGGCGGGTGGGAAGGCCACGAAGGCGTCGCCGTGCACGGGGTCGGCGGTCGTGACGGTCAGGCCGGCGGGCAGGGTGACGGTGTGACCCTCGCCCCGGCCGCGGTAGAGGTTGAGGCCGACCAGCCGGGCCACGTAGTCGGTGCGCGGGCGGGCGGTGACGGCGGCGGCGTCGCCCTCCTGCACGACGCGACCGTTCTCGATGATCACGAGCCGGTCGGCCAGCACGAAGGCGTCGAGGGGGTCATGGGTGACGACGAGCGTCGCGCCGGGGTGGTCGGCGAGGTGACGGTGCAGCTCGGCCCGGGTGTCCAGGCGGGTGCGCGCGTCGAGGGCGGCCAGCGGCTCGTCGAGCAGCAGCAGCGCCGGTCGCAGGGCCAGAGCCCGAGCCAGGGCGACACGCTGGGCCTGGCCGCCGGAGAGCTGACGGGGCCGCCGGCCGGCCAGGTCGGCCAGACCGACGCGGACCAGCCATTCGTGCGCGATCGCCCGGGCCTCGGCCCGGGACGCGCCCCGGCAGCGCGGCCCGAACGCGACGTTCTCCAGGGCGGACAGGTGGGGAAAGAGCAGGTAGTCCTGGAACACGACGCCGACGCCGCGCCGCTCGGGCGGGACGAAGGTGCCGGCCGCGTCGTCCAGACAGGTGCCGTCCAGGTCGATGCGACCGCTGGTGAGCGGGGTCAGGCCGGCCAGGGCCCGCAGCGCCGTGGTCTTGCCGGCCCCGTTGGGTCCGAGCAGGGCCACGACTTCACCCGGCGCCACGGTCAGGTCGATGTCGAGCCGAAACGCCAGGCGGTCGACGACCAGACGGGCGCGTAATCCGGACGCCGTACGGTCGGTCGCAGGCGGGGCGGAGCCGGGATTGTCCACTGTGGTCATGCCGGGCTGCCGATCCACTTCTCCCGCAGGGCGACCAGGATGGCCACGCTGACGGCGAGCAGCACCAGGCTGAGCACGATCGCGGCGGGCGGATCGGTCTCCAGGAGCAGGTAGACGCTCAGTGGCATGGTCTGGGTCCGCCCGGGGAAGTTGCCGGCGAAGGTGATGGTCGCCCCGAACTCGCCGAGCGCCCGCGCCCAGCACAGCACCGAGCCGGCCGCGATCCCGGGGGCGACGAGGGGCAGCGTGACCCGCCGGAAGGTCGTCCACCGGCTCGCGCCGAGCGTGGCCGCCGCCTCCTCGTACCGGTCGTCGACGCCCCGCAGCGCTCCCTCAACCGCGATGACCAGGAACGGCATGGCCACGAACGCCTCGGCGATGACGACCGCGGTGGTGGTGAACGGGATCGTCACATCGAACCATCTATCCAGCCACTGCCCGATGACGCCCCGCCGGCCGAGCAGCAGTAGCAACGCCAGGCCACCGACCACGGGTGGGAGGACCAGCGGCACGGTGACCAGCGCCCGGACCAGCCGCCGGCCGGGGAAGTCGACCCGGGCGAGCAGCCAGGCCAGCGGCACCCCGAGGACCAGGCAGACGCCGGTGGCGAACGTGGCGGCGACCAGCGACAGCCGCAGCGCGGCCAGCACCTCGGGCTCGGTGAGCCGTTGGGGCAGCGTGGGCCAGGGGGCGCGGACGACGAGCCCGACCAGCGGCAGCACCAGGAACGCCAACGCGACCACCGCCGGCACCGCCAGGGGCGCCGGCACCCGGCGACGGGCCAGCCGGCGAGCCGATCGCCGACGGTCCACTGTAGAGGTCGGCTGGTCAGGGGCGGAGGGGCCGGAGGACGTGTCGGTGACCATGGCAGCCTAGGGCAGTTGGAAGCCGTACCTGGTGAGCACCGCGGCGCCGTCCGCCGAGAGTACCCAGGCGACGAAGGCTTCCGCGCCGGCCTTGTTCGGCGCGTCGGTGAGCACCGCGATGAGGTAGTCGTTGATCGCCTCGGCCGACTCGGGGAACTCCACGGCCTCGACCGTGTCGTCGATGGCGGCGTCGGTGCGGTAGACCAGCGCGGCATCGACTTCGCCGAGCGACACCTTGGCGAGCGCGGCCCGGACGTTCTCCTCGTACGAGACCGGCGTGATGGTCAGGCCGGACGCCGCGATCGCGGTCGTCGCCGCAGCCCCGCACGGGACCTGCTCCGCGCACAGCGCCACGGTGACGCCGGGCTTGGTGAGGTCCTCGAGCCCGGTTATGCCCAGCGGGTTGCCCGCCTCCACCGCGATGACGAGCTGGTTGCGGACGAAGACGACGGGCGCGCCGTCGGTGTTGCCCGCGTCGGCCACCGTGCGCATGGTGGCCGGGCTGGCCGACGCGAACACGTCCGCCGGCGCGCCCTCGTTGATCTGGGTGGCCAGCGCGGAGCTGCCGGCGAAGTTGAACTCCAGCCGGGCTCCGGGGTGGGCGGCTTCGAAGTCCTCGGCGACGTCCTCGAACACGTCGGTCAGCGACGCGGCCGCGAAGACCGTGATGGTGCCGGAGACCCCGGTGGTGGGTGTCGACGGTTCCGGTGAGCACCCGACCAGCGCGGCGACCGCGGCCACGCACGCGAGGGCGACGGCGGCGACCCGCTTGGGCACGGTACGTCCTTGGGCCATCACCATCATGGGGTCAGACCATACGCCTCGCAGATGCCAGGGCCAAGTCCCCTACCTATTCGCGCTTGCCCGAGGAGATTGCCGTGATGGTGCCGCAATCACGGAAGCTGCACGGTCCCCGGTGCGGGTGGAGCGTACGGCGCTGTTGGCTGGACCCTGGGCCATGGCTGGCCCCTAGGCCGCGGCGCTGAAGGCCCGGACGAAGGCGAAGATCGCGTCGGCCACCAACTGGACCGCGATGGCGGCGAGCAGCAGTCCGGAGATGCGGGTAAGTACCTCGATGCCAGCGGGACGCAGCACGCGCACCATGACGGTGGAGAAGCGCAGCAGCAGCCAGGTGACGACGAAGACCAGCACCATGCCCAGCGAGATGGCGAGGTAGTCGGCGGTGGTGGTGGCGCGTTGGACGAAGAGCATGGTGGCCACGATCGCCCCGGGTCCGGCCAGCAGGGGTGTCCCCAGCGGCACCAGGGCGACGTTCGAGGTGACCTGACGGCGGGGGTCGTCCGATCGGCCGGTGAGCAGTTCCAGCGCCACGAGCAGCAGCAACAGGCCACCGGCGGCCTGCAGGGCGGGCAGGTCGACCCCGAGGTAGGCGAGGATCTGCTGGCCGGCCACGGCGAAGACCACGATGACCCCGGCCGCGAGCGCGACGGCCATCCACGCCGCGCGCAGCCGCTCCCGCTGCGGCATCGTGCGGGTCAGGGCCAGAAAGATCGGCAGCATGCCGGGTGGATCGATGATCACCAGTAGGGTCACGAAGACTTCGCCGAACAGCCGTACGTCCACGGCAACCAGTGTGGACTACCGCTGTCCGGGGGTATCCGGCCCGTCTCGGAGGGTTCGGACCTGACCGAGGGGGCGGGGGACCCTCGGGCGGCTGCTACTGCCGGTCGGGGCGGGTCCAGCGCCGGCGCGGGTCGTCGCTGAACGGCCGGCCGCGGCCGAAGGCATCGATCCGTCCCCAACGGCCGGGAATGTCGAGCAGGGCGATGTAGCCGATGTCCGGCGGCACGGCCGGGTCGGTGACGAGGAACTGGCCGCTGGTGTTGAGCCCGAGCATGGTGCGCAGCAGCAGCAACGGTGTACCCGTGGACCAGGCCTGCGGGCTGCACGCCGTCGGGTACTCGACCGGGTACTGGGTGAACGAGCGGTCGTATCCGGCGAATGCCTCCGGGAGCCGGCCATTGAAGTACTCAGCCGCGTCGAGCATGGCCGAGGCGATCCGGGCCGCCTCCTGCTTGTAGCCGTAGCGGCGCAGACCCCAGGCGATGATCGAGTTGTCGAACGGCCAGACCGTGCCGTTGTGGTAGCCGATCGGGTTGTACCGGGCCTCGCCCTCGGCCAGGGTGCGGACCCCCCAGCCGGAGAAGAGCCGCGGGCCCATCAGGTGGCGCACCAGCGAGCGGGCCTTGGGCGGATCGACGATCCCGCTCCACAGCAGGTGCCCGATGTTCGACGTGAGCGAGTCCACTTTGGTCCCGTCGGCCTCGAGGGCCACCGCGAAGTACCCGCCATCCGAGATCCAGAAGTCGCTGTTGAAGCGCCGCCGCAGGTCGCGTGCCTCCTCGTCGAGACGGCGGGCGAGCTCCTGGTCACCCCAGACGTAGCGGGCCAGCCGGGCCCCGCGGAACTTGGCGTCGTAGGCGTAGCCCTGCAGCTCGCAGGTCGCCCGCGGGAAGCCCGGCAGCCGGCCGTCGCGGTAGCTGATGGCGTCCCACGAGTCCTTCCAGCACTGGTTCTCCAGGCCGGTCTGTTCGTTGGTCCGCTGGTAGGACACGTACCCGTTGCCCTGCCGGTCGCCATACTCATCGATCCATCGCAGCGCCGCCCGGGCGTACGGCTCACAGGCCTTGACCAGCTCCGTGTCGGCGGTCCACCGCTCGTACTCGTCCAGCAGCACGACGTACAGCGCCGTGGCGTCGGCGTTGCCGTAGTACGGCGAGTGGGGCTGTTCCTCGAACGCCGCCGTCTCGCCGTACCGGATCTCATGCAGGATCCGGCCCGGCTCCTCCTCCCGGAAGTCGTCGATGCGGACCCCCTGCAGGGCGCCGAGCGCCAGCAGGGTCGTCGCCGCCAGCTCCGGTGTGAACGGCAGCGCCTGCAGGCTGGTGATGATGGCGTCGCGGCCGAACACCGCCATGAACCACGGCAGGCCTGCGGCGGGCAGGCTCGCGCCGGGGCCGATGGGTGGGTTGAACCGCAGGGCGGCGAGGTCGACCAGGCTGCGCCGGTACGTCGACCGCAGGCTCTCGCGGTCGGTCTCCAGCCGCGGTGCGTCGTCGATCCAGCGGCGAAGGCTCTCCGCCATGGGCCGCTCCTTGCGGCCGGCGTGACCGTACTTGGGTTGCGTGAGGCGCTGGCCCCAGCCGAGCAGCGAGGTGACCACGTTCAGGTCGGTGGACCACTCGGAGTGCGGTTCGATGTGGACGGTGATGGTCAGTCCGCGCTCGTCGAACGTGGCCGGCTCGGACGAGGTGATCAGGGTCTCCCGGTGGAAGGTCTCCCGCTCGTAGCCGATGAGCAGGTGGTCGGCGCCCACCCGGTGGTAGTAGCGGCCCTTCTTGCCGACGCTGTCCTTGACCTCGAACAGATCGGCGAAGTCGGCGTCGGCATCGACTCGGATCACCACATCGGCGGGCTCCTCGGCGTGGTTGAGCAGGGTCAGCTCCTCGTGGAATCCGTCACCCACGGCCCGGCGGCGGACGACCGACAGCGTGGCGTTGACGTAGATGCTGCCGGTGCCCGGGGCGAGGAAGAACCGACTCTCGAAGTACTGCAGGTCGTCGACGGAGAGGGAGTTCAGCCGCTGGCCGTTGATCGTGAGGATCCACTTCGACAGGAACCGGGTGTCGAAGGAGAACAGGCCGGTGGTGTCCTCCGGCGTGGCGTCGATGTCACCCTGCTTGTCGCAGACAACGAACGTGTTTCCATCGAGAATGTTGACCTGACCGATGGTCATCGCCCGTGGTCCTTTCTCGTCCTGCGATCGGCCGCCGCTGCGGCCGCCCGAGCGGCGGCCGCCGACACCTTGCCCGTCCGCGCGCTCGTGCCGCCCGCCTTGGCGGCCTGGGCGGCTAGTCTGGCCGTACGGTCGGGCGGGGGCACCGTCGTGACGCGGTGGGGTGGGCTGGGCAGCAACCGGGAGAACGCCACCAGCAGGCGGATGTCGCCGTCGACGCGCAGCCGCCCCCGCAGCGCGGCGGTCAGCGCGTTCGCCTCACCGGTGACCACGTACTCGAAGAATCGCCGGTCGGTCCGGATGGTGGCGTCGGCCCGGGCCTGGCGCCGGCCGACGTGCACCCGGCCGTCCCGGATGCGCACCAGCCGGACCCGCTCGTCGCCGTGGTCCTCGGTGAGTTCAAACCGGACGGTCGCGGTGACCCCGTGCAGCAGCGGCTGCGGTGTCGCCGAGATCTGGTCGAAGAACTCGTCGATCAGGTCAGCTGTGGGCCGGGCTGGCGCGGTCATGTCGGCTCGCCTCCGCGCTGGTTGCTTCCGTCGTCCTGTAAGTCTCGTCGTCCTGCGGGTCTGGTTGGTCTGTCGGTTTCGTTGGTCGGCCATCTTCGGTCTGTCGGTCGTGGTCATGGCGCTCGGTCCCGCCACGCTGTGCTGACGCCGGCCGGGACGGCTCGGGGGACGGTCGCAGTGGCGCTGGCCCCGAGCCGGTTGAGCAAGTGGTCGCCGACGCGCAACGCGTTCGCCATCACGGTCAGCGCCGGGTCGACCGCCCCGGTGCTGGGCATGAAGCTCGCGTCGACCACGTAGAGGTTGTCCAGCTCGTGGGCCCGGCAGTCCGTGTCGAGCACGGAGGAGGACGGGTCCTTGCCGAAGCGGCACGTCCCGGCCTGGTAGGCCACCGAGTTCGGTCCCGTGTGGACATCGGTGGTCAGGGGGATGAGGTACTCCGGCTCCAAACCGAGGGCGGGCAGGAGCGCGTGCAGCCGGTCCTGGAGCTGGCGCGCCGCCGTCAGGTTGCTCGGGGTGTGCCGCAGCCGGACCCGCCCCTGGTCGTCGAGCGTCACCCGGTTCTCCGAGCGGGGCAGGTCCTCTGTGGACAAATGGAACAGCACGGCGTGGCGGGCGACGTCCTGCGGGGTGCGGGCGGGGGCCAGGGCCGCCGCCAGGTCGGGCTCGATGCGGAGCGTCTCGGGCGCGGCCGGGCCGGCGACCTGGATCATCCCCAGGGGATGGTCGATGCCGGGCGCGCCGAAGTAGTAGTCACTGAGGCCGAGCGTGCGCGGAAACACGCTGGGGTTGGGGTCGCGCGACAGGGTCAGCACGGTGCGCCGGACGGCGTGCTGGTAGTTGCGCCCCACCTCGTCGGAGCCGTTGGCCAGGCCGGCCGGGTGCTGGTCGGTGGCCGAGGCGAGCAGCAGCTTCGCCGTGTTCACCGCCCCGCAGGCGAGCACCACGATGGAGCCGGCGTACCGCTCCACCTCGCCTTCGTGCTCCACCACGACCTCGGTCACCGCGGTCCCGGTCGGGTTCGTGATCAGCCGGACGACGTTGGCCCGGGTCAGCAGCGTGACGTTGGGGTGCTCCAGCGCGGGGCGAACGCCGAGCACCTCCGCGTCCGACTTGCCGAAGACCAGGCAGGGAAACCCGTCACAGGTCGGGCAGCGCACGCAGGCGCTGTACGGCATGTTCTCCTCGCGCAGTAGCAGCCCGAGCGGTGTGTGGAACGGGTTGAGACCCGCGTTGAGGAGCGACTCGGCGAGGCGGGCGATGCGCGGCTCGTGCGAGACCGGGGGAAACGGGTACGGGGCGCTCGTCCCCGGCTCGGTGGGGTCCTCGCCCCGCGCGCCGTGGACGGCGTACAGCTGCTCCGCCTGGGTGTAGTACGGCTCCAGCTCCTCATAGGACACCGGCCACGCCGGGGAGAAGCCGTCCTCGTGGCGGACCTCGCCGAAATCCTCCCGCCGCATGCGGTGCAGGACCGCTCCCGTGAGCTTCGTGGCTCCGCCGACGACGTAGTGCACCGCGGGGGCGAACGGCCGGCCCTCGCCGTCGACCCATTCGTCCGGCGAGACGTAGCGCCGGTCCACGATGACCCGGCTCGGGCTCCAGTTCGCCGGTTCCCGGGGCAACCAGTCACCCCGCTCGAGCAGCAGGATCCGTACGCCGGACGGAGCCAGGCGGCGGGCCAGCGTGCCGCCACCCGCGCCGGTGCCGATGATGATGACGTCAAATGCGCCGTTGGTCACGGGGCCCTCCCCATCCGTGCGCGGTGCCAGGCGCGGACGGCGTCACGGGCGGCTGGTCGTGGTGCCGGCGCCGTGAGCCGAGGTCTTCTCTGGACTGTCGTTCGTGGACGGTGATGTCGGCGTGTCCGCACCGGTGTCCCCAGCCGGTTCATCCGGGCGGCGGGCGGCCTCCACGGAGGCCCGGAGCCTCTCCCGAGCCTGCGCGCCGGAGCGGGCGAGCCACTGCCCGGACCGCAGCGCGACCCGGACCGGCAGGCCGGCCACGGGCAGCCGGGCCGCGCCCTGGACCGCGCCCGTGGCCACTCGCGACGCCGGCTCGAGCAGTCGCTGTCCCAGCGCGAGCAGACCGTTCGCCGTCTGGCGGGCCAGCCCGAGTCCGGTGACGAGGCCGTCGCCCGCCGGTACCCCCGCCCGCACCCGCTCGGCCGCGAGCGTGGCGAGGCTGACCGCCATGCGCGCCGGGTCCAGCTCCGGCGTGGTCGTCTCGCTGCCTGGCTCGGGCGACCGCAGGGCCTCGTCGAGGGCTTGCCGCGCCGACTGGACGGCGCGCTCCGCGGGCGGCACGGCGGGCGGGACGGACCGTTCGGCCGGCAGCGCGGCCGGGCCGGCCCCCGCCGCGCGGGGCGGGGCCTCACCCTCGCGGGCCTCACTCGGGCGGTTCGCTGTGCTCGGCCGATTCGCTGTGCTCGGCCGGTTCGCTGTGCTCGGCCGATTCGCTGTGCTTGGCGGATTCCACGTGTCGGTCACCGAGGGCTCCCACGCGTCGGCCTCTCCGACCTCCCACTGATGGGCGGGCCGGTCGGCGACGTCGCCGTTGATCCCGAGACCGTCGAGGCCGAGCCGCTCCGTGTCGGCCACCGTCCGCCGGGCGGGCCGGGCGTTCGTGTCGCCGGCGCGGGAGCCCGCGGTCTCGGCGGAGGGCCGCTCCGCCTCGGCGGTGTGTGCCGCGTTCCTGCCCGATGCCATCGCGTCCTCCCCTTCGGGCGCTGCCCCCGTGACGCCCGTCGGGCCATGCCCCGGACGGACGCCGCTCGGGGCCGTCGCCCGTCCGCCCGTCCGTACGCCCGGCGGGCCGTGCCTGCCGTCCGCGTCGGTCGGCCTGCCGTACGTTCGTCGGGTCGTGCCCCCGTGACGCCTTCAGGTGACGTCCCCTGCCGGGAGACGGTAGTGGCCGGGTCTCGGCGATGCCGTACATATCGGATAGAAGTAATTTGCTCGGTCACCGGCAGCGACACGAATGATCTTCTGTGATTTGAATCACGGACAAGGCGCTTGGATTTGAGAGTTCCGCCCGGATACGTCAGGGTTCTTCCCAAGCCGAGTGGGCGACCTGTTTCGGGCTCATGGCGGGCCCCGTCGTGACTCTCCGGACCCATCAGGGAGACCGAATGACCCATCCTCGCCGCCACAGAGCGAAGCACGCTCGCCGAGCGTCTGATCAGCCAGTCACCCGTTCGGCTGACACGGAGGGCTGGGAGGCGGCCGACACCACTGCCTGGCTCGGGCCGCCCGTCGCCAGTTGGGCGACGCCGGAACCGGCCACTGATGACGCGCCGTGGTCGGCGACGCCGAGGGATGCGTACGGACCGGGATCGCCGGCGGAGCCAAGGCCGAGCTGGTCGTCGGGGGAGGAGCCGGCGTCGCCGTGGTCGACGCCGGACGGGCCAACCGCGCAATCGACGTCGGCCTGGTTCGGCTCGGAGTGGGCGAGTTCGGGGTGGCCGAGCTCCGAGTGGCCGACCGCGCGTTGGTCGACGCCCGGTGAGCCGACGTTCGGTGAGTCGACGCCGGACGAGCCGGCATCGGCCGGGCCGACCTCGGAACCGGTGACGTCGGAGTGGCCGACCGCGGTTGGGTCGACGTCAGACCAGCCGACCGACCGGTTCACCCAGCCGACCGAGCTGCGGACGGGGTCGAGCCAGGCGACGGTGGTCCGGCCGCCCTTCGACGAGTCGCTGGTCGGTGACCCCGGGGCGGACGGGTGGGCGTCCGAGGACACGGTGGTCTTCGCGCCCGGGGGTGGGCGCCCGATCCGATCCCATCGGCGGGACGAACCGCGCCGCCGGGCCGCCGTGCGTCTCCTGCTCGCGGCGGCCATCTCGGGCTCGGGCATCGCGATCGCGATCGCGACAGCCGGTGGCGGGGCCGCGCCCGTCCCGCCCGTCCCGGGCGCCCTGCCGCGCCTGCCGGGCACGAGCGGCGTGGGCACCTCGGCACCGACCGCGCCGCCAGCCACGCCGGCAAGTTCCTCCGCGCCTCCGGAGCCGACCACCACGCCGGCTCCCCCCGCTCCGAGCCACGGCCAGCCGGTGCCCGCGCAGGCTCGCGGGGCCGCCCGGGCCGCCCAGGCGGGCGGTTCGACCTCCGCTGGGGGCGCGCTGCCGATGCCGACGCCGACCACGTCGTCGACCCCGCCCACACCCAGTCCGTCCTCCGAGACGACCGCGGACCCGGAGCCGTCCCCGACCGGTCTGGAGCCGTCCCCGACCGGTCCGGAGCCGTCCCCGACCGATCCGGCTCCCACGTCGCCGCTCAACACCCCGAGTGAGCCCGCCGACACCACATCGCCGAACAGTGCTTCCGCGTCGCCGAACAGTGCCTCCGCATCGCCGAACAGTGCTTCCGCATCGCCGAACAGTGCCTCCGCATCGCCGAGCGGTGGCCCGGGCATGCCCAGCGACAATCCGTCCGCGCCGAGCGGCACGGCATCGTTGACCCCCACTGCCGGAACAACGTCACAGGTCTGAAGTGATCGGTTCGATCTAGAC
>Ga0065720_1020664_pt1 | contig 13364 bp, 9 predicted proteins | sample Thericmetagenome_FD_59107 | JGI IMG/M metagenome (GOLD analysis project Ga0065720, IMG submission 59107) | Thermophilic microbial communities from the Joint Bioenergy Institute, California, USA of rice/straw/compost enrichment - eDNA_2 v2... | ecosystem: Engineered > Solid waste > Grass >... | reverse complement strand
CATGATCAGACCATAATATCTTAGTGTGTGCTTATAGAAACTAGAATATGAAACAGAGGGAAGCTCAATAATGCTTCAACTCTAGGAGCCAACAGAGGGCTCATACAGGTTTGTTATTTAAAGTTTTAATGACTATACACGTTTCTATGTCTTAACAAGTTTCCTTTGGAGGAAAATTCTTGATTATATTTTTCATTAACAACTGGTTTGTTAAGGAATCTAGTTCCAATGATCAAAATCCTTCCCAAGTAATTAGGCAGTTTACATTTGACTGAGCTAACCATAAAGGCACCCGCTAAGAAAATCTAAATCATGTATATTTATGGTAAATAGGTGCATGCTCTCTTTGTATATCTAGAGGACATTAGCCAACAAAGTTTCATTCTTCTCAAAAACTTTCCTGAGGAAAAAAAGTTTCTTCTCATTTCTCCTTTTGAATAATGAATCTTAATTCATCTTATTTTAGCTGATCTTTGTTTTCTCATAAGAAGCCTTGATCTGAGGCTCTCTCATAGAGTAGCATTTTGATATTTCAACTTTGTCAGGCTGACTTTTTTTGACAAATAAAGGTTCTTAATTTTCGAAGTCTTTAAGTTTCATATATAAAGCATCGCTTGGTCTTTGTATGGTTTGGCCTCTAATATCACAATGCAATATTTTGTGTAAATAAAATTAATCGGATTCACAATTGAATATAAGGAGAAAGAATCAACCATGGTTAAGCTGTGTCTGGAACCTTGCTGTGACGCTTTATTTTCCGTTTTCCATTCATTGATTAATATAAACACTCCAAAATTTTTTCAAAGAGCAAATGCAAGGGACTATTTAGAGGATTTCATCTATCATTGTCACGGAGAATTCCTCTTCTCGCATAGAGAATATATATTTAACCCAGAAAAAACTCACAACATGGTCTCTTATGAAGAGTTCCTTGAACTTAGAGAGGTTTTAAAACAAGCTATAAGCCCATTTACTTTTCTGATGAAGGCTTTTTCAGTGGCTTCCCTTGTATTTTATTTATTATTCTTCATATCGCTAATCCCATCCCTACACCTTGAAGGGGTCTTGAAAATCTATTTACTTATCGTAGCAGTGGCCTTGATGTTTGGTTGCTATTTTTTCAGGGATGAGGCATTAGGGAAAATGCGCGATATTTTACAAGAAAAAAATCAGAAGATTTATAATCCCAGAGGATTGAACTGGGTGCTTCGGAATGACTGTTCTGAACTAAGATTACAAATCCAATCACAAGAATTTGCTCAAAATGATCTAGAGAAACACTCTTTAAAAGATAATGTTGAAGTGGAGTAAGTGATCATCTGGAAAATATATAACAAAGTCTCTTATTCCCTTTCTTCATTCTTTAATTACCTTGTATTTTGGAAAGATACAGCCTGATTTCTGTGTATAATTATATTTTTCGTAAAAGTTGTTCTGGGCCTGCAAACAAAGACGAAGCTCGAATAGTTAAAATATTCTAGAGTCCGTTTCTAATCTTCTATTCAACAATTTATTGAGAATTGATTATTGAATTAAACCACTTATCTTCAACAAAAGAAGGGTCCCTCAACGAAGCCAAAATCTTCAGTTTCCTTACAAAACTCACATTAATCATTCCTAAACAGGCTTATCCTACTTTACCTGAATTCTATCTACCCAATTTAACCAGTGTCTGATACTAAAAATAGGAAGCAAATAAATCTTCCCACACAATTAATCCACTAAAATTCAGCTTCTCGCCGATACTTCATAAAATAGAAGATCAGAAGGTTTAGTGAATCTAAATTTAGGCAGAATCTTACTATTTAAGTCCAAGAGAAACTCTTATATAAACTAAACTAAAATAAAAAGCCATGAAATCCTTACTAATATTTGCCGCTCTATTTCTAGCTGCCTTTGCGAGAGACCCTCTCTGCCCTGCCCCTAATAAGTGTGAAAAGCTTCCACCTGGAGTTATGGTCAAATGTTCTACTTCACCACCCAGAGTCCTCGGCGTCACTGCCAACAAGTGCTATGATATCTTTGCCAGTGAATGTGTTGCCTGCCACGGTACTAATAATCAAATTGTCAAGACTTATGAACTTACTCAATGCCCCAGATGGATCAAGGCTCCTAATTGTGAAAAGGAAGGTGGAAACACCCCTGCTTGTGCTTACACATCTAACAATAAATTGAAGTCTTATAAGAACTATTGCTATGCATGTACAGATGGTAACGACTTTTATATTGAAGGAAAGTGCCCCAAGCTTAAGGGATACTGCAACCAAGGGGGTGGTCTTGATGGATTATAAATAATGATTCTTATTATAAAGTTCTTAAATATTGAGTGTTTATACTTTGAAAAATCCCTATTAAAGTGAATTAACAATCAATTCTCTCATTAGCTGGATAGAAGATAAAGTTTTCTCTCCTTGGTATCGTTAGGAGAATTTTCTAAAGAGTGAGTTCTCAAAGCCTTCTCATAGATCAACAGGCTTTCACAACAAATTAGATTTGGAGACAGGATTTGCTTGTTTGTTTCTTAAAATAAAATGCTGTCTATTTTTCGGTGGACTATAGTTAACAATCCGAGAACAGTTCTTAGAGAGAGTGCTAATGCTTTAGTGTCAAATCTTTAGGCCAATAAATTTGGAATTTCCTGCAGGAACACATACAATTGGCTGAGATTTTAGATGTAGCTCAAATTTGTTGTAATTACAGCCCTCAGATATCAAAATTTTTATTAAAAGATGCTTAATATAAGTATGCAATAATTTTATATTGATATCTAAGAAAATATGACTCAGAATCTTGACTTAAAACAGCTAGAACCATACCTATTGCGATCAGACGATTTTTCTTTTTCTCCTGATGCCCTAATCCCAGGTACAGAAACCTGTCTCTACGCTCAGCTTCTCCATGAAATTCAAAAAGATCCCAATTCCTCAAATACAGAAAATCTATTTAAAGAGTTCAAGAAGCTGTACCCACATAGTCCATTATTAGAAAGGCTTCAACTAAGAAAGGACTTGCTAACATATGATTCGCTATCTGAAAAAGGAGAAAAACAAAAAATCTTATCAAGCATTACTAAATCAATATACGGAACTGACCTTGTCCAAGAGCTTGAGAAGAAGGCCATGGCGTACCAGGCCCATCACAATAAAGTCCAAACGAATCAGGATTTTTCAACTCTAAATCCAAAGGATATAGACATATCAGAGGTTATCACAAAGGCTCATCACTCAGAGAAATATTTCAAGGACCTGGAACCGACTGCCTATCATCTACTAGACCTGAGGCAACTTAATCATATGCTGATTGAACTTGTTCTGAATGGATATGCTTATGATTTTGGAACTGAAGAAATAAAAAAGCTTTCAGAGATTGAGAAGGATAAGGAAATGCATGGAAATGATCTTTTGACTGGAAATTTGAATAAAATTTTCTCAAAATTGACAGCAAAGCAGCTCGCCGTTTGGCTTGAAATTGACCCTGATATCCAAAATAGAAGCATCTTTGTAGAAAACTATGTCAAAAAGCATTTTTCAGAGGAAATAGACTTCGAATATTCCTTAATTTTCCTCTCTAGGGAGCAAATAACAGAAGAAAAACTTACTACCAGGCTTAATGGACTTCAAAGAATTTGGGCATATGTCAAACAGCTTCCAAAGATTTACTACTCCCTTCAAAAGAACCTCCTTATTGAAATCCTCAAAACGGCTTTCGTCCTCCAGACCCCAGACCTCATGCACTTCCTCTATTACCTGACTAACTTCCACACTAAAAAACCAGAGCTTTCAGGAAGCACTCAAGCCTATTTTGACTTTTACCAACATGATCACGTAACAGGACTCTCCCAGAGGGATATGATAGAGTATTACTTATTGTGTACTTTGAAGGACTCCTCAGACATCAGCCCTTTCAAGAACTACTTCGAGCACACAGAACTAGAGAGACTCTTTGCCAAGTCCAAGCTTTATTTCGATCCTGACTCTTCAAATAACAATAAATATACTGCTATTTTAGGAGGGGCACAGTCGGAAATCCTCAAAGAAAAAACTAAGTTCAAGATTGTAGCCATGAAAACTCATGCCAATGACAAACCCTCTTACAAGATCATGCATAAGAATATTGAAGAATTTACTCTAAATGTCTATTCTGTTGATCTACATTCCTACTTCCTTAAGTACCATACCGTCTTCGACCCAAATACTACCCTTGCTGGGATCTATCCCACCCAGACCAGGACGATAAAGCTTCCAAATTCCGATCCTTTCAAGATTAATTTTTACAATTTGGAGCTAGAAGATGTTCTCCAAGATAAAGGCTTCTTTGTAGTTGAACTCCTCGCCAAGACCCACAAGATCAGACAAATTATTAAGAGAGGCAACCTCCACTATATTCATAGATGTACTGCTGCAGGAAATTTGATCATGGTCTTCAATTCTGATTTGACTAGTTGCCAAAATGCCTGTGTGTATTATGAGAACAAAAAATACGAGTCCAATGCTAAGGGCCAGATCTTCTTCCCTTATTCCAATCGCTATACGGGACAAATTTATGTCCTTCTTGAGGGTAATGGTATCTATGAGATCGTTCCCATTGAACAAAGGAATGAAGACTATCAATTAGAATGCGAATTTTACTGTGATAAGCACAGTCTTGTTGCAGGCAATGAAGCCAAAATCCTATTAGCTCCAAGACTAACAGTCAGTGGATTCTCAACAACTCTTGGAGTCCTGAAGGCTGCAAGAATTTCAGCTAATGTTGTAAATGAAAATGGGGTAAGCAGCTCGCTTGAGGAAAAAGACTATGATTTATCCCAGAAAGACTTTATTACCTGGACGTTTAGAGTCCCTCCCAAGCTCAAGCAGCTTAATCTCTCACTGAAGGCCAAGGTCTGGAACACTTCCCAGAATAGATGGGTTGATCTATCTGTTTCTAAGACCTATGAAATCGAGAATAGCAAAGAAATTAACAAGAAAATAGTGATTTGCGACCTTGAAATGATTTATACTAAAGAAGGACATGTCCTCAAGGTCATTGGAAAGAATGGAGAAACTCACCCCGATATCGATATCGAAGTCTCTTTGAAACATAGATACTTGAGAGAGCCTATCAAGCTCTTGTTTAGAACGGATGCTGCAGGGCGTGTGGTGCTTGGAGAGCTTGAGGATATTGAGTCAGTCACAGCCAATATTGTTGAAAGGCTCCAAATGGCAGGATCTGTCCCAAGAACCTGGTACCTTGACAGAGATTTCAGTGGGTATGTAGCTGAGATTGTTGCACTTGAAGGAGAGAGCGCGAGAATTTATTATTGTAAAGGGGAAGAGCAGAATTATCGCATATTAAAGTGGAGCAAATATGACAACTGTTTGCTTGAGGTAATTAGAGACTCCCACAAGTTTTCAAATAATGGCTATCTTGAAGTCTCAGGCCTCAAGGAGGGCAGCTACCTCCTAGTTGATATTACAAGCAAATTCAAGGTCAAAATCAATATAATTCAAGGAAGAAGGGTTCCTGATTATGGCTTCCTGCTTTGTCACAAGACTCAAACCCTCTATGAAAACCCATTTAAGAATCAAAATATCAGTGAAGTTGGTGATGTTGAGATCGAGAATAACCTTCAAATTCAACTAGCCAAGTGGGACGACAACACCAAAGTGCATGTGGTAGCTATGCCCTTCTGGCCAAGTTCGGATTCTTTCCTAGACTTGGTCCAATCCTTGCGAAATCCATGCATTTTATCAGGTTTTGGTGGCCTTGTGGAAGACCGCCAGCCTGATCTGGATTATTCTTGGCTCTATAATGGTGAAATTGATGATGTAACTCGATATGTCAATGAGAGAAGAAAGAAAAATAAAGTCCTAGGAAATATATTCGAGAAACCAACTTATCTTTTGAATCCTGAAGAAAGCAAGACAAGCAAAAAAAATGTTGCTGATGTAGAGAGACTGGACAGAAAAGCCAATAATATTGATCCAAAGTCTCGACTTGTTTTCAAGGTTGAAGTAAAGAAGTACCCAGGATGTGAATGGGAGGACTTTCAGACTTTCCAAACTATTAAGAAGTTTACTCCAAAGAAAACACTAGAAAATATTTTCTTGAGAGAATTTGTTAAAAATCCTTCAATAATATACGAAAATCTACTGCCCAACAAAGATGGTGTTATTTCCATAGATTCTAAGGAGCTAAATCTCAAGAAATTTGCAGGAGTCTGGATTTTAGTATCAGGAAAAGGCTGCTATTCAGCCCAATATATACCCCTTCAGGACTATGAAATGGAGATCAATGATCTGGGACTTAGAAATTTATTGGACCCCACCAAGTACTACAAGGAAATTACGCAAGAAGATGTCAAGAAGAAAGGAGAAAAGACTACAATTACAGATATTACCAATGCAGAAATTCAAATTATTGACACTGTTGAAAAAGTAATTTTTCTTCTCAAATTTTACTAAAGATTTAGTTGTTCAAGTGCCAAAAGGAAATTCTCAACTCTGTTAAGAAGCATAGTAACTTTAGCTTAGTAGATATGCCAGAAGGATACGAAGGCTGGGAGTTCTTAGGAAGATGGCAGTCTCTAAGTATGGATCAAAAGGTACTCTAATGATACTAATTTGATTTGTTATAGCAAGCCTATTATGATAAATATGCCAGTCACGAACTCAACTTTTTCCTCTTTATGAAGGATCAGGACTTCTTTAATAACATCGTCAAGCCATTTTTGAGTTCAAAAATAGAGAAAACCTTAGTTGATGAATTCTTGTTAGGACAGGATCTTTCATCATATGCCCAGCCACATAGTAATATTGAGAAATGATTACTAACATTTAGAACTCGAGAAACTCAATTATCTGGAACTAGCCCTGGTTGTATGGAACTTGGTAAAGAGAGGAAAGGTCGAAGAGGCTCAGGCTATTTATGATCTCGTAAAAATGTTATTAGAGTCATGAAAATTTAGGCTAAAATGCAAGAAAATAGTTTGAAGAAATATACCCAGGTAGAGGGAGAAAAAATATTTGAGATTATCATCAGTCTTAAGTCTCTTGACAAAGCCATGACCTTAGAGAGTAAGCGAATAAAAATGTCTTAACAAGATAGATCAAATTAAAAAACAGGCTGAAGAAGTAGAAAAAGAAAGAGCAGGAGAAATACAAGAGGCATTTGCAATTGATGGTGGTCTCAGCTCAATGCAGGATCTAATGCCTGCTGGGTTTCTCATGGGTAAAGAGAGATTCCAAAGTTTAGCAAGATCTATGAAAGATGAAATATCAAAGAAAGTCATGCTTGCGGATGATGCGGATATGCAGTGTCTTCGTGCTGAAGAAGCATGTTTGGAATTGAAAAGTGTAGAGAAAAAGAAAAAAACCACGCTGGGCTTATTTGCGGGAGTGAGAAAGAAGAAGAGTGCTGTACCACGCATGGAGAAATCTTTGAAATTAGTAAAAGAACTGGACAAGCCTGAAGAGGATTCTTTTTGTGAAGAGGAAGCTCAAGAACCTGCGCCTCTGGATTACCTTGTAGCAAGCGACGTCATTGAAGGAAAAAAGAAACAAGAAGTTTATGAAGTAAACTATTCTATCTTTGACTCAATTAATAGGAAGTTGAGAAGACTAAAGAATACGCTGAAATACAATACTATAATGTCAAGCAGTGTAGTCAATTTAAAGGTCTAGTCAGCCTTAATTTCTTCTGGCTGGACTTTATGAACCATATTATAACTAAACCTGACGAGCCATTCCTTACCAATAACTTCAAATATGCTATCAACAGCTATACAGAATTGATAGCTGCATTGGCTCTGGTAGACCTGCCATTTAAAGAAGGCCAACACCTATACCAGAAAAATAACAGTGGAATGGATATCATTGCAGATAGTAATTTGATCATCTTCTTCAAGGAGATTGCTCAAGCTGAAAAAGTGGACTTCGAAGACGATATCTTGATCCTTCAAAGGTTTTTTGAGCCAAATGACAGATATACCTTCACAGAGAGCAACAAAAAGGTCGAGAAATATGTAAATAAATTCTATGCCCACAGAGTCTATGGTGCTCAAATTGTCATCACCAACCTCACAAAAACTACCTATGAGTGTCAGGTAACTGTCACATAATCTCATTCTAACCTGAATAGATTCTCTACCAGATTCCCCAAGGTTGTCTTCCCTTATTACAAGAGTACACTCAAAAGACTTTAAAATTCACAGTGAGACCCAATACCTCAGTCAACACAGAATACTTTTTCTACAGTCCAGCAGTCCAGGAATCATATCAACTTCCTCTCTATATATTGATCAACAAGGAGCCAGCCAAAAAGCTCTCAGCCAATAAGTTCACCTTCCACGATCTGGTACCTAACTCCTGAATTTTCTCATGGTTTAGAAAACACAAGAGAAGAATATCTTCCTCGAAATTAACGAGCGCAACCTCGAGTTGTCCACACACGAAGAACTCATCCAAATTTTCAGATATGTACTCGACAAACCTGATGAGTTCGCCCCTAAGCGATTCGTCATGGACTATATCAAGACCAAAGTCTATGACAATACCCTCTTTAACGACATAATAACCATCTGCCATGAGCGATTCCTGTATTTAGATGATATTTGGAAGCAAGGATTTTACCATGTTGATGATTTGCTTATTCAGGAATCACTTGGAATGAAGCTTGCCACTGATGAAGCTGCAAGGAAGAAAGTTGGTTCAAATATAAACACCAAGCTGGTGTCTTCTGATAATGATGAAGAGATCTTTTCATATTTTGTGTCAAGCCTGAACTCCCAAAGACTTGTGAATATAATAACTGGTAAGGCCTAAACTAATTGTTCTAAGTCGATAGATGTTGAAGGTCTGCCAGTCAATGATCCTCCCACTAATCATTACAAGGAATTGCTCAATTATATTCTCGAGAAAGGAAAAGTCACAGACACGGAAAAGCTAATTTTGGCAATATTCTTTATCCATCAAGTAGCATTCAAAAATCTAAAGAAGTCATATTCCTAGGGCAAATATGAAGAAGCTATGAGAATGTGGAAGAAGATTGACATAAAGAACCTCAAGGGCACAGGAAACATTCACTATGACTATCTCTCAGTGTACCTTGACCTGATCTATGGCTATCCTAGCTTTGACCTTGCACAGAAGGTCTGCTCAAAGTACCTTAACTATCCTATTCTCCGCTGGAGGTCTCTCTTCACAGAAGTAAACCAGGCTCTTGCACAAAAAGACAAGCGTCTGGATATAACACTCAAGAAATTCACTACAGTACCCCACCTTTCGGCTAAAATCGACCAAAACACTATTCTCCTGCATTATAGACATACCCGTACCGTGCAGATTAGGTACTATATTATTGATTTGGAGGTGGTGTTCTCCATGAATCCTTTCATGAAGGAAGAAAGCAATAAATTTGGAATTGTCAAGCCCAGCCACCAGGAAGAGTTCAAGCTCGACAAGAACTCTGAAACTCTTGCTGTGGCTATTCATAAGGACTTCGTCCACAAGAATTGCTTAATCGATATTGTCGACCCTAAAACTAACACTAGTGTGTCTCTTTATCATTTCAATTGCAATATCATTGTTAACGTGTATGAAAACATAGGAAATTTGGATGTGATTCATGCGGAAACTGGAAAGCCAGTGCCAAAAGTAAGCCAAATTTTGTTGAAGTTTAATTATTTTTAAGGCTTATGTAAAGGCGTTTTGTAAACTTAAAAATGGAAACGTTGACTTCTATAAGGATGGCTATACCGATATAGCTGGAAGATTTGACTACGCCTCCATAAGCGCAGACAAATTGAAGAATGTGGAGAAGTTTTCCTTGCTTGTGCTTGATGATAATTATGGAACAAAAATTCTGGAGTGCAACCCACCATTGAATCTCTAGGTTCCTGGTAACTAGTATTGATCTCGATATATTCCTAATTCTATAATTGCTAATTTCGTATTTTGAGAGTTATATGCATCATCTCATAACTAATACACTTTGAAGTGATCCCAGAAAAATTGTCATGAATGAGCCTGTACCTTTTGTGGTATGCAGAAGAGTTTAAGGCTGGGGTTTAGGAAGTATTCCAAGGTTTCTACAAAAACGTTTTGTTCTAGAAGAATTTTGAACGACATCTTTTTTGAAATTAAACTTCAAATGTATAGAAAAAAGAACATTTTTCGCTTGGACAATATTGGATTCCCTCCAATATTTATGCCAGCATAATCAAATGAATAATACATATCTAAAAAAAATAATATCAATGAAAGTTGTTATCATTCTCTCAGTCCTCCTAGTCCTTAGTTTGGCTAGTGGCATTCCCAAAGGCGCTACCAAATGTCCAAAACTTCCTAAAGGAGTCGCTGTCAAGTGCTCCACTGCCCCACCCAACGTTTTGGGTTTCACTAAAAAGGGTCACTACGATCTCTTTCACAATTCATGCACTGCCTGCTACGGGACTAATTCAATTGTAGCATACTATACTACTCAACAATGTCCTCAGTGGTTCGTGGCTCCTGATTGCAGCAAAGAACCTGTTCAAACTGTTTGTGGAATTAGTGCTGACAAAGAAATCAAGACTTATAGAAATTACTGCTATGCTTGCACTTCTGGAGCCTTCCAATTCTTCGAAGGTGCCTGCCCCAAGACTGCTGGATACTCCAATCAAGGAGGAATCTTTGACTATCTTTATCAATAGACACTCTATGAATAACTTATGTTTATCTCAATTAGTATAAACTTATGATTGAAAGAATCTCTCACTAGATTCATCATGCCTTTGAAATTCTCTTGTATTTTTTTACCTTTTTGAATATATTTAACATCACAATCTACTTTTCTTAATTTAATATATCAGAAAATAATTTATGGGTCAATTGAACATTCAGGAAATTATTCAAAACCGTAGACCTCAATAAATGTTACGTTATTTTAGGCTAGAAAGTATCAAAGAAAATCATGGGTTATTAGTATTTCATATTATTCATAATTTCCAAATCTTGACAATTTTAATGCACATATTTTTCTTCAAAAAGATCTTGCAACTTAACTATGTTCAATTTCCACCTTAGAAAAATAAAATGTTTCATTTGGCACTTTTACACAAAAATGTTCTGGGTTCAGGCAACTAATTAGAATCTCTGTCTAACTGAAGGTTTTTATCTATTTTCCCAGAAATGCATTCCTAAACTCTACAATTCTAACGGGCTTCCATTTAATATGTCTAGGAACTCTGTACTGACTCCTGAAGATTTCTGAATTGTTTATTATATTCTATAATTTCAAGACATAAGGTATCACAGATCGAATTCTTATCCTTAGATTCAGATCTGGTTCTATTTGGCACATGACTATGCACAAATTAATCCCTTGAGACAGTGTAATTGGAATATAGTTTCATGTGTGTTTCTCACAATATTCTATCAATTCTAGGCTGTGGATTTTCCTTATATAATGCATTCTGATATACAATTTTTCCAACAAACTGTTGATGTTTCAATGAAGAAAGAATCCAAAAAGGTAAGCTAATTTTTGTGAATGCTTAGTTTTAGCACTACTTAGCTAGGTTGAAATGAAGCTATTTTGAAGTAAAACTTAGCAATAAATTTATTTATCTTGATTTCGGCCAAATATAAAAATTCACTCTGATGCAATGAGCAATATTATTTCAGAATAAAGAGCTTAACGACTTACTTTTGGTATTGATAATTAACGATATGAGAGAAGGTAATATTTTTAATCACTAAGCTCAAATTGTTTATTAGAATAATTGATTTTCTTTGAAAGGAATTGATCAACAAGTATTATTTCTTTCTGAATATTTATTAGAGATTTCTAAGTCTAACTAATGAAATGAAGAAGACTGTATTTTCACTTGTTCTGTTAGGGAGTTAAGGAGTTATCCTAGTATTTCTATATATCTCTCTATATTTGATTTGGTTCTAATTTTTTGTTAAACCGACAGCTTTAAAAAATAAGAGTCTAAAAATAGACAGCTGCCAAAAGGATGATTGGAGGGCTACCTAGGCCTTAGGTTCTGCAGAAATGAATTTCTATACAAGAAAAAAGCCATAAGATATTACAAAATTTTAATTTTGAAGAGTGAGTACTTGCATTTGAATCAGAATTTTCAGGTCAAGGGGTTTATGAAACCACTACTAGAAGGGCTATAAAATTTCCTGGAGAGTTGATTCCAGAAGGGTTTAGATCAAGATTCATAATGATTATTTATGATAAAGTAGTATTGCGATAAAAGGAATAGTTTATTAACACAGAAATTGTTTCTTCTAGAAAAAACCTTTTGTTTTCTCTACATCAGGAGATTAGAGAATAGTAACGATAATGCTTATTTGGGGTCCATGAGGAAAGATGAGGGAAACTGACTGTTCCTTAATTCTTTCCTAGTAATCTCTTATAAGGACACCATGGACAGATTGCGTACAATCCATTCAGGAGAATAATTTCGATTTTGGGATTGAGGGAAACATTGCATTTTCATTGGTTGATTCATTTTTAATATTGTTCTAATCTAAAAAAGGTTGATAAGTCCATCTCTTTATGCATGGAAGTGATAGAATTCGTTCCCTCAGTTTCTTAACTCAGTGCTTTTAGGTAGGGCCAAGGTCGAATTACAATGAAAGGCTCAGCTGTGATAAATAAATTTAATAGAAGGTTTGCAACAAATATTTATTATGTTCAATCAAATTCAAGTCAAAATTTTAGAACCCTTCCAGACAATGAGAGTCATCCTTATTAAGTAAATAAGGCATCTCTTTATTTAGACTTAGGCTCTATCAGAATTGAAAGATTGTCACATAAAAAGGCTGTTTTGACATATAGAATTCATTCAGAAAATTATTCAGGGCGCGGTTGGAAACTTGGGGTGTGCAGATGCAGAGTTGAGTAGTTCAATGATATTATTTAAATACTCAAAGGTTTGTACAAAAAGTTAAAAATAAACATTTTGATAATTGATATTAATTTTTCTATAAATTTTGAAAGAACGTATGGGTTGTCGCACTTCTAAAGATGTGATAGAAGTGGGCGTAATTGAGTCCAACTTCGAGATGACTGGAAATGATGAGATTGATGAGCTCTTTAAGGAACTTAGCAGACTTCTTCAGGTCGCTGAAAATTGTCGACAAGCACTTATGAACTATAAGAAGAATGGTTACGAGTTTCCCAGTTATAAAGACGAAGAAAAGGTCAAACTGTACGTGCAGGCTTTCAAAGCTGTCCCTGGGAAGCTTGAGAACATTGGAAATCAAATGGAACTCCAACAAACAAAAATTTTGTATGCACTGAATGAACTCCGACATGATTCTTCAGAAAAGGGTGCAGATTACAATAAAGTTAAAAAGATTGTTAAGGCCAACCTCAACTTCGCAAAGAAG
>Ga0065720_1020663_pt1 | contig 13366 bp, 21 predicted proteins | sample Thericmetagenome_FD_59107 | JGI IMG/M metagenome (GOLD analysis project Ga0065720, IMG submission 59107) | Thermophilic microbial communities from the Joint Bioenergy Institute, California, USA of rice/straw/compost enrichment - eDNA_2 v2... | ecosystem: Engineered > Solid waste > Grass >... | reverse complement strand
GGGGGGGGGGCGTACTATCTGCAACCTTAGGTATTCCCCTCCAAACTGGACATCCATGACGAACCCTAAAATAACGATATCCACATTCTCCTACTGGCACACCTCTAGCAGGCTGATCCGGGCTGTGACCTCGACCGGTCGTAGTAGACTACCACGTTGGCTTCTCCACAGGGGTTGAATACAACTGTAATGGGGATACTTGGCGGTTGGGATTTAGCTTTTAGAGGCCTGGCTTCTGTGGTTGCTGTGGGCAGCAAGCTTGTCACGAAGACCGTGCTCGTGCTGTTTCACCCAGGAAGCACGCTGGTAATATCCCCACCGAAGCTTAACAGTTGGCTGGGAAGCGAGGAGACGGAGCTGTCTGGGGTAGTTGTGCTCAATGAGATGGCATCGTCAACAGGTTGGACTGACGAAGCGACAGGGGTTGGATCATTCGTAACGCTTAAGGGAATGGGGATGCCGCTATCCTCAGTGCCGCCACTCCCGGTAGTTGTTTGATGTTGTTGCAGTGCTGGTTGGGATGGTGGTTGTTGGGAGGGCACTGCTGGGGAATGAAGCGGCTGCATTGGCGGTTGAAGAGGTCGGATCAGGTGTCGGTTCGGCTGAGGAAGTGGGTGTGGTGTTGAGCAATGAGATCGATGGCAAACCGGCTGTGAAAGATGAAACGTCTGTTGACTCAGGAGAAGTAGACAACAACACGAACGAGGGCTCGGCGGTTGATGCGTCCGAGAGGGTAGCAGTGCTCTTCGTGGTAGAGTCAGACGTCGCTGGCTGGGAGGTTACGGCAGAAGCATCCGACACACCTGACTCCGAAGCCGTAAGGAAAAGTGTCGTCTCCGAGGGCCCAGAAGTCGCAACAAATGAAGCAGCCTGCGAGGTACTGTCCAAAGGGAGCGTCTCGTGTATGCTAGAAAGTGACAAGGCACCTGTCTTTGTGGTTGATGGCGAGAACGAGGGACCAAAGCTCGTGGTCTCTGCCAGCTCGGAGACAGATGTGTCGGCAGTAGCTGCCGAGGCAGGGTCAGTTGCCGTGGTCACAGGGGGCTCAGTCACCGTAGAAGCGTCTGATGTGACCAGGCCAGGGAGTCGACAGTGCTGACTCCAGATGTAACGGCATCTGTGAAGGTACTGTCGGAAGCCAAAGAGGAGGGAGTTCCTGTTGAACCAGAAGGCTCAAAATCCGTTGTCGAAGCCGCCGCCGCCACGTCTATCGAAGCCGGGGCAGAGCCCGTTCATGCTTCCGCTACCGAGCTCACGGTATCTAACTCTATCGCTGAAGCCGATGAAATAGGTCCAGTTAGAGTCTAAGAGGACGTTGGTTTAGTCACAGACGGCTCTGTCCCCGTTGAGGCAGCATCCGTGATCGATGCGTCAGGGGCCGACGTGGTCAGAGCCTCAGAGGCGGTAACGGCAGTCGAGGATACATCCCAGTAGAGAGGACAGTAGCAGGAAATGACTTCCAATGGATCAGCAGCCGGTACCGAAGCGAAAGGAGCGCACGCGGACACCAACGTAGCTAGATCAGTAGGCGGCACTGCATCTACTCCCGAAGCATCTTGCGAGCTCTCTACTCCGAAAGCCGTCCCCGACATGGTAGGAACCCCAGAGGTCTCAGTCACATCATTGGTTCGAATTTCTGACGAGACTGTTCCTAAAATGTCTCTGGAGGCCCCTGTAGATGTAGCAGAGGTGTATGGGTCGACTCTTGGGTAAAGGTTGACTCGGCAGGCATGGCAAAAAAGACTCAGCGGGAGACGCGGCGTCAGTGGTGGTGGCAGAATTGATAGGAAATGAAGTATCCGCGGAAGCAGTCAATGAAGGAGCGGCGGAGGTCAGATCCGAAGGAGTGGCTGTGGATTCGGGCCAGCCCCAATCAGTAGACCATGAAGAGAATGGAGGCCACAGTGTGATTGTCCCCGCGCTCGTGGCATCCGAAGCAGTTGAGATAGTCATGCTTGGAGCTATGTCTATGCAAGTGACGATGACGTCGGTTGGAACCAGGGTTGGTGGATGCAGCCGAGCTAGCTGTTGGTGAGGAGCTCTGATACAGACGGTACAGGCGGTAGGTCACTGGAGATAAGCTTGCTGGTAATCAAGATCTCTGTGGCTGTCGCAGATGCGGCCTCTGATGGCGAGGTCGCAGCCAACCTCATTTGTGGCAGCAGCATCAGTTGTAGTTTTCACAGCTGCGGATGGAACCTCGCTGACATCTGTCGGGTCTGTGACTGACGCGGTGGCCGAGATGACACAGACTATCGGAAGTAGGCTCAGAGCTGGACATCTCATTGACAGTAGAAGTGGGAGCAGTAATTGTCAACGAATTCGAAGTCGTCGGTGCCGGGGTCTCATCTGTGAGAGAGGCGATCTCCGATGCCGAATCAGATGAACTCACCGGATCCGTGAATGAAACATCTAGGAACTCAGGGGCAGAGGTGGTCTCCGCAGCCATCGACGCTGAATCATCCCTAATTGGGGCAGCCTCTGAAGTGGTCGATTTTCCCATACCAGCTGACGTAGCATCCGAGCCAGTGACTGTTGTGGTCGAAGTGGTTGTTGTGGTGTCCAGAGCAGTCACTGGGCCTGCGGTATCAGGGATAGCCTCTGTGACCGTGACAGTGATGTCTCCATCCGTGGCAGTCGAGTCAGGGGATGTAGCCGTGAGATCAGTTGTTACTGGCAAATTCGTGCGAGCTTCAGTAGGCCCGGGAGATCCAGTAGGGCCGACTGTGACCGTCTGAGTGGTCGTTACGATGCGTTGGTGTAGGTTAAGTTAGCACAATCCCCTACAGATCTGAGCGATGAATGCTACCCAGGAGACCAGCAACAGCAAGGGCCTGAATAAGCTTGCCATTGTCGCTGATCAATATCCTGCGCACACTCTCGATCAGCTCCGCGAACGGCGGGAGCGTACCGCCCAGGAGGTGAAACAGCGAGCTGAGCAGACCCGTCTCCGTCTTCTCCTCCGAGTAGGCGGCCAGAGCAGCATGGGGGACCCGCAGGTGCCGAAGCATCTGCTCAACCTCCTCAGGGGTGAGCTCAGTGTTGCTGCTGACTTTTGACGCTTTGGCCAGGCCCAGCTGGCCGTTTAAAACAGCACGGTCGTCAAGCTTCATATCGGTAAGGGCCCCTGAAAGCGATGATTAGGGAACTAAGCAGAAACGAGTGTGTTTGTGCCAGCAGCAGGTATGAACGCATCGGTCCTGGCCAGAGCTGCTAGACCTGGGGTCGCGCAAAGAGCGAATGGGATCTTTTGGGAGAGAGTCGCTTGATATTGATGCAGGCCGTTCTGGCACCCTGTTGGATCAGGGTCCATCTCAGAGGGCAGCATAGCTGTCGATATACATTACTAAGGACGCGAAAAACTGTTGATAGATGCAATTGTTTCAAGGACGGGTTCTTGGAATGTCGCAAGGGCGGCTTGGAACGGTTGTTTTCTGATCACTTTTATGAAACACCAATCTCCGGTATGGCAGCAAAAGCTGGTATATTTTTGAGAGCTCTGAGAACCTTGAGCCTTCCAATGATCTGGAGCGTATTATCTTCGGAGAGTTCTGCAGCCCGGTAGGCATGACGATGTAATGCTCACATTCTTTCTGGGAACAATGAAGACACAGTCTATTATGACGATAGTACTTATGTTGAATACGTTGTCTAAACTGGTAGACATAGAAGTATAATGCCTGGTCTTGATTTGATGCTTGGGAGGAAAATACAAGTGAACCTCAGCGTTACCGCTTGGTAATGCGGATAACTTAAGAAACCTTTAATCAGATGATGTTGATGGCAGACGAAGGAAGACATCAGCATGCTGCATCCCTGGCACAGCCTTCGCGTCGTGCAACTGCTCTGTCTTCTGGGCGTTTCAAGATGCCAAGGAGTATCTGGAACAGCCAACATTGCGGGCGATCCTGATGCCGATCCATCGCAGTCTTGGATCCCGAGATGGGACGAGAAATCGGTGTGGCCGGACATCTGCCTTGCCTTGGAACGAGTGTGAAAGGGTTTAAGACGGGTTTCGATGGTTCTGGGAAGGTTAATTTATCGAAGAGTAGAAGTCTTTCCTCGCTCATGAAAATTGACGCACTCAAAATGATGTCATCTCGATGGATGGACTCACACTCATCATCGTTGATGAAATCTCCAGACATCTTGGCTACGTGAGGATGCAGAAGCTAGGGGTAGTTCACTTAGGTCTGCAACTGGTTGGCCAGCAAGTCTGAATCTCGTCGGCGCAGTATCGCGGCGGCATATAAGGTAGCCATGGATGTGGATGAGATGTGCCCAGGTGGCGGGTGTGGCCTAAGATAGTGTGTTTTGCGCGTCTTTGACTAGCGCTGGTGGTGATGCAACCATCGCGGGCTGATGACCCTCCAGTCATCATCCTAAATCCGTTGGTTGTACCGCACCCTCATAGTCCCGCCCAATCACCACCGTCGTTGGGCTGAGATCGAAAACGGTCGGCTCTGACGGAAGGCGCAGCCAGCCTGACGCAGTTTCTCCATGGTTGCCTGCTTGGGCGGGATCCATTTCGAGACGGTGGTTGAAATTTCCACTTTGTGCGTCTTGCTCGTGACTCTCTCTGTCGGGCCAGCGTAGTGGCCGTCAATCTGGCGTCATCCTGCACACACTATATTTTTGCCTATTTTGGCTTTTGGAGATGTCCATGCAGATGGCGAGTGTGTGATAATGGAGAAAAATCAGGGCGATGAGACATCCTGGCGTTGGTTTTTCGTCTGGCGCTTCCTGCGGCTGGCTTGGGCGTTTGGCTGGACAAGTGGTCTGCGGGCGCCCACTCGCTCGCACAAAATTGTCGTCGCAGACGGGATGCACCTCGTGTGTTGATCAAATTGGTCTGTGGGCTGCTGGCTCCTGTTGGGGGGGCTCCTCTGGCAAGGGCTTAGAGGCTCAAGAGAAGGCCGAAGGACGAGCCTGGGGCAGCGCAATTTGGGAGACGTGCAGGGCTCCTCGGCGGAACGGCGTATGATTGGCGCGCGCGCTCGGCTGAAAAAAATAAAGCGCGTCTCAGGGTTAGGGTTAAGTATGGGAAACCAGGCTGCTGCGCGCCCAGAAAATGCAAAGACGAGACTCCCTTGTTGGGAACAAGGAGACTCCGCGTGCAGTGTCCCCCTCGGTTCGTGCGAACAAGTCAACTGCCCCGTCTGCCCCGACCTGACCTTAGCAATCTTTGGCAGCATGAAGGCAAAACAGGTGGACGCCCGCCGCCTCACCATGGCTGCGCGAGGGCTCCAAACTTTTCCACCCGTCCACGATCCGAATTCCCCCTTCTCCCTCAACTCTCCATCCTCTCACCACGCAGGTCGATGCCCACCACATCCGCATCGTCAACACCCTCATCCCCAACTTCGCCTGCCCGTGACCCTCGCCGTCAACGCCAAATAACACAGTAATCCTCCTTAACTGACTGCCACGCAGAGTGCAACGCCAAAAGCCGCCATTAGCTCCAGCCTAGAGCCGGCCCCCAAGCTGATTGTGCGCTGCGCGTCCGCTTGCACCCTAATCACAGGCCATCTCACTGTCACTGGCCACTCGCATTCCATCATCCATCCATCATTCCATCCGAAAGTCCAGACCACTAAGACCGCCTTCCTATTGTCTGCTTGCCTGTCTCGCAGCGCATCGCCCTTCGCTGTTGCTCTGAGAACCCGAGGGCGCAGGCGCAATATCAAGCAATAATAGCAAGGTCACGAGCGACGCAGGCCAATCCTCAACCACCAAAGCCATCATCTTCACAAAGCAAAATTTCCATCTTTTTACCTCGCTCCTTAAGTCTCCGTACCACCGCAAACCACAACACCCTTTCATTGTCTCGGCGGCTTCCGCATTCCAGCGACCAACCAACAAGCAAACATTCTTTCTCTCTCTCTCTCTCTCTCTTTTTTTTTTAATTTTTTTTTATTTTTTTTGTTAGCAACCTTGAGCCGTTAGCCATGGCCCCCTCGTCTAAGAACGCTACGCCGTCCAACAAGGACCGCCGGAAGTCTGGCATTGCTGCTGCCGGTAACGGCAATGCTGCCGCTTCTTCCAAGATCGTCACCCTTAAGGTGACTCCCGAGAGGCTGCGTGCTATCTTCGACCCCGACATTCTTATGGAAGATGCGCCTGCCAGCAAGGCCTCGCCCGCTGCCGCCAACTCTAACACCGAGAACGCTACCGAATCGAATCCCAATTCTCCTTCTGCTAGCACTCCGGCCGGCCAGTCCGTCATGGGTCCGCCTGCTGAGGGCCCCAAGAAGAAGGGTGTCAAGCGCGGTGCCGCTGCACTTGGCCCGAACGGCGAGCCCAAGCCTCGCGGCAAGCCTGGTCCCAAGAAGAAGCAGAGACTGTAAGTCATATCGATCGACAATTCTGTTTCCAGCAATCGCTAACAGTTCCCAGTGAGGACGGCACCATCGTCGAGGAACCTTCTCGCAAGCTCGGCCCCAAGGCGAACCAAGGCGCTATCAATGCCGGTCTGCGAGCTCTCGATCGCTCAGGCAAGCCCTGCCGCAAGTGGACGCGCGGCACTTTCCAGATGAAGAGCTTCACTGGCGTGGTCTGGGAGATTCCTCGCTGGACGGCTCCACCGCGTCCGAAGCCCGAGACCGCTGCCCCTGATGACGCCGCGGCCACGGTCGCTGTCAACGGCAACGGCGCGACTCCGGCCTCGACTGCCGCTGACAACAACAGCAATAAGGAGAACAACAACCCATCGATTGCGGCAGCCAAGGTCGAGGACGCCAGCAGCCAGACGGCGGTTAAGAGCGAGATGAGCACTGGCGGCGGCGACATCGAGATGCAGAGCGTCGCCCCCAGCATCGCGCCGTCCCCGGCTCCTGTGCCGATTGCCGCTGCTTAGATAGCTGACGCTATCGCTGACGATGACTACGGTGATTTGGTCCAAGTCGGCAAGCAGATGCTTCGAAGCTTTGTTCCCTTTTCTGCTTCATCTTTGATTCTTCGGCTTGTCCTTTGCTTCAACCCTGGGGTTTTCTTTATTAACTACCTACGGGAGGGACTTGCTTTCTTCGACTCATACATGTTCGGGGCATATCTAGAGCAACAAAAAACTAGGTGTTTGGGGCGTGTTGGGAATGTGTAATATCCATGGAAAGTTCTTTGGGATCTGGGCAAAATGGGTAAGGAAACGGGGAGGGATGGACGGATTCAGGCTTTGTTTTTCATCATTGATGCCTGAGACATGATTGTCATCATCTCTTCATACCCACTACTTTGGTGGATGCAACAATAAAGGGCTTTCTGAATAAGAAAGCTGGCTGAATGGGTAGGCATGGCGTTCGGAGTACTGGAGATTAGGACTAGGTAAACCTACTTTACTATTGCTGTTATTATTTATTGCCTACAGACTCTTATTATTGGCCAATAGGGGTGGTCTCTCCGGGGAGGGTCTGCCCTTTTAGCGGCTTGTACCATTAATACATTACTATTACATGCGTTTGTTGAGGAGAGGTTTTTTTTGTAATTGTCATGGACTTTGGTGTTAAGGGGAAATATGTAGAAGCTTTAATCTGTTGTCTGACAAGCTGTCTGTTCGATTTCACCCTCGAAGCTGTTGGTGGGTGATATGTCTGGACCGTTCGAAAGGCCAAGTGCAGGCGCAGTCGTCTTTAGACGGCTTTACGGATAAATTTTTTTTTGCTTGATCCCTCACGTTTTTTTTTTTTGGTTTATCCCTTTCAGATCTGCCTAGCATGCATGCATTCTTTTATCTTTCCAAGACCAAACACATGACCAGCTTCATCCAAGGTTAGGTTGGCACGGATTGGGTGGAGTGCAGCAGCAACGTGATCCTATGGCAGATGGGGGATGATGAGCAAATATCTCATCGATGGTGCCTGATTGTCCCAGTTCCAGTTCTGGTTCCAGTGCCATCAGCCACGGAAAATTTCCAGCTGGGCCGACTCCTAAAATTGCATTCTTCTTTGGCACGTTGCAATCAGTCATTAACTGTGACAGAGTGAAGTCGCAGACAAACGGAGAGTTCCTGGCGTCGGATCGGAAGCAAGCAGCTCCGTCCCAGTTACTAGGTTGGTTTCTGCCTGAGGCGAAAACTCAGCCTGAGTCAAGCGCTCCGATTGGTTGATTGCTCTCCATTAATCAGCTAAGCCGGAAAGGTGCTCGATGGCCTGTGCGCACTCTGCTGTCAGCCCCATGATCTTCTGTTTCTGGACAGCCGGTTCCTCCTCCCACTGTGGGCAGCGACCCCCCATTGACCCCACTGTCCCACTGTCCCACTCCTCCTCCTCTATGGTGTTGTCACAGCAGGCAAGTCGACCTGTGACTGAGCGAGGTGCTGCTCCAGGAAAAGAGCTTCGGCATGTTCACCATCGAGTGAATGCTGTGTGCCCGATTATGAGCTGCCAGTCTGTCTGTCTGCTGCAGAGTGAAGGTAGAGAATAGTGAAGCAAAGTGCCCTATCGTGCCCTATCAGTGTCGCATCTGCCAACGTCTCACGGACAAGCCCGATCGGACTGCGACTTCCGTCATCTGACGATCACATTGAGAGAGAGGCGAGAAAGTTCACTCAGGAAGGGACCGAGCTTGAGCCATCCAGCGTTATCCATTGAATCCGAAATCCCACCACTTGGAATCAAGCGGCCTCAGAATTTCCGTCTATTCCAATCGTCGAAAGGCTAGAGGATAAGAAATAACTTTGGAAACGGGTTGTGTATCGGGAACGACCTTTTTGGCCGATTGGGCGCGATTGCACATGATTCTCTCAGCTGCATTCCTGAGGTCCATATCCTGGGCTCACAAAACGCCTGTTGTCCGTGGCCTATAGACATATCCAATCTTTTTAGTGCCATCTACATCTACCATCCAGCTGCCCTGTCCTTGCGCCGCCATGCTCGGCTTTCCGTCATTTACCTCGGGGTGTTGAATTTTTAAAAAAAAAAAAAAATTCCAGATTTTTTTTTTCTGCTGCTGTCAACTGCAAGTCGGTAAAAGGCGAAACAGCTTGGTCTCCATCACCGGAGGCCCATCCATCAAGTCTAGTTTGACACTTAACTCCAGTTGTGTGGAGGAAGCACAGGCAGCGTGCAGTTTGGTGTTCGAGAGACCCCCATCCCAGCATCGATGACATAGTGACGCCGAGGACACGATTAGACTTAGCAGGGCCCCCGAAGTCCCTGTGACTCTCAACTTTGCTGCGAGCCTGCCACAACATTTGACGCCCATCCTCGAAACATTAGCCAAAATTAAGCAACCACCAAGACAGTGATCTCTCCAACAAACTCACACTAACCACATCATTCACCTGCGTTGCGTTCTCGAAACGCCAGGAACCTGCCAGCCTATCTCCACAGCCAACCCCAACCGCGGACCTGCCACTCCCAACGTCGGCTCTGGTCCCGCCTAAGGCAGCGTGCAGCAGCGTCACCAGATCAAAAGCGACAGAAACAAGACCGTGACCCTGGTCAGATATTGCACAACACCAGTGCCAGTGCCAGTGCAGTGCAGTGCAGAAGGTGTTTTCCGGACACTGGGGCATTGAGAATTGGCATTGACATTGACACTAAGGCTGGGACATTGAGAGCTGCCCCGCCTGCAGCGCCAGATAGCAGACGTCCATTCGATCCACGAGCCCACGACCCCGAGCCACAAGTTCAGCCCGAACGACTGACCGCCTGCGAGCTTGGCTGAGTGCTGCGTGCTTGGACTACACCCTTGACGCAACCCAGCAGGCCACTGACGCTGACGGAAGCTTGCTAGCTACCCGCTTTGCCCACCTATCCCGACATCAGACATCCGACGTTGACAAGGGCCCTCAGCCATCAGTGCCATCCTATCCTGCATCCAGCAGCCATTCTGTTGCGGCCCTCGTCTGAGCGGCCCTGCAGCAGCGCCAATCTCATCTATCCAACCCCTCCAGCCCATACAACCCATCCATCCCGCCAACCCGTGACCACTATTCCCTATTCCCCTATGACGAACCCATATCAGCAACAGCATGGCCCGCTGGCCTTCCCCGGCGGAGACTCGCTAGCCTCATCCGGCATGCCGCCACTCAGCAGCACCCGCCGGCCGTCCTATGCATCCGTTGTATCCGGCGGGCCCCCGGCCTCCTCGTCGTCTCGCCCCGCCCGTTCCTCCGGTTTCTCCCACCTGCTAAACCCCACGCCCGATACCGAGCACCAGCAACCACACCAGACATCGCAGCAGCAGTCCCCGCTGAGGAACATCACCGGCTTTCTCGGAGCCTACGGCTCAGATTCCGTGTTTCAGACTTCATCCTCTTCGTCTGCCGCCGCCACCGCCGGCTCGAGTAGTAGCGGTGCCAATACCAATAACAACACATCAGAGTGGTCGTCCCGGCCGCCGCGAACCGGTTTCCCACATTTCTCGCGCGCCTTCGATCTCTATATGAATAAAGAACCGCTGTTTCCGTCCGGGAGTTTCTCCGGCGGCCCGGAGGAGGTCCGGTTCTCGCTGGCGAACCCGATGCCCAATATCACGAATACCGGGTTTCTGGCTCCGTCATACCTAAGAGGAACAATCTACCTGCAGAAGCTGGAGGAACAGCATCGGGCGAAGCTCCAGGCTGAGAGGGAGGGCCGACTCGCGGCCAAAGGCCAGACTTCTTCGGTCTCGTCTTCGACGCCGTCACGGTTGGCGAGTAATGGGAGTGGGTTGAACCTCGCGGGGGGGTATGGGAGTAAATCGGCTTCGGGGACAAGTTCAAATACATCAGGAGCGCCGTCATTACATAGGGGAGGCCATGTCTACGATCCGGTGGAGAGGCAAACAAGCGGAAGCAATACCAACAGCAACGGGGGATCTAGCAGCAGCTCAGGGTACAGCAACAACAACTCCGCGGCCGACGACGATGAAGACATCGCGCCGTTACCCTCACGCTGGAACAAGGATGACAAAGACGCCGCGCTCGAGGTGTTGGGCGACGGCTACGAGGTGCGGCATACGGGTCGGCAGATGAGCGAGCACGAGGCGAGCGCCATCCGCGCCGACCACTATGTGTCACCATCGCTTGGTGTTTACTATTTCGAAGTTACGGTGCTCAATAAGAAGAAGGAAAAGACGCCGATTGCGATCGGGCTGGCGACAAAGGAAGTGAATTTGGGGAGGGCCCCCGGCTGGGAGCCCGGCTCGTGGGGGTATCATGGAGATGATGGACGGACGTTTCATGCGCAGAATGATGGGAAGCCGTATGATAAACCGTATGGTTCGGGGGATGTGGTTGGGTGTTTGGTGAATTTTAGGCTGGGGCAGATTTTGTTCACGAGGAATGGGCAGGAGTTACGTATGTTACACAACCTACCCTTTAACCACCTTTTTTTCCTTATTCTTTTCTTTTCTTTTCTTTTCTTTTCTTTTCTTTTTTTGTTTTGTTTTGAGTGAGGTTGCTGACAGAGAGACAGCGGTTGCGCACCACTTTGACCTTAAGAACATCAAGGGGAAGTTATATCCCGTTGTTGGTATGAAGAAGAAGGATGATCATATCTTGGCCAACTTTGGCCAGATGCCGTTTCAGTTTGATATCGATGGTTACATGAAGGTACGTGAATGAGCTGTTTGGGGGACAGCATTTTTCTTGACGTGCTGCCGTCAAAGCGCTTGGACTGGAAGCAACGCAATCGTCCATTGTGACTGCTGAGTTGAGTCTGAGCGATGGTCTTATCTCAGGCTGCAAGTGCGGTCTGCTTACCCCAAAACCTCAGTTGACTCTTTTCTTGTATTTTTATTTGCGTTACACTTTCCTTCGTCTATCATCACTGCCCTGCTTGTTGGTCTACGTTGCATCACTATGGAGCATCAACGTACAGAGCCGCTCTCGGAGTCACCGGAGCAGCAGGAGACGGAGGAGCAGACGCTATTGGAAAAGAAGAAGTTGGTCAGGAGTGCATTGCTAAAACATCATTTCACCTTCCCGCAGAAACAACGAAACATGATTCAGGACGCTATCCGAAAGGCGGATGCCACCCGCTTGGCTCCCGTGTTCAAGACGGAGACCGAGCTGGCTGATCAGATGGTAAGCACATGAGATGATAGCTCCGTTCGGGTGAATCTGACGTTCGTCCAGGTCCTCCAATACCTCCTCCACGATGGGTACATGGAGACAGCGCAGGCCCTCGCCGAGGAACTACGTGCCGAGCGCGAGGCTCTCCAACATAACTGCGGCGCGCAGGCCTCTTCCTCCGCCGCCGCCTCTCACATCAACGTGCAGCCTGACGAAGGCGCCACCAACCGCCAGCGCATCCGCGAGGCTGTTTTGGATGGCGATATTGATTTGGCCTTTAAGCTGTGCGAGACATATTATCCCGACGTGCTCAAGGAGAACAAGGATGTTTATTTCCAGCTCAGGTGCAGGAAGTTCATTGAGATGATTCGCAAGGAGGCTGAACTCAGATTGGCGTTGGAAGAGGGTCCGGCAGCAGGCAGGAGAGGTGTAGGTCGTGTGTCCTCTTCGTGTCAGCAAGCCGATGATAAGGACGAGGAGATGCTTGATGAGGACGACGATACCGCCGCCGCCGTCGCACATGGCAACGAAGACCAGGACGAGGAAATGTCCGGCATTACGGAGGCCAGTGGCATCGGCGCCTCGGAAGGTGTTGGCGTCGCGACGGCGAGCAGCACCACTGCGTCGAGGGCCGCTGCTGGGACTTCTGGCACCGGGGCATCTGCGGTGGATATGGAGGGGCTTAGCAAGCTCTCGCAGGACGTGCTTACGTATGGCATGGAACTGCAGAATGAGTTTCCGGAGTGGGATGAGGACAAGCATCGGCAGTTGGATGAGATTATGGCGCTCATTGCGTATCCTAATCCGCTTAGGGTTAAGGAAGTGGCGCATATGCTGGATGTGTCGGCGCGCACGCAGGTTGCGGAGGCGCTGAATCGGGCTATTATGGGTATGCTTTCACTCCTTCCCCTCTCTTACATTTTATCGTGGTATGGGTGCTAACAATATACAGCTTCTCTTGGCCGCAATTCCCGCTCAGCCCTCGAAAACCTCTGGTGTCAAACTACCATCCTGCTCGACGAGATGCGCAAGGATGGAGGCGACGGCGCGTTCATTTCCATCCGCAAACTCATTGACGAAATTCCTGGCTGCGAACACCAACCGAGTCACAATCAGGGGTTTAGCTTCGGCTTTGGACTGTTTGGTCTGCAGGGTGGTGCTGAGCCGTCTGGAGCTGGGACTGGGGCTGAGGACGGGAATGGAACGAGGAATGGGGAGGGAGCACAAGAAGGGCAGAGGAGGGGGAGGGGAGTTACGGTTGAGGATGCGGTTGAAATGAGCGAGTGAATAGGATGGATGGGATAAGGAGTTACGTTTTTATTGGTGATTGGGGGGTAGGTTAGGTTTTTTTTTTTTTTTTTTTTTTTTTTT
>Ga0065720_1020662_pt1 | contig 13368 bp, 11 predicted proteins | sample Thericmetagenome_FD_59107 | JGI IMG/M metagenome (GOLD analysis project Ga0065720, IMG submission 59107) | Thermophilic microbial communities from the Joint Bioenergy Institute, California, USA of rice/straw/compost enrichment - eDNA_2 v2... | ecosystem: Engineered > Solid waste > Grass >... | reverse complement strand
GTCTGGTGAAGACAGGGATCGACAATGGGTCAAATGGGTTAGATGATGGCCACTGACGATGTGGGGTGCACAGCGAAGTCAATTACTACGTGTAATAATCTTTCTTGGTCCTCAGTGTCCTTTTGTTGGGAAGAGGAAAGCCCAAGAGAAATCCTTCGCTGTGTCCAAGTAGCTCCCCTTATAAAATCTCCTTGCCTTTGTGAGTACCTCGCAGTCTCCTGCAATCTTCAGGGGTTCTCCTCAGCGTGGCAAGGTTTCTAACTCATTCTTGCCATCCCGTCATATTTTCTGGGCTCTACCGATCAGATATGCCTTTGCCCTTCTCAGCTCTTGTATCGCTGGTGTTCTATATGTCGACTGTCAAGGATATTTCTTCTCCTTGGACTGCCGTATCCATGTGACACATATAATGAACCAGGCACTCACTAATAAGTTGGGAGGATGCGGATAGTAAGACAAAGAACATTGTGAATTCATATATTAGTAGTGAGACTTGTGACGACTAAATGCCATTTTTTCTTGTATGCTGGCTTCGTTTTTTGGTCAAGTCTCCATCCTCCACGGTTTCCAAGATCTACAGGCTCAGGACTCAAGGATTACCTCCCAGACGAAGTAATGTAACAATACGATACTGACACATCGAGTACATGTTCTCATGGCACTATGCGCTTCAAAGTTGCGATGCCATAGGATTGTAAATTTACATGAATCAAAGACTAAAGGGTATTCTTGTCATTCAGTTTAAGACATTATCATTATAAGATGAGGGAACACAAATCATCAACAACGGGCTATGTTGGTTGAGCAATGACGTGATTTAATACGTGACTCTCAAAGTGACTGGGAATGCTATCTATCTACCTTATCCATAATCCCTTCTGCCTAGGAAGTCAAACCTACTTAGTTAATGTCGAAATATTATCCGCTGAAAAAAAAGCCCCATGAAAGCTCTGGGGGTTATGGCTAAACGATGTTATTTACCCGCCTGTAGGAGGTAATGTGAGCTAGTCGTAGTTGATGGATGCGGGGCGTTAAAGTCTGTAAGGACTTACAGCCTTAACCGGAGCACCCTCAGGAGCCGCCGCATGAACAGCTCTCCTGGCCCCTCTTGCCACCATCACAACTACAGTCGGGTGTCTTGACGAGTTGTGGAGTGAAGCTGACTAAAGAGTTGGCTCTGTGGTGCTTTTCTGGCTCAGCTGGTTCTAAGTTCTCACGACTAACCTTGACAGTCTGTCTGGGCTCACGTCTTAAGGTAATCTGAGATATGAAACATCACATTGTATTTCTGGCCTTCCTAATGAAACTGCAGAGTCTTCTCAATGCGCACAAGCAGAGCTCGAGGTGTCCTTCAGGAAAGCGTTCAACATGACATACCTACTAGACCTTCGAAGCACGACAGCATACTCATATTGCTCCGCTGATAACTATAAGCAATGAACTCACCCGATGTCGAAGGTTGTATCTAGGGATTTCTGCTGAGCATAGGACAGACTACATGGCGAATTGTGAGCAATATATACTTTATGTACAACGATTCTAGCTAACTTGTCAACCCTGATTGCTATTCAAGCGAGATATGAGCAGTAGCTCACTCCTGTAACAGGGCTCCTCTGTCTGAACGATACTGTATCCACTATGGGCCAAATTCAGAGTGCTGACCCTTACACACTGGAGGATGGAGGTTCTGAGACACCTGTCCTGCTGACTTCCACAATTGTCGGCATCATTGCCAGATCAGTGGCTCTCCTGTTGCTCTTACTGCTGTGACATTCGTCAATTGCGTGCGCTGTTGACGTAACAAATGCACACGTCAGATCAAGTCTCGATGCCATGCGTCGTGTTTGTCCTTCCAGTGCCAAACACACATGCTGTCCCCTCGTTGTTGGCCTGGTGTTAACAATCCCAGTTCTCAGGGGTTTCCTCAGCCAGACAGCAGTTCCGGTGTTCGAAAACCACCTCAACACGTCAGTGAAGCCCTTGCTTATAGTCATCCAGTGCACGATGGCAATGAGACGGCCAGCACAGCAACCACTGCCACAACCAAGAAGCATAACATGGCCTCTCTCCCATCGTTGCATCAGCTGAAAACTACCGTCCCTCCCTCGCCTTCTCCACTGCCACAGGCCCATACCTCGACCCCCCTCATCCGACTTTAACTCCCCTCTTTCAGCCACCGTATCCATCCACAGCACTTCGTCCCTGCTTCCGCCCCCTCCGCCGGGTATCCGTAAGTACAACCCTGCCGAGTACGGTGTGCTCAACAGCTCACCTTTGTCGCCCCTTAGCAGGGTAGCAGCACATTTAGTAGTTCCATCTCCGCCTCTGGTATGGGATTTAATTCAACTTTGAGCAGTCCCGGGAGCAGGCTGGAAAAAGGGAATGTGGCTGACTGGATGGATCAGAAACTTTATCATGCTTCTTCTCGCGCACCTCCTCAGACCAGGACGTCCTCTCAAAGCCCTGGTTTGAGACTGCTTCAGATTCTGCCGTGCCGGAGAGGATGTCAGAACGGAAGAGGCCGCCTCCTCCTGATCGGCCGGCTAGCAGTAATGACGTGAAGTCCGGTGGTGTGTCAGTTTTTTTCCTCCTCCGCCGCCCACTCCTACTCTTAAACCGCCGAGGAAAAGTGGTCTTCTTACTGCGGCTACTAGGGTTACATTGAAGAAAAAGCGGGGTGACTGACCTGTAATTGGCAGTCTAGTTGAGTCGGTGGAGATCAAGAGTCAGTTTAAGAGTTCTCTAAGGAGATGAGGTCTTTGTTACGGATGTGATGATCATATGCGTCTGTTGACGGTGTTAATGTTTCAAGTTGAAGAAGTTTGGATATGACTGCATAGGTGTGTATGATGCTGTAAGTAATTGTGCATGGCATCGTGGCTTGCGAGTTTGCAGTTGGACAGAACTGCCAGTGAGGGGACGACCGGTGATGAGCAGATGCAAATACGTTACTGAAGGTACTGCCAGCTTATATTGATACAGTACATCATATGAATATTATAATTTCGGGTAATAAGCTCGATGTTATGTATACAAGTCCTAAACCTTAACATACTTTTGCCTTATCTATCCGCCAAGGTTTTATAATACATGAGCCTATACACTAGCAGTAGCCCACACACCTTGTCTCTTTTCTCGACATCACTTCGTTGACTCTATCAGCCGTGTGGAAGGATACTAAATCGGCGATTTGGTGGTCCGAGAAAGTCTCTCTAAGCAGGATACCAGGAGTAAAGCTCATAGCAACTGTAAGGAACCGGAAAGTGGATCCCAAGCTGATCACCTGAGAACCTGTCGGGCCGAAGGAGGATATCGATAGATTTCTGGTTGCTTACGACGTGGCTGGCGCAAAATGAGAGTACGATCGTACGTCTCTCTATATCTACATGTTTCGATTTTGTTGTGATGAATCGGTGTGAAATATGAGGCATTATGTCAAGATCGTCTTGAGTATTAGTGTAGCTAGTAGCCACGGGTTTGGCTTTACTCGTAGCTTTCGCTCTCACTGCAAGACCCCTGAGAATCCCTATCCTTAGAAAGTGGAAAATAATGGTAAGTGGAAAAAGTACGCGATCACCGAGTACCAGGTCGTGGCTTTCGGAAGAGATTGCGTACTAGACATATCTGATTTCACGATTACACTTAGGCACTCGGTCTGTGAAGACACGGGTAAACCTGCAAACATACAACAATGTGGCTGACATTGGTGGCGTCCCAATCCGTCTGGGTGGGTATCGGAGCGAATCCGAACCAATACCTTGCCATTCGCCAGCTGTATTGGACAAACACCACGTGGAGAAAGCTCAATTGGTGATGTAACTGGCCAGAGGCGAGCTGAAAGCCTTGGTTTTGGTTCAGGCTTGCTGATGAAAAGTATGTTGACTAACAGTTTCTCTTGTGTCAACTTTCAATAGCTCGGATTCTGTTGCTTAACAGTGCTACAGAGGATCTTGTTCATGGTTTTTGCCCTTCATTTCGAGATTCTAATCCCCGTTGATTCAGTCCGTCGAAGCTCCCATTGGCTCTCCCACACCAGACACCGAACTTCTTGCATTCGTGCGTTGTGGGATATTGAGGTAACGAGATATTTCAGTCCTATGATTCCTCTCCATGATGGTAAAGTTACAGTTTAATCCTGAACACCTAATCTCTTCCAAGCACAGCTGCGCAAATAGACCAACAATCTTACGAAAATCCCTCCTTTATTGGTTGTAGATGTAACACAAACAACCTTGATTTTGAGGCCTTAAGAAGACACAGCTCTTTTCACTCTCTTGACATCAACACCTGGATTGTCCTTCTAAAGTTCCGAGGGCTGACCAACCAAACTATTTCAGTTTTGGGGGTTCGTAGGTAGACTGTTCAAGTGGAAATATTATCCGATAACAGAAATCTTTTCTGGTCTCTTTTAGTAAAACTAAGACGTAACTAAGACGTAAAGTATCACATTCGGTCATGACCTCAGTGCTTCTGACTGTCAGAAGGGAACAACCACCTGTGGGTAGAAGACCAGATGCACACTGCCCACTTTTCTGTTGAATTCTCATATTCAAAATACTCGAAAGATATCCATGTCGGTGGCTTCGACGCCCTCGAGCAATTATCCAGCTGAACCAGAGGTGGCTGTCTTTGTAGGCCAGTGCTGTTCCGGGTGGCTGCAGACCTTAGTTCGTTACCGCTGGCACAGGACGTGGTGTCCTCGAAATCATGTCCACTCACCGCTGGGGGACAGCGATGACACTGGCCGAGGGGGACATGAGAAATATTGAAGTTCCGTTGAGCGGAGAGACTTTGCCGTGCTATTCTTGGTCTCTTGTTCAACGCCTTATCCGTGGTTGCGAGAAGGCCGCAGTCGTCACATCTCAGCACGCCTTCTAAACCAGCCATTTCTCCTAATCGGGGGATCTGGTGTCTCATTAGCTGGTATTGAGCCCCTCCTTGCAGCAGGAACAAGTTTCTTTGTGATACTATATTCCGTATGGGGACAACAAACATGTCATGGAGGACTCGATGGCGAGCTGAAACGTGAGGATTTCCGTTTGTGCTTGGAGCCTCTTGCTAAGAGTTGAGGGTGCTCGTTTTTGAAACGAGAAACAACAGCATTCCCAAAACTTATTCAAACTATGCACGCCTGAGTATATATGGAGGCCAACACCTGCTACTCCCTCGGCAATCCTCTTGCTTCGACAGAAAGCACCGCAACGTCTTCTCTGTTTTTCACGAGTTACGCAAATCATCCCCCGAACTCCACAAATCGTTGTTCTTTTCCTATTCTTCTTCCACCATGACTTCCAAGCTTCCCTACGACCCTCAGCTTGTTCTGGGCAGTGTTCTTGAGGGCAGAGCACTTAAGACCCTTACTGACATTGCCAAAGCCTCCGCCGAGCCTGATGCACTATGGGATCAGCTCCAAACGCTCATTGCTTCTAGGAGACGTCTTGACATGACTAAGACGGAGCTTAGTAACCTTGGAATTGAGAACTCTGAGCTCGCAGACATCGACAAGAACATTGGAGACCTGAACAAGACGATCGTGGACCTCGGCAAACAATACGCGCATAAAAGGTTGGAAGCTGAGAACCAGATTCGGGAGCTGCAATCCAAGATCTCCTCAGTTCATGCCGATGTTGAAAGCCCAATCGACTACGTTCAGACCGCGATCAAGCAGATGCCGCTTGCGGCAGATACTCTCAATCTGGATGTTCAGTATTTCAGCTTGGACAGCAACAAGCAGGATGCGTTCACGTTCGCACAGCAAGTTGGGGATTACGTGGCTTCAACCTTCAGTTGGCTGGGTCAGGAGGTCGCGACACAAATCAGCCAGGCTGCGTCGACACAGGTCAGCAGCCAGACCAGCAAGCACACGATTATCGGTACCCTGGTGATTACCGCGTCCTGCAGCCATAAGACCTCGAAGGTCCTGGCGCCTCTTGTCATTGACGTCAACAAGGCCATCGGGGTCTGGAACACCCTATTCCCTGATGACAATATTCCGTCGACGAGTATGTCACTGGAGGATGCGTATAACCTGATCAAGGAGGCCTCTGCAAACACGGATGGCAAGGAAAAGAACAGGTTCACCATCATCTCGGGGATGACCATGGGTTCCTGCTTCGTAGGCATGGTTCACATTCTCAATACCAGCAATACCGCGGCTCAAGAGATCATGCAAGATGTCAAGCAGACGCTACAGGTTCAGGCGCAGATGGATGCGGCATCATGGTTCGCTAAGATGTCCGGTGGGTTTGGCGCGGATTTCAATCGCTGAGAGTGTCAAGAGTCTCTTCAGTACCCAGAATATCCAGTCTCATGTTACCCTTGCCTGCCTGGGTGTTATCCCATCAATCGTCTCGAACGAGGTTCAGCTGAGCGTTGAGGGCTTTTCTAAGTTCGATCCGGCGAGTAGCATGGAGGCCCTGAGCATTCTCGACAGCAGCACTGCTGATCAGGCAGACTCGATTAAGGGTGCAGCCGAGGCGGCTCGCAAGGGCCAAGAGATGGTCACGCTCAAGACCAGCACAATGAAGGCTGCTCTGACGGCTCTGGGAGAGATAGATGACGGCCGTAACAAGGTCCTCGACATCAACTCTATGATGACTGCCTTCGAGGACTACCTCCGCAAGGTTGAGGAAGGCGATTCTGGCATACCTGTCAATTACTACACCAAAGACTACACCAAGGATGTCATCCTCAAGATGTGGATCGCCAAGTATTATCCTGGCCGTGACCCTACCGAGATACACCCTGGCGGTGATGATCAGTAAATGTCAAGCTCAGCATATAGGGGCAAGGTCCATTCTCAGACAAGTTGAAGTAGAACAAAAAACATGCATTGTTGGGTGAGCTGAGCGAGGAGCATGAACTCAGATTGCCCCCGGTTACTTTCCTTTTTTTTTCTCTGTGCTTTTTCCTGATTGATTTCCTTGTTGTTGCCGGCCGGTCTTCACACTCTAATTGCTGATAGCGATCGCCCTGTCAGTTCTGTTAGTCCTAGTTAGGCACCTAGTCAGTTGCAATTGACAGTTTGTTTTACCAATAATATCTTCCGCCGACGTCCGATAGCACGCCTACAAGCCACGGCCACAATGCCCTTTACGATATGCACCAATACAAATGTCGATAACAGCAGAATGTCCCAAGAGAGAGTTAGTGCGCAGAGCTAAGTTGTTTCCTTCTCACATTCTCAGCACGGCGCCTTTACTCCCGCTGATACGTCTAAACAATAGCTCTGAATGTTGATTACATACTCTAAGACTATTTCCTTTGTTTACCAAGTCCACCTAATCGTACTATTGTCTAGGAAATGGCAAGAAGGGACAGTCAAAATTCCACTAGTGGTAGATGAAAGTCATTCAAGAGCCGGTGTTTTCCCCTTAGACATCCACCTCTATGGGATGTGAAACCGGTCCAATTCAAAGAAAGAATTGGGGGAACCCAGCCTGATTCTTCTTCGAGGCTCCAGGGGACGTACATAGCTTTTCGCTTCTGTTGTGGCCTTCTGGTCAGGAACCCTCCTCGACTAGAGGCATTGTTGCTTAGCATTAATGTAAGTACTGTACTTAGAGTCTCCCTCCATCTTTGGAAAATAAACCAACTTTGTAAGTCCATAAACGGCCCCGTCAAACAAAGAACTCTCCACTCCAAGCCTCTGCAACGGCCTTCGCAACCAACCTGTTAATCAGCACGCCCGGATGGTAGTCATTGAACCACAGACACGACATTCCATCGCTGTTGTAGCACTCATTGTCCGGGGCGCCATAGGCAGTCGGATTGTCGAGAGCAGTGTCGAAGGGGCCCAAAGTGTCAACAATCTTAGCCGTTACTCCGCTGTTCTGCGCCGTAAATTCCTCCAGGCGCCTGGCAATGGCCGTGTTGTACTTCTTGATCGCCTGGAGCTCCATGGCGCGGACTTCAGCAGATTCTCCGAGCATAGCAGGCGTCCGGTGGATGGCTTTTGGGTTGTCGTGTTAGCTTCCTTTTTCGTCGGGCTAGATCGTTGAGGGTAACACTCACAAGGAACGCCCAACAGCACGAACTTCCTAGCGCCAGCATCGTAAAGGATCTGCAACTGTCTGAAATAACTATCCATGATTCTCTCCACGATATCCTCATAATCCTCCTTCCACCACGTGTTTCCCACATCATTCACGCCCATCCACACACCAAACAGTGCATTTTCCGACGTCCAGGGGGCATACTCTGGATGGCTGGCGATGCTCTCGCTGAACTGTGCGACCTGATCGACAAAGCTTAGCACGTCGGGACGCCAGGGCTCGACGATGGAGGCGTTGGTTGTAGCACCGCCGTACGCGTAGTTGTAGGTGAGCAAGGTCGAGGCGTTGAATTCTGCGGTCAGGAAGCCGACCCAGTTATAGCCACCCGAGGCAGTCCAGCCGGGGAGAGGGGGGTTACCGAGCGGGTTGCCGGGGGATGGCTTCGTGCCGGTGATGTCGAAGCCTGTTTGAGAGTAAGAATCGCCGCTGGAGGAGGTCAGACCGTGTCTTTCTGTACGAAGGGGATAAGCAAGGTTACGTACAAAGTAATTAGGTACTGGATCTCGCAGCCGTCGGTGCTGGTGGGTGCGGGGGCGATGCTGGTTGATGTTGTGCGAGTTGAGGTGACCAACGTCGTCGATGAGCTTGAAGTGGTTACAACCGGGGAGATCGTCATAGCTGACGAAATGGAGATGCTCGTGCTGGTGCTCGACGTCGCTGAAGATGAGCTCGTCTCAGTCGGGGTGTCCGAGGTGCTCGTCGAGCTTGTCGAGGGTGCCTCACCCGGGACGCACTGGTCTATGGCTCGGTCAGCCCCAATTCTTCAGATTAATCCACTTTCCCTCGAGCTCCTACTCACGATACCAGTCATTCCAGGCCTGACAATACGACCCAGAAGGGCATTGCGTTGGCCCATTGTAATTAATCCCGCCACATTGATGCCATAGCTGACTAGTGCCTGACGACTGAGCAAGTGCTGGAGCCGCAAGCATAGCCAGCGCGGCGGCGCCGGCGATAAGGCTTTGTCCACCCATAGCGTTGGAGGATGACAAGCCCGAGTCAACAACAACTGGGACTGAATCTTGCGAAGATGGTCATAACCTCCCCAACATGCTATGGCGATCTCCCTCCTGGGCACTACCCTAATATATTAAGCTCCAGTATACGGTCTGCCATGCCCATATTCAACGTCGACCTCGTTGTTCCGCTCTCCCGGGTATGTGATCGTAATGTAGTAACCTCCAAACGGTGTAAGACGATTGGTGGATTCCTCCCCTCGACCCCCGAAAGTGGGTCAACCCAATGCAGGAGGGCGGAAGGAGACGTTGCGCGGGGATGGGACGCCGAACAGGCGAGAGCGACAGATAGTCCAGGCTAATGATTCGTCTCGAAGCTTACACAGCGGAGGCTCCCCCGGGATAGGCGAAGACGCCGATGGGGAGGAACCCGAAGGGGGGGGAAGATGATGCTCCGATATACTAGAGTTGAACTTGGGTTGAAGCTCCATATACCATGGCGGGGAAAAGAAGGTGAATATAGATGCGTTCCGAAGATGTAGACGCCATCCTTGTAGGGGATGAAAGTGAGGGCTTTGCGAGGTCTGAGAGTCATTCAGTAAAAGGATGGTAAACAAAGTCTGGAAGTCGGGAGGAGCCAACTCTTACTGAGTGTTAGACTCGTTTTTGTGTGAGGCCAGTATGGCAAATACCAAGACGCCAAGACAAATAATCGATACAACGCACTTGGGGACCGTTCAAACCGAGCCGCTGAAACGACAGACATCAAGCAAACAGTATATGGTATCATACAGAACCAGCCAACCTAACCCTAATACCCAACCAATTACCCAACCATTCCAATTAGCATCCTTTCCCCAAGTTCATTATGGGTATCATCATATTCCCTGATTGTCACATGCCTCCATCATCTATCTCCCTCACACTGTCTCCTTCCACACTGGCAAGAAAATAAACATCAGCACACACACCGTCGCAAAGATACTGCCTCCCACAAAGCTCTGAAACACAATTTTTCTCTGCAATCTCCTCAAATGTCTCTCCTGCACCTTCAGCCTCCGGTCAAATATCATCAGCCTCTTCAGTGTTGCCAACACACTAAACCCCTTTGCCAGTCGCTTATTCTCCTTCATTCCGCCTCCTTGGCCCGACCTCCTCCTGCTATCCTTATTCACCATGGTCCCCTCAGCATCTTCACCAACCCTCTCCCACGGCAAAGGCTGCCTTCGAGAGAAGAGCAACAGGAAGAAACAGCTTCCCCGCAACCCGCTCAACACCAACGTCATGCCAAGCCACCAGAGCGGCCACGGCGCCCACGCCTCCCATCTCGTGTGCGCGCCACGGAAGGGGTGAAACGCCCGCACGAAGACGACAAGGAAGCCGCAGAGTAGATTCAGCCAGCCCAGGACTGTGGCGACACACACCGTCTCGAAGGTGCCGTTGCCGACGCCGAGACGAATAAAGTTCCGATGCGAGCAGTTGCGAAGGAGCGAGTAAACGTAGTCGGCAACGGGACGCAGTGCCGAGGGATGCTGTGTGCGCTGGAGGTCGGCGAGGGCTTGGGCGCGCATGGCTGGGGGGATGTTTAGTTCCTTGGGGGAGTTGGGGAGCAGGAAGAGGTTCTTGATGACTTCAAGGTCTTCGGAGAGGGGACGGGTACGCGAGGGCTCGGGGACCTTGAGCGAGGTGGTTTCGCTTGCCGACGTAGACTGGGAGCGGGATAGCTTAGAGCGAGCGTTCCCATTGGGGGGCGTTGGGGGCGGGGGAGGGAAGGCACAGGAGCCGCCGCAGGCGGCAGTCGTAGGGATCAGGAAGGAGATGCGATTGAGGGCAGCCCGGGCTGATAAGAGTCAGAGAAGTTCTGCCTTAATTAAGGGGGGAAGAGGAGGGTGTCTGGGCAGTGCTTACCGGCTTCCAGGTCGAGGGTATCCTCCTGCTCGTTATCGCTGCCGTCATCATCATTGGAATTTCGGTTTGCCAGACTGTCACCAGCCTTGATGCGAGAGACAGAAGAGCTCGAGTAGCCGGCGGAAGGGAGAGCTCCGTAGTTCTTGTCATCGACGTTGAGCCGACCCTTCTCCCAAGCTGCCTCATAATTCTTGAACCTACTAAGGGTCAGTGTTTGTCACAATGTATGGGACTCAGAGTCTCCCACCAGATGTAGAACTCCAAGTTCTCGGCCGAGAACTCAATGTACTTGAGGTACATGTAGAAGTCATACAGGGACATGGGACTGCCTGTAAGGCGTCAGGTTACGTCCTTGCCAAAGGACTTCCATATGTGCTCTTACAGGTTTTATTGGCAAGTATCCTCTCGAGGCGCAGACGAGAAGGGATGCCGCCATGGCGGTCAGGGCTCATGGGGCGCTTGCCCGTGCTAATGCTGGTGGCATATTCCCTGATGTCGCGATACTCTGGCTTCTTGTACCAGCTCAGCCATGATGGGATGCGGAACGACATGGCGGTGACTGATGGATGAGTGCTCAACGTGCTGTTGAGATCGAGTCGAAAAGGGCCACGATCCAGGATTATGTCAAGTCTTGAGAGATCGTCAGAAGTAGGAAGCCACCTGCATGTCTCACTCCGACGCTAGTCTAGCAGAGGCTTGGTCCATCGAAGAGGAGATCAATAAGATCTAGAAGAAGAGGGTGAGAGAGGGGAAAGGGGGAGGGGGAGCAGTCCGACAAGCATATGTAGGGCTCAGAAGGCAGATAGAGCCGTCGAGATCGGGCACGCTCGGTGATACCGCTTCACTGACCGTCTACGTCCACATCCATATCCCATCCACGTCCACATCCACATTCACATCCACTCCCGTTGGCTGTTGGGCTAAACCCAAGCCGATAATGCATGAAACAGGCCATAGCGTTTGTGATGTTTCTTGCGCACCGAAATCCCAGCACCCGGCACCCACAGCACAGAGTACTGGAAGCGATCGCGTGCAGGGAGATCCGTGCCCTGCAGCGAATGTCCAAGCCAGATTTCGGTAGGTGACCACTTGACACTTGGTACTGAAGACAGAGTATCCAAACAGTGGGGATTGCTAGGGCCTCCACATGGCACATCCTGCATCCTGCAAGGCGGAGTGATCAGGGAGAGAATGTGTGGATTGTTCATTCCTCATTCTGGCCAATTTGGTGGCAGCCTCCGAGTGTTTGGAGTGTTTGGAAACATGAACGCAAGCAGCTGAGTGCTGAGATCGGAGCCGTCAATTTTACGGTTTGCTACAGCTCATCCTCCTCAACCGCAGGTTTCCGTCATGACGCCTCGGGACGACAACGGATAGACAGGGGGTCAAGGAGCAGGTGAGCGCAGGATCTTCATGACCTGCCTGCTTGTACTTGGCTTTTTCGCATCTTCGTCTTCGTCTGCTTTCCTGTCGTGGCTGTTTGCTTGCAGCCGACAGATCATTTTCCTTCTGCTCCTACTGACAGCCTACAGCCAGCCTGTCGTTCCTGGAGGCTGTCTGTCAGTATGTCTTCACACAATAAGCACTTGTCCATTCTCGCAGCGTTTCCCCTCTTTTTCTACCCCTCCTCTTTTTCACTTTTCCTCTTGCCGGTCCGTTCTGGAGACACATCACCGGGGGGGAGCCCACACCGCAGACTGCTATAAGGTCAAAGCGCCTTCTCCGCGTGCATTGCAGCCTATTAGAGAACAGATATCAAAAGCGCACACGACGGCGTCCGAGTCGATGTCACCGTCTCGGGTGTTTGTACGCGATGGTGTCGTAGCGTTGATAGCGCGGATTCCCAAACGGAATCCGGCCGGCACAAGATTAGCAGTCCCTGGGTTCAATTCGCTTTTTGCTTGCTGCTTGTTGTGATCGGCTGCTGCAATCGAATTCCAATCGGCGCCAACGGTGCCGTGGCCTTGGTCCTTGTTTTCTGCGATTGCCGCGCTGCTCCATTCTTCGGAACCCTCAAACGGGCCCTCAGATCCTGGTCCCTGCACCTAACCTCTCATTTTTGGCTCTGATCTTCCATTTCGTCTCCACTCTTGGGAATTAAAGCAAGGGCCAGTGGTTCCCATAACTCCCCCACCCACGGGGCCCAAGCCAGGCACCAGGGTCCAGATTCTTGCAACATCTTTCGCAACACTTCGACCGAGAACAACCCGAGCCTTACTCCTTCCGGCTGAGCGTCTTCTTCTCCTCTCCGCTTCTCCCAGCTTTCAGCTACACAGTGCCCAGTTGGGTCTGCCGCAGACCGCCAAGCCTGCAAAGAGTGGAAGCCTAAGTGGCCCTGAGGGCCCGTGCAGCTCCTGGGCATTGGGGTTGAGCCCTTTCCCACGCCACCATACCTGGCTGGTCTTGGACCCCTGATAAATGTCATGCAGGCCGGCCGCGTTTTTTTTTTT
>Ga0065720_1003757_pt1 | contig 13376 bp, 12 predicted proteins | sample Thericmetagenome_FD_59107 | JGI IMG/M metagenome (GOLD analysis project Ga0065720, IMG submission 59107) | Thermophilic microbial communities from the Joint Bioenergy Institute, California, USA of rice/straw/compost enrichment - eDNA_2 v2... | ecosystem: Engineered > Solid waste > Grass >... | reverse complement strand
CCGCCTCCAGTTGCTCGCGGATCACCCGCAGCGGCAGGTACCGGTCCCGCTGGGCGGCGAGCACGAGCCGCAGGCGCTCGACGTGGGCCGGGGTGTACTTGCGGTACCCGGCCGGGGTGCGCAGCGGCGCCACGAGCCCCTCGGATTCGAGGAAGCGGAGCTTGGAGATCGTCACATCGGCGAACTCGGGGCGCAGCAGGTTCAGCACCTCGCCGATGCTGTACAGGCGCTCGGGGTCGGCCCGCTCCGACTGGGATGCGGAGCCGGACCGCTCGGGGCGTGGGGCACCGCCGACCCGTTCGGGCCGCAGGGCCGTACCTGGAGCAGACCGCAGGGTCGGTCGGCCAGCGTCATCGGCCGCAGCCGCACCCGGTGCCGTCATGATCGACTCAGGTCACATCGTCCAACCGGGGACCGGCGATGAAGATCAACCGGAACTTGCCGATCTGTACCTCGTCGCCGTTGTTCAGGGTCGCCGACTCGACCCGCTCCCGATTGACGTAGGTGCCGTTGAGACTGCCGACGTCCCGCACCGTGAAGCCGCCCGGGCCCCGGTGGAACTCCGCGTGCCGGCGGGACACGGTCACGTCATCCAGAAAGATGTCGCTGTCCGGGTGTCGGCCACTGGTGGTGACGTCGCGGTCGAGCAGGAACCGTGCCCCCGCGTTGGGCCCCCGGCGCACGACCAGCAGCGCCATGCCGGGCGGCAGGCTGCTGGCGACCCGGCCCGTCAGGCCCTCCTCCCCAGCCGCCTCAGTTCCCTCAAGTACCTCGTCGAGGCCGCCCATGTGCAGCGTCGAGGTGACGTCGAGCGGGGGGTACTCGTCGTCTGGGCGGGTCATTCAACCACCTCATGCCGGTCGCCGGGGCGATGCTGAACAAGCAAGACCGCCCACGTGGACGGTCAGTCATGCGAGCCTAGCCAGGGCGTAACTTTCGGGTCAACCGGACGCGCGGTGACCGTTCGGACAGTCCCGACGCCCTCGCGAAGGCCCGCTCAGTCGGCTTCGATCAACTCTTCGTAGGCCGGGGCGTCGAGCAGGTCGTCGAGATCCACCTCACCGCTCGGCTCGATCTCGACGAGCCACCCCTCGCCGTACGGGTCAGTGTTGATCAGCTCGGGATTGTCGGTCAGCGCGTCGTTGCGCGCAGTAACCGTACCGCTCACCGGAGCATAGATCTCGGAGACGCTCTTGGTGGACTCCACCTCGCCGAGCGGTCGCCCGGCCTGGACCTTGGTGCCCGGCTCGGGCAGCGTGACGAAGACGATGTCCCCGAGCGCGTCCTGCGCGTAGTCGGTGATCCCGATCCGCAGCGGGCCGTCACCGGGCCGAACCCACTCGTGCTCGGAGGTGTAGCGGAGTTCCGTCGGGACCTGCATCGGTCACTCCCCCTGACGTCGGTCACCCAAAGACTCGCCGTGACCGGCTCACTCGTTCGGTCACCCCATAACGGGTTCGTCGGTCACCGAGAAGATCGTTCGTGGGTCACCCTAGATGGATCTCGTCGGTCACCCTAGAGATTTCGTCGGTCACCCTGGTTACTGCTTCCGGCGGCGCGCTCGGGCCGCTGGCGCGCCCGCGCGCGGCGATGTTCCCTCGCGCCGCCGGAGAAGTTAACCCCTCATCCTGAAGATTCACTGTACGGCTGGGATCGGCTGGCACCCGCCCGCACCACGCCGACGACCTGGCTGACGTAGAGCACGGCCGCGACCCAGTACAGGGCCAGTCCCCACCAGGCCAGCGCCCAGCCGGCCGGGTGCGCCCACGCGTGCGCGCTGGGCACGGCGGCGGCGAGCAGCAGCGTCGGCAGCGCGACGAGCAGCACGAAGGTGGCGGTCTTGCCGACGTAGTGCACGGCCGGCGGCCCGTAACCGTACCGGCGCAGCACCAGCAACCCCACGCCCAGCAGGGCCTCCCGGACCAGCAGGGCGAGCGTGAACCACACCGGCACCACCTCGCGGACCGTGAGCACGATCACGGTGGCCCCGATGTAGAGGCGGTCGGCGAGCGGATCGAGCAACTCCCCCAGGCGGCTGACCTGGCCCAGCCGCCGGGCCAGGAACCCGTCCACCCAGTCCGAGCTGGCGCCGATGGCCAGCACGGCCACCGCCCACCCGTCCGCGCGCGGCCCCAGGGCCAGGTAGACGAACAGCGGAACGCCGGCCAGCCGCAGCACCGTGAACAGGTTCGGGATCGTCAGCACCCCGCCCGCCCTCACGCCGCGAATCTACCGCCCCGGCGTGGAGAGTCCCGGCAGGACCTCGATCGCAACCGCCTCCAGCACCGCCTCGTCGCCGGCGTACCAGTCCTCGGCGCGCGGCCAGTGCACGAGCAGGTCGGTGAAACCGGCCTCGGCGGCCCGCCCGGCCGCGTCGACGAAGGCGGCCACGCTCGCCAACGAGTAGACGCCGGACGCGTCCACGTTGAGGTACCGATCCACTGTGGAGGGGTCCCGGCCGGCCGCCACCACGGCGTCGGTGAACCGCGCGTTCGCCTCAGCCACCCCGCGCCACCACGCCTCGACGTCGTCGGTCTGGGGCCCGGTGGTGACCCAGCCCTGGCCGTACCGGGCGGCCAGCGCCTGCCCGCGCGGCCCGTTGGCGGCCACGACGAACGGCACTCGGGGCTGCTGCACGCAGCCGGGACGGTTCCGGGCGTCCACCGCGGTGTAGTACCGCCCCCGCCAGGTCACCCGGTCGGTGCGCAGCAACGCATCCAGCAGCTGCACGAACTCGGCGAACCGGTCCGCGCGCTCCCGGGGGGACAGCGGTGGTTGCCCGAGCACCGCGGTATCGAAGCCGTGCTTGGTTCCGGCACCCACGCCCACGGTCAGCCGACCACCCGTGAGGTCGTCGAGAGCCGTGACGACCCGGGCGAACGGCACCGGATGCCGGAAATGCGGCGAGGCCACCATCGTGCCCAGCCGGAGGCGCGACGTGACTCCGGCCGCGGCGGCCAGGGTGACAGCCGCGTCGAACCACGGCCCGTCGACCAGGCTGCGCCAGCCGATGTGGTCGTACGTCCACGCGTGGGCGAAGCCGTATTCCTCGGCCAGCCGCCATCGGCGGCCGCCGTCGGCCCATCGTTGATCGGGCAGGATGACGACGCCGACCCGCACGGCTGCTACGCCTGGGCGGAGGGAGCCGGTTGCGGCGGCACGTACACGGGCATCGGGCCGGTCGGCCGGCGGGCCCACGCCGCGCGCTGGACGAGGTAGGCGGCGGTGGCATCAGCCTCGGTCGGCCCGGCCACCTTGGCCGGCTGCTGCGGGTAGCGGGCGCGCACCACGCCGGCGTTACGCGTAAAGATCTTCAAACCCTCGGGGGTGGGCTCGCAGCGGCGGATCTCCGGCCAGGGCACGTGCACCGGGGCGAGGCCGTCCACGACCTGCACCCCTCCCGGCCCGGCGGTCAGCTTCGGTCGCAGCAGCACCCAGTAGACCCGGGCGGACAACGCGACCACCAGCGCCACACCGATGATCGCCAGGTAGCCATAGGCCCTCAGGACCTGCAGGCTGAGCCCGAGCAGGACTACGATCGCCACCCCCGCCCCGATCCGGTAGCGTCGGTCGGCGCGCCAGACGTACGTGGGTTCGGTGGTCGTCCCCGCATCAGACACCGGACTACGGTACCATCCCGCGATCTTGGTCACGCCGGCCGGGCGGACCGTTATGAACGCAAATATGAAGATGACCGTAGGTGCTGCTCGGCTCAGGAATGCTGGGTATCCTGGGCGCCCGAGCACGTCCCCGGCCCGTCGGCGGTCGCGCACCGGTCGGCGGGATTCCTACTAGCTTCCACACGAGGCACGGCATGGGTACTCCGGTCAAGGACCGGTCCGGGCGGGGCCTGCCCCCCAAGGCGGAGCGGCGGGCCCTCGGCAAGGCAGCCGCCCGCAAGCGGGCCGCGGCGCGGCGTCGGCGTGAGCTGCTCCAGCGCATCATGCGGATCGCCGGTCCCTTCGTGGTCGTCGTCGCGATCATCGGCGCGGTCTGGCTGTTCTCCGGCGGCGGCGAGACCACCGCGACGCCCACACCCACCAGCCGGCCCGGGTGGCTGCCGGCCGGGCTCGATCCGCAGCTGGCCACCAAGCCGGAGGTCCCCGCGGGTGAGGGCACGGTCAGCGAGCTGCAGCTGACGACGCTGGTCGAGGGCACCGGCGCCCCGCTGGAGGCCGGTCAGAGGGTGACCGTCAACTACGTGGTCGTGTCCTACAGCACCGGCGTGGAGATCGACTCCTCGTGGAAGCGGGACCAGCCCTACGAGTTCACGCTCGGCGCGGGCGAGGTCATCCAGGGCTGGGACGAAGGGCTGGTCGGGGTGCCGGTGGGCAGCCGGGTGCGGCTCGACGTCCCCTCCGATCTCGCCTACCGCGACGGCCAGGCCCTGCGCTTCGTGGTGGACGTCCTCTCGGCGAGCTGAGCCCGACCAGGCCATGCGACTGCACTGACCGGCCGCCCGGGGCCGACCGCGTGCCCTGTCGTCGCGGGATGCCCGCGGCTTGGGATGCCCGTGCCCCGGACTGCCCGTGCCCTGGACTGCCTGCCCTGGACTGTCGGTGGCTGTTGTCGGCTGGAGTGGCCTTGGCTGACGGGTGGATGTGCGCGGGGCCCGTGGACCACTAGGCTGCTTCTGCGGCGAAACGTCGCGTGTGCGCACATCACCGGCGGCCGAACGGGCACCCCCGGCCGAGTTGCTCGCAGAAGTCGCTCCGGCGACCTGCGCGGAATTCGGTCACGCCTGGTCGAATCGTCACCCGGGCCGGACAGGCGATGTGTCGCGCTCACCCCTCACACACAGGAGAACAGTCTTGGCGCGACTGTCTGGGGCTCGGGCCGTGGCCGGCGTGGCGCTCGCGGTGATCGCCGCGCTGACCCTGACGGGCTGTGGCCAGCTGGCGGGGACGAACCCGCGACTGAAGTCCGTGGCCCACACCGGTGCGCGGCCACCCGCGACCCCCACCCCGACGACCACCGCTCCCCCCGACGACGTTCCGGCCCAGCCCGCGCCCGATCCCGGCCCGCCGCCCTGCCCGCCCGGCGATTTCCAACTCGAGGTCGAGCAGGCGCTCGCCGCGATCGGCAACTACGGACGGATCACAGTGGACGGTGTCCAGTCGGCCGAGGACTGCGCGACGATCATCGCGTTCCAGCGGCGAATGGGGATCGTGCCGGCCGACGGCACGCCCGGACCGACGACGAAGGACGTGGCCCAACGCATCGCCGCCACCGACACCTCGCTCTGCCCCTGGTCCGACGCGCCTCAGGCCTGCGTGGACCTGACCAACCAGACGTTCTTCATCGTGTCCCGGGGCACGGTCATCCTCGGGCCCACCGTGGCGCGCACCGGCATGCCGGGGTGGGCCACGCCGACGGGGACATTCCGGATCTTCCAGAAGTCGCTGCGCGAATGGTCGTACCCCTTCGAAGTGTGGATGCCGTACTGGCAGCACTTCACCCCGGCCATCGGCCTGCATGAGACGACCACCTACATCCACAACATGTGGGCCGGCTCGCACGGCTGCGTGAACCTGCTCCACGAGGACGCGGTCCGGGCATACGAGCTGCTCACCTGGGGATCGACGGTCCAGGTCTACGGTCGCCGGCCCGGCACCTGACCCGGCCCGGCACCTGACCCCGCCCGGCACCTGACCCCGCCCGGCACCTGACCCGGACGCGGTCCCGGCCCCACGCCCACGACCTGCGGGACCGGTCACCCGGGGGCACAATGCTGCCGTGCGGGTGGTGGGGCGTGCCGCCGAGCTCGCCACGATCGACACGTTTCTCACCGACGGGCGCGGAACCCTGCTGATCGTGGGGGAACTCGGCGCCGGCAAGACCGTGCTCTGGGAGCACGGGGTGGCCCGAGCCCGGACGCTCGGCTACCGCGTCCTGGCGGCCCGGCCGGTGGCGACCGAGGCGGCCCTGGGCTTCGCCGCATTGACCGACCTGCTCGGCGACGTCGCGCCGGCGGTCATCCAGCAGCTGCCCGGCCCGCAGCGACGCGCCCTCGACGTGGCGCTGCTGCGGCAGGAGGCCGGCGACGAACCGACCCTCGCCCGTTCGGTGGCCACGGCCACGCTCGGGGTGCTGCGCCTGCTCGCCGCGGCCGGCCCGATCCTGCTCGCCATCGATGACATCGCGTACCTCGATCAGCCGACCGCCCGTGTGCTCGCCTTCGCGCTGCGCCGCATCGACTCCGCCCCAGTGCGGGTCCTGGCCACCGCCCGCACCGGCGACACGGGCGAGCCACCGCCGCTGGTCATCGACGGGCTCGACCGGGACCGGGTCACGCGCCACCGGCTCGGGCCACTGAGCAAAGTGGACATACGAGCCCTGCTGGTGGCCCGGCTGCCGCACCGGCCCTCGCCCGCGTTGGTGAGCCGGGTCCACACCCTGTCCGGGGGCAACCCGTACCTGGCGCTGGAACTCGGGCGCGTGCTGGCGGACGCCGAGCCCGACCTGGTGGGCGCGCTGGACGCCCCGGTGCCACTGACCCTGCGCCGGCTGGTGCAGGACCGCCTCGACGCCCTGACCGCGCCGGTCCTCGAGGCGCTGCTCACGGCCGCGCTCGCCCCCACCGCGCCCGTCGATACGGTCGTGCGGGCGCTGCCGGGGCGGCCCGGCGAGGCGCTGGCCCGGTTGGAGAGCGCGGCGGCCGCCGGGGTGGTCGACCTGCGCCCGGGCCGCGTGGTCTTCACCCACCCGCTGCTGCGTTCGGTCATCATCGATGGCGCCTCCCCCGCCGAGCGGCGGGCCGCGCACCGGCGGTTGGCCCGGTGCGCGACGACGTCGATGGAACGCGCCGCCCACCTGGCCCGGTCCCGCAGCCGGCCCGACGCCGCGGTGGCCCGCCACTTGGACGAGGCGGCCCGCCAGGCGTACGCCCGCGGGTTGGCCGATACCGCGGCCGAGCTCGCCGACCTCGCCGTGCTCGCCACTCCCCGCGCCGACGTGGCGGCCCGGCGCGACCGGGTGCTCACGGCCGCCGAGTACCGGTTCACCGCCGGGGACGCCGAGTCGGCGTTCGCGACCGTCCGGCGGCTCGTCGACGAGCTGCCGCCCGGCCCGCCCCGGGCCCGCGCGCTGGACCGCCTCGCCGTCTACCAGCGCTACCGGGGCGAACCGCTGCCCCGCTGGCGGGCCACCCTCGAGCAGGCGTTCGCCGAAGCGACCGACGACGACCCGCGGCTGCGGTTCCGGCTGCACTACGGGCTGGGGGTCGCCGCGATGAACGGGGGTGAGGTCGCGGTGGCGGCCGCGCATGTGCCTTCGGTGGTGGCGCTGGCGGACGTGTGCGGGGATCCGCTGGCTCGGGCCCAGGCCGCGGCGGCCGAGATCTTCCTGGCGTTCGCCATCGGCCAGGGCGTGCGGGCCGACCGCCTCCCCGCCGTCCTGTCGGCTGTGGACGGTGCGCTCGAGCTGGAGCCGGAGAGCCGGCCCAGCTACACGGTCGCGCTCGTGCTGGCGCTCGCCGGAGATTTCGCCGGGGCGCGGGGCCTGCTCGAGCCGGACCACCGCGAGGCGGTCGACCGGGGTGACGAGGCCCGCCTGCCGATGCTGCTGTGGCCGCTGGTGCTGGTCGATGCCTGGACCGGTGCCTGGGAGCGCGCGGCCGACCTGGCCGGTCAGGCGCTCACCTCCGCGGTGTTGTCCGATGTGGACATCGGTCTGGCCCTCGTCCACGCGGCCCGGGCCCACCTGTTCGCCGGCACCGGCGACGTCGAGGCGGCGTTGGCCGACGCCACCACCGCCGCCACCATCGGGACGCGAATCGGGGTTGGCCTGCCGACCCTCATCGGCGCCTGGGGAGCCGCTGGCGCCGCGCTGTCGGCCGGCGATCCGGCGACCGCGCACCGGCTGCTGGCTCCGCTCGCCGAGTCGGCGCTGGCCGCCGGCCTGCCGGAGCCGGGCCTGGCGCTGTTCGTCACGGACGAGGTCGAGGCGCTCATCCGGCTGGGCGACCTCGCCACCGCCCGCACGCTTCTCGATGTGTTCGCCGATCGGGCGCAGCGGTTGGGCCGGGACCGGGCTCGCGCGGCCGCCGGGCGGTGCCGGGGCCTGCTGCTGGCGGCCGAGGGATCGCCCCGACGGGCGCTGGCCGAGCTGGAGGCGGCCCTCCGCATCGGCGCCACCCTCGGCCTCCCGCTGGAGCAGGCCCGCACGCTGCTCGTCGCCGGTGAGGTGCACCGGCGCGCCCGCGACCGTCAGCTGGCCCGGCAACGGCTCAGCCAGGCCCGGACGATCCTGGCCGGGCTGGGCGCCCGGCAGTGGCTCGCCGCCTGCGAGGCGCAGCTCGCCCGCTACGTGCCCGACCTGCGCCCCGGACCGTCCGGGTTGGACGCCCTGACGCCGACCGAGCGCCGCGTGGCCGAGCTGGCCGCGCAGGGGCATACGACCCGCCAGATCGCCGACGCTGTGTTCGCCAGCCCGCGCACGGTGGAGACGCACCTGCACCGCGTCTACCGCAAGTTGCACGTACGGTCCCGGGTCGAGCTCACCCGCCGGCTCGCGGCTCGATAGATCTGCGGGTTTCCCGGATTTCCCGCCGACGACGGCGCCCGTACGGTCGCGGTGTTCCCAGCGGCCGATCCGGCCGGACCGGGGTCCTGTCGTGTGACGGAGACCATCCAACGTGTGAATGTGAATGGGAGTCAATATGAGACGGCTCGTCGGGGTGGCTGGCGCGGTGGTGGCGGCGCTCGTGCTCGCCAGCTGTGGCAACGATTCGGCCCCGGGCGGGGACGAGACCCCGGGGACCGCGGCGTCCACGCCGGCCGACGCGGAGCCCACCGGCGGGGACGCCACGGGGTCCGGCTGCGGCGTGATCAGCGTGGACCAGGTCAGCGCCATCCTCGGCGAGGCGTACGTCGAGACACCGACGAACATCGCCGGGGCCGGGCCGGACGGCTCCTACAGCGACCAGGACGGTTTCAGCGGATTCTCCTGCCTGTTCAGCCCGGCCGACGGCGACGTTCACGATCTGTCGGTCACCACGTTCATCGGCGCGCCCGAGATGTACCAGCTGATGGTCGACGGCGGCCTGATGCTCGAGGACACGGGCGGCACTCCGGTCGCCGGCCTCGGTACGCAGGCCCAGCTCTTCCGGGACGAGATCGAGGTGACGGTCGTCGCTCAGGGAGCCGACGGCACGGTGGCCGTGGTCACCCTGACCAACCTCGATGGCTCCCCGGTCGAGAACCAGGTCGTCGAGGTCACCCGCATCGTGCTCGGCGGATAAGCCCCCAGGCAGGCCCCGTCGTCCAAGCCGGGGGAGCGGCCGCGACGGGGCCCTTCCGTCCCAGCCCAGGCCTTCCCGTCACGGCACACGCCCCACCGTCACGGCACACGCCCTTCTGTCACGGCACACGCCCTTCCGTCACGGCACACGCCCTTCCGTCACGGCACACGCCCTTCCGTCACAGCACAAAGGCGTCGGTCCACAGTTGACCGGAGCGGCCGGAGATGGCGTCGAGCAGGGCGACGACCTGGCCGTCGGTGAGGGCCGCGATGAAGTCGATGATGGCCCGGCCGCGGGCCAGATCGATGCGGGCCACCGGTGCCTCCGCCGGCACCGGCTCGGCCTCCAGTTCGGCCTCGGCGAGGTCGACGAGGTTGCGCAGGCGTTGCGGCAGGCGGGCCGTCTCGTCGGGATCGGTGAGCCAGGCCAGCAGGGCATCGACCAGCGTCGCGAGCAACCGGGCCTGGCCGCGCTGGTGCAGGGCCAGGTCCGGCCGCGCGAGCACGAAGCGCCGGTGCACCAGCTTGAGCACCTGGACCTCGTGCCACTGCACCGGGCCGAGCACGACGTGGCCCGACCGGACCGTGGGCTCGGAGATGACCTCGATGGCGTCGACCAGCCGACGGGTCCACCGCGCCGAGAAGGCGGTGACGGCCTGCTCCGCTTCGATCGAGCCATCGAATGGCATGGATAACAGCCCGTCCACCAGCTCCGTGCTCACGTGCTCGACCGCGGCGGCGAAGGCCTCGTCGTCGCTGATCCACGGGTCCTTCCGGGCGATGTCGCGACGCAGCCGTTCCGTGGCGTACCCGGGCCGGCGCGCGTCGGCCAGCAGCTCAGCCTGGTCCAGCTTGCCCAGCTCGCTCGCGTTGGCCAACCAGGTCCGCAGCTCGGCCGCCACGGCCCCGGACTGCAGCACCCCAACCCGGTGGAAGTCCTCGATGTCGTGGATGGCGTACGCGATGTCGTCGGCGGTGTCCATGATGGACGCCTCCACCGTCTGCTGCCACGCCGGCAGCCGCCCCGCGAACGGCGCCCGGGCGTGGCGCAGGTCGGCCAGCTCGGTGCTGTACGCGCCGAACTTCGCCGAACCCGAGCCGGGGTCGTCGGGCGGCGGCGTGGCCCCCCGCGGCACCGGCACCATCGTCGACGGGTGCGGCTGCGGGAAGGTCGCCCGCGTCCACGGGTACTTGAGCAGCGCCGCCCGCACCGCCGCGGTCAGATCGAGCCCGATCACCGGCGCCTCCGGCCGGGTGAGCAGCGAGGAGCCGCGCAGCTCGGTGCTGGTCACGATCCGGTAGGACTGGGCGTTGCCCTCGAACCCCTCGGACAGGTGCAGGCGGCTGCGGGCGATCCGGTCCAACACGGACTCCCCCAGATGGCCGAAGGGGGGATGCCCGAGGTCGTGCGCGAGGGCGGCCGCCTCGACGACGTCCGGGTCGCAGCCGCCCAGCCGCTCCAGCAGGTCGGCGTACCGGGGCGTGGCCACGAGCCGCTCGGCGATTGCGCGGGCCACCTGAGCCACCTTGAGGCTGTGCGTGAGCCGGTTGTGCACGAGCAGTCCGGAGCCCCCGGGGCTGATCACCTGGGTGACCCCGCCCAGCCGGGCGAAGAACGGCGAGCTGACGATCCGGTCCCGGTCGGCCCGGAAGGGACTGGCCGCGAGGTCGCCCGGGACACCGCCGCCGAACATACGGTCGGCCCGCTGGACCGGCCGGCCTTGCATCACGCCGTCATCCGCCACGCGGCCAGCCTAGGACCCGTGGCCGCCGCCACCCGCCTCCGGTCGGGCCGCCCGAGCCAGCCCCGGTCAGGCGACTCCCGATCAGCCCCGGTCAGGCGGCTCCCGTCAGACCCGACTCGACCGGACCCACCCCGGTCAGGCCCGACCCGGCCTGGGCGATGACCCGCACCCGGCCCTCGGCCAGCCGGTAGGTCAGGCCCACGATCGCGCAGGCGCCGGAGCGTACGGCGTCAGCCAGGCCCGACCGGGCCAGTTCCTCCACGGTGCGCCGGACGTGGCCGATGGCGACCGCGTCGAGGTCGGCCGTCGTCAGGTCCGCCGGCAGCCGCGGTGCGATCCGGTCGACGATCGGGGCCAGCCCGGGGGCGGCGACGCCGGTGAGCGCGTCGTAGGCGGCCCGGACGGCGCCACACGAGTCGTGCCCCAGGACCACCAGCAGCGGCGCGCCCAGCACCCGGACGCCGTACTCGATGCTCGCCAGGACCTCCGGGCCGACGACGTGTCCCGCGGTCCGGACGACGAACAGGTCACCCAGCCCTCGATCGAAGATGATCTCCGCCGCCAGGCGCGAGTCCGAGCAGCCGAAGATCACCGCGAAGGGACGCTGCCCGTGGACCAGGGCGGCCCGGCGCTCCGCGTCCTGATGCGGGTGCAGCCGGGCGCCCGTCACGAACCGGGCGTTGCCCGCCAGCAGCTCGGCGAGCGCCGCCGCCGGGGTGTCGGGCCGGGGTTGAATCTGGGTCACGGGGCGCCACGTTACGCAGGCCCGGATTCCTCCGGGCCTGCGGTGCACCTCGTGTCCCATCTCCCGGACGGTCGGCCGAGCCGTCGTAGGCCGGCGGGCGACCGTCCGGGCGAGCGATGTGGGAAACCGCTACTGCTGCTGCGGCTGTTGCTGGGTGGTGGGCTCCTCGGCGCCGCTGGAGCTGGCCGTGGCGGCCGGAGCCGCGGCCGTGTCGAACGGGTCGCGCGGCGGCGGGGGCGTGCCGTAGTCCTGGGCGGTGCTCGGCGCGGGCGTGCTGGACTGCTCCGCCTCGGCCGCGGTCTTCGGGGTGATCAGCGCCCGCAGCTCCGCGATCGAGTCCTCGTCGCCGTACTTCTCCCGCATCGCCTTGAGCCGCGCCTGGCGCTTGCGCTCGAGGTCGTGGATGTACGCCTCGATGAGGCGCTGGTCCTGGTCGTCCTGCTCCTTGAGGAACTGGCCCTCCTGGGCGGCCGTCTCCGCCCGGATGCGCTCAATGAGGGCGCGGGACACCAGGCGGCCACCCAACGACGAGATCCAGTTCGCGGCCCGGGTGATGAGGGTGGCGACCTTGAACACCTGCCGCTTGATCCACACCCAGGCGAGCTCGGCCAGCGCGGCGAGCAGCTCGACCAGGGCCGCGAAGAGCGCCAACGCCCCGAGGTAGATCAGCGCGAAGCCGACGCCAATGCCGACCGCACCCTGCCAACCGAGGTGGAAGGTGGAGACGATCGTCCCGCCGAGCATGGTGGCGGCGGTTGAGCCAGCGAAGAACGTCGAGGTCAGGTTGGCGATGCGTTGGAGCCGTTCGCGCGCCGCGAGCCGCTGCAGCACGATCATGTGGAACAGCAGGATGACGCCCACCATGATCGCCGGCGTGATGTCCGAGTGGAAGTGCGGGTCGAACCGTTCCGTGGCGGACCAGCGGCCGACCAGCACGTCGGCCCACGAGCGGGCCTCGAACCGGGGTATCAGGTTGCGGATCCGGTCGTCGTAGTAGATCAGGTACAGCGGCACCGCCAGCAGCATGAAGACGAGCGCCATCTTCTGCGGCCGCTTGTTGAAGAAAACGACCTTGATAAACAAGATCACTGAAGTGAGCAGCAGCAGCGCCACCGCGTACACCACGTAGGTGGTGACGTCCAAGGGCGCGACCCACGCCCCGTCGGCGGGTTCCGCCGCGACCGCGCTCAAGCTGGAGATATCCATCTCATCCCTTATCACGGCTACAACGACGCCTGTCACCGAACCATCAACCGGATGGTGGTGCCATCAGATGATCGGGTCGAACGACATCGGCTGTCCATCCGCCACGCTGCCGCTCCGGTGACGCGTCCGGTTGGCGACATACCCTACGAGGTCGATGCCACCCCGGCGGTCCGCTCGTCCGGCACGATGCGCCCGTCACGCAGGGTGATCACCCGGTCGGCGAGATCGAGCAGCGTCGCGTCGTGCGTGGCCACCAGCGCGGTCATGCCGCGGTCGCGGACCACCGCCCGGAGCAGGTCCATGATCGAGCGTCCGGTCTCCGAGTCGAGCTGCCCGGTGGGCTCGTCGGCGATGAGCAGGCGCGGGTTGTTGGCCAGCGCCCGGGCCACGGCGACCCGTTGCTGCTGCCCGCCGGAGAGTTCGTACGGTCGCTGGGCCGC
>Ga0065720_1003721_pt1 | contig 13381 bp, 12 predicted proteins | sample Thericmetagenome_FD_59107 | JGI IMG/M metagenome (GOLD analysis project Ga0065720, IMG submission 59107) | Thermophilic microbial communities from the Joint Bioenergy Institute, California, USA of rice/straw/compost enrichment - eDNA_2 v2... | ecosystem: Engineered > Solid waste > Grass >... | reverse complement strand
TGCGGGGACCATGGTGGACCAGATGGACCGAACGAGCGCTCAACCCGGTGCTCGGCAAGAGCCTCGTCCTGTACCTCATCAAGCCGGAATGAGCGGGCCTCAGCAAGCCGGAACGAGCGGGGCGAAACCAGCCCTGACCCGCGACGACCTCGCCGCCACGGGCGCGACGATCGCGGCCGCCCAGCTGCCGACGGGAGCCATCCCGTGGTTTCCGGGTGGACAGATCGACCCCTGGGATCACATCGAGGCCGCGATGGGCCTGGATGTGGTGGGCCAGCACGACGCGGCCCGGGCCGCCTACCGCTGGCTGCGCACGGTCCAGAACGCCGACGGCTCGTGGTACCGGGGGTACCGGGAGTCCGCAGTGGACGGCCAGCCCACGGTGGACGACTACGTCACCGAGGCGAACTTCACCGCCTACCTCGCCGTCGGCCTGCTGCACCACACTCTGTCCACTGAGGACGATTCTCTGCTTGACGAGCTGTGGCCGACGCTGGTCGCGGCGCTGGACTTCGTGCTCGGGCTGCAGCGCCCGGGCGGGGAGATCCTCTGGGCCCGCTCCCCGGACGGGAAACCCGCCAACGAGGCGCTGCTCACCGGGTGCGCCAGCATGTTCCACAGCCTGCGGTGCGCGCTGGCCCTGGCCCGGCTGCGGGACGAAGCCCAGCCCGACTGGGAGCTGGCGGCGGCGCTGCTGGGGCACGCGATCGCGGCCCATCCGGAGCGGTTCTCGCCCCGGCAGCGCTACTCGATGGACTGGTACTACCCGGTGCTCGGCGGGGCCCTCCGGGGCGAGGCGGCCCTGACCCGGCTCAACGAAGGATGGCCGACCTTCGTGGTGCCCGGCCTCGGCGTGCGCTGTGTCAGCGACCATCCGTGGGTCACCGGCGCCGAGACCTGTGAACTCGTGCTCGCCCTGTGCGCGCTCGGTGACCATGACCGGGCGGCGACGCTCTTCACCGACATCCAGCACTTGCGCCACGCCGACGGCGGCTACTGGACCGGGTACGTCTACCCCGACGACGCCTACTGGCCGGTGGAGCAGACCACTTGGACGGCCGGAGCCGTGCTGCTCGCCTCGGCGATGCTCGCGGGCGACCCCGCCACCACGGCCGTCTTCGGCGGGGCCGACCTCCCGGTGGCCCCGGACCAGACCGCGGCCGCCTGCGAGGACTGCTCGGTCCCTGAAACGACACGATGACGGTTCTCACGGTCGCCACGCTCAACGTCAACGGCCTGCGCCGGCCCCGACCACCGCTGTTGCCGCTGGCCCGGCGGGCGCCGGCGCTGGGTGAACGCCTGGACGCGGCACCGATCGACGTACTTAACCTGCAGGAGGTCTACTTCTACGAGTCCGTACGGCTCCTGCGCAAGTACCTGCCCTCGTACCCCTACGTCGCGTACCGGCGCGGGCCGGTCGGTCCGTGCGGCGCGCTGGTGACCTTCTCCCGCCACCCCTTGAGCCCAGCCAGGTACCGCTCATTCGCCGGCATCGTCCCGAACCGGGGCAGCCTGAGATTCCGCTTCCGCCGGGCACTGCTCAGCGCGATCCAGGGCCTGACCACCGTCGACCTGCGCGGGTTGCCGGTGACGATCGTCAACACCCATCTGACCGCCAACCGCGACGGGGACTGGTCGCGGGACAACCGGTTCTTCGACTTCCAACAGGCCCAGTTACGCCGGCTCAATGCGACCATCGCCCGTAGCCAGGTGCTCGCTCCGCGGCGCCAGCGCCCCCGCCTGACCATCATCACGGGCGACTTCAACATCGCCAGCGACAGCGACCACTACCCGGTGATCGTCGACCACGGTGCCCGGCACGACCCGTTCGCCGCCACCAACCCGGTCACCTTCCACGCCACATTCCTGCCGCCCGGCGAAACGGCCCATCGCATCGACTACGTGCTGCTGGCCGGCCCCGCCACGGTCCTCGACACGACCACGCTGTTCACCGAACCGGTCACCGTGGACGGCGAACCACACTACCTCTCCGACCACATAGGCCTCAGCGCGCGGGTGGACCTGACTGCTCCGGAACCCGGCGCAGCACGCGCAGCGAACCCGTCACCGAAACCTCGCTGAACTGTCCACTCTGGAGGGCCTGCTGGTAGATGTGGTAGGGCGCCTGACCCCCGTCGGCCGGATCAGGGAAGACGTCGTGGATGACCAGCAGCCCACCCGGCACCACCTTTGGCGCCCAGCACTGGTAGTCCCGCTGCGCCGCCTCCTCGGTGTGACTGCCGTCGATGAAAACCAGGCCCAGCGGGGTGGACCACACCCCGGCCACCCGGGCCGAGTCGCCGACGATCGGGATGACGACGTGCTCCACCCCGGCCTGATGCAGAGTCCGGCGCAGCACCGGCAGTGTGTCGATCAGGCCGGTGACCGGGTCGACCAGGGACGGGTCGTGGTACTCCCAGCCGGGTTGGTGCTCCTCCGACCCCCGGTGGTGGTCGACCGTGACCACCACCCCGCCCGCCTCGAGCGCGGCGGCCGCCAGGTACAGGGTCGACTTGCCGCAGTACGTGCCGATCTCCAGCAGCGGACCGTACGGCACCGCTTGCCGGGCCGCCGCGTAGAGCGCCAGCCCTTCGTCGGCCGGCATGAAGCCGGGCGTCGACTCCGCGGCGGCCCGCAAACGATCGTCCACTCACGACCCTCCACACTCGACAGGCTGAACTCGGGGCACCGTCAGGCCGGGACCTCGGCCTCGTCGGCGGCGAACTGGGACCGGTAGAGGCGGGCGTAGGCGCCATCCGCCGCGAGCAGCTCGTCGTGGCTGCCCTGCTCGACGATGCGCCCGCCCTCCATCACCAGGATCGTGTCGGCGTCGCGGATCGTGGAGAGCCGGTGGGCGATGACGAAGGACGTCCGGCCCGCCCGCAGCGAGGTCATGGCGCGCTGGATCAGGACCTCCGTCCGGGTGTCGACCGAACTGGTCGCCTCGTCCAGCACCAGGATCACCGGCCGGGCCAGGAATGCGCGGGCGATCGTGAGCAACTGCTTCTCCCCCGCGCTGATGTTCGACGCCTCCTCGTCGATCACCGTGTCGTAGCCGTCGGGCAGCGTCCGGATGAACCGGTCGGCGTGCGCCGCCTGGGCCGCCGCCACGATCTCCTCCCGGGTCGCGTCCGGCTTGCCGTAGGCGATGTTCTCGGCGATGGTGCCGCCGAAGAGCCAGGTGTCCTGCAGCACCATGCCGATCTGCGACCGCAGTTCCTCCCGGCTCATGGTGGCGATGTCCACCCCGTCCAGGGTGATCCGCCCGCCCGTCACCTCGTAGAAGCGCATCAGCAGATTGACCAGCGTCGTCTTGCCGGCACCGGTGGGGCCGACGATCGCCACCGTCTGGCCGGGCTCGGCCGACAGGGAGAGGTTCTCGATGAGCGGGCGGTCGGGCTCGTACTGGAAGGAGACGTTCTCGAACCGTACGGCCCCCCGCACCGTTTCCGGGCGGGCGGCGGGCACGGGGTCGGGGTCCTGCTCGGGCGCGTCGAGCAGCGCGAAGACGCGCTCGGCCGAGGCGACCCCGGACTGCAGCAGGTTGGCCATGCTCGCCACCGTGGTGATCGGTTGGGTGAACTGCCGGGAGTACTGGATGAACGCCTGCACGTCTCCCAGCGAGATCGCCCCGGACGCGACCCGCAGCCCGCCGACCACCGCGACCAGCACATAGTTGATGTTGCCGATGAAGAACATCGCCGGCTGGATGATGCCCGAGATGAACTGGGACCGGAAGCCAGCCTCGAACAGCTCCTCGTTGTGCTGCCGGAACGTCTCCGCCGCCGCCCGCTGCTGACCGAAGGTCTTCACCAGGCTGTGACCGGTGTACATCTCCTCGATGTGGCCGTTCAGCCGGCCGGTGGTGGCCCACTGCTTGACGAACTGCGGCTGGGCCTTCTTCCCGATGCGGGCGGCCACGTACACCGACACGGGCACGGTGACCAGTGCGATCACGGCGAGCAACGGGGAGATCCAGAACATCATCGCGAGCACGCCCACGATCATGAGCAACGACGTGACGATCTGGCTCATCGTCTGTTGCAGCGTCTGCGCGATGTTGTCGGTGTCGTTCGTCGCCCGGGACAGGACCTCGCCCCGCTGCTGCTGATCGAAGTAGCGCAGCGGCAACCGCGACAGCTTCGCCTCGATCTGCTCGCGCAGGCGGTGCATCAGCCGCTGCACGACGAACGCGGTGAGCCGCCCCTGGGCCAGGCCGAACAGCGCGGACGCCCCGGCCACGGCGAGCGCCAGCAGCAGGGTTCGCGCCAATGCGTCGGTGTCGATGCCTTGGCCGGGCACGATCGGCAGCGCCGCCACCAGGTCGGCGAGCCGCGGGTTGGACTGCCGCAGTCCGTCGACGACCTGCTCCTTGGTGACGCCGGCGGGGAACTGCTTGCCGACGATGCCGGTGAAGATGATGTCGGTGGCCCGGCCNAGCAGCTTCGGCGTCAGCACGCCCAGGACCACGCTGGCCACGCCGGCGCCGAGCAGCAGCCCGATGGCCGTACGCTCCGGCCGCATCATGCCCAACAGTCGCTTGCTCGACGCGACGAAGTTCAGCGGCTTCGCGGGCGGCGGGCCACCACCCAGGAAGCGCATGGGTCCCCCCGTACCGGGTCCCGGCGGCCGCTGCATCGCCGGCCGAGCCGAGGTCTGCGCGCTGGTCATGCGTTTCCTTTCGTCTGCGACGGCACCACGGCGCCCGTCGGCTGGGCGGCTTCGCTCTCCGTCAGTTGAGAAAGCACGATCTCTCGATATGTTTCGTTGCTGGCCATGAGTTGCTCATGGGTTCCGGTGCCGACCACCGTGCCCTCGTCGAGCACGACGATCTGGTCCGCGTCCCGGATGGTCGCCACCCGCTGGGAGACGATCACGACCGTCGCCCCGGCGGTCTCGCGGGCCAACGCGCGGCGCAGCGCCGCGTCGGTCGCGTAGTCCAGCGCCGAGAAGGCGTCGTCGAAGACGTAGATCTCGGGGCGGCGGACCAGCGCTCGCGCGATCGCCAGGCGCTGCCGCTGTCCACCCGAGACATTGGTGCCGCCCTGAGCGATCGGCGCCTCCAGCCCGCCGGGCATCTGCTCGACGAACTCCCGCGCCTGCGCCACCTCCAGGGCGTGCCACAGCTCCTCGTCGGTCGCGTCGGCCCGGCCGTATCGCAGGTTCGAGGCGACGGTGCCGCTGAACAGGTACGGCCGCTGAGGCACGATCGCCACCATCGCCGCGAGCAGATCGGGATCGAGGTGACGTACGTCCACCCCGTCGACGAGCACCGCGCCCGCGGTCACGTCGAACAACCGGGGAATCAAATTGACCAAAGTAGACTTGCCGCTGCCGGTGCCGCCGATGATCCCGGTGGTCTGGCCCGGACGGGCGACAAGGTCGATGCCGCGCAGCACCGGCTCCTCAGCTCCGGGGTAGCGGAACTCCACCCCCCGCAACTCGAGCGTGCCGTGCTCGACCACAGTGGACACCGGATTGGCCGGCGGTACCACGCTCGGTGGGGTGTCGAGCACCTCCTGGATGCGGTCCGCGCAGACCTCGGCCCGGGGAATCATGACGAACATGAACGTGGCCATCATGACCGACATGAGGATCTGCGTGAGGTAGGCGATGAACGCGGTCAGCGCGCCGACCTGCATCGCGCCGCTGTCGATCCGGCCGGCGCCGAACCACAGCACCCCGATGCTGGAGAGGTTGACGACGAGCAGCACCACGGGAAACATGAAGGCCATCAGCCGCCCGACGGCCAGCGACACAACGCTGAGCTCGGCGTTGGCCACCCCGAATCGGTTCCGCTCGTGCTCGTCGCGGACGAAGGCCCGGATGACCCGGATGCCGGTGATCTGCTCGCGAACGATCCTGTTCACTGCATCGATACGAGTCTGCAGCGTGCGGAACAGGGGGCGCATCTTCACGATGATCAGTCCGACCGCGCCGATGAGCAGCGGCACGACCACCAGCAGCAACGCCGACAGCGGCACGTCCTGACGCAGGGCCAGGATCACCCCGCCCACGCCCATGATGGGGGCCGAGAACATGACGGTGAACGTCATGAGCACCACCATCTGGACCTGCTGCACGTCGTTGGTGGTGCGGGTGATCAGCGACGGCGCGCCGAACTGACCGACCTCACGGGCGGAGAACTCCTGCACCCGGGCGAAGATCGCGGCCCGCACGTCGCGGCCGAGGCCGGCCGCGACCCGGGCGCCGCGGTAGACGGCCGCGATGGAGCAGGCGATCTGGATCAGCGTGACCCCGAGCATGATCGCGCCGATCCGCAGGATCGTGCCGGTGTCGCCGGCCGCCACACCGTGGTCGATGATGTCCGCGTTGAGGGTGGGCAGGTACAGCGTGGCGAGCGTACCGATGAAGGTGAGCACCACGACGTACGTGATGTCCCGCCTGTACGGTCGTAAGTACGTGCGAAGAAGTCGAAGCAGCACGAGGCCTCCACCGGTGAGGATCGGTCGTCGGGAGATAGTCAGTCGTTTGTGGACAGTTCAGGGGTGGACGGTTGCGTGGGCTGGTCGGCGGCCGGTGGCCGATCCGGCAGGGCGTCGAGGACGGCCGAGACGATCTCGTCCTCGGTCAGTCCGTCGTCCGGATGGGGGCGGACGAGCAAACCATCGAGGATGACCGAAACCGCCTCTTCCTCGGTGAGGTGCTCATCGAGCCCCCGGAAGGCGCCCGGCGGCGAGCCGACGAGCGAGTACAGCAGCCGGGCGGCGACGGCCGGGCTGCGCCGCAGCAGCCGGGCATCGGGCTCGATGAGGGCGGTCAGCTCGTTCAAGACCAGGTATCGCCCGGCCATCAGCTCGCCCAGGCTGCGCCGGTCGTCGGCGAAGAGCGGGCCCCGGACCACGAGGAACAGCGCACCCTGGTCAGTGGCGTGGGCGCGGATCAGGCGAGCCGCGGCGATCATGCGTGGCCGCAGCGGCAGCGCGGGGTCGATGGATCGCAGGTCACGCAGCAGCGGCGCCGGATCCAGGGCCGCGAGCACAGCCGCGCGCAGCAGCGAGGACTTGTCCTTGAAGACCCCGAAGATCGTTCCTTCCGCGACCCCGGCGGCCTCGGCGATCTGGCGAGTGCTCACGTCGGTGCCGTGCTCGCGCAGCAGCGGAATGGTGGCCGCGATGAGTGCGGCCCGGCGTTGCTCGGGCGACAGGGCCGGCACCCGCTGCCGCCGGCTCCCGCCGGGGGAGCTCCCGGAGGGCGAGACCATCACGGGCGGCAACACTAACTGAGTGAGTACTCACTCGTCCACTGATTCTTGGCCGGCGTCCCCCTTCCGACCGAAATGTCCACATGCCAGGAAGGACGCCCTCCTAGGCAAAAACCGTCAAGAGGGCGTCCTTCCTGACCAAGGGTCGGTGGAGAGGCGTCAGGCGGCCGAGCGGCGGTAGGCGAGCAGGCCGAGCACCAGGCCGGCCAGACCGAGGACGGCGCCGGCGACGCCGAAACCGATGGCCACGCCGCTGCCGCCTCCGTTGTCCTCGGCGGCCGCCTCGTCGCCCGCGGCCGGAGTCAGGCGCAGGACCGGGGCGGGGTGCTCGAGCTCGACGCCCTCCTGCGGCTCGTCGATCCACCGGACGATGTCGCCGTCGGAGTAGTGCTGCAGCGCCTTGAAGACCATCTGGTCCACCTCGGGCAGCGGACCGACCGAGATGTCGAACTCCTGGAACTGGCCGGGTGCGATCTCGGCGCCCGGCTCGGCGGTCCAGATGATGACGTCGACGACCTCGGTGATCTGCGCCCCGTGCGCGGTGACCGGCTCATCCAGCGTGCGGTTGCGCACCTCGACACTCCAGCCGGGGGTCGGCCGGGTCGACACCGACGCGATCGGGGCGTCCGGGGGCAGCTGGACCTCGAGCTTCACTGTGCTCGCCGTCGCCTTCTCGTTCGGCACCCGAAAGGTCAGCTTCGCGAAGCCGCCCTGGGTGGCGGTGCGCGGGTTGACCGTCACGTGAGCGGCGGCCGGGCTGCCCAGGCCGAACACCGCCAGCGTCGCGGCCGCGACGACGACGGCGACCCGGGTGAGCAGGCGAGGGCGGGAGGAGGCTCCGCTGGACCCGACACGGGCGCGGATGGCGTGCATGGTCTCTCCTTCACGGGGCGCAGGGGCCAACTGTCGGGGACGCCAGGTTGGTCGCTCGCCGACCGCGGCCAGTTCCGCCGGCTGCGGGAGACTCACAGCACGTGCGGCCCGGCCCCGTGAAGGTTGTGGCCGTGGCCCGTAGTACGGGCGCTGGGACCCGTCCGGGCGCTAGACCTTGATGTAGAACCGGAGGGCGATCCAGCCGGTGATCGAGCTGACCAGGGCACCGGCGAAGGCCAGCACGGGGAACATCAGGTGCACGTTGGCCCACGGGATCTCGGTGATCACCTGGGACAACGACGACAACGCCCCGTCGAAGATATATATCTTCGCCAATACAAGCGTGATGTAGGCGATGATCGCGCCGATGAGCCCGGCGGCGACCGCCTCGAGCACGAACGGGGCCTGGATGAACCAGTTCGACGCGCCGACCAGTTTCATGACCGCCACTTCCCGGCGCTTGCTGTAGGCGGCGACCTGAATCGTGTTGATCACCAGCATGAGCGCAGCCACGCCCTGCACGATGGCGATGATGAACCCGAGATTCTGCAGGGACCCCAGGACGTCGAAGACCTTCTGCAACAGTCGCCGTTGGTCGAGGATGAACTCCAGGCCGCCTTCCTCGCTGACGAAGCGTTGGTACTTCGCCTCGAACTCGTCGAACCGGTTCGGGTCGGTGAGCCGGACCCGGTAGGACTCCGGCATCTCCTCCGTCGGGGTCAACCGCGCGAGGTCGGGGGTGGAGGCGAAGAGCACGGAGAGGTTCTGGTGCGCCCGCTCCTTGCTCTCGTACTCGAAGGCCTCCACCAAGGGGTTGGGGCCGGTCTGGTCGGCGCGGAGCGCGGCCTCGATCGCCTGCTTCTGCTCCTCCGTGGCGTACTTGGTCTCCGGCGTGTCCCCCACGCGGAAGAACAGGATGGTCGACAGATCCTGGCTGTACACGTCCTGCATGCGCTCGACCTGCCGGTAGAGCAGGAGGCTGGCGCCGAGGAGCGTGAGCGAGACCGCCATGGTGATGATCATGGCGATGGTCATCGTCACGTTCCGCCACAGGCCGACCACGACCTCGTTGAGGACGTACTTGAAGCGCATCGGGGAGAGTTCCTTCCCGGGGGGTCTGGATAGGCGCGGGAGTGTCGGGACGCGACGGGCGGGCGCCGCCAGGTACCAGCGGCGCGTGGCGTCCTAGCCGTACACGCCCCGCGGCTGGTCTCGGACGATCTTTCCGGCCTCGATCTCAACCACGCGGCGCCGCATCTGGTTCACGATGTTGGAGTCGTGGGTCACCATGACCACGGTCGTGCCGGTCCGGTTGATGCGGTCGAGCAGACGCATGATCTCGATCGACGTGTCCGGGTCGAGGTTCCCGGTCGGCTCGTCGGCAAGCAGGATCAGCGGCCGGTTCACGAAGGCCCGGGCCACCGCCACGCGCTGCTGCTCGCCACCGGAGAGCTCCTGGGGGTAGCGGTGCTCCTTGCCGCCCAGGCCGACCAGCTCGAGCACCTCGGGCACGACGCGGCGGGCCACTGCCTGCGTCTTGCCGATCACCTCGAGCGCGAACGCCACGTTCTCGTAGGCGGTGCGGTTGGGCAGCAGCCGGAAGTCCTGGAAGACGCAGCCGATCGAACGGCGGAAGTGCGGGATGCGCCAGGAGCGCATGCTGCCGACGTCACGGCCGTTCACCACGACCTTGCCCTTGGTCGGCTGGATCTCGCGCAGTAGCAACTTGATGATCGTCGACTTACCCGAACCCGACGGCCCGATGAAGAATACGAACTCACCCTTGTCGATCGACACGGACACGTCGCTCAACGAAGGGCGCTGAGCCTTCGGGTACGTCTTCGTCACGTGCTCAAGCGCAATCACGGGTGGGAAGTCTACGCGCCACGTCAAAGGTGCAAGCACCATCGTGGTGAGCGTCGCGAACTGAGCCTGAATGAATTGGAGTGAACGGCGCGTCACGCCGTCGAAACAATTACGTACGGTGACAGATCATCTACGCGTCGTAGAGAGGCACGGCCGGCCGACTGACGGTCCAGCCCCAACGTCCGGCCCTCAATCGATCCGGCCGTCAGGGAGCAAGCAAGGCCAGAGATCAGGACGCGGCCTGGGCGCGCTGCCGACGCCAGCGTATGCCCGCCTCGATGAACGCGTCGATCTCCCCGTCGAAGACCGCCGCCGGGTTGCCGGTCTCGTACTCGGTGCGCAGGTCCTTGACCATCTGGTACGGGTGCAGCACGTACGAACGCATCTGGTCGCCCCAGGAGCCGGCGACGTCGCCCCGCAGCGCGTCCATCTTGGCCGCCTCCTCGGCGCGCTTGCGGGCCAGCAGCTTCGCCTTGAGCACGCTCATGGCGGTGGCCTTGTTCTGCAGCTGCGAGCGCTCGTTCTGGCAGCTGACCACGATGCCGGTCGGCAGGTGGGTGATGCGCACGGCCGAGTCGGTGGTGTTCACGCCCTGACCACCCGGCCCGGACGACCGGTAGACGTCGATGCGGATCTCATCCTCGGAGATCTCGATGTCGTCGGTCTGCTCCACCACCGGCACCACCTCGACGGCGGCGAACGACGTCTGCCGGCGCCCCTGGTTGTCGAACGGGCTGATCCGGACCAGGCGGTGGGTGCCGGCTTCGACAGAGAGGGTGCCGTAGGCGTACGGGGCCTTGACCGCGAACGTCGCCGACTTGAGCCCCGCCTCCTCGGCGTAGGAGGTGTCATAGACATCCGTGGGGTAACCGTGCCGCTCGGCCCAGCGCAGGTACATGCGCAGCAGCATCTCGGCGAAGTCGGCGGCGTCGACCCCGCCGGCCCCGGAGCGGATCGTGACCAGCGCCTCCCGGGCGTCGTACTCGCCAGAGAGCAGCGTGCGCACCTCGAGCTCGTCGACCGCCTTGCGCAGGGCCGTGACCTCGGTGGCCACCTCGGCCCGGGCGCCCGCGTCGTTCTCCGACTCGGCGAGCTCGAGCATCACCATCGCGTCGTCGAGACGCTGCCGGAGCCGCTCGACCCGGTTGATCTCGCTCTGCACGTAGGACAGGCGCGAGGTGACCGTCTGCGCCCGGGCCGGGTCGTCCCAGAGATCAGGTGCCGCCGCCTGCTCCTCCAGCTCAGCTTTCTCTTTGCGCATGCGGTCAAGATCGAGCACGGCCTCGATGTTGCGCATGGTCGAGTCGAGCGCGCTGAGCTGCTCAGACAGTTCGGCGGTGGTCACAACCATCAAGCGTAACGGGCCGGTCGCCGACCACCGGACCCCGCCGCCCGGACGGCGCCGGACGATGCGGGCCTACCCGGATGCCGACGATCCGGCGCCCTCCCGACGGTGGGAACCGGTCGGGAGGGGCGTCAGCGGGTCGGAGCGGTCTTGAGCCAGGCGAGCGCCGCCTTGTGGTAGTTGACGGCGAACTCGAGGGCGGCGGCCCCGTAGGTGTCGCCGTCGGCCTTCACCTGGCGCGCCTGCTCCCGGACCTCGGCCAGGGCCTTGGTGTGCGCCTCGGTGGCCTTCTCGTACAGCTCCTTGAGGGCCGCGGCGCTGTGGTGGGCGCCGAACGCCACGCGCAGGGCGANCGGGTTGCGCAGCGACTCCATGCCCGGGTCCTCGGCCAGCCACCGGGCGAAGGCCCGCTTGCCGGCGGGNGTGATCGAGTAGGGCTGGCTGGCCCGNGGGCCGGGCTTGCCCATCTTNACGNAGCCCATCTCGGCGAGGGCGGGNAGCTCCCGGTAGACCTGGCTGCGNGTCATCGACCAGTACGGNCCCANCCGNCGCTCGGCGGCCGCCATCAGCTGGCCACCGGTCATCGGCCCCTCGTGCAGCAACCCGAGCAGAGCCGCCGCTGTTGCGTTCACTGTGTCTGCCATAGTCCCTACGCTGCCACCAATCCGGTTCTGTGTCCAGGTTTTCGTCGATTGTAATCCACAGTGCACTGTCCCGTCTGGACCGTCGCAGGGCGACTGTCCCCATAGGCGCCCGGTAGCGTACCGGTCGCCCCGCGCCCCCACCGGGAAGATCGACCGGCCCGCACGCACCGATCGACGCCGTCGCACCAGCCCCGGGCCGCCCGGCGGCCACCACGCCGACGAGTGGCCGCGCCGGCCGATGTGTGTAATGCTGTAATCACAGCAACGACGTATGACGTGCAATGAGGTAAGGAGCGCAATGATGTATGACCGGGTCTGGGGCCGGGGGCGGGGAGGAGCACACGCCGAGCCGCCGCCCACCGACGACGCCGTGGAGTGGATCAGCGCGGCGTTGCCCCCGGATTGGTTCACCGGGGCGCCCGAGGTGACGATCGACCGCGACGAGATCGTCATCGTGGGCACCCTGCCCCCACCGCCCGTGCCCGACGGGGCCAGTGACGCGGACCGGGCCGCGGCCGAGCAGGCCCACATCGCCACCTTCCGGGAGACGACCCGCGACCAGCGGATCCGGCTGGCCCAGCACCTGGAGCACCGCTACCGGCGCAAGGTCGCCTGGGGGGCCGTCAGCGGCGACACGCGGCAGATGTTCAGCACCTACTCGGCGCCGGTCATGACCCGCCTGCGCCAGCCGGAGCGCCAGGTGCTCGACACCCTGGTCGCCGCCGGGGTCGCCCGGTCCCGCTCCGAGGCGCTCGCCTGGTGCGTGCGGCTCGTCGGCGAGCACGGCGACGAGTGGCTCACCCAGCTCCGGGCGGCCATGGGCCAGATCGAGGAGTTGCGCCGCCGCGGCCCCGCCCCGGCCGACGGCTGACCCGGGGCGCGATTCGTCGGCGTGGGTCAGGGCGCAGGCCCGGGGCGTGGGTCCCGGGCCGCGGGCCCGGCCTAGGGGCGGGTGAGCACGACGTCGTCGAGCTCCTCGGGCGAGTCGCCCTCGAGCCCGTCCAGCCCTTCCACGGTGGAGAGCTGGGTCGGCGTCCACACGGTCGCCGAGGAGGCCACCCCGACGAAGTCGGCCGGGTCGTACTTGCCGATGCCGAGCTTGCGCAGGGTCGTCCACAGCGGGGCGAGCGCGGCGTCGGGGTCGTAGGCGAACTCGCTCTCCCGCACCCGCCAGAACCGCCACCCGGCGCGCTGCAGCTCCCGCTCCCGATCCAGGTCGGCCGCGTGCTGCTCGGGCGTGCCCGGCCAGACCTGACCGTCGCACCCGATCGCCAGCCGGCCCTTGGCCCCGGTCACGACCAGGTCGATGGCCCGGCCGTTGACCTGCACCTGGGGCGTGACGTGGTACCCCTTGGCCGCGATGCGGCAGAACACGCGCTGGTCGAACAGCGACCGGAACGCGGGGTGCGGCTCGTCCGGGGTCACGTC
>Ga0065720_1020659_pt1 | contig 13385 bp, 14 predicted proteins | sample Thericmetagenome_FD_59107 | JGI IMG/M metagenome (GOLD analysis project Ga0065720, IMG submission 59107) | Thermophilic microbial communities from the Joint Bioenergy Institute, California, USA of rice/straw/compost enrichment - eDNA_2 v2... | ecosystem: Engineered > Solid waste > Grass >... | reverse complement strand
GTGAACCCGGTCGATACGAAGATCCGCCAGGCACGCAAGCCGGCGGAAGGACAGGTTGAGGTGCTCGGCTGGGATGCGGTCGGCGTGGTCGAGGCCGTGGGGCGCGACGTCAGCCAGTTTGCCCCGGGCGATCGCGTCTACTAGCGCGACCTTTACGACGAGGGCGAGATCAAGGGCGTCTACTATCCGGAGATGGAGCGGCTGGTCGCGGCGGAAACCGGCGCCTCCCGCGTCGTGGTGTTCGACCACACGATCCGCACCGCCGCCCCGGGGCGCAGCGGTTTTCGCGACGCGGTGACCCGCGCCCACAACGACTACACCGAGAAGTCCGGCCCACAGCGCATCCGCGACCTGCTGCCGGCGGAGGAGGCGGAGCGGCTGCTCAAGCGGCGCTTCGCCTTCATCAACGTGTGGCGGCCGATCCGCGGGCCTTTGCAGGACCGCCCGCTCGCGCTCTGCGATGCGACCAGCATGGGACCAGAGGATTTCGTCGCCAGCGACCTGATCTATCGCGATCGCCTCGGCGAGACCTACGCGGTGGCGTTCAACCCCGCGCATCGGTGGTTCTACTTCCCCGACATGTCGCGGGACGAAGTGGTGCTGATCAAGTGCTACGACAGCGACAAGAAGCGGGCCCGCTTCACCGCCCATACCGCTTTCGTCGATCCGAACGCGCCGGCGGATGCACCGCCGCGCGAGAGCATCGAGATCCGCACCATCGCCTTCTTCGGCTGACCGTCGGGCGCGGCATGGCCTTTGGGCGATGCCGCGTCCGTTAGTCGCGCCCAGACGGCGCCTCACCCAGATGGGTCAGTCCGCAGGGTTAACATTCCGCGATCGGCGGTTGTGCGTCGCGCGGGGCCCAATTGCGTACTTAATTGATTTTCCTAGTTAATTTCCCCTAGTGCCGCGAACTGGCCCGGCTCTTGCTTAACGGCGCGCACAGTTACTGTTCCAAGGGGATCTTGCAACGTCATGAAGAAGTCAGTTTGGCTCGCCGGCATCGTGGCGGCGGGCATGTTGCCGGGAATCGCATCCGCGGCGAGCGTCACCGTCGATTTCGAGTTCTCGGTCTACGCGATCTCGCAGGAGCTCGTCTCCGGCTTTTCGCTGGGCGACAAGGCGATCGGCAGCTTCACCTACGAGACCACGACGCCGGGCGGCGACTACGACCCCATGGCGAGCGGCAACCCGCTGCCGAACTTCCGCTACTACCAGGGTGCGCTGACCAGTTTCTCGTTCACGCTGGCGGGCAAGACCTTCTCCGAAGGGGCGGATCTGACGGCGCGCATCATGGCGGTCGCCGATGACGAGACTCAGTACGACTTTGCCGACTACATCAACCTGATCGACTTCGCGCCCAACGCGTCGGACCTGGTGGGCGGCCTTGCTGCGTCCACCGTCTCCTTCCTGTTCATCGATCTGGCCATGGAAGCCTTGTCGTCGGCGGACCTTCCGGACCCGTTCCCCGGTATCGGGTTTTTCGAGGAGGGTGGAGATAGTGCCGACCTCGACATCTTCTATGGGGCGTTTTCAGACGACGTGCGGGTGTCATTGCGGCTCACGAAGCTCTGGACCGGCGAGCAGAACGGTCCGACGGATCCCAACGAGCCGACGGATCCAACCAATCCGACGAACGTGCCGGAGCCGGGGACGCTGGTCTTGGTGGGGGCGGCGCTGTTCGGCCTCGGCCTCTGGCGGCGCCGGAAACCTTGATGGCGGATCGTGGCCGGGCATGGCCCGGCCACGACTCCTGTACGGTGCCTTTAGGCGGCTGCTACGTCGCCGACCACCCGCACCCGCACGCGGAGCGAGTTGCCGGGGAGGTAGGCAATCGGCATGTCCTCGGTCTCGATGGTCTTGAGCGTCGCGCGGTCGGCACCGGCCGCGACGGCGCGATCGTTGGCGATCTCGGTCGCCTTGGCGAGGGCTTCGGCGCGCGTCAGATCGCGGAAGATCTGATCGACCTCGCCCGAGACCTGGGCGATGGCGGCGCCAACGGCGTTGGCGCAATCGCCATGCTCGACGCGGATCACCTTCGAAACGCCTTCCAGCTCGTCCGGGATCAGAAAGGCGCCACCGCCGACGGCCACCAGCGGAACGTCGCCGGCCTCGGTCTTCATGCGATCGACCGCTTCCTCGACCATCCGCTTCGCCTCGGCGAAGACCCGCTTGCAGGTTTCGGCGTCGTATTGGGCGACGCGCGACTTGTCGCCGATCCCGAGCACGCCGGACGCGACGGCGATGTCGGTGGTGGTGAGCTGCTTGCCGCCGAAGGCGATGCCTTCCTTCATCAGCTTGTAGCCGACCGAGAGTGGGCCGATCTTCACCGGATCTAGCGACACATGGCTGCCGCCGCCGAGACCGAAGGAGTAGAGGTCCGGCATGCGGAACAGGGTCCGGACGCCGCCGACCTCCACGACGGAGTTCGCCTCGCGCGGGAAGCCGTTCCGGAGCTGGCCGATATCGGTGGTCGTGCCGCCGACATCGGCGACCATGGCATCGGCAAGACCCGAGAGATAGGCGGCGCCGCGCATCGAGTTCGTCGCGCCGGAGGCGAAGCTGTAGACCGGCAGCTTGGCCGCCTGGGCCGCTTCCGCCACGGTGCCGTCGTTCTGGGTGATGAAGAGTGGGGCGTTGATGCCGCTGTCGCGGATCGACTTCTCGAAGGCCGCGATCGTGTCGCGGGCGAGATCGGCGAGCGCCGCATTCAGCAGGCCGGCATTCTCGCGCTCCAGAAGGCCGATACGGCCGAGGTCGGCAGAGCAGGTGATGACGGCACCCGGGACCTCCTGCGCGATGATCTCCGCCGCCTGGCGCTCGTGGCTCGAGTCTAGCGGCGAGAAGATGGCCGAGATCGCGACTGCCTTCAGCCCCTTCGCCTTCATCTCGCGCGCCGCGCGGCGCACGCCTTCGGCGTCGAACGGCATGAACGGCCGGCCGTCGTATTCGTGGCCGCCTTCGACCATCCAGACGCCGCCCCGCACGATCTCGTCGAGATCCGCCGGCCAGTCGCAGAACGGCGGCAGCGAGGCAGAGGCCGGCATGCCGAGCCTGAGCGCCGCTACCTTGCTGAGGCTCCGGCGCTGCACCACGGCATTGATGAAATGCGTGGTGCCGATCATCACGGCGTCGACTGGCTTCGCGGCCACGACGCCGGTCTCGTTCAGCTTCGCCAGCGCTTCCAGGATGCCACTGGTGACGTCCTCGGTGGTCGGCGCCTTCACCGCGCGCACGACCTTGCCTTCCTCGATCAGCACCGCATCCGTGTTGGTGCCGCCGACGTCAATGCCTACTCGTCTCATGACTGGAACACGCTCTTGAAGTCGATGTCGTAGTTGAATGCACGGGGCCCGACGAAGTGCAGGCCACGCTCGGTGAGGAACACCGGCGGCGGCGGCAGCGCGATCACGGTGACGCGCTGGCCATACCGGATGGTCTCGGTGCCGACGTTCTCGCCGGAAACGCTGTCCAGAACGCAAATCAGGTCGGGCGACATGGCGATCGGCTCGCCATCGAGACGGGCGACGATCCACTCGTTCTGGAAGTCGAGCTCCATCTGCGTGCCGCGCCAGTCGTCGCTGCCTTCAAAGCGGGTGCGGCCGCGCAGGAAGCCTTCGGTCGCGCGGCGGTCCACATCGACCACCTTGCCCTTGTAGAGCACCTTGCCGGGCTCGACCGCGAGGATCGCGGCGATCGGGTCCTGATGCTCCTTCTGCGCCTTGCGGACGGCGGCGCCGATCTTGATTGCCTTAGTCGTGGTGCCGTGGATGCACCACTGCTTCACCTCGGCGCCGGTCCTCGGCGCCTTGCAGGTGGAGGCGATGGAACCGTACTCGACGCAGATCTTGCGGCTGACCCGCTCCATCCACTTCCAGCTCGGCACCTTCTCCACGACGGCTTCCAGGCCGCGCACATCGACGGTGGTGAGCGGGTAGGGCTTGAGGTCGCCGACGGCGACCGAGGTCATCTGCGCCTCCGGATAGGCGCGGCCCATCATGTCGGCGTCGATCACCGGGCGCTTCAGATGCGCCGCGGCCATCAGCGGCTGGATCGCGTTACCGCCGCCGATCTCGAGCGCCATGATGCCGCGGAAGTGATAGCCGGTGTGCTCCTCCATCAGCTGGACCGCGCGGGCGATGGTGCGGCTGTCGGTCAGCCGCTCCTGGCCGACCAGCGGCGCCCCCATGTTGGAAACGGCGGCGACCCAGTCGTCGTCCGCCAGATCCTGCGGCTGCATGAGCTGCACGCGATGGCCCTCGGCGTAGAGGGCGCGCATGTTGAGCAGGCCGAGATAGGAGCTGCCGCCGCCGCCGGTGCCGAGAATCCAGGCGCCGACGGCGAGTGATTCGATGTCGTCGAGGGTGAGATCGCGAAGTTGCATTGCACTCTGCCGATTAAACGAATCCTCGCCACCCAACTGATTGCTGGGAGGAAAGGACTGGGTGAGGTGGGAGGGTTGCGGTCGAACCGATGCGCCGGGCAATGGCCGCGGATACGCTCTCGGTCAGGGCGTCATCTGCCCACGCACCCTCACCCCGGCCCTCTCCCGAAGCAGGGAACGGGAGAGAGTGTTCGGGTGATTCGGGAGATGGAGGGCGCATTACTCCAGCATTTCCCGGAGCACGCGCGCGGTGGCGGTGATGGCGAGCAGCGTCGGCACGCCGAGTTCCGGCTTGACCGTGGCCTTGGTCTGCGGGGTGTAGCCCATGCAGTCCATGGCGACGACGTCCGGGCCCTTGGCCTTCAGGCGGCGCGCCGCCTCGGCCGCTTCGGCAGCGTCGGCGCTGGGCCGCAGGGCCTCGGCGACGATCTCGAGGCCTGGGCGCTTCCATTTCGACATCAGCTTTTCCGCCTGCTCCGGCAGCGGCACGAGGATGCCGAGCCGGCCCTCCGGCAGAAGGCTGGAGGCGAGGCCGTTCAGCACGCGCGACGGGAACAGCACGCCGGCATCGCCCGGCATGGGCGGGAAGTCGCCGGTGCAGGCGAAGACGATGGCGTCGCAGCCGTCAGCGCGCAGCTTCTCGATCGTGCCCGGCGCGAGCTCGATCACATGCTTCTTCGAGATCTTCACATCGCGATTGCCGCGCAGCCGCGTGTACAGCGTGTCGGCGCCGCTCTCGGGCGGGCGGGCGGCGATCTCATCGTCCGTCAGCCCGTCGAGGCAGCCGCGAAGCGTGATCTCGGTGCCGGCCGGCACATGGGCGGCGAACAACGCGGCGATATCGTCGCGCGGTGCCTGGCCGATGGTCGCAATACCAAGCTTTCTTGCCATGTTTAACGCTCCAACTGGACGACGTCGGCGGGATCCCAGCTGATCGCGACCTGCTCGCCGATCGCGCGGCTCGGCCGGTCGCCCAGATTGGTTTCCTTCACCAGAACCTGAAGGCCGTCATCGGTGACGACGCGATAAAGGGTATGGCCGCCGAGGAAATTCGCGGTCTCGATGCGCCCGGGCAGGCCGCCGTTGCCGGCCGACTTGATCTGGACCTTCTCAGGTCGGATCGCGGACGGCTTGCCGCCTTCTTCGAACAGGTTGATTTCGCCGATGAAGTCGGCGACGAAGCGGGTGCGCGGCCGGGCATAGATCTCGGCCGGCGTGCCGATCTGCTCGATCTTGCCCGCGTTCATGACCGCGATGCGGTCCGACATGGCGAGCGCTTCTTCTTGGTCGTGGGTGACGAAGACCAGAGTGACGCCAAGCTGCTTCTGGAGCTGTTTCAGCTCGAACTGCATCTGCTGGCGGAGCTTGCGGTCCAGCGCGCCGAGCGGCTCGTCGCAGAGCAGCACTCGCGGCCGGATGACGATGGCGCGGGCGAGCGCGACACGCTGCTGTTGACCACCGGAGAGCTGACCGGGTCGGCGATCCTCGTAGCCGGTGAGCGCCACCTGCGCGAGCGCGGACTTCACCCGCTCGGCGATCTCGTGCTTGGGCAGCGCGCGCATGCGCAGACCGAAGGCGACGTTCTCCGCCACGGTGCGATGCGGGAATAGGGCATAGGACTGAAACACCATGCCCATGTCGCGCTTGTGCACCGGCACGTCGGTGATGTCCTGACCGGCGACGAAAACCCGGCCCTCATCCACGCTTTCAAAGCCCGCGATCATGCGCAGCGTCGTTGTCTTGCCGCAGCCGGACGGGCCGAGCAGGGAGAAGAATTCCCCAGGCTGGATCTCGAGGGTGACGTTGTCGACTGCGCGTACGCGGCCGTCGTAGCTCTTCGATACGGCGTCGAGGCGGATCGAGGCGGAGAGTGATCTATCGTTCATGATATTTGTGTCGCGCAATGCCATCGGCGTCCCCGCTTGCGCGGGGACGCCGTCCGGCCACTAGCTCTTGAGGATGCGGGCGACACGCATATCGATGTCGTCCTTCTTGGCGTTGTACCACTCCCAATCCATCTGGATCAGCTTCGCCACCTTCTCGGGCGTGTTGAAGAGCTTCTCGTCGTACTTGGGATCGAGCTTCACCTTGGTGTTCGCCGGCGAATACCAGACCGCCTCGGCGAGCTTCTTCTGCACGTCGGGCCGCAGCATGTAGTCGATATAGGCGTAGGCGAGCTCCTTCACCTTGGAGCCCGGCGTGACGTTCAGCACCTGCTCGAGCGCGATGACGCCTTCGTTCGGGATCGCGAAATCGACCGGCTGGCCGGTCCCTTCATAGCGGAGCACGCCGCTGTCGTGGATGACGCCCACCGAGACTTCGCCCGACAGCAGCGCCTTCTCCATCTGGCCGGTGAAGTCGTAGAGCTTGATCGGCTTGAGCTGCTCGAGCGCCTTGTAGGCGGCGTCAAGATCCTTGAAGTCCTTGCCGTAGATCTTGCCCAGCATCATCAGATGCGCCTGGCCCAGGCTGTTGACCGGGATCAGGTAGCTGCCGCGCGTGCCGGCGAGCTTCGGATCGGCGAGGTCCTTCCATGAGGTCGGCTTGGTCAGGCCGCGATCGGTGCGGTAGCCGAGGCCGATAGCGGAGGTGAAGATCGAGACGCCGACGATCTTGTCCGAGATCGCGTAGGGATACACGTCCTTCAGGTTCGGCACGTCCTTCGGATCGATCTTCGCGCCGACGATGCCCTCAGAGTACGCCTTCCACTGCTCGTTGGAGTTCGCGTGCAGCACGTCGTAGATCGGGTCGCTTTTCGGGCTTGCCTGCAGCTTGGGCAGGAAGGGGAAGGCCTGGTCGGCCGAGACGGTGCACTTGAACTCCTTCTCGAAGGCCGGAAGCACCTCGGCCTTCATGATGTCGCCCCACTTGCCGCCCCAAGTGGTGATCTTCAGGGTGGCGGTCTGCGCGTGCAGGATTGCCGGCGCGGCGAAAGTGGCGGCTGCGGCCGCGCCGGCCTGCAGCACTGTGCGTCGAGATATCTTACCCTTGGTCATTTCGAGCCCCTCCAGGTCTAGAGTTTCACGTAAGCCTTCAGGCCGATCAGCTTTTCCAGCAGCAGAACGACCGAAATCGCCATGATGATCGACACCATCGACGCCGCGGCGATGGCGCCGTCGAGGTCGAACTTCATGTAGTTGAACAGCACGACCGGCAGCGTCTCGTTCTTCGGCAGCACCAGGAACAGCGAGATCGGGAACTGGTCGAACGAGACGATGAAAGCGAAGATGCCGCCGGCGATCACGCCGGGCCGGATCAGCGGCAGTGTCACCTCGAAGAAGATGCGGATCGGCGAGGCGCCGAGGATGGCGGCCGCCTCCTCCAGCCGGCGATCGAAGTTGTGCAGCACCGCGAGCGTGGTGCGCAGCACATAAGGGACGGCGACCAGCGTGTGGCCCATGATGAGGCCCCAGACCGGCCGTCCGATCCCCATCAGCAGATACATCTGGAACAGCGCGAGGCCGGTGAGGATGGCGGGCAGCATCAGCGGCGACATGAAGAACGCCGTCAGGACCCGCGCACCGGGCAGGTTGCCTCGCGCGAGCGCGAGGGCGCAGGCCGCGCCGATCACCATCGACAGCACCAGCACGGCCACCGCGACCTTCAGCGAGAGCCAGAGCGCGTTCATGAACTCGGCGCTGGTGAAGAACTTCTCGAACCAGCGCAAGGTCACGCCGACCGGCGGGAACGAGATGTAGGGCGTCGGGTTCAGCGCAAACACCGCGATAATGGCGATCGGCGCCAGCAGGAAGAACAGGATCGCCCCGTTCAAGGTGAAGTAGGCCGCGCGGCCGAGATCGAAGCGGCGGGTGCTCATGCCATCTTCTCCCCGCCGGCGAACTTGCCCAGAACGTGGTTGTAGGCGATCACCACCACGAGCGAGACGGCGAGCAGAACCACGCCGAGCGCGCCGGCAAAGCCCAGATTGAAGCTGGAGGAAACCTGCTGGTAGATCATCATCGGCAAGGTGAGAACGTCGGTGCCGCCCATCAGGAAGGGCGTCACGTAGGCACTGATCGACAGCGCGAAGACGAGAAGCGAACCCGCCATGATGCCGGGCAGGCTCAACGGCAGGGTCACTTCGAAGAAGGCGCGGAGCCGGCCGGCGCCGAGGCTGCGGGCGGCCTGCTCCAGCCGCTCGTCGATGCGGCCGATCACGCCGGTCAGCGTCAGCACCATGAACGGCACATAAATGTGGACCAGCGCCACCACGGTGCCGAACTCGTTGTACATCAGCTTGATCGGCTGCTCGATCCAGCCCATGGCGATCAGCGTGGTGTTGATGACGCCGCTGTCCTGCAGCAGCGTCATCCACGCGAAGGTGCGCACCACGATGCCGGTCAGCATCGGCGCGATCACCGCCATCAGCAGCAGCGCATGGCCGAAGCGCGAATGCATGCGCGCCATCCAGTGCGCGAGCGGATAGCCGATCAGGAGCGAGACGATCGTGGTGACGAGACCGATGCGCATCGTCGCGATCAAAGCCTCGAGATAGAGGCTGTCGCCCATCAGGCGCTCATAGTGCCGCGTGGTAAAGGCCACGTTCGCGCTGTTGACCGGATTGCCGCTCAGGAAGGAAAGCAGCGCCATGGCGCCGAACGGCAGAACGAAGAAGATCACGAACAAGAGCAGCGCCGGTCCGATCAGCCAGGCGATCGGAGATACGCGGCCGCGGGGTGCGACTGGCGCAGCAACAGGAAGGGGAGAGGAAATGTCAGCGGTGCTAGCCATGCGCCCGCCTCTGCAATCTGGATGCCATGTATGTCGATGTGCTCTGGTCCGGTGAGATATATGGAGTGGTGCCGAACTTGGCGCGCAGTCGCGCCTCGATTTCGAACAGCATCTGCACCAATTCGCGGCGCTCTGCCCGACTCACCTGCATCGAGGAGAAAGCCACATAGATCGCGAAGGACGGCGCGCCATGCGGATCGTCGATGGCGATCGAGACTCCGCTGATGCCGGGCAGCGATTCGTCCTGGCTCTCGTCCCAGCCTTGCGCGCGCGCCCGCGCGATGCGTTGCATCAGCTTCTCCAACGTGGCCGGCGCATTGCTGCCCGGAAGTGTGGGGAAGGGTGTGAAACGACGTGCAATCTCGGCATCGTCGAGGCGGGCGAGCAACATGCGTCCGGTTGAGTTCGCCCAGGCAGGCCCGCGTGTTCCGGGTGGCGTCACCACCCGAAGCGGATGGGTGCCGGGCCGGCTCCGAAGCACCACCACGTTGATGCCGTCGAGAAGCGAGATGCCGGTGGAATGGCCGGTGCGCCGCGTCAGCTCCACGAGTTCCGCATCGGCCGCCTCGACGAGCGGCTCGTCGGCGCGGTAGTGGCGGCCGAGCTCCAGCATCATCAGGCCGACGCGATAGCGGCGCGTCACCGGGTCACGCTCCAGAAGGCCGAGCTTCTGCATCTGACTGAGGAGGCGGGAGGTGGAACTTTTCGGCCACCCCATGGCCGTCGCGAGTTCGCCGACCGCCACGTCATGGCGGTCATTCTTCAGCCAGTGCAGTACGGCCGCGGCGTTCGCGAGGCTCATTAATCCTAGCCTGCCTCCGGCTCGGTTCCAAATAGTGGAACCCAGTTCCGATAAACAGTATGCAGAGGCTCAAAGACGAGTCAAGGGCGTGACCGGCGCGCTGAATTGACGCTGTCGGCGACTGCCCGGCGAGGCCGGATGGAGGGTTCTTTAACCGTGCGACCTCACAATGTTGGCATCGCCGCCAGTGCTGGGCGGCCCAAGGGGTTTCCGTGTCGCCGACGCCGCTCGCGCAACTCAACGACAACTACGTGCGCCTTCGGGGTGTCTCGATTCCGTTCACGACGCCGCTGATCCGGTTCGCGCGTGCACGCCTTGGTCCCGAGAACGCGCGCGAGTTCGTCGTCCCGGGCCTGATCGGCAGTCGCAGCGACTACGTGATTCCGTGGACGTATCTGCCGGAGCTTGCCGAGCTCACCGTGCACGACAGGCTGCTGTGGGAGGCGCTCTGCTTCACGCGCGGCCCTCTGTTTCCGCCGGACGCCCGCAAGATCGCGGCAGAGGTGGCGACGACCGGCGTGCTCGGCATCGTGCGGGCCGAAGCGGTGCGCCGCGAGCAGCAGTCGCAGGCGATGTTGCGTCACTTCGTGCACGCCGCGTTGCTCTCTCGCCTGCTTGCTGAGACCGCACCGGAAGCAGCTGCGGAGCTTGCCCGCGGCGCGCATGCGCGCTTTCGGCGTGAGGTGGTTCAGGCCGCGCTGGTCACCGCCGCGCCGCATCTCGGCCTCACACCGGCGGAGCTGTTCGATCGCCTCGGCGAAATCGCTGTTTCGGTCGCAGGCATCGGCACGGGCGGCCGCGGCGATGCGGACGATCGTCTGCGTCACCTGCATGCACGGCTTGGTGCCTTCGTCGAGGCGATGCACCGCTTTGCCCTGGAGGAACCGATCGAGACGGCGGCGAGCGCTGTTGCGCTTCTGCAGATTGCCGATGCGACGTACCGGCGTCTCGGTGAGCTGATCCGCGCCGTCGATGAGGATCTCGCCGACATGCGGCGGCTGACCAACAGCGCCGAGGCACGCGCCGCGCTGGCATCGCGCACGGCAGAGGCCGATTGGGTCGCCGACGGCTGGGACACGATTCTCTCGCAGTGGTCCCTGGTCGAAGGCGGGCCTCGGCTGCAGCAACGCGAAACCGTCGTCCTGCTGGCACAGGTGGCGCCGCCGTTGCCCGGCGTCGACCTGCAGCGCCGTGCAGCGCATGGCGCGCTGGCCGAACATGTTGCCAAGGAACTGCTCGGCGATGTCGATGTCGCCCGTCTCGACCGTGTTGCGCGGCGGGCAGGGCGTGTGGCAGCGGCTTGATCTCATGTCGATGATCGCGCCTCTCTGCGCCGACGGGATCGAGGATCGCGGCACTGCCGCGCCTGCGCCCACGATGCCGCGGCCGCACATCGCAGGCGGTCGCGGCGCGCCGCGGCGGGACGCGGCCTTTGCGCTGACCTTGCCGTTAGCCGATCTCCTCGCTGAGGCTGACGGCGCGCCGGCGCGTACCACCGGTCCATTCGGGCGTATCGAGCGCCGGCTGGTGGATGCATTCATCGCGTTGGCGGAACGTCAGCCCAGCCCCGTGCTCAGCGCCGCCCTCGAACGCTTCGCCGCGCTGCCGCCCGATGCGACGCACGCGGCGGAGGACGCGGCGCTCGCCGCCGTCTGGCACGCGGCGGCGGCAATGCTCGACAAGGCGATCCGCGGCGGCGCCGTCGAATTCGCCGATATTGCCGCCTGCCTGCATGTCGGCCCCGACATTCAGGCGCTACGGCGGTCGTTGCCGTTCAACCCTGTGTTGGAGCTTCGCGCACAGCACATCCGCTTCATCGTCGAGGCGTGCGAGCGCGCCCGCAGCCGCGATGCGCGCACCGCGGCGGCGCTGCTGCATGCCGTTGCCGTTCGGCTGAGCTTTCCCGAGGAGATGGCGCGCGTCGTGCGCGCGCTCTATGCCCGCGAGGGCGGCCGGACCCGCTGGGAGCCGATCGGGGCCTCTCTGCTCGACCGCGTGGTCGATGCGATGGAGGCAGCCGTCATCGAGGCGACCGATACCGAGGACGCGCCCGACGAAGAAGGACGCATCATCGCCGCCGCGCGCGTCGTCGTGCGGATCGTGCACGGCCTGTCGGCGACTGTGGGTTTGCCGAAGACGGAGGAGGCGGGCCGACGCATCGCGGCGCTGCGGGCCACCATCGCCGACCGGCTGAACGTCACCGTTCTCGACGATGCCGACACCATACTGGCCGACGGCTTCACGGGGGGCTGGCGCGATCCCGGCATGCTGGAGCCGGCCTGGTTCACCGAGGTGGCGGCCTCCGGCGCCGTGGCGCGGGCGGAGCGTCGCGCTGCTGCCATCGCCGAGATCCGGCTGCTGGCCGAGGAGCTCGCCGTCAGCGGCCGCATCCGCTCCATCCTGTCCAACTTCGAGAAGTCGGCCGACCGCTACGGCGACCGCTTGCTGGAGACGATCGATCGCGCGGCCGACCCGGCGGCCTGGCGCGCGCCGGTCATGTCACTCGTCCACATGATGGAGCTGTTGCTCGGCTCCGAACGCGCCGACCGCTTCCGGCGCCGTGCCTTCGCCCGTATGCGGCGGCCGTAAGGCGCTGCCCTACTGCTGCTGCAGTTCGCCGAAGCCGTTCTCGACCAGGGTGCAGAGCGCGTCCAGCGCTTCCGCGGCCTGCTCACCGGACGCGGTGATCTCGATCTCGCTGCCGCACGCGGCGGCGAGCATCATCAGGCCCATGATCGACTGCCCGACCACTTCCGTTCCGTCCTTGCTGACCGTGATCTGCGCGGGATAGAGCGCGGCGCATTTGACGAACTTCGCCGCTGCCCGGGCATGCAGGCCGCGTTGGTTGCGGATGGTGACGACGCGCCGGAGCGGCGCGCTCGAGCTGCTCATTTTCCGGCGCCGGCCAGGATCTTGGAGGCAACGTTGATGTACTTGCGGCCGGCGTCCTGTGCGGCAGCGACCGCCGTCGCGATGGAGCCGTTCTGACGCACGCTGGCGAGCTTGATCAGCATCGGTAGGTTGACGCCGGCGATCACCTCCACATTCGCGCGCTCCATTGTGGAGATCGCGAGATTGGATGGCGTGCCGCCGAACATGTCGGTCAGCACGATGGCGCCGGCGCCGGTGTCCACCTCGTTGATCGCCTGCAGGATCTCCTGCCGGCGCTGTTCCATGTCGTCTTCCGGGCCGATGCAGATTGCCCGCATCCCCTTCTGCTTGCCGACCACGTGCTCGGTCGCGGCGATGAACTCCTCCGCCAGCCGGCCATGGGTGACGACGACGACCCCGATCATCTGTATCCGTGCCCCTGCATGATGACCGTCACGCCGAGCGAGCGCAGCTCCTCGAGATTGGCCTTTTCCTGCTCGGAGGGATTGTTCAGCATCTGGGGCGCCACCAGGCAGGTGATGGAATTGCCTGCCGCGCGAATTCGCGGCGCGAGCGCCCGCAGGACGGCCATGCCCA
>Ga0065720_1020657_pt1 | contig 13392 bp, 16 predicted proteins | sample Thericmetagenome_FD_59107 | JGI IMG/M metagenome (GOLD analysis project Ga0065720, IMG submission 59107) | Thermophilic microbial communities from the Joint Bioenergy Institute, California, USA of rice/straw/compost enrichment - eDNA_2 v2... | ecosystem: Engineered > Solid waste > Grass >... | reverse complement strand
GCCAAAAAAAAAAAAAAAACACGGCGAGTAACGTTGACTCCTGTTTGCGACGTGCAGCATTTGGGATGGAACTTTGCTCGAGGCTTGCTATTAGGTCCATTTGCTGAGGATCTCACAGTCACAATACCCCTTTTGAGTGTAAATATAGGCATAATGGCGCACGAATGGGACCAATTCGTTTTTAATCTTTTGGCCAGGGGAGGAAGTTTGGTACAGATACACAGGATCACCCGGGATTTGGGTCATGGGAACTATCTTGACAAGATAATGCACTACCCCTCGTATGTATTCAGCCAGTCTTATCTCACAAGAAGCACAATTCAGTCTTTTTGGTGAAGACTTGTGAGATTGACGGCTTGTGCTTTGAGAGGGAAACCCCTGCTTACCGAGGTACCTACTTCCTGGGTTCGATTGATCGCTCACAATGTCCTGTCCTTAAACCTGGAAATTGTCCAAAAATTCTCGGGAAGAGGATTGCCGCTTCTGCTTTTCTGTTCTGCTAAATCCTGATGACCTGTTGTGATAAACACCTGATCTCTTTGCTGGTTGGAACAGCACTGGTAGCCGCTGATCACTGATCAAAATGATAAAAAAGCTTGGCGGAACTTTGGATGGGTCCGACCAGGATACGCTCGGCGAATGGGATGCTCAACCGAAGTCACCAACAGACCGGGCTCCCCTAGTGCTCAATAGGCGCATGAATCGGCTGTCCGAAAAAAGCGGCGCCGCGCGGCGTGACAGCACCGCCGCGTCTGGGGAACGCAGGGGCGGGGGCGGGCTGGGAATATGATCGTGACAAATCTAATCAGATAAGGATGAGGGCTTGCGAGGGTGCTTTGTGCTGTGCAGGGAGCTAGTGCAGCGCAGAAATCTTGGCCTGGGAGCAGATACAGAAGCTATTATTTTGTTAGGAAGGCAAGTTTGACTTCAGCTAGAGTCCTGCCAAAAGAATGGTTGACTTCGGGTCGCGAGGGTTGGAGTGTCGGAACGGACCAAATGCTCAGCGAGCCGATGTGAAGACAGCAGCGTGGGTGTGCTTGCAGGCTCGCAATCGCCGATCGTGGCAGACGCCAAGGCCACCCATTCATTAGGAACGATGAGGCTGCTTGGCCAGAACGCCAGTTTTACCGAATGGGCATCAAAACCGTGTCCTCTATCCATAGAAACAGTTTCTCAAGACATCCCGGCGCCGGCAGAAAAGAACAGAGAGGAGCAGTCTGTTGCGCCGTGCTTGCTGCTGAAGCCGACAGCCCAATCCGATGCACAAGGGATCCAAAACCGCATTCTGGAAACCTTCGATAGACGTTTTATTTTGGCCCTGGCTGTGCTTGGGCAACTGGCTAGGGGTCCCAGTCAAAGCTCGTCTGCTGACATTCGGGCGCCGCTGATTGGCTGGAGAAGGTTAAAAGCGGACCACTCATACCCTGATGGGCTCTCTTTCGTTGAGACAGCTGCTCGCACATCTCTCCGGGAGGAATCCCGCCTTTGTTGCCAACTTTTTGCGCCAATTCCATTTGGTTGCTAGCCCAGGCTTCCTTTCCTCTCCTCAAAAACCTCCTTCTTGCGACTTCCCGTGGCTGTGTTTTCGAGTGTTTGTCCCCGGAAGCAAAGGTGGCCTCTGTCTTCCTAATCGCCTGGATCACCAAATACAGGGTGCCGTGCCAAGGGGAGTCTTATTGCAATTTTACGTCTTCTCGACACAGAGACGCAAATCCATCAATCCGGCCCCGTCTAGTGTCGATCAGATAACCTACTTTCGCTCCGTACGGCCGCATCCACCAGCAAATCGTCAAGGTTATCCGCCCGGGCCTCCCCCCCTGAGATCAGAAAAGGACCCGGTCCGAGCCTCTCGCCCGCAATCCGATCTGTTCTTCGTCGCCGTCTTACACCCGCATCACGAGACCCCCTTCCTAAGCCACAACTGGGCTTAAGTGGTGTCATCATCTTCGCCGATTCGTACGACAGCATCGCCTCTGTTTAAATTTTCCTATCCGACAAAGCCTCTGTCGAGCCGTGTTTCTGGACACAACGCTGTAGACGTACCAACGAGCACCCGTTGTACTTTCTCTTTCTTTTATTTTGAAAGCCCCTTTTCTATTTGCCAATCCTGTCTTCCTGTCCAGTTCGGCTTGCAACTTTGACAACTTCGGCTTCGCGACCGGCAGCCCTTTCGGTAAAAAGAGGATCCGAGTACTGCTTTACCTTAGTCACTTGAAGTTTTTTTTTTGCAATTACCATTTTCTAAGTCGTTTGCCACTGCCTCAATGATGGCGTTATCCGACCCGCCGCCGAGCGTGGAGACTCAGATGTCGGCACCAGCGCCTGGCCGAACAGCCCTTCCGTCCAGGCCATTGTCGAGGGAAACCAGCAACATGCCGCAATCCAAGTCAGAACCGAGTCTGATAGAAGACTACGAGCAAGCGAGGTCAGAAGTCGGGCCTTCGCCAACGTTAACACGCGCCTCTGTCGTTTCGTCTGGCCCTCCAAGCCCCGTGCAGTCCAAGGCAGGAAGTCCATCGGCTCAAGCAAAGAAGGAGTCTAGTTCATCTCAGGAATATACCGGCCAAGTCTGCAGGTGTGTAACTGCGATGTTGATGTTCAATATCCAGCATGATGACAGTGACCTTGATTCTGACTTGCACTTAGTAACTGTGGCACAACTCGCACTCCGTTGTGGCGGAGATCCCCACAGGGCGCAACTATTTGCAATGCTTGCGGACTGTATCTGAAAGCGAGAAATGCGGCACGCCCCATCAACCTGAAGCGCCCCCCAAGTGTTACCGCCAGTGGTGCCCGGCAGTCACCGGTTAGGCTCTCGCCAAAGGGACATGTTCCTTTGTTGCCTAACGGCCCAGCAGCAACCTATGTTGCGGCGGATCAAGCAGCTTCGGGAACTTGCCCCGGCGGAGGGAAATGCAATGGAACCGGCGGCGCAGAAGGCTGCAGTGGCTGCCCGGCATACAATAACCGAATTTCGAAGGCCGCGAGCTTAGGCATGCTGAAATGCACCTCGAAGTCCAATGTCTCAGATGGACCCACGCCAATTGATGTTGCTGCATTGCAGCTTCAGGGTGCAAATGCCACTGTTGTTATAGCTTGCCAAAATTGCGGCACGACAGTAACTCCCCTCTGGCGGAGAGATGAGGCTGGCCATACCATCTGCAACGCTTGTGGTAAGTCCTCTGCTGGTCGCGGAGAATAGGAGCTGGCTGCTAACTCTTGCAATAGGTCTCTATTATAAACTTCATGGTGTCCACAGACCAGTTACCATGAAGAAATCCATCATCAAGCGGAGAAAACGGGTAATACCTGCACCTGGTGCCCATGACAGCGAAACTGCAGGAAGTGAACGTGCAGAGTCGCCATTGTCTGAGCCAGAAGCTCCTAAAGAAAGGGGAAGCGTAAACCCTGATGGCTCGGTAAACCTTGGGGTCCGACCTAGACAAATGCAACCTTCGTTGTCATTAGTTCCCGAATCTGTTTTGAGACAGAATCGCCAGACGTCTCCTGTGTCAGTCAGCGATCCGGGCCAGTATCACTCTTTGTGCTCCAGCCAACCTAGCCACATGCCCGAGTCACTGACCGACGAGAATCGGCTTGCGCCGCTGACCTCGATCGCAATGACAGATGCTGGCCGGCAGTCGTCACTGTCGCCTTCAACGTTTCTCTCGCCGTCTCGAAAACGTTCCTTTTCTGCTGCTGAGATGGAACCCAGCCAAAACGACACCGCCGAACACACCAAGCGTCTGTCATCTATTAACTCAATCTTGAACCCCGCAGCACCAACACCGAGAGCTGAAGACAGTTCAGGATCACCGCCTCCGACACTGCCCCCTATCCAGCGTCTCCCATCGCCGGGGATTTCAAGGACCTCGGCTCCTGTTCCTCCCGTGCTTCCTCCGCCCCGGGACTATGTTAGTGAAGCGGAAAGGCTAAAGGCCGAGAGACGGGCAAGGCTTGAAATGGAAACCAGGCAAATGAGAGAATTGCTAGCTGAGAAGGAAAGAGAACTTGCGGCGTTAATGGATTAAGTGCTAGAATTGGCGTTTGATAGTTGGGTTTTTTTCTGCGTTTTTAACGTTTTGGAGTCCGGAGCCAGTGTTTGGAGACCATATATATACCAGAGTCTGGGAAACTGATCCTTGTGCCGGGAGCATCTGGGAATGGGAAATAGCGGGCGTGTAAACGGACGTCGATACATGGGCATTCAATCATCAGTGTACGTGATAGGTACGGGATCCTGTCTATTGCTGTGGTGTTGTTTTGGGAGGATTTAATATGCTTAACAGGACGTTGGGAGGCTATCCGTAGATTCAAACCCTACATGGAGTAACTACCTAAGTACCTACCTATCTATCTACCTAAGTGTCTACATACTCGTGCAATGGTGGCTTTAACTCGCTCTGAGTTGTGTAACATCCCTTCGGGGTTATGTGTGCCTTTCAAAATCCGCGAAGACCGGGACGAGCGTTCTCAGCCCGCCAAGACTGTTGTCCTGATCCAAGGGCTCCTCTGATGCTTGGCGAGGTGGATCCCGGCCCCCGGTTTGGGAAGAGCAGAAGCTTTGGGAAGAGCAGAAGCGACAGGCAGAGCTGCGCTGGCTTGACTGGACCCGAGAGGCCCGAGCTTCTGACGTTTTTGGGGGTTTGACGCGCACGCTGCTTCGTGCCAGGTGCTCTCATCACCCTTGGAACACAAGCCTGCCTGCCTCTCATCTCCCACGACAACTATCATCCCGACATACAGGGCAGGTTTTGATATTAACGAGCGAAGTTCGACCCTCCTATTAGGTGTCGATCGAATTTGTCTCTCTCTGCCGAGGACTTCTTTTGTTTTTTTGTCAACGTTCCTCGGTATCCTGGTGGTTGGGTCTGCCGAGTGCCAGCGCTTTACCAACCTGCATCCCCATTGCGTCAAGTCTTGCCAGCCAACTCCCAGAACTCTCAAGCTGTTCACCATGGATTTCTCAGATAGTTTGTATGGTTAACCATGGTTTCGCCTCGGTTCCATTGCGTCGTTCGTGCAAGCGCAACCTCAGGCGTCTTTAACTCTCCGTGCCGCAGATTTTTTGTTTTGAAGAGTCCTCGGAACTGACATTTCAATTACAGTCGTCTTGTCAACCTCGCCGTGGCCACTTTGATGGTCCTTGGTGGTATTTCGCAGTTCTTCCCCCTTACCTTGTATGTGTCGTCACCTTATTCCTTTTCGCCTCTTCCATTTCTTATCCTATCCGTTGGAAGTTTGGACATGTTGGACTAGGTGCTGACGTTTGCTATTTAGTCAATCCACCATCATTGGCATTTACGTGATTGTTTTCGGCTTGGGTGAGTTCACAATGCTTGGTTGCTATGAACAAGAGAACGATGTTGGCTAACATACTCTGTAGCAACTGCCCTGCTTGGTATGAACCTCCTATTTCAAAAGCCAGCTCGGCCCCCCGCTTAAGGAGATCTAATCGGAGTCACTCACTAACACTGATCTTTAGAGTATCAAATCCCGCCACAGGTGTCTCGCTATGCTTCCTTCCTCTTCTCCTTCATTGGTCGCGGCTTCTGTAAGTGTTCTGGTTTTTTTTATTAAGCCGCCAATATTTTCCTAACCAAAATAACCTTGTGTGTCCGTCAACAGTTTACATTTTTGTTGGCACTATTTTGCTCCATGATCACACACTGAGGATCATTGCTGGCTCCATCATCGGCCTGATCGGCCTTGGCTACGTCGCCCTCGAATTCATCCCCTCCATTGAGCCTCCGGCGAACATGAGGGAGGCTGACGCTGGCTGGGGTGCTGAGGAGGTCTGATTGTTCTCAGATCAATTTGCCAGGCGCTTCTCATCTAAGCAGGCAGTATTGGCGCAAGAACTATTGCTTTGACATAGGATCATCAGACATTGCGCGGGGATGAAAATGATCTGGACTAAGTGAATGCTACGGATGGTATATGAGGCACCGAATTGGCTATAGGAATATACTGTCGTCTCTGGGAAGTCATACCTGATTGAAGCGTAGCTCTGATTCGAGCGAACCTTTCGTGTTGTACTCTTCCGCGGCGATCAGCGTCCTGCCATGGCTCGCAGTGATGGCTGCGCGGTTGGCTTCGAACTGTTTGAGCGTATATTATTCGCCCCTGCGCCGGACTTCACTGTCGAGGGTTGTATTCAGTCAGATCAGTCAATTGTCCAATCGGGATCGAGAAAGTCGGCCTTCAAGGTGTCAATTTCTAGCTTAACGGTCGTACTCAATGCCAAGGAATCGAGTCCTTTGATATTTACACAATATGCTCACTTAGTTCATCTAAGATAGGCTTGAGATCCCTGATCAATATCTTGTGGAAGATAATAATGTAGCACAACTGCTCCCTACGGTCTGCCGTCGCTCAGGTAGGTCCTGGGAGGGCAACTTGACGTACTGCATGAGTCAGATCAGTCAAGGTTTGGGTTTCCGTCGATAGTGCTATCACTGAGCAGCTCCTGCGAACTAGGTATTCCGTGGTGGCATGAAATAAGCGTCTACTCTCAATACGAGAGAGAGATGAACGAAAAATTTCTCTAGAATCTCGTGGAGGTACGTCAGGGCATTAGAAAAGTGAAGATAAGGACCCACTAAGCCTCGTCAAAGTCAGACAGTCAGTGTTTCCTTTCCGTTGTTAACTGTACTCTCAGCATGATAATGAGGGCAGCTCCATCGCGCTATCCTTGAACAGGCTTAAGATGAACATAGAGTAGCCTTTTCACAACTCGTTGATCCAGCCTTTGCTTTTCTCTGCTAACGTCATATCAAACTCGAGGATCAGCCTGGCCATGATCAAACGCATCATGGCCATTGCGAGACTGTTGGATAGCCGAGGTCAGCTCGCGGAGTGCTCAAACCGATAAGCCAAAACTACCTACCCTCTTTCAATGCAATCCCTACGTTCGGCGCTGAACGCTTGACAAGCTTCCAGACAATCTTGTCTTCCTTCAGAACTTTGCTCTTGAATCTGCTCTATATCTTATTTATTCAAGAATCTCTCTGGCAGAAAAGCGAATGGGTCGTTCCAGTGCCCTGACCAATTGTGCATGGCAAACTGTTGGACCTCAACAAGGGTCTATGATCAAGATATCAGCCTGAAACCAGCACTCAGATACTCTTTTCAGAGGATCATAAGTATATCGTGTTCCTTACATCTTCGGGAACAAGCTTCCCAGCAATGACTTGGCCACCTCTGCGGACCTGATGCCCAATGTTTCTGGGGATTGGTGGGCACCGAGGGAGGGCTTCTTTGATGCAAGCAGTAAGATACTGCAGTCGGCCGACGGAAGCAACGGTAACGTCGTCATGGCCTTTAGATGCGCTTCGAACCTCCTGCTTTACCTTTTCCATGTGTTCCGGGTGCTCAAGCAACAAGGAGGTAAGCCCAGTCACGACCATCCCGGCAGTTTCGGATCCCGCCACAATAAGCCTGCTGTTGCTTTCAACGCATCCATGCTGAGATTCTATCCATGTCCGGTTTCGTGAGCAATGAACACAAAGATCCAAGGGGCATCATGTTTCCTCAACCAATAATTAGATTTGTCGATGAGACCTTGGAAGAGATCCTGCCTTTCCTCCTTGGTAGTAAGACGATGTGCAAGCTTTCGCTTCATGGCATTATCCAGCTTACTCACAGCGGATTTGGCTCACCAGGGTATCACCGCGTGGAGCAGGTTCTAGGCATCTTTGACGCGGTAACGCCCAAGTAACGCAAACCAACCAGCAGCCCACCTTGCTCGACAATTTTATGAGTCATCTTCACAAATGGGTGTCTGCCGCCATCTTTCAGAGTATATAAGGACTTAGCAACCAGATCTCTGGAGATACCAAATGTGGTCCAAGAAAACCAATCTCCCAACTCAGCTTTCCCCTCAGCACTTTCTCTTGCTCTCTGGTTCAGCTTCGGATAAGAACGTCCACGTACCCCTTGATCACCTTCTCGTGTTCTCTCATAGCACGGTCACTGAAGCCCACAACTAGGGTCTTTCTTAACTTGATGTGCTCACCCCGTAGAGCAGTGAGAATGATCGAAATATCTTCTTTACCGGGCAAATGGCTATAACAAGCAGGACTCTTGGGGTTCTCCAAACAGTAGGGCGTCCACTTCTTGGTAAAGATATCACTCTTTGGAGTATCACGCCCCTCGTCAGGTTGTGAAGTAGCAGAAGCAGAAGCCAAACTGGCGGAGTCATCACCAGTGCTGGTAGGATCAGCCGAGGTTGCACCAGTTGATGAGGACGATGAGGAAGACGTAGGATAGAAGATCCCATGAATATCTTTCCAGGCTCGTACATTCGTGTAAGACAGATGGTTTGAGCCCAGCCACAACTCCCTTTTACTCCGATCAGTGAGTTTCACGGAAACTACTCTCCCAGATAGAGTCTTTGTTAGTCGTGACAGTTAGCCAAACATATAGTTCAATTGATGCAGGGATTAGAAGCCGGGAACTTATCGTGGCAATAAGAACCACAAGGACAGAGCTAATGTTGACTACTTGGACAGCAGATAGTAAAAACTGTAGAGCCAGAATAGGCAGATAACATAAAGACTCTTCTAGACCCAGTATCCAGGGAGTCTCAGTGAGCATCCAGCCATAATGGTAGTAAACACAAGATGTCAGATAAAACAACAAGTTCCTCCACCATCGTGGTGAGATTGTAATTTAGCTGACGAGCTCATATCAAGCCCATCTTGTCACTGGGCGTCCGTTGTGCTGTGAAAGAAGCTTGCGTCTTGGTCTGTACGTTATCCGTGACATCACTCTTCCCCTCTCTGCAGTGTAACTCTGACACCGAAAGAGCTCATCAACATCAACATCACCGCAGTGTTGTGCTGTTGCTGCGTTTGTAAGGCCCGGATCAAGAGGGGTTGTCGAAATGCGAGCTGCTTCCCGCATCTGGCGCAGCGAACATTCGAGTTTCAGCGACGGTTTTATTAGTCCTTCTTGGGGAAGAAAAAGGCTGATGATTGTTTGAGGAGCTCCATAAATTCCACATCGCAAAAGCGAAAAGTGCCTTACGCTACGAGTATGGCATCTTTACCTGCGGCCAGGTGGGGTAGAATCGTTAAAAGGTACCTATGTAGATTGTAGGATAGCTATCGTAAAGAATTCAGTAGAGAGGATGAAAGAGGATCACAGCAGCATTTATGAGAACGGCTTGATCAATCATAGAATTGTTGGCAGCATGGTGCTGCTTGCTGAAAGGATTAATGGGCAGGCAGCCTTCCAGATATTTGGATATCTCTGCATTTAAATGTTGACAGGAATGCTTTCTTGACTACTGAAAAACTCTTGTACGCACACACTTTGTTGCTATTAACAGCGAGTGAAAAAGAGTAACACCGAATCTTGAATTAAAAATATAAGAATCAGTGATAAGCTGTGAAAAAACTGTTTTCAATCTTTTTTCGATGTCATGGATAATAACCATAACATTCCTTGAGATTCTTGAAAGAGCACATTGTTGGCATGCTCTGCTTGAGCGTCTGGGTTGGTTGCAAAGACTCCATCCGTCAAGACTCGGTGGCCGAACATTAGGCATGAACGTTCAGTTAGGGCAGGAGCTAAGGCACTAGAAGACTGAAACCTAAGGCTCTCCAGGATAAGATTTTAAGGGCGATGTATGTTCCTGGATTGGAGAGATCGTTGTTTCGGCGTAAGATGCTGATGGGCGAAGACCGAACATTGCAAGTGGCTGCCCAAACGCCTCATCTCGGTAGGATTATCTTATCTGCGTATCTTATCGACGCAGGTCTCCCACACGATGCCTTAACGGTATCAAAGTACTTACAGAAACCGAAATTGCAATCAAACTACCTTCTGTTAGATATACAAAATGAAAGATCAATGATATACCTCAGAGTTTGGAAAATAAATATACCCTAAACTTTTTACTGAAAAAAATTCAATATTAAAGAGAATTCATATGGCTTATCGGTATCAAAGATCTCCTGTGTGTTTGTGCAAGACCTTCTTAGGCCAGATGGTGGGGCACCGAACATTCGGATGCAAGAGAGCTTTGTGGAGGGGCAAAATTTTCGATGCCAGTCGTCAAGGTCCCCACAGTGACTGACGTTGGCTCACGTTCAAGTCCTCGGCGGAAACATTGATTTAGAATCAACATTTGCATCGATACCACTTGACTTTAATCTGTTTGTGACACGAGCTTGTTTTTGAAATGGGCAAGAAACGTTCAAGAGAAGTTGACGCCCAGGGGGATACCCCCATGGAGGAACCAACCGTCGAGAAGAGGGATGCAAGCTCCGACTCGGATGATGATGAGAGTTCTGACGAGGTAAGCAAGGACACCAGGCACATCTTACGCGCATTCTTTAGCAGCCTGACTCACCATTGCTGTCCAGGATATGAACATTGTCAATGTTGACTTCGAGCTCTTCAACTATGACCCCGAGATCGACTTCCATGGCGTCAAGACTCTTCTCAGGCAACTATTTGATGCCGACGCCCAACTGTTCGATCTCTCTGGGCTGAGCGACATGATCATCACACAAAATACGATTGGGTCAACTTGCAAAGTAGATGGCAAGGAAAACGATGCCTACGCCTTTATTACCGTGCTCAATATGCAGGAACACCGTTCCAAGAAGCCGATCGCTCAATTGATCGAATATCTGAGCGAGCGGGCCAAAACAAACCAAGATCTAGCAGGTACAGTCCCGGAGCTGCTGGCATCGGGCAAGCACGTTGGGTTGGTGTTGTCGGAGAGGTTGATCAACATGCCGGCCGAGGTGATTCCCCCCATGTGGAGGTTCATGATTGAGGAGATTGAAGCGGCGGTGGAGGACAAGGAGCCGTACGAGTTCACACATTATCTGGTGGTGTCACGGACATACCATGAGGTCGAGTCAACGCTGGATCAGACGGAGCGTAAGAAGAAAAAGGGGCGTGCTGAGGCGGAGCTACAGTACTTCCATCCTGAGGACGAAGAGATGCGAAAACATGCCCTCGCGTCGGGCACGTACTCCTACATCAAGGAGAACGAGTTCGTATCAGACAGCAAGCGGGCCTTCCAGGAGGCGGGCATCAAGCCGTGTGGGTTCATGATGCTGATTGAGGCGAACAAAATTCAGCGTGCCGTACAGGCTATCACCGAGTTTGTCGGGACAGCCACATAGGAAGAGAGGTGAGAAAGAATCACACAACAAACAAGACAAAATCATGCGTCTTATCATTGGTTCGGCACGGGGTCCAGCCTCTGCATAAGGTACTCGACCTCGACCTCTTTTGTCAGGGGAATGACAAAGTTCTCATACATAGACACGACGGCATCCACGTTAATCTTGCCCTGGTTCCAGGCGTTCGGTCCCAGCGACGGATCTGTACCATACGTCTGCACCTTGAGTCGTAGTCTTTCCAGTACTTTCTTCTCGACCTCCTTGTTGGTGATGGCATCGGCGATGCCCTCGCGGTCGCCGGCGCGGATCAGGCGGGTAAACTTCTCCGGATCCGACTGGAACTTGGACTCGGCGACAAACTTGCCGAAGTGGATGCGGCGCGACAGGGCCTGCAGGCAGGCGATATCGCACGTGGCCGATGAGCCGTAGTTCTCCTGCGAGACACCGCGGTCTCCGTGCCCATAGTCGGGGCACACGCTGGGCAGGAACTGCTCGATGTAGAATTTTTTGATCTTGTCGTTGACGTTGATGCTGTTAGGGTGCAGGATACGCGGGTAGTGGAGCGACGGCAGGATGGGCTTCTGCACGGCGTCCGGGAAGAAAGGGAACTCGTCGGGCGACTCGTAACGACGGATCAGCGACTGCAGCTTCTCCTGTTCCCTCAGATACCAGTCCATGAAGCTCAGGTTGCTATCCGGAATTGGCACGGCGCCAGGGATGTAGATATTCTGGTTGAGCGGGAACTGCACACGCTCAATGAGATGGAAGGTGATGGTGTCCTCCAGCCGGCTATTTTCCACGAAGGATGTGAGTGAGTCTTTGCGTGTTCGACTTACTTGGGCGGCCATGATCTCTTGCGATTGAACAAGTAAAGCACTCACATTAACTGGTAGCGGATGCGCGCCAGATCCAACGCTTTGGACGGGTCGGAGAGGTCTATGAGCGAATCCATGGCTGCGATGGTGGTCAAGCTGCTAAGAGGTACTTAGGTATGACGATATCCGTATCCCCAGTGTACAGCCGTAATCCGTGCTGCGCAGCGCTCTCCGTGCACAGGTGTGGTTTGCAGATAGAAATTCAATTTTAGGACTTTGCTTTCAGACGACCAGCATCATCGGAGCTCGCAGCAGGGTATGGGTATGGAAATTTCTAGGCCCCAGGGCCTTGTATCCGTGCTCATCAATCCGTCATGCAAGACCAAGACCTCACACTCCCCGCGTCGTTGGAAGCGGGCGGTTGGGATCCGGGTCCGAACCGGAGATCGCACCTGCAAAGATGCGAGAACAAGTCGCGGAAATCACTGGCAGCGAGCCCCAGTGACGCAGTGGCAGACGCCCACAATCCCGAGTCTCGGTGCTTGGCACATCGGCTACGGTCGATCACAGCCAATGGGAAGCCGGGTCGTCCTGCACACCAGCCAGCAATTCCCTCTGTTCCAGAGCCCACAAGCCTGGGACCCCTCAAGGGTGGAGCACACACGCCCCCAACCCACCCAGCCCACACCAGCCTGGTGCCCAGAGCGGCGCACACATACGCTGGACTTCTGGAGGGCCGGGCCAGGGCCCCAGCAGCCCCCCCCCGGCGGTCAGCTGTGGTTGGCGGCGAGCGCTGTGCGTTGTCGCATGAATTGCCGGCCAAAACAATTTTGTGCCGCATCAACACCCACTGTGTTGTCCATCTTCCGAGGGGCTGCTCTCAACGTTGGCAAAGCTGGCCGCATCCAATCCCGCATGAAAGCAGCACACGTCAACGAATCAAGGTCCCGCCTGACTCTTGAAACTTCAACGGCGCAGGCTTGAGTGTATCTTTCTCTGCCCGACGTACTCGCTAGCTCCCGTACCGAGGCGCTTGAGTGCAGCCCAACGGACGCGTCCCCGTCGTTGAGCTTGCGCCAAAGGAAGAGGCAAAGTCGTTTGTCTGCTGTTGTCTCTCCTTTGGGCAACCCGACGCATGGCCGATTCGGGGCACGAGAATGAGTTCCCCGACCCGTCGTCGTTCGACGACGATTCCTCCATTATATCTGTGAGCGGCACTCCCTCCCTCGGCTCCCCCGCCTGCTCCCCGGCTGAGCCTGCTCGAGCCGGTGACCAAACCTCTTCAATTGCCATTGAACACCACCAGAGTCCGAAATTCTTCCACCAACGAGACCAGTGGCGCTAACCACAGGAGCACACCATGCAGACGAGGGGACTCGAGGCCTTTGGCCGCAAAGTAACCTCCACGGCCAGCCAGCTGATCTCTACTA
>Ga0065720_1004576_pt1 | contig 13393 bp, 11 predicted proteins | sample Thericmetagenome_FD_59107 | JGI IMG/M metagenome (GOLD analysis project Ga0065720, IMG submission 59107) | Thermophilic microbial communities from the Joint Bioenergy Institute, California, USA of rice/straw/compost enrichment - eDNA_2 v2... | ecosystem: Engineered > Solid waste > Grass >... | reverse complement strand
CGGCCTCCGCGCGGGCGGCCTCGGGGAACGGCACGAACGGCGGCGGCGTGATCTCCTGCGCCACCGGGATGGCCTCGACGAGCTGCTCGTCCCCCTTGGCGAGGGTGACCGTGTTGGCCACCTGACCGATCCGGAGCTCGGTCTCCAGCGGGACCGGGCGATGCAGCGTGACCTCGACCGCCGAGTCGTGCCCGGCCCCCGCCAGGGCACTCGCCAGTGTGCCCGCCACCCAGCCGCCGTTGGCCGAGGCGTCGGGCCCCCGGAACCGCTCCGGGACGGTGAGCACGGTCTGCACTCCCGCAGCCGTCGTCATACCTGAGTCCTCCTAAGGTCCTCACATAGGACGAATTAATCGCAAAGGTGATAAGGAATAGGATCAACTTTACCTGGGGTAAGTCGATCACGATCTAACCAGGATGCCATGACGCGGCCGTTAGCGAGCNGTAACGCCCCTATTACCCGGGCGGCGCTACCCGGCCGAACGCCGCGAACCACCCGGCGCCGGACCGCCGCACCATCGCCGCCCCGCGTACCGCCGCGCCCCGGATCCGAGGCGGCCGGCGGGCGGGGCGGGCGCGACGAGCCCCCGGCAGNCCTCCGGCGCCGTGGCCGCCGCGCTCCTGGGCCGGAATCACGGCGACATCCGCTTCCGGCCCGGCGTAGCATGTGGTCATGCGCACGTGCTCAGGTCGGCTGATGATGCCCCGCTCGCGGGGCCGCTGACCACTGCACGCGAGTCACACGTCCGAGGCCCTGCGACGGGGCCTCGATTCGTTGTGACGGCGGTCGGGAGCCCCGTCCCGACGGAGGTTCCTGATGACCGCACCGCACATCTACCTCACGACCACGATCCCGTACGTCAACTCCCGGCCGCACCTCGGCTTCGCGCTGGAGCTGGTGCAGGCGGACGTGCTCGCCCGCCACCACCGCGCCCGCGGCCGCCGGGTCCGGCTGCAGACGGGCACCGACGACAACTCGCTGAAGAACGTGCTCGCCGCCGAGGCCGCGGGCGTCGGCGTGCAGGAGTTCGTCGACCGGAACGCCGCCGCCTTCATCGAGCTCGCCGGGCCGCTGTCGCTCTCCTTCGACGACGTGATCCGCACCAGCCGGGATCCGCGCCACCGCGTCGGGGTGGAGCGGTTCTGGCGGGCCTGCGCCGACGAGGGCGACCTGTACCGCAGGCACTACGAGGGCCTGTACTGCGTCGGCTGCGAGCAGTTCTACACCCCCGGCGAGCTGACCGGCGGCCGGTGTCCCGAGCACGGCACCGAGCCGCAGCCCGTGGCGGAGGAGAACTGGTTCTTCCGGCTGTCCCGGTACGGCGACCGCCTGTACGACCTGATCAGCTCCGGAGAGCTGCGCATCGAGCCCGCCGAACGCCGCAACGAGGTGCTCGCCTTCATCGCCGCCGGGCTGTCGGACTTCTCCATCTCCCGGTCCACGGCCCGCGCCCGCGGCTGGGGCATCCCCGTGCCCGGCGACCCCACACAGGTGATCTACGTGTGGTGGGACGCCCTCGGCAACTATCTCACCGCCCTCGGGTACGGCACCGGCCATGAGGACCATCGCCGCTGGTGGCTCGCGTCGGACCGGCGGATCCACCTGGTCGGCAAGGGCGTGGTCCGGTTCCACGCGGTCTACTGGCCGGCGATGCTGCTGTCGGCCGGGCAGCCGCTGCCCACCGACATCGTGGTCCACGACTACCTCACCGTCGACGGCCGCAAGATCAGCAAGTCGTCCGGGGGCGGCGCGGACCCCGCCGCGCTCGCCGCCGAGTACGGCACCGACGCGGTCCGCTGGTGGCTGCTGCGCGAGGTGCCCCGGGTCGGCGACACCGACTTCACCGTCGACCGGCTCATCGCCCGCGCCGACCACGAGCTCGCCAACGGCATCGGCAACCTGGTCAACCGGGTCGTCGCCATGATCCACCGGTACCGCGGCGGCCGGGTGCCGGCCGTACCGGCCGATCCGGCGGAGGCGGGGGCCGGGGCGGCGGCGCTGCGCGAGGCGTGCCGGCGCGCCCCCGGGCTGATCGACGACGCGCTCGCCGGGTTCGACTTCCGCCGCGCCACGGCGGCCGTGTGGGAGATCGCCGAGGAGGCGAACCGGCACGTCAACGAGGTACGCCCGTGGGATCTCGCCAAGGCCGAGCGCGCGGGCGACGAACGGGCCGGACGCCGCCTCGACGCGGCCCTCGCCACCCTGCTCGGCACGTGCCGGACGATCGCCGATCTGCTGGCCCCCTTCCTGCCCGACGCCGCCGCCCGCCTCGCCCGGCAGTGCACCCCCGCGCCGGACCTGCTCCCCGCCCCCGGTCCGGTCTTCCGGCGCCTCGGCCCGCCCGCACTCCTCCCCGGCCCGGCCCGCACGCCCGCGCCCGCCCGCTGACCACGCGCCCCGGCCCGGTACGGCAGGCACCCCCGCCGCGAGCCGATCGGGCCGGGGCCGTCCGGCGGAACCGGCCGAGATCCGGCCCGGACACCCTTGCGGGCCGCCGAATTCGCCGCGACCGGAACCAGGGGGTGCGCGAGCGGCGACCTGTCCGCCCCCGCACCGCCGCGACCCCGATCGGTTACGCGGCTCATCCCCGGCAGGCCTCCTGACAGGCCATGCCGAACCTGGCGCCCCCCGCACCGGTCGATGAGGCCGAGGGCGAACCCGTCCCCACGGCCCTGCGGACCGCCGCCAACCCCGCCCTGTCCGGCGGCGGACATCAGGGCGCACAGACGGCGCCCGGACCCCGCCACGCCACGGCGAACCCGATCGGATACGAGCGCGCCCCGGCACACGCCCGGCAGGCCATGCCGAACCCCGGCACGGCCGAGACCGGTCTCGCGGAACCCAAGGGCGAACGCACATCCACGGTCCGGGCAGGCGCCCGGCGGGCCCGTCCCATCCGGCGGCGGCGCATGCCCCTGACATGCGCTCTCACCAGGCATGACGGCATCCGATCAAGCCGTTCCGCGCGGGCCGCGCCGTACCCGTGTCCCCTACAATTTCGCCTCTGCGGTGCCTGTGGAAAGGACACGTCGATGCCCGAGGCCTCCTTCGACGCCCTGCTCTCGCGGGCGGGGCAGATCGACGGTTTCCTGCTCGGCTGCGTCATCGACGCGTCGACGGGCACGGTGCTGGGCTCGGCCCGCGAGGACGGGAGCGAGGATCTCGACCTGCCGGTGGCGGCGGCGGGCGCCGCCGACGTGGCGAACGTGATCTCCCTGATGGCCGCCGGGATCGCGGCGAACGGCGGCCTGGAGGACGTGATCATCACGATGAGCGGCCACTACCACCTGATCCGGCGGTTCAGCCCGGCGCCGAAACTGCAGTTCCTGCTGCTGGTGGTGCTGGATCGGACGCGCGCGAACCTCGCGATGGCGCTCCGGGAGCTACGCGACATCGACCTGAGCCTCGCCGCCCGTCCCGACGCGGCCGTGCCCGGCCACCACCGGAGCTTATGAAGGCCGAGCGAGGACCGCACGAGGGACAGGGACCGCCGTGTACTTCCAGAAGGAACCGCTCGTCGACCGGCTGAGCAGGCTCGCCGAAACCGGCCGGACCGGGGTGCTGCGCCTGTCCGGCGAGCACGGCGGCGCCGTCCACCTCACCGAGGGCGAGATCGTCTACGCGGAGTCCCGGCGCACCCCGGGCCCGAGCAGATGGTTCGCGCGGCTCTCGGGTCTCGACCCGGACCTCGGCACGGGCCTCGGGGCGGACGCGGCTCCGGCGTCGGCGCCGGGGCGCTCCCCGGACGCCGCGGACGGGCTGGCCTGGGCCTTCGCGGTCCGGGAGGCGACGCTCGACGCGGCGCTGGAGCTGCTGTCGGCCCCGCCCCGCTACGCGCTGCGGCAGCGCTTCCGCGAGTCGGAGCCCCCGATGGTGGGGGCGCCGGGCGGCATGCCCCTCGCCGAGCTGCTCGCCGAGGTGACCCGCCGCCAGCGGCTCGTGAAGCAGATGGCCGAATCCGCGGTGCCGCTCACCGCCGACACGCCGCTGGTCCGCGTACCGGACATCGACTCGCCCCGCCTGCAGGTGTCCGCGCTGCAGTGGGCTCTGCTCATCCGGGTCCGCGATCACACCACGCCGCGCGAACTGGCGTGGGAGATCGGCAACAGCGTGTTCGGCACCACCCTCGAGGTCTTCCGCCTGATCGCCCTGGGTTTCCTGACGGTCGCCGGGCCCGCGGCGTCCCGGGTCTCCCCGCGGGAGCCGGGCGGAGGCGGGACCGGATTCGGCGGGCGCCCGATGGTGTCCTTCCTCGGCGCGGTGACCCGATGAGCGTCACCTCGCGCCACGACAACGTTGACCAGGTCCGTGCACGGAACCCATGGGCGGTTCCCGAGGCGGCCGGATTGGGCGGATGACGATGCCACACAGCGACGAGAGGACCCCCGAGGAGCTGATCCACCAGGAGCTGCGGGAGCTGCGCGACCAGGTGATGGGCGTGCACGGGAGCCTGGTGGCCACCAGCGACGGCTTCCTGATCACGCACGACGTGCCCGATCTGGAGCCGACCCGGATCGCCGCCCTCGTCGCCACCACGCTCGCCCTCGCCCGGCAGGCCACCCAAACGACGGGCCGGGGCCGGTTCCGCGAGTCGGTGGCGCGTGGCAGCGAGGGCTATCTCGCGGTGTTCGCGGCGGGCGAGGGTGCCGTGCTCGCCGTACTCGGCACCAACGACCTGAACGTCGGCATGCTCCACTACCAGACACGTGAGACCGTCGACCGCATCACCGGCCACCTGACCCGGTTCGACGGCGGCTGGGCGGCGACCGCCCCGCCGCAGCGCGACCTGTTCCAGCCCTGAGCGGCCGGCCGGCGCGAAGATCGGCGCCAGATGGTGATCTTGATGTGGTCGCGGTGCCGGCGACCACCGCGAGCCGCGATACCTCCGCCCCCGTGCCGGGGGCTGATGACGCCTTGCGGTTGCGGGTGGGCCACCCGGTCCGCCCGCTCGTCGCCGGGGATGCGCCCGCCGTCGCCGGACACGTTCTCCGGCCGCGGCGATGACCGGCCCGATGCCCCGAGCGGTACGGCCAGGGCGTGGCCGGCCACCGCCTCGCGGGGCCGACGCCGCGCCGGGCCGCGAACCGGCCTGACCGGGCGGTTGACCGGCGCACCCCGGAGCACGGAGGCGTCAGCCGGGCGGCGGGTCGTCCTCGTCGAGCCGGCGCAGCCCGTCCAGCAGCCTCCGCAGCAGTTCGGGAGTGGCCGAGGTGAACGGCGTGCGGATGCCCTGCTCCTGCCGCGCCTCGGGTTCGGCCTCGGCCCGGCGCTCCCGGAGCGTGGCACCAGGATCGCGGCGGGGCATGGGCGGGGCGGCGCCGGCGTCCGCGGCGCGTGCGAGGGCCTCGGCGTCCACGATGCCGAGGCGGACGTCGCCGCCCGAGGGGGCGCCGCGCGGCGGTGCGTCCGCCGCGGGCACGGGCGCCGTCAGGACGGCGGGAGCCCACGGGGGATCGCCGGTGTCCGCCTCGCCTGGCCGACGCGGGCGAGCGGGGCCCGGCGCTTCGGCGCCCCGGCCTGCGGGATGTTCGTCGCGGCGCGAGGGCGGGGGTGGCACCAGGGTGCACAGGCCCGCGCGGAGCAGGCCGCCGACGCTCTCGACCGTGTCGTACAGTGCCAGGCCGTGGCGCCAGGCGAGCTCGCGCAGCGGGGTGACGCCGTCGAGGCGGCCGGCCACCGCCCACTGCTCGCGCCGTACCACGCCGAAGGGGCGGCGCAGGTCGATGCCGACGAGCAGGGCGTCGGCGGGGACGTCGAACGCGGCCAGCAGCTCGGCGCGGCGTGCCAGCTCGGTCCGCACCGACTCGACGTCCAGGGTGAGCATCGCGCCGATCCAGGGCCGCTCGCGGGCCGCGAACCGTGATCGGGTGACGGACGGCGGGCCGGTCATCGGCAGCGTGAGGGCGGTGATCGCGTCCAAGGCGGCCGAGCGCAGCAGGGCGAGCAGCTCGTCCCTGGCGACGAGACCCCGTGCCACGAGAAGCGCGCCGAGTCCGCCCGGCGGGCGGTCCACGGCGCGCAGCGCGGTCCACTGTTCGGCCGATAACCGCCGCGCGCCGACCAGCCGGGCGCCGACGTCGGGCACCCCGGCGGCCTCGGCGAACACGAGGCGTCCCTCGTCGAGGTAGATGGCGCCGCCGGGATGGCCGTCGATCATCAGGGCGCCCGAGGCCCTGCCGCGCGTCAGCGTGGTCAGCTCATCGAGGATGCGGGCGGCATCGTCCGACGTACGCCCGGGGCGGGCTCCATGGGCCGGCGAGGACACGCGACCACCAGACGCTCTCGTTCACCACCGACGCGGCCTTGGCCTCCGGCCACCCGAGACCGACGAGCGACTCTAGCACAGCGCTGCCGTGGCATCACCTTTCGTATATCACGCCAGAGAATTCGCAGGTGAGCATCAATCCATATAAGTCACTCAATGTGGTCACACGGCAACAGAATTCGGCTTGCTTGACTCCAGTCAAGAACGCAAGACTCTGCTCCCACGGCGCGCGCCCCCGTCGCGTCCGCCCCTCCTGCCCCGCCCGGCAACGGCGTTTCACCCCTGGGAAAGCAGCATGAACCTCACGCAAGTCGTCAACAACGCCTTAAAGGCCTTCCGCCGCGACGTTCCCGACTAGGTCGGCGCCGGTGTCGTCGACATCTCCACCGGCATGCTCCTCGCGGTCGACACCGTCGACAACCACCCCCGCGAGATCCTCGACGTGGTCGCCGCGGCCACGGCCGACCTCTTCCAGGGCCGGATGGTCGTCCAGATCGAGGACCTCTGGAAGCAGAACCGCGGGGTGTCCGACAACCGCCGCTACTTCCACGAGATCCTCGTGAACAGCGAGAACCTCGTGCACCTCTTCATGCGCAGCAAGACCAACCCGGACATCGTCGCGGTCGTCATCTGCACCCGCGGCGTCAACGTCGGCATGCTCTTCGCCCAGGCCCGCCGGGTCATGGCCGAGCTCGACGCCCGCTGATCCCGGCCGGGCCGCACCGGCACCGGCGCACCCCTCCCGCCCCGGCCGGTACGGCGAGGCCGCCGACCACGGCCGGCACCCGCTGACCAGAGCGGGCGAGGGCCGAGGGCGCCCGCCTCCGACCCGCTCCCCGGCACCCGCCCGGCAACCCGTCTCCACCGGATCCGCGCGGCCCTCGTCGTCTCCGGCCCACGACCCGCCCTCACCGCGGCCGCCGCCCTCGCCACCCGGCTTCCTGCCTGCCATCACCGCGGCCGTCTCGCCGCCGGCGCGGCGGCACTGCTCCGCGGCGCGATGCTCGTGGTTCCGGGGCCACGGCGGCCCATGCGAGCACCCTGCCGTTCCTGGCCGACTGCGGCTTCGGCCGATACCGCGACCTGGCCGTCGACGCCCGTTCGAGGACGTCGACGACCGGGCGGACGCGGGCGCGCCCGGAGGTCATCGGCCGTCGCCGCTCGCCGCGTCGCGCCCTTCCGTCCGCCCGCATCGAATCCCCGCCCTTACAAGGGCTTGACGGGACTCGTGTTGTCTTGTGTTGAGCGAGGCTTGATCTTCGGGTGCCGAGGCGAGTGCCCCCGGCGGGGAGGGAGCGAAGGTGCCGCTGACCGTGAGCCATGTCGCCGCCGTCGTACCGCTCATGTCCCGGGGCGCGCTCCGCCGGTACCTCGACCCGTGGACGCTGGCGCTGGGGTCGATGGCACCCGACCTGACGCTCTGCGTACCGGCCCTGGGCCTCTACCGGCACTGGCATTCGCCCACGGGGGTGCTGCTCTACTCGATCCCGGTGACGCTGGCCCTGTTCGTGTTCGTCCAGNGGGTGTGCCGGGACCCGATCACCGCCCTTCTGCCCCCGGCTGCGGCAGGCAAGGTGGCCGCGCTCCCCCNGCCCTCNTGGCGAAGACTCCCCGCCCTNGCCGCCGGGGCGATGGTCGGNTTCGCCTCGCACGTGCTGTGGGACTCCTTCACCCACTCCTGGCACGCCCGGTACTGGGACTGGGCCTGGCTGGGCGCGCCCATCGCCGACGGGCTTCCGGTCCACCGCGCCCTGCAGATCCTCTCCTCGGTCGTCGGCCTCGGCGTGCTCGCCTGGTGGGCGTCCCGAGGGCTCGCCCGCCGGGAGCCGCGTGCCGTACCGGGCCACCTGCTCATGCGCCCGGCGGTACGGCGGGCGGTGGCGGCCATGGTCGCCCTGAGCGCCTGCGCCGGGGCCGTGTGCTGGCCCATGGTCATCGACCCGCCCAGGACGCCGGGCCTCATGGCGACGGCCGTGAAAACGATCATCGGGGCCGGTGCGGGTTGCGTCGTGTTCCTTGTCGGCTACGCCGTGCTGTGGCAGGCCGCCCGGCTCGTACGAGGAACGGAGGTCGGCGATCCCGGGCGCGCCTGAGGAACCGGCTCGCCGAGAACGGCTCCGGGCGCGGCGCTCACCGAACCGCGCCGGGGAATGCGGGCGAGGTCAACCCGAGGCCATCAGCGGCCGACGCGGCCGGTCTTGACGGCACGCAGGAACGTCCGCCACTCCGCGGAGGTGAGGGTGAGCGCAGGGCCGCCGGGGTTCTTGCTGTCCCGGATGGCGACGCCGCCAGGGGCGCGAGCGGCCACTTCCACACAGTTTCCGCCGTCATTGCTGTAGCTGCTCTTCCGCCACCGGCTTGGCGGTTTTTTGGCGTCTTCGCTTATGGCGGCACCGGGTGGGGTCATTGGATTTCCTCTGCGGCCTGGGCGAGCAGACGTCGAGTTTGATCCGGATTGAGCGCCTTTGCTCTCAGGTGATTGTACACAGCGTTATAGCGATCGACCGCCGCTGAATCCTCCAGGTACAGGCTGCTCACCTGGTTCTCCAGGTAGACGACGTCGGGATCGGCGCTTTCCGGGAAACCCACGATGACGAAGCTGCCGTCCATCGCGGGATGAGGCCCCGCCTCGAAGGGCAGGACCTGCAGCGTGATGTTCGGCCGCTGCGACATTTCGATCAAGTGGCGCAGCTGAGCGCGCATGGTGTCCCCGTCGCCGACGGGACGACGAATGACCGCCTCGTTCAGGATGCACCAGAGCCGCAGCGACCCCGAGTCCGTGATTCGCGCCTGCCGGGCGACGCGGAAGTCTATCTTCCGGTTGATCTCGTCGGAGTGCGACGCCAGCGGGCTGGTCTCCAGGAACGCCCGGTAGTAGTCGACCGTCTGCAGCAGCCCTGGCACGAGCTCGCTGTCGTAGCTGCAGAGCTCCGACGCCTCCGCTTCGAGTCCGACGAACACCTGGAACCACTCCGGGATCACGTCGCCGTAGGTGTGCCACCAGCCCCTGCGCCGGGCCTGGCGACAAAGCTCAAGCAGTTCCTCGCGCACCGCCGGATCCGTGATTCCGTATATGTCGAGAAGTGCGCGTAGTTTGATCGGATGGATGCCGCGCCGCCCGCTTTCCACGCGGCTCACCCAGGATGGATCGAGTTCCAGTTTCTCGGCGACCGCTTCGGCGGTGAGGCCGGACTGCTTCCGGAGTCGCCGCAGCTCAGCCGCGAGCCGCCGGCCCCGCACCGTCGGACTGGCCCCGTTGCGCATGAGATCCCACTCCCCTCGATAAACGCGTAATCGCCGTCGTATTCGGCTGACACGGACAAAGCGGAAAGCTTTCACGGGCAACTTGCCAAAGCACTTTGGCCTCAGCATGATACCGGCAAGAGCCGTTCACGAGCTTGCCATAAACAGGCCCGGGTTTGGCAATTGCGACTATGCAACATGTCCGCTTTTGGGGCGGTTGTTCGCGATTAGTTCCTCGCGATTCAGAAATCAATTCGTCAGGAGATGTGAATGCGGTACCGAATCCTCGTCCGGCCGGTCAGGCCGGCCGCGCAGGCGGCCGGGCGCCTCCGGGCGTTCCACCCGCACGGGACGGACCGGCCCCCAGCGCACGCGACGCCGGGCCGGGCCGGCGCGCATCGGCTCAGCCCCGCCGGGACACGGGACCGGGCGGGAGCGGGCAGGGCGGCGAGATGGCGGGCGACGGGCCGATGACGTACCCGCCGGGGCCGTACGGGCCGCCATGCGGCGGCATGCCGCACGAGGACACGGGCGTGCCGGGCGGCGACGCGGAGGCCCGGCCGGACCCGCGGACGCGGCGATCCCGAGACGTCGCGGGGCGGGCCGGCACGGACGATCGCACGAGCTGCGTCGCGCTGCCCGCGATGGCCTCGTCGGTGACGACGGCGCGGACGCACGCCCGGGTGCTGCTGGCGAAGTGGCGGCTGCCCGCGCTCGTGGACGACGTCGAGCTCATCGTCAGCGAGCTGGTGACGAACGCGATCAAGGCGGCCGACGCCGTACCCCCGCACGCGCCGTACCCCGAGCTCTACGACCGGCTCGAGGTGATCCGCCTGTGCCTGTACCTGCGCGCCGACGACGTGCTCATCGAGGTCTGGGATCCCCGGCAGGAGCCGCCGAGGCCGCGCACGGCGCTGCCGGAGGACGAGGGCGGCCGGGGGCTGCTGCTGGTCGAGTCCCTCGCCACGAGCTGGGGCACCCGCTGGCCGAAGACCGGCGGGAAGATCGTGTACGCGGCCGTACCGCTCGACGCGCGGCCGGACGAGGCCGCGGGCGACGGCGGAGGACCCGGCCCGCCGTACGGCTCGGCGGACGCGACACGGGCGCTCCCCGGGTCACGTCCGCCGGACGGCTGCGCGTGGTTACAGCACCGGCAGGTAGCGGCCGAGCTCGTACTCGGTGACCTGGCGGCGGTACTCGCTCCACTCCTCGCGCTTGTTGCGGAGGAAGAAGTCGAAGACGTGCTCGCCGAGGGTCTCGGCGACGAGCTCGCTGCGCTCCATCGCGTTGATCGCCTCGTCGAGGCTCTGCGGGAGCGGCTGGATGCCGAGGGCGCGGCGCTCGGCGCTGGTGAGGGCCCACACGTCGTCCTCGGCGCCGGGCGGCATCTCGTACCCCTCCTCGATGCCCTTGAGCCCGGCGGCGAGGATGACCGCGAAGGCGAGGTAGGGGTTGCAGGAGGAGTCGAGCGAGCGGAACTCGATGCGGGTGGAGTTGCCCTTGTGCGGCTTGTACATCGGCACGCGCACGAGGGCCGAGCGGTTGTTGTGACCCCAGCAGATGTACGCGGGGGCCTCGCCGCCCTGGCCGGCGGTGGCCGCGGCGGCCCCCCACAGCCGCTTGTAGGAGTTCACCCACTGGTTGCACACCGCGGTGATCTCGGCGGCGTGCTTGAGCAGGCCCGCGATGAACGAGCGGCCGACCTTGGAGAGCTGGTACTCCGCGCCCGGCTCGTAGAAGGCGTTGCGGTCGCCCTCGAAGAGCGACATGTGGGTGTGCATGCCGGAGCCCGGGTAGTCGGTGAACGGCTTCGGCATGAAGCTCGCCCAGATGCCCTGCTCCAGCGCGACCTCCTTCATGACCAGGCGGAAGGTCATGATGTTGTCGGCGGTGGTGAGGGCGTCGGCGTACCGCAGGTCGATCTCCTGCTGGCCGGGGGCGCCCTCGTGGTGGCTGAACTCCACCGAGATGCCCATCGACTCCAGCATCATGATCGCCTGACGGCGGAAGTCGTGGCCCGCGCTGTGCGGGGTGTGGTCGAAGTAGCCGCCGGAGTCGATCGGCTCGGGCCGCTCGCCGGGCTCGGGCTTCCGCTTGAGCAGGAAGAACTCGATCTCCGGATGGGTGTAGAAGGTGAAGCCCATGTCGGCGGCCTTGGCGAGGGTGCGCTTCAGCACCCAGCGCGGGTCGGCGTGCGAGGGCGAGCCGTCCGGCATGAGGATGTCGCAGAACATGCGGCCCGCGCCCGGGGCGTCGCTGCGCCAGGGCAGGATCTGGAAGGTNGACGGGTCGGGCTTGGCGAGCATGTCCGACTCGTAGACCCGGGCGAAGCCCTCGATCGCCGANCCGTCGAACCCGATGCCCTCCGCGAACGCGCCTTCCAGCTCGGCCGGTGCGATCGCCACGGACTTGAGGAACCCGAGCACGTCGGTGAACCACAGCCGGATGAACCGGATGTCGCGTTCCTCGAGCGTGCGCAGAACGAACTCCTGCTGGCGGTCCACGGCATACCTCTCTAACAACCGGACGTGATCGACATCGTCGTCGTCTCGCTGGCGGTCAGCGGGAGAGACATGTCAGGTCGCCCTCCAGTCTGCCCGCAGCGTGTTTCGCACACGTTACGGCAGGCAGGAGTGAGATGACCAATCAGTACTGCCCGTCTGATCGGAAAAGTGTGCCCCGACGCGCACGACGGCCCCCGCCGTCGCGCCCCGGTTCGCCCTTGACTCCCGCCACCGATCTCCATTACGACACCGCGATATCAACTAGTTCATTACATATGTGCCCACAAATCCGGCTGACCAGCTGACCCGCGCCCGGCGATTCCCCGCCGGGATCGCCCGCACCCTCTCCCTGCGCACTCCCTTTCACGCTCCCCGTCGTGTTCCCCGTCGCGTTCCCTGTCGCGCCCGAAAATACAGCGGTGCCGCCGTCACGGCCGAGGATCATCCGGGATCGTGTCATGCCGGACGGCGATCCGGCGCCCGTCCCCGGCGTACGACGGCCGCGGCGGCGCCGCCGCCGGACCTGGCCGGGAGATCGGCCGCCGGTGGATGCCGTCGCGAAGGCGGGTCGTAGGCTGGTTCACGTGGCGCAACTCCGCATAGCCCTGGCACAGACCAACCCCGCGGTGGGTGACCTCGCCGCGAACGCCGACAGGCTCATCGAGTGGACGCGGCGCGCGGCCGAGCGCGACGCGCACCTGGTCGTGTTCACCGAGATGTTCCTCACCGGCTACCCGGCCGAGGACCTGGTGCTGCGCGCCTCGTTCGTGGACGCCTCGATCGCCACCCTGGAGGCGGCGGCGCGGCGGCTCGCCGACGAAGGGCTCGGCGAGCTCCCGGTCGTCGTCGGGTACGTCGACCGGGCCGGCCTGGCGCCGCGCGTCGGCGTGCCGAAGGGGGCGCCCCTGAACGCGGCCGCGCTGCTGCACCGGGGGCGGATCGTCACCCGTACGGCAAAGCACCACCTGCCCAACTACGGGGTCTTCGACGAGTACCGCTACTTCGTGCGCGGCGACCGGCTGCCGATCTTCCGGCTGCACGGGGTGGACGTGGCGATCGCCATCTGCGAGGACCTGTGGCAGGACGGCGGCCCGGTCTCCGTGGTGGCCGAGGCGGGCGCGGGGCTGCTCGTGGTGCCGAACGCCTCGCCGTACGAGCGGGAGAAGGACGACGTGCGCCTGGAGCTGTGCGCGCGGCGCGCCCGCGAGGCCGGGTGCGCGCTCGCGTACGCCAACCAGGTCGGCGGGCAGGACGAGCTCGTCTTCGACGGCGACTCGCTCGTCGTGGACGCGCGCGGCGAGCTGGTCGCCCGCGCCGGGCAGTTCACCGAGGAGCTGCTCGTGGCCGACCTCGACCTGCCGGAGGCGGCCGCGGACGCCCG
>Ga0065720_1004345_pt1 | contig 13393 bp, 11 predicted proteins | sample Thericmetagenome_FD_59107 | JGI IMG/M metagenome (GOLD analysis project Ga0065720, IMG submission 59107) | Thermophilic microbial communities from the Joint Bioenergy Institute, California, USA of rice/straw/compost enrichment - eDNA_2 v2... | ecosystem: Engineered > Solid waste > Grass >... | reverse complement strand
AGGGCGTGCGCGCCGACGGGCGCTTTCGCCGCCGCCTCGACTACGCCACGGCCCGGGCCCTGCTCTCGCAGGCGCTGTGCCGGGTCGAAGGCCACGAGCACTGAGCCGGCCACACCTACATGCCGATCGAGGCCAAGCTGATCACCGACGCCGGCGGCGGGCAGACGCACCAGCTCAAGGATGCGCTCTCGATCCGGGGACGCGGCTTTCACCCCGACGTCGAGCCGGTCGCCGTGGTCGATGGGCACTGCCTGATCTTCAGCGCCGACGCGGTCGCAGATCCAAGGCGCCGGGTTCCCGTCGGCCGCAACGCGCAGATGATCGCCGCCAGCAAGCAGCCGGTCGTCAGCGCGCTCGTGCTTCCCCGGCTGATCGCAGAGCGCCTGCAGCGCTCCCAGGGCAAGCGCCTGCTGGCGCGCGGGCCGGGCAAGGCTGCCGCGCGCCGCTGACTCACGCGCGGCCGCGGCCTCAGATCGTCTTTTCTCCTCCGGGCCGGCGCCGCGCCGGCCGCTCGTTTTGGGCCTCGAGGGGCCGCAGGAGATGGAAGTTCCGGTCGGCGGCGCGATCGCCGTCAATGATCGTCACGCATGGGACGGGGAGACTCGCACATTACTGCGCAAGCTTCGATAAACGCGGTGCTTCGCCGCCAGCGCAAGCGCCGCCGCCAGCCGCACCGCGCGGCGCCCGGCAAGCCGTGGAGAATGAGCTACGGCGAGTTCCTCGATGCCGTCGAGAACCCCTGGGCGCGCCGCTCCTTCGAGCTCGCCAACTCGCCCAAGTATCTGGACCGGATCGAGGAGATCTACCCGGTCCAGGAGAACGAGGTCCGCGAGCTGGACCCCGAGCTGTGGGGGATGATCGAGCGCGCCTACGACCGCAAGGACGACGCCGCCTTGGTAATGGCGCTGCTGCGCGCGCCGCGGTTTCCCTACAACGATCCCTACGTCGGCCAGCTGCGCCAGTTCGGAGAGGCCGCCGTCAGCCGCAACCCCAAGCAGGTCCTGCGCATCGCCCGGCGCATCTACGACATGCCCAAGCAGGAGCTGCACGCCGCCTGCCGAGAGCCCGTCGAGGCCAGCCGCCAGATGGGCCCGGCCTTTCGCAACTGGATCCACGATCAGTACCCGCTCAAGGACGAGGAGGCGTTCCTGGCCCATGACGACGGCGTCTGCCAGCTGGCCGGCGGCGACAAGGCCCTGGAGGAGTTCGCCCGCCGCCACCTCGGCTATCGCGAGCCGCGGGGCAAGGGCAACAAGAAGATGGGCATCGACGCCATCTTGAAGACCAACGGCCTCTACGTGCCGATCGAGGCCAAGTTCTTCTCCGAGGACGGCGGCACGCAGCGCCACCAGCTGCAGGACGTCCTCGATTTCACCGGCCGCTTTCCGAAGGATCGCGAGGACGTCGAGCCGATCGGGGTGATCGACGGCTACTACCTCGGGTTCCACCACGACTGCGTGAGCGATCCCGACCTGACGACCACGATCAACCGGCCGAGGCAGCAGATCGCCGAGTGCCGGGCGCCGTTGCTGAGCGCCCTGCTGCTCGTCGATCTAGTTGGAGACCTCCTCAGGGCGCCGCGGAAGACGACCGTCGCCTGATCAGCTCCCGCCGGACGACGCAGTGCCGGAGCTCTTGTCCTCCGAACGCTGATCCCAGAACTCCTCGCGGAGCTTCTGCAGACGGGCATGCGTCCGCTGGACGGCCCTGTAGCCCTCGAGGTGGTCGAAGTCGTCGCGCTTCATCAAGCGCACCGACCGGCCGCACTCGGCGATCAGGTCCGTGAGATCCATGCCGAGCTCGTCGCCGGCGCTCGGGTCGCCTTCGCCCCGCCGGCGGGCCGCGAGCCATTCGCGCACCGGCTCCGCCCGCCGCCACATCTCCTCGGCGAACATCTGGGCCATCTCGTCCGCGTCCTCGTCGGGCACCCGGATCGTCGGCTGCTCATAGCGCGGGTCAAGTATGGAGTCGTCGCTCATCGTGCAGCCACTGTATGGCAGATTGCACCCGTAACCCGTAAAGTCGCATCCGGTCCTTTCCGCCAAGCGGAAACGACCCCTTGCACGCACCGGTCCGCCGTTCGGCCGCGCAGGCGCCGAGCGGCGCCATGCTGGCCCCAGCCTGCGGGCGAAAAGAGGCCTCCCATGGTTGCTGCCCGGGCAGGCTCGCGGCATGCGCAAGTGGGCCGCAGTCCTGATCGTCTTCCTCCTCGCCGCGCTCGGCGCCGGCGCCTGGTGGTATCTGACCCAGCGCGGCCCCGGCGAGGCGCCGGCGTTCGAGGAGATGGTCCGCCGGGCGCTCGTCGCCCACTCGGCCGAGCCGGGCAGCGCCCCTCCCCCGCGCTCGCTCTCAGCGTCGCTGGCCCTGCGCGTCGAGGCGGCGAAGGACGCCCCGAAGGAGCTCCAGGCGCTGAGCGGCAACGAGTTGCGCGCCGCGCTCGATGCGACCCTGGCACCGCAGGCCGCCCGCGCCGATCTCAAGCTGGCGGCCGGCGCGCGCGAGCTCGAGCTGAGCTACCGCGCCGACGCCGGCGGGGCCTTCGTAGGCCACGGCGGGCAATGGCGCGCGCTCGAGACGCCGACCGGGCTGGCGCAGCTCACCGGCCCCGACGGCCCCCTGGGTCTGCTGCAGGGCGGCGAGGAGGACGCGCGCGAGCGGCTCAGCGAGCTGCTCGGCGCCCTGGCCCGGATCGGGATCGGCGCCGGCCCGGGCCGCCTCGAGGCGGAGCGCTGGTGGGTCTATCCGCTGACGCTCAACCCGGAGCTGGCCGCGCAGCAGATCGACGTCGCCCGAGCCTCGGTCAAGCGCAACGCCTTGGCGCGGGCGCTCTCCGAGCTGAGCGGGGAGATCGTCTTCGACCCCGAGGACGATCGGCTCGAGGAGATCTCCCTGCGTCTCGACCTGGGCGCCGAGGCGTTGCGCTCCCTCGCCGCGGCCGGCGGCTCGAAGCCGGTCGAGGGGCTCGCCCGGATCGTCTTTGAGGCCGAGATCACCCCCGCGGAGGCGACCGTCGGCTCCTTGCGCCGGCCGGCCCGCCAGAGGCTTACCGGGCCCGGGCGCTTCTCCGAGTCGCTCGGCTTCGCGCTGCTCGATCTGCTCGGCGGTATCTCCGAGGTAGACAGGGCGCCGGCCGAGCAGGCCAAGCGGGCCAAGCAGCCCGGCAAGGAGCGGGCTGCGAGTGGCGGTCAGCGCCGGCGGCAGCCTGAGAAGTAGTCCGAAAACGATCGGCGCGGATCGGCCGCCGGGCACTGTGGCGCAGATGCGCTTCGTCTTGGCCACGCTGCTTGCCCTCGCCGCGCTCGTGCTCGCCGCTTGCGGCGGCCGCAAGGAACAGGCGCCTGCGTTCGAGGAGATGGTCGAGCGCTCGGCGGCGGCGATGAACGCTGAGGTCGGCGACGACGGCTCGGTCGGCTTCGACCTCAACGCCGCGGTGACGCTCGAGGGCTCCGGTGAGCTGGCGGCGATCTCGGGCAAGCGGATCTCCGCCGAGATCTCGGGCAACGCCTCGCAACAGGCCGCGGTGATGGACATCGCGCTCAACGTCGGCGAGCAGAGCCTCGAGCTCGGCTATCGCGGCACGACCGAGAAGGGCTATCTCGGCTTCGCCGGCAAGTGGGCCGAGACCGACCCGCTCGAGCGAGGCGCCGACGCCGCGCTCGAGCATAAGCCGCCGACGGCCGAGCAGATCACCGGCGAGCTCAGGGAACTCGCCGACGCCGGGCTCAGCGCCGGCGAGGGCCGCGCCCAGGACGGCTTCTACGTCTACCCGGTCGAGATCGACGCCGCACGGCTGGCCGACTACATCAACGAGCAGGGCGCGGCCCTGGGCCAGCAGGTCGCCCCCGAGGCCGTCGCCGCCCTGACAGAGAGCATCGACGCCGAGCTCGGCTTCTATGCCGAGACCGATCTGCTCGCCTTCGCCAAGCTCAGGATCGACGCGGATGGCGAGACGATCGCCGCCCTCTCTGAGGCCAGCGGGGAGGATCCCGAGGGCCTGGAGAGCCTGCAGGCTGATCTTGAGTTCAGCCTGCGCGACTGGAATGAGCCGGTCGAGTTCTCCGAGCCGCCCGCCGAGCAGATCGTCAGCGAGGACGAGCTCTCCCAGTCGCTCGGCTTCGCCTTCCTCGGCCTGCTCGGCGGCCTTGCCCAGACCACGGGCGCGCCCTCCTAGGCCGCCTGATCAAAGAGGCGATCGAGTCGGCCGGCCGGCCAGCACGGTCCACCGGCGGACCCTCCCCCTACAGCGAAGCCGCAACCCGAAAGCCACGGCCTCACCGCTCCTCGTGCAAACACGCACAGGAGGTTCCGCACGACTGTAGCGCGCGAGCGGCATCCCAGCAAGGCGATCAGAAGAGCTCGCCGGAGAGGGAGGCGTCGCGGATCCGCAGCGCGAGCGTCGAGTTGCGCCGGCGCATGTCGACCTTGCCGACGGCCATCGCCAGCGCCTTGTACTCACCGACGAGGACGCAGAGCTTCGTGGCGCGCGTGGCGGCCACGTAGGTGAGCGATCTGCTCAGCATGGTGTAGTGGGAGGTGCTCACCGGGGCGCAGACCACGGGGAACGAGCTTCCCTGCGAGCGATGGACGGTCATCGCCCAGGCCAGCTGGTAGGTCTCCATGTCGGCGGTCGGCACCCAGATCTCACGACCGTCCTCGAGCGAGATCAGCGCCTCCTTCTTCTCCTCGTCGTAGTCGGTGACGATCGCCACCTCGCCGTTCATCACCGACTGATCGGGGTCGGTCGGGTGGTAGGAGTTCTTCGTCTGCACGATCCGGCTGCCGACGCAGATCCCGCGCAGCGGGACGATCGGCTTCTTCTCCTTGCCCGGCGCCGGCGGGTTGAGGCGCTTCTCGAGCTCCTCGTTGAGGCGCTTGAGGCCGACCTTGCCCTCGCGCATCGGTGCCAGCACCATGATGTCGCGGGCCGGGTCGATGCGCAGCTTGCGGGCGAAGGCGCGCGGGATGCGGTTGCAGACCATGTCGACGGTCATCTGAAACGTGCTCTCCGGATCGGAGCGCGGCACCCAGTAGAAGTCGTTGAGCATCTTCTGGCCGAGGGCCTGCTCAGCCTCCTCCTTCTTGAGGTAGGGCATCTCGCCGGAGTTGATGCGCCGCGAGTTCTGGATGATCATCGACTTGGCGGCCTGGCGGAAGATCTTGCTCAAATGCACCCGCGGGACGACCTCGGAGTTGATCAGATCGTCGAAGACCTTGCCGACGCCGACCGGCGGCAGCTGATCGGGGTCGCCGACCAAAAGCAGATGGGTCTCGGGCCCGATCGCGCGCAGCAGTGAGTCGGCGAGATCGAGCGAGAGCATCGAGGCCTCGTCGACGACGACGAGATCGGCCGAGATCGGGTTGGACTCGTCGCGCTTGAAGCCGCCCTCAAACGGCGAGTACTCGAGCAGGCGGTGGATCGTCTTGGCGTCGTGGCCCGTGGCCTCCTTCATCCGCCGCGCCGCCTTGCCGGTCGGGGCCGCGAGGGCGAACGGGATGCCCTCCTGCTCGCAGAGGTCGGTAAGCAGCTTGACGCTCTGGCTCTTCCCCACGCCCGGGTTTCCCGAGAGGATCGCCAGGCGGTTGCGGCGGACCAGGTCCATGATCTGCCACTGCTCGTCGGTCGGCAGCTTGAGCTTCTCGATCTCCTCGGCCGTCGCTCCCTGCGGCGGCTGCGGGCGCTCGGGCTCGTCGAAGAGCGGCGCGTGGGTGTCGCCGGCCATCTGGCGGATCGCTGAGGCGACGCGGCACTCGATCTGATGCCAGCGGCGCAGATAGATGCGCTGGCGGACGTGCTCGTCGTCCTCGATCACGAGCTTGCCCTCCTTGGCGAGCTCGCCGATGCCCTCGGCGATCGCCCGCTTGTCGCCGACGCGCAGGGCGCCGGCCGCGGCCTCGAGCAGGGCGTCGATCGAGAGATAGACGTGCCCCTGGCCCTCGGCCTCCTCGATGGCAAACAGGGTGCCGGCCTTGATCCGCTCGGGGTCGGCCGGGTCGGTGCCGAGCGAGAGCGCGATCTTGTCTGCGATCCGAAAGCCGATCCGCTTGAGCTCGGTGATCCGGTAGGGGGTCGTCTTGAGGATCTCGACGACCTCATCGCCGTACTCGCGATACAGGCGCGCGGCCAGCTTCGGAGTGACGCCGTGCGAGAAGAGGAAGGTCTCGATCTGGCGGATCGCCCGCGCCTCATCCCAGGCGGCGATCGCCTTCTCGACCTGCTTGTCGGGCAGCTTGCGGCCCTTGGCGGTGCGCACCTCGCGCAGCCGCGAGGGGTCGGCGTCGAGGACCTCGAAGACCCGCGCGGCGCCGAAGTGGGCGACGATCGCCTTGGCGAAGGTCGGGCCGATGCCGTCGACGCGCGCCTCGAGCCAGGCGGCGATCCCGGCGTCGTTTTGCGGCAGGGCCGAGCGGTAGTCGTTTACGTGGAACGACCAGCCATGTACCTGGTGGCGCTTCCAGCGGCCCTTGCAGGCCAGCTGCTCGCCGGGATTGACGTTGCCAAGCGGGCCCTGGATCGTGATCCGCCGCTCCCGCTCCTCTCCGGGGGCCTGCCAGACGGCGGTCCAGATCGCAAAGCCGTCGTCGGCGCGAAAGCGCGGCTTGGTGCCCGCGACCGTGCAGGTGATCTCCTTGGCTTCGGTGTCCGGCGGCGCCTCATCGCCACCACCCGAGCGCTGGCCGCCCAGGCCCCACTGCTTGGGGTCGAAGGCGCGCTTCGGCTTGGCCTTGCTCGACATCTCGCCGACAATAGGCCGCCAACCGGCCCGGACCGCTCAACTTGCCTTAGCGGCTGGGCAGCGAAGCGCCGCCGGCCCTGAGCGACGCCGGCCCCCTCCCTCCTCGCCTTCGCCAGCGAAACAGGGCCGACTTTCGATTAGAGGAAAATCGGTATTGCGACATCCCGCGACCTATTTTCGCGTCGTGGGACGAGGTGGACAGACGGCTCTGCAGGAAGTCGACATCGATCTGCGCGCCGCCGGCGCGCGCCCGGCGGTCATCACGGTCGCAAAGCTGACCGATGACTCGCAGGATGCCGCTGCGATCGATGAGCTGATCGAGTTCAACGGTCAGATGGTGCACGTCCAGGCCGGCGACGCCGTGCCCGAGATGCGCGGCCTGGCCAGCCTCGAGCAGATCACCGCCCGTGCCGACGGCACCTACTACGTGCGCTTCGACGACGGCACCAAGGCAATCGTCGACCTCGACAAGCACCGGGTTTCCTTCGAGCGCAACGGCGACTGGACCGACGCCCAGATGCGCAGCGCCCTGATCGCCGCGCTGGCCAAGCGCTCGCTGGCCCGCGACTCGGCGCCCGAGCACCTGGCTCATCTGGCTGACGCGTACGCCTACCACGATGACCTGCGCAACCCGGAGTCGTTGCGCACGCTGGCTGAGGCCGGCCGCGAAGCGCTGCGCGCGGAGCGCGAGAACTTCAGCGTCGGCACCTCCGCCGTCTTCGACGAGGCCCAGGAGGCCGAGCGTAATGTCGGGCCACTGCCCCGCGCCCTGGCGCGCGAGATGCGCAAGCGCTTCGAGGGCGTCGTCCGCAAGGCCCTGCAGGGAGGCGGGCCGAGCGCGGCGGCGAAGGCCCTGCTCTACAACGTCGACGACAACGGCAACGTCCTGGTCAGCGAGCAGGAGCTCAAGGAGCGCCGGCAGGCGGCCAAGCGCCTCGGCGGCGAGCACCTGATCCCCGAAAGCGGCATCCAGGTCAGTGAGGAGCCCTGCGGTGAGTGCACCGAATGCAAGGCCGGCAACGAGTGCCTCGCCCCGAAGCTGGTCTCCACCGGCAGCTACTACGTCGGAGAGCAGGAGAAGAAGCACTTCTACAAGGTCAAGAACCGCCTCGAGCAGGGCCAGCGCACCCTGATCCTCCGCGGCCCGCCCGGCACCGGCAAGGACCGCTTCCTCAAGGAGCTGGCCGCGATCCGCGAGATGCCGTACGTGCCGATCAACATCGGCCCCGGCTTCTCGATCGAGGACTCGATGGGCGGCGACGGCCTGGCCGCCAAGGAGTTCGTCGACAAGGAGACCGGCGAGGTCAAGCACGTCGCCACCGTCACCGAGGAGGTCCAGGGCCCGCTCACCCGTGCGGTTCAGGAGCCGGCGCTGGTCGTCATCCAGGAGCCGGCCGGCATGAAGCACGAGCTGGTGCGCCTGCACTCGATCGCCGGCGACAACATCGGCGAGCCCGAGTCGCGCCACCTGCAGATCAACTCGACCAAGGGGCAGCTGTCGATCCCGGTCCACCCGGACTGCATCGTCGCCTTCACCTACAACGAGGGCAAGGAGGGCGAGACGCTCGGCGACGCCCTGCACGACCGCTCCTGCAACCTCGACTTCGAGGTCCCCTCCGTGCAGGACGAGGCCAAGCGCTGGCAGACGATCCTCAAGTACAAGCTGCTCAAGAACCAGCAGGAGTTCCCCGAGCTCCACGACGTCGAGCCGCCCCTCGAGATCATCGAGAACGGCGTCAGGGCGATGCGTCAGCTGCGCTCCTCGCACCTCAACGACTCAGCCGAGCTCGTCCGTGGCTACCCGGGCGGCCGCACCGGCCCCCATATCGTCGCCGACCTGATCATGGAGGGCGCGAACGAGAACGAGCAGGCCACGGCGCTGGCCCTCGAGAACCTCCACTACCTGCTCGAGGGAACCGAGGCGGGCAACGACTACGAAAGCCGCGTGCAGCAGCTGGAGACCCTGCTCAAGGACGAGTTCGCGGGCCTTGCCCAGATCGCTGAGTGGGGGCGCAAGGTCGTCTNCGGCGAGGCGGACGAGGTCGACGCCAAGGAGGCGTAGCNGTGGGGCGCGGCAGCGGCAGCGCTCTGACGGCGGATTTCGCNGGCCGGCGCGGCGACGAGATCACGCTGAAGCCCTTCACCCCGCCGCCGGACATCGGCTCGGAGGCCCATCGCCTGCGCCTTCAGTCCTACGCCCGTGCGCGCACCGGCCGCGGCGAGATCACGGTCTCCTTGTCGCAGTTCTGCGGTCGCTGCAAGCACGACTACGACCACCACTCGAACGCCTACGGCTGCTCGGAGTGCGACTGCCGCGAGTACCTGCCCGGAGGCGGCTCCTTCACGGACATGAAGGGCAACATCACGGTCCAGACCGATGTGCCGCCCGGCGGCACGCCGGAGGATCGCGAGCTGTGCATCGCTGGCCTGCTGCGCCACGAGCTCTGCCACGAGGAGCGCACCGACCAGGCGACCTACTTCAAGTTCGTCGAGGAGCTCAAGCGCATGGAGAGCGAGGGCAAGGAGATCACGGCCGCCCAGCTGAAGAAGATCCACAACATCCTCGAGGACGGGATGATCGAGGAGCGCGAGCGCCAGGAGAAACCCAGCTCCTACAGCTTCATCTCGGCCCTCAACCGCCTCTACCCGCGCGTCGGCGGCACGACTCCCGCTCCGGAGGACCTGCGCTTCCCGGCGCCCGACGGCTACATCCCGACCGACGCCGACGGCAACGAGCTGCCGATCGTCACCGATCCGGACGGCAGCAAGTGGGTCGAGGTCAAGAAGGGCACCCCGCTCAGCCCGTGGGGCAAGCGCCCACTGCACCCCGCCCGGCAGATCGAGGCCGCCCTGCTGGCGACGGCCATTCCCGAGTTTGAGCCCGGCGAGCTGCACCCGGACGTCCAAAAGGCGCTTGAAGAGTGCATGCCGCACATCGACGCCGCGCTCAGCGGCAACACCGCCGACTGCGTCCTGCGCGCTGACGCCATTCTGCAGGTCCTGCGCAAGCACGGGCTGATGCGCGAGGACCTCACCGATGAGGAGCGTGAGGCGCTCGAGGAGCTGGCCCGCAAGATGGGTGAGATGCAGGCCGAGTCCCCGGATGCGCCCGCCGATCAGCCCCAGGAGCAGCCCAGCTCGGCGATGAACGGGGTGCCGATGCCGGGGCCGCCCACCCCGGGAGCGGGCGACAGCCAGAGCGCCCTGCAGCCCGACTTCATGAAGGAGCTCGCGCAGCCGCAGGGCGGGGACGATGAGGGCGGCGAGAGCGGCGAGAACGGCAGCCAGGGCTCGGGCTCCGGCAGCGGCTCCGAGCAGGACCAGGAGGGCCAGGGCTCGGGCTCCGGCGCGGGTGAAGAGAAGAAGGACGGCGAGGAGGGCCAGGACAGCGGCTCCGGCAAGGACGGCCCCAAGAAGGGCAAGCAGCAGGGCGCCGGTGGCGGCCGGCAGAACGACGATCAGTCAGGCGACTCGGGCAGCGACAGCGGCCAGGGTGAGCAGCAGGGCGGCGATCCCAACTCCCCGGGAGGCGACGACGGCTCGGGCGGCTATGACCCGAACAGGCCCCTGCCGAAGTCGCTTCGCGACCGCAACGAGAAGGAGGGCCGTGGCAGCGTCGACGCGGACGAGCTCGAGCGCCGCCGCGCCGAGGCCCGCCAGCAGATCAACGAGGACAAGGCGCGGCAGAGCAGCCAGGAGCGGCGCAACATCCGCCAGGGCAAGATCGAGGGTGATGACTGGCAGCTGCCCAGCGGCGAGAGCGTCTACTCGCAGAGGGAGCTGCGGCAGGGCGCGGGCCCCAGGACCGGATACGACGCCGATGGCCTGCGCGAGGAGGACGGCAAGCTGCACACGCTCGGCGTGCAGCTCGGCGCCCGGCTCAAGCGGATCAAGAGCGAGGCGATCGCCCCGCAGCGCTTCAAGCGCCGCGGCAAGCTCGATCGCCGCCGCTACGCCGCGGCGATGGCCGGCAACCCGAACGTCTTCTACCGGCCCGGCCAGAACCTCGACCTCGACCTCGAGATCGACGTCTCGATCGACCGCTCCGGGTCGGTGGACGCCGACCAGACCGCGCAGCAGTACCGCATGGCGCGGATGATGGCCGTCGCCTCGCGCGAGACCAAGGTGCCGATGTCGATCTACGGCTGGGATGGCGGCTGGGGTGAGAGCTGCCGCCACTACGCCTTCAAGGAGCGCCACTCCAACGACATGAGCTCGCTGAAGGCGATCTTCCAGTGCGGCGGCGGGGGCACCCCGACGGCCGAGGGCGTGCGCTTCGCCCGGGCGCGGCTGCGCCACTCGCAGGCCAAGCAGAAGGTGATGGTCGTGATCACCGACGGCGCGGCGCACGACATCGCCGCGGCGGCCGAGCAGGTGCAGCGGGCCAAGGACCAGGGCATCCAGGTCATCGGCCTGGCCTTCTACGACGAGCGGCGCGGCCAGGGCCCGGATCCCGAGCACATGAACCAGCAGTTCGGCGCCGGCAACTGGCAGGCGATCACCGACTACACGCAGGCTCCGAAGATCGTCGGCAAGCTGATCGAGGACGCCGCCAAGAAGGTCCTCAAGCGGGGCCGCTGATCCTCGTTCCCGCCTGGCGCCCGCGATCGGGAAAGGATGCCTGCCGAGGCGAAACTCGGCCCCGGGCGCCCGCTGATCTCGTCGTAGCTAAAAGACGGGCCAAGGCGCCGCCCGCGCCTACGGTTCGCTTGTGAGCGTTGTCTGTTATCGCCCAGTTGACGCGCAGCTCACGGACGGCCTTGAGCTTGCCGCCGGCAAGCTGCGCGCCTACCGCGCCGGCGACGTCGTCGGTGAGGCCGATGCACCGGCCGGGTCCTCGCTCGGCGAGCTGCTCGGCAGCTACCGAGCGGTGGAGCTGCTTCCCGAGCTTGAGTTCTCCCGCGACGGCACACGACGCGAGATCGACGTCGAGATCAGCCTCGACTTCTCCCTGCCGCTTTTGGTCATGGGCTCGATGAGCGACATCTCCGATCGCAGGCGAGGGCTGTGGCAGGCGGCGCGCGTGGGATCCAATGACTTTCTGCGCCAAGACGATCTACCCGCGGGCGCGCGGCCCTGGGCGGCGCAGGAGAAGCGCGGCTACGGCTGGGAGATCGTCCTCCCCGCTTTCATCACCGCGGTCGGCGACCCGGTCTTCAGCCAGCGCGCCGGGCTGGCGATCGAGGCCCTGATCTACGCGCTGCTTCAGGATCGCGAGATCGACCTGCCCTACCGGCGCCGGATCACCAACGTCTTCTCGGCCCAGCGCCCGACCTGGAGCGTACCCCTACCGATGATCCGGAACGAGTGGTCATGACCGGGTTCGGTATCCGCCTGCAGCCTGAGATCCGCCGCCAGGTCGGCGAGCGGCGCATGTGGCGCCCGCACTCCTTCCTGCACCAGCTCTCGCGCTCGGGCAGCATGCTCTGGGTCGCCAACCACGACCGCGACTGGCTGCGCTTCTTGGGCACGGCGCTCGGCGAGCCGCAGGCGACATGGCCCGAGCTGCGCTCGCGCCTCGCCGCCTGGCCAGCGGGCCAGGCCCGCCGCGCCCTGTACGCGGCCTCCGTCGCCTGGCTTGAGGAGACCGAGCGTCTGCGCCCGCGGATCGAGGCCTGGATCCTCGAGACCGGCATGGATGCGCCGGCGTCGCTGAGTGCGCTCGATGATGAGCTTGAGATGCGCCGCGAGCAGGTCGAGCGACTCGCCTGGTGCGCCGACGACGCGACGGCGGGCGAGCGCATCGAGATCATCCGCTAGGGCTGACTTTCAAGCGAAGGCCCGGCCGGGGCCCGAGGAGGCCGCCGCGCCTTCATCGAGACATGCCGGCGGCCTAGCTGAGGGCGGCGCCCGGCCTATAGCGCGGGAAGAGGGCCTCGATCACGCCCATCCACTCGTCGAAGCGCTCGAGCTCGCAGGAGTTGGTGCGCATCAGGTCGATCGCGACCTGGCGGCGGCCGATGCGCCCGCGGATGACGACCCGGTCGGGGCCGCCGTAGATCGTCGCGCAGACGCGCTTTCGCGGGATCGGCCGCAGGGCCTTGCGCGGCAGCTTGCGCAGTGCCTTGCAGGCGGCGGGCTTGCCGCCGGGGCAGCGCAGACTGACCTCACGCGGGCGCGCGGACCCCTCGCCGTCGGGGTCCAAGACGACGCGCAGCTCGCTCTTGCCCGCGGGCTCGGCAGGGCCCTCGACCTCCTCCCCGCTTTCGCCGAGAAGGACGAAGGCGCCGGCCGCGATCGCCAGCACTGCGATGATGAGCGCGGGCAGCCGCCAGCGCGGGCGCTGCCTGGGCTCTTGCTCTTCGACGATCCGCGCCTCCTCGGCCTCGAGCTCGGGGCCCGCCGGCCGGTAGGGCTCGGGCTGCTGGGGGTCGGTCGGCGTCTCACCGTCCTCCTCCCCCGCCGGGCTTACGTGGGCGTCCTCCGCGATCTCCTCGGGCCGCTCGTCCATGCCGGCCGAGTGTCTACGCGCAGACAGCTCCCACGGCGCGTTTTCACGCCGGGAGGTACCGGCGACAAATCGCGCCGTGGGAGCTCATCGCGTCCCGTTCGCCAGCTCGGCCTCGAGTTGCTCGGCGAGGATGGAGTGAAGGGCGGTCTTGACGGCCCCGATGCGCTCGCTGGCTGCGGCCGCGGTCGGCGGGTCGGCCGCGCCGAGC
>Ga0065720_1004178_pt1 | contig 13395 bp, 8 predicted proteins | sample Thericmetagenome_FD_59107 | JGI IMG/M metagenome (GOLD analysis project Ga0065720, IMG submission 59107) | Thermophilic microbial communities from the Joint Bioenergy Institute, California, USA of rice/straw/compost enrichment - eDNA_2 v2... | ecosystem: Engineered > Solid waste > Grass >... | reverse complement strand
GGTCCTCATCGCCCCTATGAGGGGTCGCAAGATCGCGACGTGCTGGGCGATGGAGGCGACGAGATGTCTGCTCAGTTGCTAATCGGCGATGTGTAATTGAGGTGATGGGAAATAGGAGGCCTGCGTGTTTGGATTGGGGCGCTTATTTCTGGTGTCGCGGCTGCTGTGGCGGCAGGTACGCTGCCGGAAGTGATCAAAGCGTGGTTGGGGCAGGATCGATGGCTTCTAACGTCTCTGTGCGTCGGTTCCTCCGTGCTTTTCATGGTTGTAAATGTGCTGCAGCGGCGACGGAAAGGGGTGGGAATCGTAGTTGAGTTAGAACAAGAGGATCGGCCATCTCCGTGGAATAAGCAGTGGGCGTTTGCGGCCATGGATCACGCGAGGCGGAATTACGACTCTTGTTTCATGGTGCGACGACGTATCCCAGAGGTGTTGGATGAGGAGGAGTTGCGGAGCCGCCGTAAGGACGCGCTTGAACTGGCGAATGAGCTGATCGCCGTTCGGCTGACTGAGGTTCCGGCGGGTGAGCCGACCACTCCGGTGGCGCTGTACCTGGGCACTGTGCTTACTGATGCGTTCGAACTGGGGGGGATGCTCAAGTTCAATGTGCATCAGGGAATGACGGTGATGCAGCGCTCGGAGAGCGGTAAGAATAACTTCTTCCCGGCGATTCAGATCAGTGGTCGGCTGAAGGAGGAGCCGAGCGAAAAGGAAGCGACCAGAGCCGAGGCGCTGGTCCGGGTGGTGAATGAGCCGAAGTTCACGCCGGCCGCTGATGGGGATGCGGTGGCGATCGTCGTGCACCTGGCAAATAACCCAGGCATGGTGGAGCGGTCGTTGGAGGATGCGCGAAAAGGGTGTGCGGATATTCGGGGGCGGGTGGCACGGTGTCGGGCCGCTTTGGTGCTCGACAGTGGACCGGGCAATATCCCTGAGAACAGGAATGATTTTGAGCTTGTCGTGCGGAGGGTCTACACCTCCTGGCGGAAGTGGGTGGAAAATAATCCACAGTATGCAGGGCTGCAACCGCGGCTTTTCCTCGCGGCGCCGGCGAGTATCGGATTCGCATTGGGCTGGCTCTTTGGGCACACCGTGAGCATCGTTCCGCATCCTGAGCGAAGGTGAGGAAGTGAACCTCGTATTACTTCGTACCGAGGGAAACCAGCGTTTCATATTCGCCTCGAACAAACGGCAGGAAATCGTCGGCGCTTCAGAGCTGATCGCGCGGCTCGATCGAATCTGGGTGCTGGAGGAGCTGCAAAACCTGTTTCCAGAGTTCGACAGGAGCTGGCGGATCGGCAAAGGTGATGATGCCGAGCTGCTGGTGGCGGGGGCCGGGACAGCCACCGTGCTGGTCAAGGACAAGGAACTCGCTAAGAAACTGGTCACGCAAGTGACTTCCCGGGCACTGCGGGAGGCGCCGGGGCTCGACGTCTGCGGGGTGGTGGTCCCGTACGGCCCGAGCGGCAAAGGCCTGCGCCTCGCCGACGCGTATTCGAAGGCGCAGCGGCAGCTGGGCATGGTCAGGGGCGACAGGCCAGGGCCACAGGTCCGTTTCCGCCGACTGCCGTTGATAGCAGAGTGTGCCTCGAACGGGCTGCCTGCAGCTGAGGTGCGTTGGGAGGCGGACGAGAAGACGTACCAGCCGAGGTCCGCGGTCGCCGTAGCGAAGCTTGACGCGTTCCGCAGCTCAGCGTTCGGTCGACTCGCACAGGCTGCGGACATGCCACCGGAGACGATGCAGGCCATCGTGAAGCGGCTGAGCTTCGAGGTCGATTGGGTCGCCGTGGTACACGCGGACGGCAACAGGCTCGGCGGCCTGTTCAAAGGGTTGCAAGGCCGGTCGGAACGGGACCGGCCGGAAGAGGTGAGCGATGAGGAGTACGCGGCGAGGGTGCGGTGTCTGTCCGCCGCCGTCGACGCCTGCGCCCGTCGCGCCTTCAAAACGGCCCTAGGGCGTACCCGCGAGGATTTGAAGGATTCCGGAGCAGATGAGGGCGTCTTGCTGGACGGGCAGCCGCCCGTCGTGCCCCTCGTGCTGGGCGGCGACGACCTGACTGTGGTCTGCGACGGACGGGTGGCGTTGACGTTCACCCGCCACTACCTGGAGGCGTTCGAGGAGACGACAACCGGCCACGAGGACATTCGGCGGGTGGTCGGGGACGGCCTGACGGCTGCCGCCGGGGTGGCCATCGTGAAGCAGAAGTACCCGTTCCACTTCGCGTACGACCTGTGCGAAGAGCTCATGAACCGCGAGGCCAAGGCGGTCAAGGACACGGGATCGGCACTGGCGTTCGCCGTACTGCTGGACAGCGCGGCGGCCGATCTGACCCGGCTGCGGGCGCCGTACGGTCCCTCGGTTTCGCCCTACCTGGTCGGCAAGGCGGCCAAGCGCGCCGATGCGAGGGTCCAGCGCTGGGAGGAGCTGGAGCGCCGGGTCGAGGCGCTGCGGCGGCGCGGGCCGGATGGTGAGCTTCTCATCCCGCGTGGCGTCGCCCACGACCTGCGGGAAGGGCTGGTTCTCAGCGAGGAGGGCCGAAACGTGGCGGAGTCGCGCCTGCAGCAGTTGCGCCGACGGTACGCGGAAGAGAGCGACCGTCTTTCGGTTTTGGACACGCTCGCGGAGCCGCTGGCCGGGCTGCCGGACGCGATGGCGGCACTGGCATTCCTGCCCGCGCGGAAGGCATAGGAGGGAACCCGGTGGAGCTGGAGCTTTCGCTGCGCATGCTCAGCGACTGGCAGATCGGCACGGGAACGGGAGCCCCCGGCTACCTCGACCGGATCGTGCAACGGGAGGTCCGCGTCGGCGATCACAGGCCGGGCCCGCCGATCGTCCCGGCGAAGACGCTGGTCGGCGTGTGGCGCGACGCGTGCGAACTGGCCGCGCACGCGCTGGACAGCGGCGCCGAAGGGGTGTGGCACGAATGGGTGCTCTTCCTCTTCGGCGACCAGTACGGTCGCGAGGACGCGACGACGCTGCGCCCGGCCGCGCTGGTGGTTGAGGGAGCGCTTCGCCTGCCGTCCCGCCTCGCGGAGCTACTGCTGCACCGGCCGAAGGTCGCGAGGGCGGCTACCTTCCGCAAGCCCGGCGTGCGAATCGATCCGGTGACCGGAACTGCCGTGCAGCGGATGCTGCGATTCGAGGAGATGGCGCGGGGCGGCGTCACGCTGCGGGGCCGGGCGCGCATCGAAGGGTTCGAGAAGCTGAGCCCGAAGCAGCGGCGTGCGGCGCTGACGCTACTGAGCGCGGGAGCCCAGCTCTTGGAGACGATCGGCGGCAAGCGCCGTCGTGGCCCGGGACGATGCCGGCTGACCGTGACCGGGGCGGGCTTCCCCGCCGAGGTCACCTTGCCGGATGACGGTGACGTGCCGGCACCGCCGCAGGTCCGGCCGTATGCGGTGCCGGAGTACGTCGAAGCCGTTCCGGTGCAACCCGCGTCGGGCTGGGAGAGGGTCGAGCTGATCATGACGGTGGAGGAGCCGGTGCTGGTGGCCGCCACCGTCGAGGGCAACCTGGTGACGGGAGCGGGGCACATCCCCGGCTGGTGCCTTATGCCGGAGGTGGTGCGCAGGCTCGGCGGCCCGGCGCATGCGCTCGTCCGTGCGGGGGACCTGGTGGTCACCGCCGCGATGCCGCTGTCCGAAAAGGGAGAGCCGACGCATCCGGTGCCGCGCGTGCTCATGCACGAAAAGGGTAATCCGGAAGAGATTGCCGGGAATGTGCTGTACGACGATCCGAGCGGCCTTAAGGCGCACCGAACGAGCTACATCACCGAGACCGGCGACGTGGTCTTGCCTAAGTTCACCGTACGTATGCACAACACGATCAGCGACGACAAGCAGCGGCCGTTGCGCAAGATCGGCGGAGTGTATATCTACCGGGCGATCGCCGCCGGGGTACGGCTTCGCGCCGAGGTACGGGTGCGCAGGGGGGCGATGCCACCAGGCTGGGAGAAGAGGTTGTCCGGGGCGTGGCGTGTGGGCCGCTCGTCAAAAGACGATTACGGCAAGGTGCGGGTCGAGGCACGCCAGGCTGCGGCACCACCGCCGCGCCCCGGAGCTGGTGGGTTCCTTCGTGTATGGCTGCTGTCTGACCTGCTTGTCCGTGATAAGCGGCTGCGTCCGAGCACCGAACTCGCCGACGTGCGCAGGGCACTGGAGCAGGCATTCGCCAGGGCTGGCGCGACCGGAGTGAGCTTGCACTGGAAAGTGCGCGACCAACAATCGCCGAACCGCGAGCCCGCCACATCGGAGAACGGTGTGCTCCCGAGGGTGGTCGGAGCAGCCCGCACCGAGAGCTGGCATCGCGGCTGGGGCCTGCCCCGCCCCACCCTGTACGGCCTGGCCGCTGGCAGTGTACTCACCTTCGAGGTCGAGGGCGGCCCGATCAGCGCCGAGGTACTCGCCGAGGTCCGTACGGCGGGTGTGGGGGAGCGTCGGGCCGAAGGTTTCGGCCAGGTGGAGTTCGACCATCCCCTCGTGGAATGGCGACCGCATCCGGAGAAGCGAGACAAGCTGGCCGACGGACCTCAGCGAATGCCCGTCCCGCCTCTGACTGACCCCGGACGAGGAGGGCTACGAGTCGGCCAGGATCTATCGAGCGGGCCGCCTGGCGGGATGCCATTCACCGTGCCGCCGCGGTCATCAGCGGTGACCGGACGCTTCGCTGCAACGTACGTCCCCGAGGATCAGCGAACCTCGCAGCTCAATCAGTTGCGCGAGATCGCCGCGGATCTGCCATCACCCGGGGTCGCGGCACGCCTGGAACGGCTCATGCCACTGAGTGAGGGCAGAGACGAGCGGAGTGAGGCGGACAAGAAGGCCGTGACCGCCCTGTTCACCACTCCCGACCGCGTGTGGGCGCTGCTCAACCGCCCTTCGGACGAACTCGCGTCGCTGGACGGGCTCCTGCCCTTGGACGAGCTCGTGGTCACCGCGGACGGCGCCCGCGTGCTCCGCGACGAGCTGTGGCCGGAGGCGGTCCGGGTGCTGCTCAACGCCTGCCTGCGCGAACACGCTCGCGAAGACAGAGTCCGGTCACGCGAGGAGGCTCGATGAGAGGGGACACGATGACCGACCGTGGGGGCAGGCGGATGATCGCGCGGATCCGGGCCCGCGGCTGGCTGCGCACCGAGTCGCCGCTGCACGTGGGCGGGCTCAGCAGCGACCCGTCCGATGCGCTGCCGATCGCCGTGGATGGTCTGGGCCGTCTCTACGTGCCGGGCACGACGCTCGCCGGCGTGCTGCGCCACTGGATGCTCGGCGCCGCCGCCTGGTTACGCACGCCTCCTGATCCCGCCGACGAGGATCCGTACGAGCTGAACGAGCTGTGGGGGTACGTCCCCGAGGGCAACGACGACGAGCGGGCCCGCGCCAGCCGGGTCATCGTCGCCGATGCGCTCATCGCCACGGACATCAGGCTCGACGAGTACGGCCTGCCCGCGGCTCTGCTCGACCCCGGCCGCCTGGAGTTCCGCCCGTCGGTCGGCATCGACCGGCGCACCGGGGCGGCGGCCCCGGAGTTCCTGTACGGCAGGGCCGTCATCCCGGTCGGCCACTACATCAGGCTCGCCCTGGACATCGAGTGCTACCGCCGACCCGGAACGCGACGAGGCCCGCATGGGCGCGATGCTCGCCGCCCTCGCCGACGGTGAGATCCGCGTCGGCGCGGCGACCGGCAAGGGCTTCGGCGCGGTCCGGCTCCTGGAGGACGGCCTGGAACTGGTCGTGGACCGTTTCGACTCGCCGGAGGGTCTGCTCGCAGCCCTGCGCGGCACCCGCTCCGGCGACCGCGTCCGCACCCTGGACACGCTACGCCGTACCGACGCGAACCTGCCGCCCCGGCGCCGGTGGCTGAAGGTTCGCGTGGAGTGGCGCCCGATCGCCCCCGTGATGGTCCGTTCCGGCACCCGCGGCCTGATCGTCGACACGCTGCCGCTGACCACGCGCGTCGACGACCGGCATGTGACGCTCGTCCTGCCGGGCTCGTCCATCAAAGGCGCGCTGCGCAGCCATGCGGAACTGGTGGAGCGAGTGGCGCGGGGCCTGGAGCCGGAGGATCCGGACCCGGACGAGTCGGCCGCCCGGCAGAGCGCGGCGTTCCGCAGGCAGCTCGACGAGCTGCCCATGGTACGCAGGTTGTTCGGCTCCGTCCGCGACGACGAACCTCCTGGCGACGGCGAGGAACGGCGGGCCGGGGCGATCCGCGTGGCCGAGTGCACGTCCCTGGTGACGATCCCGGAGACGCTGTGGCGCTCGGTCGCCGGCACCGACGTCGACACGCCGCCCACGGACGACAAACGCCTGCCCGAGCAGGTTCGCGACCGCCTGGAGGACCTCGGCATGGCGCAGGCGGATCACGTCGCGCTCGACCGGTGGACCGGCGGCGCGGCCAACGGGCGTCTGTACAGCGTGATCGAGCCGTACGCGGTCGCCTGGGAGCCGATCGACATCGCGGTCGACCTCACCCGCCTGGACGGCGACCGAACCGCCCTCGCCCTGCTCCTGCTCACCCTCCGCGACCTCGCCGCCGGCCGGATCCCGCTGGGCGCGTCCACCAACCGCGGCTTCGGCGACATCGAGGTCACCAAGATCACACTCACCGACGGCGAACGCTGGCCCGAGCCGACCCCGCTCGCCGAGGCACTGCACGACCCCGGTATCGCCGACATCGCCGCCGCCTGGACCAGCTACGTGGAGGCATCGTGACCAAGCTGCCCACGCTGTACAGCGCCACCGCCGAGCTGCCGCTGCACACCGCGCTGTCCTTCGTGACCGGCGGCTGCGCCCTGCTCACCTCGCCCGCGGCGTACCGGGTGAGCCGGGTGGTGGACGGCGAATGCGTGACCCCCGCCGGGCCGGTCGACCTGTCCGCCGTGTACGAGGCCCGCGCCTTCACCAAGGATCTCGAACTCCGCTGGCTCGACGGCCGGGCGGTCCTGCTCACCGAGAACGAGGACCTCCTCCCGGACACCTTCGAGCAGATCGAGCCGCTGCCGTTCGAGGAGGTCATCGAGACCCGCTACCTCGTCTGGGGGAGCGCCGCCTCCGGCGGTTCGCCGGCCCCTGGCTGGACCACGTTCGTCTCCCGGCGCGTCGGCGCGATCGACATTCCCGTCACGGTCCCGCCTGACAAGTCCGGTGCACAGCTTGTGGCACGTGAATACGTCGCTGTGGAAGAGCAGCACGGCAACGCCCATGTCGCCGAAGAGCGCCTGATTCGTTTCAAGCCTTACGCGCCTGCGGAGAACACCCGATGACCGACGGCTTCCTCAACCCCTACACCTTCATCCCCGCCTTCCCCCGGACACGTCTGCCGAAGCCGCTTGCCGATCATGAACCCCCACCGAGAAATTTCCTCCGGCCCGCCGCGTGGACCGGCCGCATCGGCGTGACCCTGACTGTCGAGACCCCGTTGCTGCTTCTCGACACCGCCGCATCCCGGCCGCCGGAGAAGGGCGACCCCGACCACAACGTGTATCCGGTGCGGCTCCGCGACGGCAGGCCGTACCTGTCCGCAACTGCGGTGAAGGGCATGCTCCGCGCCGCCTACGAGGCGATCACCAACTCGCGTTTCGGCGTGTTCGGACCGCACGACAAGCCGTTCGGCTTCCGCCGGGAGGCCGCGTACGCCCTGGGCATGGTGCCGGTGTACGTCAAAGAGGAGGGACGGCTTCACCGCTTCAAGGTGGCCTCCTTCCCGCTGTATGACGGGGAGGGTAACGCGCTGTATCCGCCGGATCGGATGCCCAGGCACGGTGAGACCCTCAAGGCGCTGGTGAGCGAAGGACGTACCGGGGACCAAGTGGTCGATTTCACCCGTGACCGCTCCGCGGTACTGACCCCCGGACCGGGGGAACGACGCGTGATCGGCATCGCGTACGTCACCGGCCCCAACATGGAGACCAAGAGGTCTGAGCGCCTCTTCTTTCTCGAGGGCGCTCCCCCGCAGCAGCTGGAGCTCGGCAGGTCGTGGGAGGAGCTGGTCGGAGACTGGAAGCGGTTGATCGCGAACTACCGGGCGGCTCACGACCAGAAGGACATTCATGAGCGCCGCCACGCGGACGGCCGGACGGCCGGGCCCGGGGAGCGTATCGGAAAGGGACCCGGGCAGCTCGCCTGGAGCGCCCACCTGTACGACGACACGTGGCTGACCCTGGAGCCGGGCTCGGTGTGTTACGCCCACCTGGTCGACGGCAAGGTGGATCGCCTCTATCCGGTGATGGTCCCGCGGGACCTGTACCCGGCAGCACCGCAAGACCTGCTCCCCGACGACCTGCGACCCGCTCCCGCTTACGACAAGCTGTCCCCAGCGGACCGCCTGTTCGGCTGGGTGGCGCCGCCCAATGGTGAGAGCGCTGCTCTCTCCGCCTATCGAGGTCGGCTCCGCGTCGGCCCGGTGACCTGTGACGACGACCAGGCCACGGCCGTCCGTCGTTTCCCCGGTGACGGGCTGCCGCTCGCGATCCTCAGCGCCCCGAAGCCCCAGCAGGGCCGCTTCTACCTGTCCGAATCCGCCGCTCGCCCCGACCAGCCGATCAGGCCGGGTACGCCCAAGGAGAACCTGTACCGGCTCGGCCGAGGACTGCGCGGACGCAAGGTCTACTGGCATCACGCAGAACTGGACGCCGCGGCGTACTGGAACCCGGACACTCCGGGTGACCCGACCCAGATGCCGGTCGGCGGCAGATACCGCGAATACCTGCGGCCCCGTGCGTCCGTCGACCCCGCCAAGAGCGTGGTCGTCGAAGGGCGACGGTACGCGACCGTCCCCGGCCAAGAGCAGCGCGACAACCAGAACCGTTCGATCGAGGGCTGGGTGAACCCCGGCACGACTTTCCGGTTCACGATCGAGGTACGCGATGTGGACGACTATGAACTCGGGGCTCTCGCCTGGCTGCTCAGCCTGCCCGAAAGGCACTTTCACCGGCTCGGGTTCGGGCGTCCGCTCGGCTTCGGCAGCGTACGGCTGAGCATCGATCCCGCCGCCACCAGGCTGCACTCCGGCACCGACTACCAGGCCTACTACCGTTCCCTCACCGCCGAGCTGCCCCGCACCGACTGCGAGGCGATCCTGCGGAACGCGCGCAAACGATTCGAGGAGCTGCTGGACTCGTCGCCGGAGCTCAAGATGGTGCGCGACTCGATGCTCGCCGTCGCGCGAGGGCGTAACCTTCCCGTGCACTACCCGAGGACGCGTCCGGAGGAGTTTCGGCCTGAGCTTCCGGTTCCTCCGGATCCGCGCGGCGAGAACTTCAAATGGTTCAGTGAGAACGAAAGGCTGGAAAAGCGCAGGGTAGCCGCCGGGCGAGGGCGTCCCCTGCCGGGCGTTCTCGAGAAGGACACGTCTCTCGAGGTGTACGTGGAGAAGGCCGAACGTTCTCCAGGCGCGGGGAATGGGCGCAGAAAGCCGAATCGGTCTGGTGGAAAGGGTCGGAGATGATGATCATGAAGATCTGTAGTAGGTCACGATAGATATGTGATATCGCGGTAAATCTCGCTCGCGCCGCGCTACCGTCGATGTGCTGTCCTTGCGGATCGCAGCCTGCCGAAGGAGGGCGACACCGTTTCGGCCTATCGCCTTTTCCTCTATTGCCTCACTGAGAGGCGGGCCGCCCGGAGGACAGGCCGNGTTGTTCCGCTTCGAGGAGGAGCAGGGCGCGGTGGGCAAGCCGGAGGGCAGGGTGCNCATACACGCGGTCGGCGGCGGCGACCTGGGCTGCCCGGGTACCCGCGATACCGGCCAGGTTGTCCCGGACTATGAGGGCGCCCCGGAGGCCACGGGCAAGGACCGCCGCCCGCTGCGCAAGATCTTCGAGGGTCTCGCCGAGGCCGGCCTCACCGTCTCGTCCGTCGTTCTTGTGGGAACGACCAACCGCGAAGGCATCATCGCGGGGCGTACCTTCGCCGAACACGCCGAGGAGATGCGGCGCAGCCTCATCAGCGAACCCGGCCTGTGCGGGAGGCGGTTCGCGCCGGACGCGGTCGTCGTCGCCGCTCCGGCCGAGCCCAGGCTGGGGGCCACCGCGGCGACCCTGCGCGAGACGCTCTCCGGGCGGCGACCTGAAGAGATCATGGTGTCATCCGGCTCTGGGGCGTTCGCCATCAGTGCGGGCGCCTTATGCGCGGCGCTGCACACCAGGACTCGGGTCCGCATCCTGCACATCGACCACCCGCACAGGCCGTACGCGCTCGACCGGCCCCAGGATACGGACGCGTACCTGCGCTCCTGGCTGCTGCGCCACCGCTTCTGGGACGCCCTCGCCGACCTGGAGCCGGAACACCGCACCCGCTGGCAGCTCCTCGCCGCCCGCCAGGCCGGAGACACCACGTTCGCCGCCGCGCTGCTGGAACACGGCACGCCGCCACCCGGCATCCCCACCGGCACCATCGCCAAGTTCACCGAGTTGCTGCCCACCGCCCAGGCGGCCCTGTTCGAACGTCTTGGCCGTGGCGAGGCCGCCGACTTCGGCCTGCTGCGCTCCTGGTACGCCGAGCACTTGGCCCGCCTGCTCCGCGCCGAGCAGGCCAGGCTCCCGGCACCCACCAAGAGGATGCTGCAGGCCCTCGTCGAAGCGCTGCGTGTCCGCGAACCCGGTGAGCAGGAGGTCGGGCAGTCGGGGTTGCTGCGCAGGGCCGCCCGCGAGCTGACCGCCGACTTCGGCAGCGCGGCCGTACGTATGCTCCGCGACGACGCCCTCACCCGGATGTACACCAGGGCGGCCACGCACGCGGCCCACCTGCTGCCCGAGTCCGAGAACGACGGCCCACTCCCCGGCACCCTCATCCAGGCCGCCGACCGCTGGGAACGGGAGGACCCCGGGGTGAAGCTCGTCGACGGCACGAGGCGGGTCGGCTGGCCGGTGCTCGGCAGCGGCGACGTGCTCGGCCTGCTCGCCGTGGGCCTCGAACTCAACGGCGGGCACGGCGACAACGAGCAGGCCGTACGTGCCCTGCTCGTCGCGTTACGCCGTCGCCGGGACCTCCTCCCGCGTCCGGGCCGTGTGCGCGTACGGCTGCTCGCCAGTCCTGAGGCCCGTGAGATAGCCGATCGGCTTGCCCGCCTCGCCGTCGAAACAGTCGACCCGGACGCCGACATCCAGGTGATCGAGAACGTGACGGGCGACATCGAGACCGTCCGCGACAAGGTGATCGACGCCTTGGCGTCCGGTCCGCCTCCCACCGGCCGGACGGGTTCTCACAGCCTCCGCGACATCGACGAGATCGTGGTGGCCCTCAACCCCGGCCCCGCCGCCACCAACCACGGCATGATCGCTGCGGGGGTGCACTGGTCTCTGACCGCCGCCTGCCCGCTGATCGTGGCCGAACTGACCCGGCTGCCGGACGGCCGCTCCCAGCTCACGAGCGGCGAGCCGGTCCTGGCCCGCCTGGGGGCGGATCAGGTGCTGGCAGGCTTGGCGGCGAGCGCGGCAAGGCGGCTCGACCTACGCACTGCCTGCCGCCTCCTCGCCCGCGGCTCCCATGTGCTGCGCCGCGTCCTGCGCGAGGTCAAACAGCTCCAGCTCGACCTGTACGGCCCGGCACCGAACACGTGCTCCGGCAGCGACCGTCTGGCCTTGGCGCGGAAACGGCTCGCACTGATCGCTTACGTGTCCGGCACTCGCCCGCTACCCGTCGCGTATCTCGCCGTCGAGGTGCTTCGCCCCGCAGTGTTCCCATGGCGTGCCTGGAGTCGTGTTTGCCAACGTGTGCCTGCTTTGCGCGAACTGACCTCGCTCGCTGCTCATTCGCTGCATGGGCACGCCTTCGACCGGAAGGCCGCGCACGGTCGCGTCAGGGACCCGGCCAGTACGCCCGCCGTACGCAAACTGCTCGATCAGGCCATCGAGCAACTGCAACCGAGCCCCGACGACGATGAACTTCTCAAGAACTACAAATCCGTCATCGAGTCACTGGATACCATTTATCGCGAAACCTGTTGACGGTCGCTGAGCGCGCTGGCACCCTGTTGTCCGTTCAACGGCCACGGCCCGCGAGCTTGAGCGCTTCGCCGCTCCTTTGAGGGACCTCGACCCGAGGTCAAAGTCACGCGATCACGCGCTTTCCAGCGCGCTGTTTCGCATGTCCCGAAAAGGAGCGTCATGCACGTCGCCATGGTCGCGGTCGAAGACAGGGAAACGGCCTTCTACGCGTACTCCCGCCTCATTTCCCCGGCGCTCCGCCACGCTGCCGCCATCCCCCTTCGCCAGGTCCGCCACCACGGCAGAGAGTGCCACGGCCCCGACGGCGTCCGTTGGTGCCACGACTGCGAGCAGGTCATCGACGACCACCTGATGTCCGGCTTCAACCGCCTGCGCCAGACCTTGGCCGGCAATCCGCCCACCACCCGCGACGGCCGCCCCGTACGCGAAATGATCGTCGCCGCCACCTGGCTGTCCTCCACAGAGGCCGAATACCTGAGCCTCGACCTCACCGCCCGCAGACTCCGCAGGCCTCCTGCCCCCGGCGAAGCCCCAGGCCTGCGCGCCACCCGCGCCCAGCTCATCCACTACGTCCTGACCAACCTGGCCGCCCGCGTCCGCCGCGACGACCTCGCCGCAAAGGGCCTCTCCACCCGTCCCGAACGCGCCCTGCGTACCTCCGACTGGGCCGCTCCCCTCCGCGCCGACCCCTGCGCCTTCGCCCTCCTCCTCGACGCCATCACCCGTCTTCGAAACGGCGCCACCGACCCCTATGACATCCCCCCAGAGCGGCTTCCGGCAGGCCTTGACCTCGCCGCCGCTCGCAAGCTTCTCCACGCATCTCTGCACGAGCTGCGCAACCTCAACCCCGATTTTCACCACGCCAACGTTGACCTCCCCACGATCTCCCATCTCCCTTTGGCCGATCATGACCCCACTTCAGCCCCTAGTCTCGAAGACCTTTATGTGATGGCAGAAAACAACGGCGAAGCCCGCATCCCCCTGCCCGGCCTCCTCGCTGTCGCCTATCTTCCTTCCTGACCTGCTTAGCCGCCGAGCTGCAGAAGACGCTGAGAATGAATTGGGCGGCCGTGAAGTTCAGCCTGATGAGCGGCCGCCCTTATAGATCAATTGATTCGATCAAGTCGACGGGTACCTGAAGCTTCCGATCCTTCAACCTTCTGGCACCGCAAACCTGCTGCCCGTGCCAGGTCGCGTACAGCTTCATTTGTCGGCCGTCGCCGAGGACAGCAGTCCGGCACTCAGGAGTTGGTCCAGGGCACAGTGTTGCGACCCCTCGTAGGGGCGATGAGGACCGTAGCGCCGGAGGGCACGCCTAAGCCGACCTTGCCGCTGTTGCGACCCCTCGTAGGGGCGATGAGGACTCCCCCCGAGGGTAAAGTCGCAGCTCAGCGCGCTTACCGACGACGCATTGTCGGGCCGTTTTGCAGCAAACCTCCGGTAGTGCAGGAAC
>Ga0065720_1020655_pt1 | contig 13396 bp, 12 predicted proteins | sample Thericmetagenome_FD_59107 | JGI IMG/M metagenome (GOLD analysis project Ga0065720, IMG submission 59107) | Thermophilic microbial communities from the Joint Bioenergy Institute, California, USA of rice/straw/compost enrichment - eDNA_2 v2... | ecosystem: Engineered > Solid waste > Grass >... | reverse complement strand
CGCAGCACCGGCTTGCCCGCCTCGATCGCGGCCTGCCGCTGGGCCGCGCCGAACTCCGCGAGCGCCTCCGCCAACGCCGCCACGGACGCCTTCGGCGCCTGCACGTCGACCCGCAGCCCGAACTCCTCGGCGGTCTTGGCGGTCTCCGGCCCGATCACGGCGATGACCGTGGTGGCGTGCGGCTTGCCCGCGATGCCGACGAGGTTGCGGACCGTGGAGGAGGAGGTGAACAGCACCGCGTCGAACCCGCCGCCCTTGATGGCCTCGCGGATGGGCGCGGGCGGCGGCGCGGCGCGCACGGTGCGGTAGGCCGTGACGTCGTCGACCTCCCAGCCGAGTCTGGTCAGGCCCTCGGAGAGGACCTCGGTGGCGATGTCGGCGCGCGGCAGCAGCACCCGCTCGATCGGGTCGATCTCGGCGTCGTAGGGCGGCCACACCTCGACCAGTCCGGCCCCGGACTGCCGGTCCTCGGGCGGCTGGAGGTCGGGGTGGATGCCGAACGCCCGCAGCGCGGCGGCGGTCTGCTCGCCGACCGCGGCGACCTTCACCCCGGCGAAGGCGCGCGCGTCCAGGCCGTAGTCCTCCAGGCGCTCGCGGATGGCCCGGACCGCGTTGACGGAGGTGAAGGCCACCCACTGGTAGCGGCCGGTGACCAGGCCGCGGACCGCCCGCTCCATCTGCTGCGGGGTGCGCGGGGGCTCCACCGAGATGGTGGGCACCTCCTCGGGCACCGCCCCGTAGCCGCGCAACTGTTCGGAGAGGGCGGCGGCCTGCTCGCGGGTGCGCGGCACCAGGACCCGCCAGCCGAACAGCGGCTTGGTCTCGAACCAGGAGAGCTTCTTCTGGCGGCGCGCCCCCTCGCCGACGACGAGCAGCGACGGCCGCGGGACCGTGTGGCCCTTGGCGTCGGCGGCCTTCAGGTCGGCCGCCAGGCGGGCCAGGGTGGAGGTGACGGTGGTCTGCTGGGTGGTGGTGCCCATGCGGGTGACCGTGACCGGGGTGGTGTCGGGGCGCCCGCCCGCGATGAGGGTCTTGCAGACCCGGTCGAGCCCGGGCCCCCTGGCCTCCGGGTCGTCCTCGGTGGGCGCGTCGGCGGCCAGCACGACCAGCGTGGCGCCGCTCTGCGCGGCGTTGACCCAGTCCACGTCGGTGTTCGAGGCGTCGATCACCCGGATCTCGGCGGTACCCGCGGGCGTCAGCTCGGTTCCCGCGTAGGCGGGGACCGCGGTGATCGCGGAGAGCCCGGGCACGATCTCGAACTCGATGCCCGCGTCGCGGGCGGCCTCGGCGAGGTCGGCGCCCTGGGAGGCCAGCAGCGGGTCCCCGGCGTAGAGCCGGACCACGCGCAGCCCCTGGGCCGCCTTGGCCACCGCGAACGCGTCGGCCTTGTCCCCGTACTCCTCGGGGCCGACGATCTCGGCGTCGGGACGGCAGTGGCGCAGCAGCCCCTCCCGGTGCCGGGCGAGCGGTCCGGTCTCGCCGACCGTGAGGACGACGTCGGCCTGCCCCAGCAGCGCGGCGCCCCGCAGCGTCAGCAGCTCGGCGTCGCCCGGTCCGGCGCCGACCAGCGCGATGTGGCCGACGGCGGGCTTGGCGGCTTCCTCGGCCCGGGGGGCCGGGGTCTCAGTCTGCGGGTTCACTTCGCTCCTCTTCTCACCTGTCCGCGTCCCTGGTCCAGCGTGGGACGCGCTGGTCAGATCTCTCCCCTTCCCACCGCGGCGTCGGCCACGATCCGATCGGCTCCCTGCCGGATCATCTCGCGGGCGAGCTGACGGCCGAGTGCGGCGGCCGCCTGGACCGTGTCGGGGTAGTCGGTGACGGTGACCGTCCGCTCGGCGCGCACGGCCTGGCTTCCGTCGGGGGCGACGACCGCGGCGCGCAGGCGGAGGCGGTCGTCGGCGGTGAACTCTGCGTACGCCCCGACCGGCGCGGCACAGCCGGCCTCCAGTTCGGCCAGGACGACGCGCTCGGCGGTGACCGCGGCCCGGGTGGGTCCGTGGTCGACCGTGCCGAGGTAGCTCAGGGCGCCGGCGGCGTCGGCGGTGCGGCACTCCACGGCGAGCGCGCCCTGTCCGGGGGCGGGGAGGACCTGTTCGACCTCGAACACGTCGGTGACGTCGTCGAGGCGGCCCACCCGGTCCAGTCCGGCGTAGGCGAGGACGACCGCGTCGAGTTCGCCGGAGGCGACCTTGCCCAGGCGGGTCTCGGCGTTGCCGCGGATCGGCACGTAGCGCAGGTCGGGGCGGAGCGCGGCGAGCTGGGCGACCCGGCGCGGCGAGCCGGTGCCGACGGTGGCGCCGGGCGGCAGGTCGGCGAACTTCAGCCCGTCCCGGGCGCACAGGGCGTCGCGGGGGTCGTCGCGCTCGGTGACGGCGGCGAGGGTGAGGCCGTCGGCGGGGGCGGTGGGAAGATCCTTGAGGGAGTGGACGGCGAACTCGACGTCTCCGGCGAGCAGGGCGTCGCGCAGCGCGTTGACGAAGACTCCGGTGCCGCCCAACTGGGTCAGGTGGGCGCGGGTGACGTCGCCGAAGCTGGTGATGAGCACCAGTTCGACCGGCACCCCGGTGCGCGCGGTGATGGTGTCTGCGACCCGTTGGGACTGGCTGGTGGCCATGGTGCTGCGGCGGGTGCCGAGCCTGGCCGCGGTCGTGGTCATCTTCTTCTCTCCTCACCGGACGCGGCGCCGGGTGTGACGACAGCGTCGGGGATCGCGGGGTCGAGGTCGAACAGCTCGCGCAGGGCCTCGGCGTAGGCGGCCCCGCCGGGGCCGGTCGCCAACTGCTTGACCCGCACGGTGGGCTGGTGCAGCAGCTTGTCGACGACCCGGCGCACGGTGCGGGTGATCTCGGCCCGCGTGCGGTCGTCGATGTCGGGCAGCCGGCCGTGCAGACGCTCCAGCTCGCTCTCCATCACCGACCGGGCCTTGCTGCGCAGCGCGACCACGGTCGGTGCGACGCGCTCGGCACTGCGCACCGCCTGGTACTCGGCGACCTCCTCGGCCACGATCTCGCGCACCGCGGTGAGGTCGGCCGCCTGCACGCCCGTGGCGTCCTCTTCGGCCACGGCGGAGCGCAGGTCCTCGATGCCGACAAGGTACACGCCCGGCAGGTCGCGTACGGCCTTGTCGATGTCGTGCGGCAGCGCGAGGTCGAGGAAGACGAGGGGCCGGGAGGTGCGGTCGCCGACGGCGGCGGCCACCTGTTCGGCGGTGAGGACGACGCCCTGCGCCCCGGTGCAGGAGACGACCAGGTCGACCTCGTCGAGGTGGGCGGCGGCCTCCTCGAAGGGCACGGCGCGGCTGTGCACCGAGTCGTAGCCCTCGGCGAGGCACTCGGCGAGCCGTTCGGCGCGCTCGGGGGTGCGGTTGGCGACGAGGACCGTGCTGGCGCCCCGGCGGGCGATGGTGTTGGCGGAGAGGGCGCTCATGGAGCCCGCGCCCAGCACCATGACGCGCAGTCCGGTGAGGGGCTGGGGGTCGGGCAGCGCGGCGCTGACCTCCTCGGCGACGTCGCCGACGGGGCAGGCGGCGGAGGGCGTGGCGGTTGCGGAGGCCGCGGCGGTGGGCAGGTGGCGTCCGGCGACGGACAGCCCGAAGCTGACCATGTCGGCGCCGGCCCGGTCGAGGCGGGTCTCGGTGTGCGCGCGCTTGCCGACGCGCAGGGCGCGCTGGCCGAGGTCGTTGAGGACCCGGCCGAGGGTGCCGACGTACTGGGCGTCCTTGAGGGCGTTGCGGACCTGGCCGAGGATCTGGCCCTCTCCGACGACCATGGAGTCCAGGCCGCAGGTGACGGAGAACAGGTGCTGGACGGCGCGCTCCTCGTAGTGCACGTAGCAGTGCCGGGTGAGTTCGTCCTGGGAGACGCCGGTGTACTGGGAGAGCAGGTCGCAGATGGCGGCCACGGCCGGGTGGAACTGGTCGACGTCGGCGTAGACCTCGGTCCGGTTGCAGGTGGAGACCATCATCACCTCGTTCACGGCGGAGGTGGCGGTCATCTCCGTCATGAGCTTGAGGCGGGTCTCACCGCTCAGCGCCACGCGTTCGAGCAGCGCCACCGGCGCGCTCCGGTGGCTCACTCCCAGGGCGAGGACACTCATCCGCACTCCAATGCAGCCATCTTCTTCGCAACGCTCCCTTCCTCGCGCGCCCGCGGGGGGCGCCCGCCCCGGCGGTCGGCTCAGGCATCCAGAACGTCCACCCAGTCCGATCCCTGTCGGCCAACGGACTTGCGCTGCTCGTGGAAGGCCAGGATCTGGAGTTCGATGGACAGATCGACCTTACGCACATCGACGTGGTCGGGCACATTGAGTACCACTGGGGCGAAGTTCAGGATGCTGGTGACTCCGACCGCGATGAGCCGGTCGCAGACCCCCTGAGCGGCTTTCGCCGGGGTGGCGATGACCCCTATGGAGACGTCCTCATTGCTGACAACGTCCTCCAAGCTGTCAATATGCCGTACGGTCAGACCGGCCACCCGGCGGCCCACCACTTCGGGGGCCGCGTCGAGCAGGGCGGCGATCCGGAAGCCGCGAGTGCCGAATCCCCCGTAGTTGGCCAGTGCGCGCCCCAGGTTGCCCACGCCGATGATGGCCACGGACCAGTCCTGGGTGAGACCGAGTTCACGGGAGATCTGGTAGATGAGGTACTCGACGTCGTAGCCCACCCCGCGGGTCCCGTAGGAGCCCAGGTGGGAGAGGTCCTTGCGGAGCTTGGCGGAGTTGACCCCCGTGGCCGCGGCCAGTTCCCCGGACGATACCGTGGGGATTCCGCGTTCGCTCAGTCCCTGCAACGCACGCAGGTAGAGGGGGAGTCGGGCGACTGTCGCCTCCGGGATTCCCCTATCCCGAGGCCGTGACGGGCGGCTGGTCACAGGTGCGCGCTCCTGGGCGACATCGGCGTTGTGGGCCATCTCCAGGCCGGTACGGGAACCAGGTTCGAGGAAACTCTGTGGTACCCGTCACGGTTCGACCGGAAAGAATTTGCCCTCAGGTTACGCCCTTGTGAAAGCACGCACAAAGTGGGGCCGAGTGTCACACGTGAGAACGCCCGTCAGCGCAGCGCCTCGCGCAGCCGGCGCTCGTCCACCCGCCAGTAGTCGTGCTGCCTGCCGTCGACGAAGGTGACCGGGATCTTGTCCCAGTACTCCTCCTTCTCCTCGTCGTCGGCCATGGTGATGTCGCGGACCTCGTAGCGCACGCCCAGCTCGGCGCAGACCCGCGCGATCACGGCGAACGCCTCGTCGCACAGGTGGCACCCCGGCTTGCCCAGCAGGGTCACCACGTGAGGATTGTCACTTTTTCCGGGATATTCCGGCTCCGGCACCACTGCTCTCTCCCTCCCCTTCCGTCACACTCCCCCGCCTTCGCCGACGGATCAGCCGCCCGCGAAGGGCGGCAGGACCTCGACGGTCCACCCGGGTTCCAGCACGACCTGGTCGTGCGGGCGCCGACCCACCGCGGTGGAGTTCACCAAAAGCGACGAACGATCAAGAACTTTAAGAAAAGTGGCGTTTCCCTCATATCTCCGACGAACCTGCCCAAGCAGGTCCTCCAGAGTGCCTGCGGCGAAGGCTTCCTCGGCCCGACCCGCGGCCGCTTTGGCCGCAGCCCAGTACCTGATGGTTCCATGGGACATCAACGGATTATCCTTGTGTTACTCGGAGGCAATTTTTCCAGTGAGCATTCTTGTCGGGGGCAATGGGGCCTTCGTACACGCCGTTCGCGGGTGACGGGAAGAGGCACATGAGCCACCTTCTGCTACTGACCAACTCCAACGAACCGTCCGATCAGATCCTGCCGGCCCTGGGCCTGCTGCTGCACTCGGTGCGCGTCGCACCGGCGGAGCCGAGCGCCCTGCTGACCCCCGGCCACGACCGCGCGGCGGGACTCCCGGTGGACGCGATCCTCGTGGACGCCCGCACCGACCTCGCCGCAGTCCGGAACCTGTGCCGCCTGCTGAACACCACCGGCCTGGACTGCCCGCTCATCGCCGTCCTCACCGAGGGAGGAGTCGCTGCTCTCACCCCCGACTGGCAGGTGACCGACTTCCTGCTCACCACCGCCGGTCCGGCCGAGGTGGAGGCGCGACTGCGGCTGTCGATCGGCCAGGCCGACAGCGCGGCCGACGACCCCGACGAGATCCGCCGCGGCGACCTCGTCATCGACGAAGCCACGTACATCGCCCGACTGCGCGGCCGCATCCTCGACCTCACCTTCAAGGAGTTCGAGCTGCTCAAGTTCCTCGCGCAGCACCCCGGACGCGTCTTCACCCGCGCCCAACTGCTCCAGGAGGTGTGGGGGTACGACTACTTCGGCGGCACCCGCACGATCGACGTGCACGTGCGGCGGCTGCGCGCCAAGCTCGGCCCCGAGTACGAGTCCCTGATCGGAACCGTGCGCAACGTGGGCTACCGCTTCGTCATGGACTCCATGACCAAGCCCCCCGCGGACCCTCCGGCGCCGCAGGCCGACCAGGCCGCCCAGCCGCTGGCCCACCACCGGGCCTGACCTCGGCGGGGAACAGGCGGACGGAGCCGTCCGCACACCCGGCGCCTCCGCTGTGTCACCGAACGGACACCCAGGGGTCGTATTTCGCATCCGTAACATCTAGGATATTGCTACCGGTTGCCGTGCGACCGGCCGCCCAGCGGCCCGGTCGCACGCTGCTTTCCTGTCGGCCGGACGCTGATCGGGTCCGCCCGGCCGACCTTCCGGCGGCTCGGAAATCACCTGGAATCGAGGAGGGCCATCCCCATGCCCCTTGGGATGGAGGCACACGCTTCCCGCCCGCTGCGGCGCGCGTGGCTGACGATCCCGCTGGGCGCGGTGTTCGTCGGCAGCGCCCTGGTCCCCGTGCTGCCCGCCTCCGCCCAGGCCACGCTCGAACTGGGCCTGGACCACGGCACCGCGGCCCCGGGCGCCTCGTTCTCCCTTCCGCTGTCGGTCCGCAACACGCTCGACTCGGTCGAGGTCACCGTGACCGAGGCGACCGCCACGACCGCCTCCGCCGACGTGGTGGAACTGGACGTCGTCGGCCTGTCCGAGACCCTGGAGCCCGAGAGCCTCACCGAGGCCCAGGTCACCGGGGAGGTGGCGGAGGACGCCCCGAACTCCCGGGTCCGCGTCGAGGTCGAGATCGCCTACTCCTACCACGAGACCCCGTGCGAGACGCCGTCCCCCTCGGCGCAGGACTCCCCCGACGGGGAGGACTGCCCCGAGACCACGGGCACGGCTCGGGTCAGCGCCGTGCTCGCGGTGGTCCAGCCCTCCCCGACGCCCACGGCGTCCCCGACACCGCTCCCCACCCCCTCGGAGCGGCCCCCGACGGCGTCGGTCCCGCCGGAGCGGCCCCCGGCCACCACGACTCCGTCGGCACCTGCCACGGCCGGCGGCTCCCCCGAGCCCACCCGCTCCTCCTCGCCGCCGCGCTCCCCGTCGCGCCCGTCCTCGCCCACGCGCTCCGCGGCCCCGCACAGCCCGGTGTCGACGGCCGCCCCCGGCGGCCCGCCGTCCGACCCGCTGCCGACCGGCGCGGCCGACCTCCCGGCGCTGACCGCCCCGACCGAGGAGTACGCCGACCTCCCGATGGTCACCCCGGGTGACGAGGAGCCGGGCGCCGCCCCGGTCGGCCGGGAGGAGGACCGGGTCGACCCCCTCGTCACCCCGTTCATCCTGCTGCTGGTGCTGATGCTGCTCCTGCTGCTGGCCGCCCCCCTGGGACCGGCCCGGCGGGTGCGCGTCAAGCAGGCGTACGTCGGCCGTCGCCGCAGGCAGTGAACGGCCTCGCACAGGCGGCTCAGTAGGCTCGTGCCATGAGCCACATCCTCACCACTGACACGCTGGACTCTGCGCAGGCGTCGGCGGTGCTCGCGCTGGCCGAGGCCGTGCGGGAGGCGGACGGCGTGGCCGCGCTGTCGGAGCAGACCCTGCTGCGGGTCCGGCACGGGGCGCTGGGCCGGGCCCGCTTCCACCTGGCCTACGTCGAGGGCGACCGCGGCACGGAGCTCGGCGGCTTCGCGTTCGCCGAGCTCTCCCCGGCGGAGCCGGACGCGGCGGAGCTGGCGGTCGCGCCGTCGTGGCGGCGGCGCGGGCTGGGCCGACGCCTGCTGGACGACCTGTTCGCCAATGCCAGCGCGCGCGGCCTGCGGGTGTGGGCGCACGGCGACCTGGCGGCCGCCCGGGCGCTGGCCGCCTCGGCCGGCCTGGAGCGGATGCGGGGGCTGTGGAAGATGCGGCTGCCGCTGCGCGCCGCCGAGGGGGCCGCGGTACCGGACCTGCCCGAGCCCCGGCTGTCCCCCGAGGCCGCCGGGAAGCTGGAGATCCGGACGTTCCGGGTCGGCTCCGACGAGCAGGAGTGGCTGCGCGTCAACGCCCTCGCCTTCGCCGACCACCCCGAGCAGGGCGCCATCACCCTGGAGGACCTGCGCCAGCGCCAGCAGGAGGAGTGGTTCGACCCGACGGGCTTCTTCGTCGCGGCCGATCCGCGCGACGGCCGGATCGCGGGCTACCACTGGACCAAGGTGCACGCCGACGGTGCGGGGCTGACCGACGGGGAACCGGTGGGCGAGGTCTACGTGGTGGGGGTCGACCCCGCCTGGCAGGGCAGCGGACTGGGCCGCGCGCTGACCCTGGTCGGCCTGCGCCACCTGCGCGACCGGGGGCTGCCGTGGGTGCTGCTGTACGTGGACGAGGACAACCGCCCCGCGGTGCGGCTGTACCGCTCGCTCGGCTTCGAGCTGTGGGAGAGCGACGTCATGTACGGGCACACGACCCGCTGAGCGGGCGGCGGACCACGGCGTTCACCGTGAGCGACAGTCCGTCACTCCGCGACATCGCCGCAGATAAAATGTCGTTAAAATACCCGCAAGACACCTTGTTTCCCTAAAGTCCACTATGCGGACGAAGCACTTTCAGTGTCACTCATCATGACGTTCACTGCCCGTTCACCTTCTTTGGTACGGCTGGCCACCTGCGCTCCCTACCTTGGGCTTCGGCGGGAGCGCTGACCGTTCCCCCGCACGAATGGTGAGTAGCCACAGGAAGGAACCCCCGGGCTGTGAAGCTCTCTAGGTACGGCACGATCGCGAGCGCCGCTCTCGCCGGCGTCCTCGCGCTCTCTGCCTGCGGCAGTGACCAGGCCGTCAGTCCCGGCGAGAACGGCGGCGCGGCCGCGGGCGACGTCGACTGCGTCCAGGGCGGCGGAACCCTGGCCGGAGCCGGTGCCAGCTCCCAGGAGAACGCGATGGCGGCGTGGGTCGCCGCATACACCAGCGCCTGCGCGAACACCACCGTCAACTACGACTCGGTGGGCTCCGGAGCGGGACGCTCCCAGTTCATCGAGGGGGCGGTGTCCTTCGCCGGCTCCGACTCCGCCATGGACGACGAGGAGATCCAGCAGGCCACCGAGCGCTGCGGCTCCGAGGTCGTCCACCTCCCCGCCTACATCAGTCCGATCGCCGTCGTCTTCAACCTCGAGGGCGTCGACTCGCTCAACCTGCGCCCCGAGGTGATCGCCGACATCTTCAACCAGAAGATCACCAAGTGGAACGACGAGGCGATCGCCGCGGACAACCCCGACGTGGACCTGCCCGACACCGAGATCGTCCCGGTGAACCGCTCCGACGAGTCCGGCACCACCGAGAACTTCGTGCAGTACCTGTCCGAGGCCGCCCCGGACCACTGGCCGCACGAGGTCAGCGGCGACTGGCCGATCGAGCCGGTCGAGGCCGCCCAGGGCTCCTCCGGCGTGGTCTCCGCCGTCCAGGGCGGCACCGGCACCATCGGCTACGTGGACGCCTCGCACGCCGGCGAGTTCGGCACCGTGGCCGTCGGCGTCGGCGACGAGTTCGTCCCCTACAGCCCGGAGGCCGCCGCCGCGATCGTCGACTCCGCCCAGCCGCGCGAGGGCAGCACCGAGAACGACCTGGCCGTCACCCTCGACTACGCCACCGACGAGGCCGGCGTCTACCCGATCGTGCTCGTCAGCTACGAGATCGTCTGCCTGGAGTACCCCGAACAGTCCCAGGCCGACCTGGTGAAGAGCTTCATCGGCTACGTCGTCAGCGAGGAGGGCCAGGAGGCCGCGGCCGCCGAGGCCGGGTCCGCACCGCTCTCCGCGGAGACGCGCGAGAAGATCCAGTCCGTCCTCGACAAGATCCGGGTCGCGAGCTGAACCGCACCGCTCCTACCGCACTGAGGGTGGGGCGCCACAGGACCGCTGTGGCCCCCGCCCTTGGCTGCGTTGTCCACCCGTCCGCCCCGAGGGCTCCGCACCCCCCGGGCGCGCCCCGCCCGACCGGCCGCCGCCACGCTGCCCCGACCAGAGATTTTTCTCCTTCCGGGGGTATCCCCGGAACGACGCCCGGGTTCCTTCCGTTCTGGTCGGGGGTGCACTCCACACCGTCCCAGGCCCTGCCCTCGCCTGGCGGAACCACGTCGAGCGCGGATGCTGCTCCCACCGGGTGTACGCCCGCATCATCTGACCGGAGTCTCACATGACCACCACGGACCCGTCCACGACGACCCGAGCGCCACGGGGCAGACGTCGTCTCGGCGACGTCCTCTTCGCCGGTGGAGCCCAGGGATCGGGCATCCTGATCCTGGCGATCCTCGCCGGTGTCGCCGCCTTCCTGATCTTGCAGTCCTTCGACTCCCTGGCCGCGAACACCGCGAACTTCTTCACCACGTCCGAGTGGCACGCCAACACCAGGGAGGAGCCCGCCTTCGGCGTGGCCGCCCTGGCCTTCGGCACCGTGCTGGCCGCGGCGATCGCCCTCGTCCTCGCCACCCCGGTGGCGATCGGCATCGCCCTGTTCATCGTCTACTACGCGCCGCGCCGCATCGCCGCGGTCCTGGGCTACCTGGTGGACCTGCTCGCCGCGATCCCCAGCGTCGTCTACGGCCTGTGGGGCATCGGCTGGCTCGTCGTGCAACTGGCGCCGTTCTACGCCTGGCTGGAGACCTACTTCGGGTGGATCCCGCTGTTCGCCGGTCCGGTCTCCACGACCGGGCGCACCATGCTCAGCGCGGGCATCGTGCTGGCGGTCATGATCCTGCCGATCATCACCGCCATGACCCGGGACGTCTTCCTCCAGGTGCCGCAGGCCCACCGGGAGGCCGCCCTGGCGCTGGGCGCCACCCGCTGGGAGATGATCCGCATGGCGGTGCTGCCGTTCGGCCGCCCCGGCATCATCGGCGGCGCGATGCTCGGCCTGGGCCGCGCGCTCGGCGAGACCATGGCGGTGGCCATGATCCTGTCCCCCTCGCTGGTCATCTCCTGGTTCCTGTTGCAGAGCGGCAACCAGACGATCGCCGCGCACATCGCCCTGCAATACCCCGAGGCCACCGGCTACGGCGTCTCCGCGCTGATCTCGGCAGGCCTGGTCCTCTTCGCCATCACCCTGGTCGTGAACATGGCAGCGCGCTTCGTCGTCTCCCGCCGCAAGGAGTTCGCGTGATGTCCGCCACCAAACTGTCCGCCCCGGAGCAGACCGTGCCGCCCCGCCCCACGCCCTCGCTGCGGGGCAGGACGCTGCCCAAGTACCTCCCGCCGGCGCTGCTCGGCGGGTCCGCCGTCGTCTGCGCGGCCGCCCTGTACCTGCTCGACCGGTGGAACCCCGCGGTGTGGGCGATCCTCGCCGCCGTGCTGTACACGGCGGCGGTCACCGTGCTGTCGGCCGTCGTGGAGAACCGCCGCAAGGCCGTGGACCGGCTGGTCACCTCGGTCGTCTACGCCTGCTTCACCGTCGCCATGGTGCCGCTGGTGTCGCTGCTGTGGACGGTGCTGTCGCGGGGCCTGGTCCGGCTGGACGGCTACTTCCTGAGCGTGTCCATGAACGGGGTCACCCCGAGCATGGACGCGGGAGGCGTCTACCACGCCATCGTCGGCACCCTGCTGATGACCCTGATGGCCGCGGTCATCTCGGTCCCCATCGGCCTGATGACCGCCGTCTACCTGGTGGAGTACGGCAGGGGACGGCTCAGGCAGGCCATCACGTTCTTCGTGGACGTCATGACCGGCATTCCGTCCATCGTGGCCGGCCTGTTCGTGGTGGCGCTGTGGATCCTGCTGTTCGGCCCGGGCCACACCAACGGCGCGGCCGGCGCGATCGCGCTGTCGGTGCTGATGATCCCGGTCGTGGTGCGCTCCTGCGAGGAGATGCTGCGCCTGGTGCCCAACGAGCTGCGGGAGGCCTCCTACGCGCTGGGCGTGCCCAAGTGGCTGACCGTGCTCAAGGTGGTCCTGCCGACCGCCCTCTCCGGGCTCACCACCGGCGTGATGCTGGCGCTGGCCCGGGTCATCGGCGAGACCGCCCCGCTCATCCTCACCGCGGGCTCCTCGGCCGTCTCCATCAACGCCAACCTCTTCGAGGGGCAGATGATGAGCCTGCCGGTGTTCATCTACTCGCAGGTCCGCATGGGCGGCGCCATCAACTACGAGCGTGCCTGGGCGGGCGCGCTGACGCTGATCATCATCGTGATGCTCCTGTTCCTCGCCGCCCGTCTGGTCTCGCACTTCTTCGCTCCGAAGACGCGCTGACCCGAAACCCCGACGTCCCCACCACCGAACACGGTCTTAGGAAACACAGTGGCCAAGCGAATCGACGTCTCCGGACTGCACGTCTACTACGGCGACTTCCTCGCCGTCGAGAACGTCTCGATGACCATCGAGCCCCGGTCGGTCACCGCCTTCATCGGCTCCTCCGGCTGCGGCAAGTCCACCTTCCTGCGCACCCTGAACCGGATGCACGAGGTCACCCCCGGCGCCCGGGTGGAGGGCAAGGTCCTCCTGGACGACCAGGACATCTACTCCCCCGACGTGGACCCGGTGGAGGTGCGCCGCGAGGTCGGCATGGTCTTCCAGCGCCCCAACCCGTTCCCCACCATGTCCATCTACGACAACGTCATCGCCGGGGCCAAGCTCAACAACAGGCGGCTGCGCAAGTCCGAGGCCGACGACATCGTGGAGCGCTCCCTGCGCGGCGCGAACCTGTGGGAGGAGGTCAAGGACCGCCTGGACCGTCCCGGCGCGGGCCTGTCCGGCGGCCAGCAGCAGCGCCTGTGCATCGCGCGGGCCATCGCGGTGGAGCCCAGCGTGCTGCTCATGGACGAGCCGTGCTCGGCGCTGGACCCGATCTCGACGCTGGCGATCGAGGACCTGATCGCCCAGTTGAAGGAGAACTACACGATCGTCATCGTCACGCACAACATGCAGCAGGCCGCCCGGGTCAGCGACGTGACGGCGTTCTTCAACCTGGCGGGCACCGGCAAGCCCGGCAAGCTCATCGAGATGGGCGAGACCAACAAGATCTTCACCAAGCCGGAGAAGAAGGAGACCGAGAACTACATCACCGGCCGCTTCGGCTAGGCCGTCCCCGGCCCGCGGCTGCGGCCCGCCCGG
>Ga0065720_1020654_pt1 | contig 13397 bp, 14 predicted proteins | sample Thericmetagenome_FD_59107 | JGI IMG/M metagenome (GOLD analysis project Ga0065720, IMG submission 59107) | Thermophilic microbial communities from the Joint Bioenergy Institute, California, USA of rice/straw/compost enrichment - eDNA_2 v2... | ecosystem: Engineered > Solid waste > Grass >... | reverse complement strand
CCCAAAAAAAAAAAAAAAAAGACAAGGGAAAGTCGAATCAAAGGAGGGACCTGGTGGAGAATGTTATGGGGCTCTCGGTAATCGGCACAGCAGATCTCGATCCTGTCAATCTGGTCTCCTTGAATTAATCCCAAGGCGGGAGATGTGGGGTACGGAGCCGAGCCGGGGTTGAACCTCGGCAGCACTGGGAGCATAGGCTGGTTAGGATATAAACACTACAAGGCTGGGAATTTGACCAGGAGGCTTCATCCCTATCGTCGCCATTGTCACTGTGGATAGTAACAGCTGTGTACAGCCTACCATGGCGGACCGGATCAGCCAAATTGCGAGACAACTTAACTACCCTAAGGGCCTTCTGTATGGTCAGGTTGCCATCATCACCGGGTCTGGCCAGGGCATCGGCGCCGAATGCGCTAGGTTATTTGCAAACGAGGGTGCTAAGGTTGTCGTTGCAGACATAGACGCCAAGAAGGCCCAGGAAGTCGTTGATAAGATCCGGGCGAGTGGCGGCGAGGCCATTGCTGTGCCTGGAGACATGCTCAACGATAACTATATCAAGGAGCTCGTCAAGAAGGCTGCCGAGTTTGGCAACGGCAAGATCCACATCATTGTTAACAATGCAGGCTTTACCTGGGATGGTGTCATCCACAAGGTAACTTTTCCATGACAGATTATTTCCTTGACTCCTCGGTAACACGCCCCTAGATCACAGACAAGCAATGGGAGACGATCCTTGCGCTCCATGCTACGGCTCCCTTCAAGCTGGTTCGTGAGGCAGCACCTTACTTCCGTGTGAAGGACGGTGAGCCGCGCAACATCATTAATATCAGTTCAACCTCTGGTCTACATGGAAACGCGGGCCAAGCCAACTATGCCCTTGCCAAAGCCGGTGTCGTTGGCCTGACCAAGACCATCGCCAAAGAATGGGGCCCGCAGTTCGGTGTCCGTGCCAACACAATTGCCTTTGGTCATATCCTTACTCGGCTGACGGCTGATAAGGAGAACGGAGCATTCATCGAGATTGCTGGAGAGAAGGTGGCGCTTGGCATTCCGGCAAAGCAGAAGCAGGCGCAACAGGGGAACGCTGGGGGTGTGAAGCATGCTGATATTCCGCTGAGGAGGCCAGGAACGGCGACAGAGGCAGCAAGTGCGGTGCTGGCCATTGCGTCGCCGTTGAGCTCATATATCTCAGGACAGACAATTAGCGTTACGGGAGGGAGGAACATCTGAATGGTTAGAGTAATTGAATATAGTTGATATATCCACCGCAACGCCCGAAACAAGCACAGCTTTCAAACATGTACAAGAAACAGAACCTTCTTCCGGCAATCAACTGGTATCTTTGATCCCGCCTGCAACAATTCCGATAGCACCCTAATAACGAAAAAATTCAGAATTGCCACCACAATTTGAGCACACCCTTTGCATATTCGACAATCTCCTCTCCTCCCAGCTTGCTGTCGCCATACACCCGATCCACAAACGAGATAGGAACCTCCGCAATGGTAAAGCCCTTGGCCTTGGCTGTCACAGCCAGAGCCATCTGCATCGTGAACCCGCGCACATCGGTGCTCTCGAATAGCTTCTCCAACACGCTCCTCTTGTACAGACGAAAGCTACCGGTCAAGTCGCTGACACCGGGACGCAGCAGGGTGTCGGCAAAAATGTTGGCGCCCTTGCTAGTAAGCTTGCGCTTCAGGTCCCAACCATAGACGCCGCCGTTGCCAGCATAACGGGTACCAGTGACAATATCGTAATCACGTTCCTTCTGGCGCGCAATCATCTGCGGGATGAACTTGGGGTGGTGGCTGAAATCGGCATCCATGATGATGATAAAGTTGCCACGTGCAAACTTCAGGCCGTGCACGTATGCGGTGCCCAAGCCGAGCTTGCCAGTACGAGTCTGGAGCTGGACGTGCGGGTGGTAGACCTTAACCAGCTGCCGAGCGACATCCTGGGTGCCATCGGGCGAGCCGTCGTCAACAATGACAAGTTCCCAGTCAATATTACTGAAAATAGCGACAAATTAGTTGCCAAAGTCCTTTTCATCAAGACTGTAGGCATGCGCTCTTAAAGCAAAGACATACTGTTCTGTGAAGGTGCGGTTCAAAAGCCAGGTGATGATGGGGAGATTCTGGCGCTCATTGAAGGTCGGCAGAATAACGGAATAAACATCCTTCCCGGACGATGATTTTGCGGGCACCATCTTGTAAAGAACGGATCTCTGTGGATGCGGAGTTGGCTGCTGTTGAAAAGAAAATGACAGACCACAGCAATTGGGGCATCAAGAGGCAGCTGTCGTGCTTGGTGCTGAGGTCGAGGTGGCCAATTCTAATGATCGGGCTACGCGAATCACCTGGTACGTGTGTGCAACGTACCCCTGCCAAGAAAAGTCAATGCGGTGTTCCATACATCCGTATCTTACAGAAAGACAGAGTTGTAAATTTACGCACCGTGAGGGGGAAACAGAAGGCGAGTGATACCACCCTATATACTACTAGGAACACACAACAACCAAATGCGAGAGGTTTGCGATTAAGAAGCTTTGGAATAGTGGGCTATTTTCCAGAAGACTTATTATACTCTATTTAGGAAGGACAGAAACTTATTTCTGGGGCCACTAATAAGGTCCTTGGAGGATGTGAAGTACCCAGAAGAATCTGTTCTCCATTTTTTGGTATCGTAGCTTTCTACAGCTTGAAAAGAATACATACTGTCTCCACATACGAGCAGTTATCCAGGTTTTCGGCCGATAGTCTAGGGGTGAGAAGGCAAAACCTCAAATAACTGTCACTTTTTGTCTATATACGCATGTCTTTTCCAGTTGACTCCAACCATTATCCTTTTCGTAATTTGACCCAATTTTAGCTATATGTACCTTTCCTTGGACTGGGAAATTCATTGTCCACATCGTCCCATATATCTACCTCATACTTGCTCTTAACCCTCCTGGTTCCATACCGAATAGTGCCAGGAGGAGCGGCACTCTTCTGGATGCTCTCAGCTAATGCTTTCCCGGAAGCTACGCTACTTGCGGGAACCACGCCTTCTGACATGTTCACGGCGGTACGTAACAAACGAGCCACAGCCAGGAAACTGTCATGATCCCTCAAGAGAACGCGGCGTGAAGCGCACCAGACTATCACTATCGTCAGCACCTGACCGGCCGTAAGAGCAATTAACGTCGCAACTGCGCGTCCCCATTTAACTTCCAGAGTCGTAACAACGTAGTGTTTCTCTGTTGCTCCCTCCTCTCGCGGGATACGTGATAGGAACTGTTCGGCGCCGATGGTAATCATGGAAGGCAACCGGGCAAGTGCATTTGCGGCAGTAAGCTCCCAGTCTTCGCTCATATTGAGGTACCATTGGTCTCTCCCGAACGGTAGATAATCAGGAGCAGAGATTCCATCGAGCAAATCAATGACAACTGCCCAGAAAGGATGTTGCTTGTATATTGAGATCGTAAAGTTATCGGCGATCGTGTCCAGCCCACCAAAGCCGAGGAGCACTCGAGATGCGTAGGTGAGATTGGCAGGCGGAAAATTAAAAAAGACGTCGGGATCAATTCCTGGTGTTCCATCACGCTTCGTCAGGCAGTTTCGACACTCGTAAAAAGTGCTGTTTCTTGTGATTGGATCAACTTCTGCGGGTATAAATCTGTTATGCATATATATGACTGTATTGTTAACGGATTGGTTTTGAGCGATCACAGCGCAATGATGCCTAAAGAATGCAGAAATGATTGGAACATTCACTTACAGACTCGATTGCAGTAGGTATCGTCTTGCCGGACTGGTGACCCTTCATCATAATCCATGACCCAAACTGCATCGTGCTCATTATACTGGGCCAGCAAGTCCAAATACCCATCCTTTTTCAGGAAATGCAACATATGCAGAAACTTAGGGCTGTCTTTAGGTGGTGGTTCAGTAGAATTGACTATGTGCCGTGAGGATCAGTCCATCTAAGAAACAAACGATTGAAGAGAAAAGTTTGACTTACAGTCCCATTTTGCTACTGCCTCCTTCCCTCGATAGACAGTTCCATTGAAATGAGTCCGACCGATGCATGTCGAGGAAGAGCGCAAAATCCTATCGGTAGAGGAGTATTCGCTTGACCCTTGGTACTCCCGGAGGTGATATGTATATGTAACCGTGTTTCCTTCATATGTACGGTCAAGCCCATATCCGCTCATATTCTTTTGGTTCCATGTGTCTGTGTAAGTTCCGTCCCACACCGTGGTTACTTTTCTTAAACCCATCAACGCAAACGTCTTTACCCTTTCTAATGCCCTCTTTGTTAGCAATACGGTTCAGTTTTCCGTTTTCTCATCGCTATGAGGGATATCTTACGTGGATCGACTGCAATTGAGAGCCAGCTGGTATCCAGAAAAGCTCCATTGCCAAAGTCAGGGACCATGACGGGAAAATCAACAACAGCGTTGTCGTTCAAGTTGTACGTTAAACCGAACATAGCGATGCTGAGGCGGCCGAAGATATTGACGGTCAAATATACGAATATTATGACCGTCGTCCATTTTATCTTTCTTTCACGCCAGCAATGATGCCAAACGAGCTTGGCTGCGAGCGAAGGATAGCCCATGCCCAAGATCATGTCGACTTCTCGCGGAGTATGGTGTCGCCACGCGAGTATCGGCCAACGGAGAGTGGCACCCAGCAACGACAGGAGGGAGCCAACTGACAAGCTGACAAGCGATGAGAGAAAGATCGTGAGGGCGTTGAATACCCGTCTGTCCCAGGTACTCAGGGTCTCCCAGCCACTAAACACATAAAGAACATCCATAACTAAAAAACTGAACAGAATAGAACAACCAAGACGCCAGATTATCCCAAACCATGGAAATCCTTTATCGTTGAAATCGCGCCGCCACTTGCTGCCCGAAAAGGGTTCGTTCTCTGTCTGATTTTGGGCAGCGTCTTCATAACTGGATCGTAAGTCGTATGAGGAACTGTTCGAAGACATCTTTAAAGACTGATACGAAGGGTTGGACATTGAGAGAGAACATGAACTTCAGAACTGAGTCAAGACGTGGGTATAAACCTCAAGTCTCCCATTTGCGCCTAAGGCTCAAGGACTTCGAGATAAATTCGGGCCCTGCAACAAATATGGAGGCTTCATAGCTGGCCGGAACATGGGTGCTTCTACGGACAGGTCAACCGAGGGTTGGTTGCCGCAGGTGTGTCACTGCTTCGTGGTACTGTGCAGACTGGCGGTTAACGGACCAATACTTTACGAACTCTTAGCGACGTCTAGCGAAATACCCTTGTTAGCCACAGCCAACTGTCGCTTTATTAGCGATTTGGCCCACCAAAAGACCCGCTCCGACAGTTTAGATCTGGCCTTGAGAGCTCTATCCGAAACCACTCGCCTGGTTTTCAACAACAGAAATCTCTGATAGTAAAATGCCATCTACTCAGGCACTGTGTTGATAATGCTAGCCGAAGCATGAAGGTAGCATCATGCATCCAAGCGGAAACAGTGGCGCTGGGAAATCGACCAATCATCGTCAACGATAGATCCCGAAATGCAGGCAAATCGCAGGCCTGCTAACCAGGCTATATGCTGTTGGTAGTTGCCCAGGATCCATGTCACCAGGCTCGAAGGTTGCCTGGGATATGTCGAGACATATATTGAGAGCGTTCTATTAGACAGTAGGTTGACTTATACATTAAAACCCAAGCTCCAATTATCCGCCTTAAACACAAGCAGCGCCAGCCGATGGCGTACAAACAGACCAAACAGTCCCAGAGCCGCCTGCAGCATCGTGATCTCGAGCGCCAGGCGGTCCTCACGCAGCGGGCCCCTCCAGACCAGCCAGAGGTTGAGCAGCGTAAAGTTACTCGTCTCCACAAACCGGTCCTCTTCATCGAGCGTGACCCGCAGCAGCCGTAGCCGACCCAACAGGCGCAGCACCCAGGCGATAGGCGCCTTGGGCTGGTGATCGGGCGTCCACTGGGTGACGCTGGGCTCCAGCAGGTTGGTGCGGGCATTGAAACGGGGCAGGCGGTGGCGTGGGCAGGGGACCAGGCCGAAGAGCTGCGGTGTTGAGTAGAGGAAGTTGAAGATTTGCGGCACCAGCAGCAGCACCAACGTCTTACTGAAGTGGCCTAGGATGCTGACGACGACAAAGACCATGCCTGCGAAGTAGCAGTAGGTGTCGCCGACGAAGACGCGCGCGGGGTACCAGTTGTGGTAAAGCAGGGCTAGAGAGACGCCTAGGAAGGGAAGGAGGAAGTAGAGAGAGAAGAGGTGAGAGTCCGTCGCCGGGTGTGGATAGGGGGTTAGCAGGTAGAGACAGTCATTTAGAGAGAGTAGAAGGGCGATGACGATGGACTGGGCGACCTCGATACCGTTGATACCGGCCAGGATGTTGATGCTGTTCGGGCTGAAGATGGCCACGGCGGCCATGTAGACGTAGTACAGCGCGCCGAGGTCAAGCAACTCGCCCAGGTATGGCTGGAGCTGAATAGGTATGACGACAGAGGTAACGCCGAAGTCCACAAAGTAGACTACCAGCAACGGGATAGCAGCAAAAGCGGGGATGAAGAACTTGTGGCGCCAACGGATATCGAACAGGTCATCGCCGATTCCGAGGAGAGCGATCGACTGGAGCGAGATGATAGCAGAAAGGTACGACGCAAGCTGTAGATTACGAGTCAGCCATCATTCCAACCCATTTATCTCCATCCCCCGATATAAGTCCGCTTTCCAACGTCAACATACCTTGCTATGCGGAAACCGATGCAAAAACCGTCCCCTCTGCACATGTTCGACAGGCAACACCACATCCTTATTCCCGCCGCCACTCGTCGCAGCCACGATATCTTTATAAAACGGAAACGGAATGAACACAATCACTGCCAAGAGGTACACCACGGCACACACGCCACCCATGCACTCGGGCAGCTCACGACGCACGCGCTTGCTCAGGTCGGCGCCCTTGATGCCCGCGCGCAGGAAGGTCGGGCCCAGCCAACGGATCAGCGCAAAGGCTGCGACAAAGGCTAGCCCGCTCAACGCCAGTGATGCGATCAGTGGTGAGGGCTCTGGCTCTCGGAAGACGTTGACTAGCACGGCGACGCATGCCGCGGTGACTGTCGCTAAGGAGAGAGCCTCGTTGCGGGAGAGGGTCGTTGGGAGGCCGTTCGATAAGGGAGAGGAAGACCGGGTCGAGTTCGACGTCGAGGTCATGGCTGTGGGTGCTGCTAGGTTTGGCGCCGGAAGGGATGATGCATGGTTGGTTGGGAAGGTGATTCGGAGGAGGGGTAGATCACCTAGGTATTCGCATCGGAGGACGGAGGCGTCAGAGCATTAGGTGAGAGTCGTTGGGGGTGGTGGTGAGATAGGAAAGGTGGAAGTTCGACATGTGTTCTTTTTGGCTTTAGAGCTTCCTCGGGAACACCAACGTCACAGGAGATCATTGCTGGAAGCTGACCCCTGTTGGACTCCACCATCATACCGTTTTGGGAGATTGCGCCCGTCTCCGATTGGCTGACACTCGGGATAAAAGAATCAAGACTCAAATATTGGAAAAGTCGCGACAAGACAGCGTTAGCACCTCAAGAAGAAGAACAAAGGGAACTCCTCGGGAAGACTCTAGGAAAAGAGTGAGGGAAAAAAAAGTAAACATCTTTGCTCGGATACCGGGAGTCGAACCCGGGGCTGTTGAGATCATTCACTTCTGAGAAGTGAGAGTCAACGATGTTACCGCTACACCATACCCGATCGAGTATAGCTCCGATCTGTGCTGGAGGGACGCTCGCTCTGGATGCTCTTGTGTGGAAGAGAGGGCTTGATGGACGATAATTTAATGTATCCATCTCTACAGACCTGATGATAGCTTTGAAAATTATCTGATATAGCATCGACAGTATCTGCCATGCTTCAGGACTTAAACTCAACGTTCTCTGTCCGATATTCCCAGTTCCGGACATTATCATTGACCCCATGGGAAAGCTTGTAAGGACCCAAACTCTTCTGCTTGGACAATTTCCGATAGCACAAGACTTGAAAGGTAAATCCAATCTGCTATACTCAATTCCACCAAAAACTCACACTGAAGCTCACACTCAAACTCCTGACATAGTGCCACCACCCCACCGGAATGTACAATGTATCCCCCTCTTCCAAGATACAATCCCAGTACGGCAACTTCCTAAACTCTTCCTCCCATCCCTCTTCCAACTCATCTTCCTCCTCTTCATTGACTTCACTGCTCCCCTCTTTGCTTCCCTCCTCTGAAGTGGCTATCGGGGTCGAAGGGGGAGAGTCCCATCCCTCCAACACCCCAATATCGACCCGGCTTGTGTTGCCCATGTTGATACCTCCTTCATTGCCGCGTGCATGCATAGGACCACCCCCCTTTTCATTTGGATGTGTTCCTGATAGCCAAGATGGATACAGTCGCAGGTACTTGCGGCCGACTACCTGGACAAGGAGGTTGTGGTAGGGGTCTGTGTGAAGAGGAGTGATTGTTTGCGGGGGTCCGAACCAGGCATTGAGCTGGGGGAAGACTGTGTCGTCCATGGCTTCGTCGTCTTCAGAGTCTGACCCGACTTTTGCTGGCTGGGACGTTAGCTGACCATGGGAATGCCAAAGAGGATGCTTCGGAGGGACTGTATAGCAGAGATCCGGAATTAGTATGTCGTTCCTCAGTTGCGGTATCTGTAAAAACAGCTGATGCTGCGCCAGATACCCCGTCGGCTTTCCCTCTTCCTTACACTCCCTCCCAGCATTGATGACATAGTCATCAAGAAACTGTCCAAACTTCATCAGCTGCTGTGTCCATCCAGCATCAACATAGCTACGCCCCAGCTCCACAGGTACAAGCCGCCGGCCTTGAAAGGTTCGTGACAGCAGGTACGCTGGCTTTTTCCATGGATTGGTTGTGCGTGCTGGCCAGTCATCTGTCAAGCCTGTGATAACGAGAGGGAGAGGAGACTTGTAACTTGGGTCTTCCGGGGGCATGTTGAGATAAGTCTGGAACTCCTCTAGTGAGAGAGCATGTACCCGTCTAATTGGATTCTTCACAGGCGGAGTAAAGGGCTCGTGGTGCGAAAAGGACGGAGTGTTATGCCAAGAGTTCGGGGCAGACATCCTCGCTTTCTTGGCTGGAGGTGTCTCTCCATTTTCTGCAGCATCGTACGGCTCCTTTGAAGCTTGTGATGGGGAGGAGACTGCCAACCAAAGATTCTCTAGCATTAGTAGAGCCTTGTCTATCCACGGCCTTCCTCGCCTCTCTCCAGCTGCACCTGCAAGGATGAGAGCCAGGTCCAAGACTTGAATCATCTCGTTCAGTTTCTCTTCGTCTTCTTGAGCAACGGATCCCCGCTTGCCCTCAGTCAAGATGCTGATGACCGGCTGCCACTGAGAGAACAGCAAAGAAAACTTGAGAATGCTGGCATCAGTATACAACTGCCGCCAGCAAACTGGGACTTCGTGAAATGGGAAAGCGTAAAACTGAGTGTAGGAGTCTTCGATCAAATCATCGAGCCGCTTCCTTAGTAAGCCATAATTAATTGAAACCTTTTCGGTGTCAGTTTTTGGCTGGCTTTCGTATATGCTTCGGAGCTGTAGAGCCTGTCGTTGCAAGAGCTCAACCATAGGTTCGGAGCAGCTCACCAACACGGGTTTGTTGGCGGAGTCGTTTTCCAGGCTGTCAGCACATTCTGAGAGGATCTGTTCGATTGCTGAAGAACAGTGTACTATCAACAGATCGATACAGTCTTCGATCTCCATAGCTATAGAAGTTATGCAGGATCAGAAGTTTGAGTGAGTGGGAAAAGTCGGATGAGATATACTCTGTGGGGCACCAGTTCCTCTTGGCCGTTTATTGCTAGCATGCTAAGCCAGTTTCAACTGGCCGAGAAAAGTTCAGAAGGAATGTAAACAAAAAGATGATAAATGCTTGCCAAAACACAGCTGGAAGAGAGGCTAAACAATGATGCTTCAAATGATCGGTTAACAGGCTGATGAGTTGTTGGGGTAGGAATTTCCCAGGTTCCCCACGACAACTGGAGCCAAGAAATTGTCCACTAACATTCGATAGACCAGCTGTTCCACTGTTCCTGCCGATCGACACATCTTCGACTTCCTTATCCCTCATCCATAGGGAGACGCTGCTATGAGACCAATAGCCTCGCAATCAATGTGCTCCATGCAAACAGCATCTACGAAGTCCATCACCAGAGATCAGAAAGGCCCGAAAAACCTGAACTCTCCATAATTCCTATCACTCAACCCAACCCCTGAAACTCACTTCACGTAAAACAGATGCTGTCAAACACTAAGTCCAACCCTCCGACAAATCATTTACATCAGTACAACGCTACACTCTGACACAATGAAAAGGTCATTACGGTTATACAGCCTTCGTGGCATCGGAGCTTGGCTACGTGATACCAGTCCATGAAGACAACGCCACCCCGACGGCTGTGTCTTAGGAACCCTGAAGGTCGGTAGCCTGAGGTAGTACGTACACAGTGGCATGTTCATCTTCCGGCGCCCGTCCAGCCGGCCCCAGTCGACCGGGCAGCGGGGCGAGGCAGCGGGGCAGGAGAAAGATCAGGAGATGCCTGACTATGTAGAATGCAAAGCAGAAGCAAACTCGGGTTTGTTGTTTCTCTACTCCCCTTCTTTTTCATGCTATGCAATGTCAATGTGAGGGATATTATGGCAACCATAGTCGCGCGTGCATTGCAGATGCTGGTAGTCAATGTAAACGGAATGGCAGAGCGTTTACTCAACGCTGATGAATTGATATTTCGTCAGAGTATTGCAGAACCAGCAAGCAGGCAAGCAAGCAGGGACACTGCTGTGAACAACAATGTCCTATGGTCATGTTCAAGCAAGTTCCTTATCCGTGGGGCTAATCGGAAAGACAACGACCCTGACGTGCAGCATCGCCCAGGGATCCATCTGCAGGCTATGTTAGGTGGATGCAACGCTCTGTTTCAGTGATTCCGATCAAAACTATGGAAGCAAAGACCAGCCGCTATCAGTCAATGGTACCTAGAGCGAGGGGTAAAGTGGCTGATTGAGAAGGGACACCTACATGGCCGTTCCTCGCAGGGAGTGCGGGCCATTCGCAGCAATATAGGGGCTGTTGAGGTGAGACTCGGCTTCCATTCCGCTCGGCATTTTTTCCAGACACAAGGACCAACAACCCGAGCGGGCGGAAAAGACACGGGTAACTGATGAGGGGTTGAACATGCAGTCAGAAAGGCTTGTCGAGATAACCCCCCCCCCTTTTAGCCTTCAGGTAGGTATACATTGCTGTTACCTATGTACAAATTGCCAAACAGCCTCTATCACGCACCGCCAACGATGTGGTGAACATGCCATGCCTCTTGAATCAAAGCATACCAAACGTCTAAAAGCTTGAATCCCCTAACTCCCTGAGCACAGATCCGACCCAGCGCCAAACCCTGGCACGCCTTTCCCCTCAAATCTCCGGTTTCTGAGCAAATATGAAATGGATTGTCATATATGCATGAATCCTCTTATTGTGAGCATCGATCGTTGCCTGCCTCAAGGCCTCCTCGACATCAGGCCTAGGGGTACCGGATTCGACCATCGGCCGAGACACCATTGTGTTGAAGAATTCAAGCAAGATCTCGCGGAGGAATCCTCCGATGATGCGTAGCCTCCTGTCCCTGGCCCATTCGCCCAGCGGAACGCGATACACCCTCTGTTGTACATTGACAAAGCCCAGATTGCGCAGCATGTCGGGGATTTGCTCCACAATGAAGATGTTGTATCCATAGTGCTCTCGTAGTATAGGGTCCAGTAGACTGTAGAATTTGGTGACTCCGTGCTCCGGAGTCACGGTTCCATCATCTGACAACACTCGCGGGACGATATCCTGGATTTCGATCCAGCCACCAGGTCTGAGATTTCTTGATGATGAGAGTGCCGTCAGCCCAGTTATCATTCAATAGAGAAAGGCTCCAGAGAATGCCTACTGTAGAACGTTGCGTAGCAGAGTCTCATTATCTTTGAGGACCGTGTTCACAAACCGGATGTGTGCAAAGTCATAGTCATTGTCGTGCACCCAATCATCCTCGATATCATCGATAACAAAGTGCACGTTTGGTGGCACCCATCTGGGCTGCACAGGTGACAGATCAATACCCGTCACATGGGCGCCGGGGAAGAGCTCGCCAACTGAGGTTATAGATTAGTCAGGGTTCGGCCCCCGGGGAGATTGAACTCAAGCATACCCTCAATAGTCCACTGGCCGAATCCAGTCCCTAGATCAATGATTTTCTGAGGGTTGTCACCAATCGGCGCAAGAAACAGCCTGCCGTCCAGCAGCTCCTTCATCATATCATGCTGGACTTTCTCCCTAATTTCCTCACCCTCATCATTGGGGATGCAATATCTCCCCGACCGGAAGGCATGGTAGCGTCTGTGGAGCAAGAGTCAGTTTGCTATGCTCTTATGAAGAAGAAGCGATTCCTTCCCGAACCAAACCAACCTTCCATATTCCCATACATGATCATTTACACTCGATGTCAAAGACCCAAACCTGGTATCCGTGTCGCTTGGGTCATAGTCCGAGGTGATCTCGCGTGCCCCAACGGGCATCTCGGCATTGCTGACGTCGTCTTCGGTTTCGGTTTCTGTAAGAGGCTCAATGAAGTTGTTTTCATCCATGTTTGTGGGATGATTGTTTGGATTTGTGGACATTCACAGCTCAGACCACGGCTTGGAAGGGGCGGTAGCCACTGGGCTTGGCTATGACGTCGACGGGGCTTAAGTTTGACAGAAAGCGGTCCAGCAAGGGGACAAAGAATATGCAGCTCAAATAACAGATGTGAGTCCTGGGTTTATTGGCAGAAAAGAGGGGCGAGGAAGTGGCACTGTGTTTGCGCAATGACAACAACAGACACCAGATGAGTTCTGCGAACAGAGATGAGAGCGCGGCCCGGGCGAGGACAGGGCAGAGTAAATAAGAGAATTCTAAAGCTCAGAGATCAACGCAACCAAGGCAAGCAGAGGGCCCACCCCCAAGATGGCGGTGCCAAACAAGCGACTTTGAGTGATCGCGACAGTTCCATGCCAGAGAGTGAGCGACGAAGCTAAAAGCACACTCTGGTGAGTGATTTGGACTGCGTGGCAGGCCGGCGGACCTTGTTCTGAGTTTTAGCTGGAAACTGGAGACTTGACGGAGCAGACCCTCTGACCCTCTGAAGGTGCGTTGGACGAGCTCCGTCGAGCTCGGTCACAGGGTGCCAGTCATGGCAACCAAACGGGCAAAAAGGGGAACTACCCGAGGTGAGCCAGGTTGTTGTGTATCGAAGGCAAAGAGGAGAAAAGTAAAGCGTGTAAGCAAGGCAAGGCAAGGCGGCAATCTTCCAGGCGCGACGATGGAG
>Ga0065720_1003720_pt1 | contig 13399 bp, 8 predicted proteins | sample Thericmetagenome_FD_59107 | JGI IMG/M metagenome (GOLD analysis project Ga0065720, IMG submission 59107) | Thermophilic microbial communities from the Joint Bioenergy Institute, California, USA of rice/straw/compost enrichment - eDNA_2 v2... | ecosystem: Engineered > Solid waste > Grass >... | reverse complement strand
ATCGAGCCGCTCAGGCCGTACTCGGTGGCGTTGGCGATCTCGATCGCGTGCGCCTCGTCGTCGAACGGCGCCACCGACACCACCGGGCCGAAGATCTCCTCGGTGAACGCCGGGTCGTCCAGGTCCGGGGTGAGCATCGTGGGCGGGAACCAGAACCCCTTCCCGCGCGGGCAGTCCCCCTGCGCGTACGGCGTGCGCACGTACGAGGCGACCTTCTCCCGGTGCTCGGCGCTGATCAGCGGGCCCATCTCGGTCGCCTCGTCGAGCGGGTCGCCGACCCGCACCCCGCGCACCGCGCGCGCGAGCAGCGGCAGGAACTCGTCGTAGACGTCGCGCTGCACGAGCACCCGGGACCGGGCGCAGCAGTCCTGCCCGGCGTTGTCGAAGACCGCGTACGGCGCGGTCGCGGCGGCCTTCTCCAGGTCGGCGTCGGCGAACACGATGTTCGCGCTCTTGCCGCCGAGCTCCAGCGTCACCCGCTTCACCGTGCGCGCCGCCTTCGCGCCGATCTCGCGGCCCACCTCGGTCGACCCGGTGAACACGATCTTCCGTACGTCGGGGTGCTCGACGAGCCGGGCCCCGGCGACCTCACCCTCGCCGGGCAGCACCTGCAGCACGTCCTCGGGGATCCCGGCCTCCAGCGCGAGCTCGGCGAGGCGCAGCGCGGTGAGCGGGGTGAGCTCGGCGGGCTTGACGATCACGGTGTTCCCGGCGGCGAGCGCGGGCGCGACCCCCCACATCATGATCACCATGGGGAAGTTCCACGGCACGATCACGCCGACGACGCCGAGCGGCTCGCGGAAGGTGACGTCGACGCCGCCGGCGACCGGGATCTGCAGGCCGTGGTTGCGCTCCGGCGCCCCGGCGTAGAAGTGCAGCACGTCGCGGACGTTCCCGGCCTCCCAGCGGGCGTTCGTCACCGTGTGCCCGGCGTTGGCGATCTCCAGCCGGGCGAGCTCCTCGGCGTGCTCGTCCACCAGCTCGGCGTACCGCCGCAGCAGCCGGGCCCGGTCCCCGGGCGCGACGTCGCGCCAGGCGGGGAACGCGCGCCGGGCACGCGCCACGGCGCGGTCCACCTCGGCCGCGTCGGCCATCTCGATGTCGGCGAGCACGTCCTCGGTCGCCGGATTGATGATCTTCATCAGGCCCCCCGTCCGCCGCGCTCACAGGCGCTCGAAGCCGCGCCGCAGCTCCCAGTCGGTGACCGCCGCGTCGAACGCGGCGAGCTCGATCCGGGCGTTGTTCGCGTAGTGCGCGACCACCTCGTCGCCGAACGCGGCCCGCGCGATCTTCGAGTTCTCCCACAGCGCGAGCGCCTCGCGCAGCGTCTGCGGCACGGTCTCGGCGTCGGAGTCGTAGGCGTTGCCGGTGTACGGGTCCTCCAGGTCGAGCTCGTTCTCGATACCGTAGAGCCCGGCCGCGATCAGCGCGGCGACGGCGAGGTGCGGGTTGACGTCGCCGCCGGGCACCCGGTTCTCCACCCGCAGCGACGGCCCGTGCCCGACGAGGCGCAGCGCGCAGGTGCGGTTGTCCACGCCCCACTTCACCGCGGTGGGGGCGAAGCTGCCCNGCACGTACCGCTTNTAGGAGTTGATGTTCGGCGCGAAGAACAGNGTGAGCTCGCGCAGCGCGGCGAGCTGCCCGGCGATGAACCGNCGTCCCAGCTCGGACAGGCCGTACGGGCCGTCGCCGGCGAGGACCGGCTCGCCGTCGAGGGAGCGCAGCGAGATGTGGATGTGGCAGGAGTTGCCCTCACGGTCGTTCGGCTTCGCCATGAAGGTGATCGAGCGGCCCTCCTGCGCGGCGATCTCCTTCGCGCCGTTCTTGTAGATCGCGTGGTTGTCGCAGGTGCGCAGCGCCTCGGCGAACCGGAACGTGATCTCGTGCTGGCCGAGGTTGCACTCGCCCTTGGCGGACTCCACGTACATGCCCGCGCCCTCCATGCCGAGCCGGATGCGGCGCAGCAGCGGCTCCACCCGGGCGGTGCCGAGCAGCGAGTAGTCGACGTTGTAGAGGTTGGCCGGGGAGAGGTCACGGTAGCCCTTGCGCCAGGCGTCCTCGTAGCTGTCGTCGTAGACGCAGAACTCCAGCTCGGTGCCGACGTGGGCGGCCCAGCCGTGCTCGGCGAGCCGGGCGGTCTGCGCCCGCAGGATCTGCCGTGGGGACGCGACGACGTCGGTGCCGTCCGCCCAGGCGAGGTCGGCGAGGAGCATGGCGGTGCCCTCCTGCCAGGGCACCCGCCGCAGGGTGGACAGATCCGGCTTCATCACGAAATCGCCGTAGCCGCGGTCCCAGGATGACATCGCGTAGCCGTCCACCGTGTTCATGTCGACGTCGACGGCGAGCAGGTAGCTGCAGCCCTCCGCGCCGTGGTGGAGCACCTCGTCGAGGAAGTAGCGGGCCGTCAGCCGCTTGCCCTGGAGCCGCCCCTGCATGTCCACGATGGCCAGCAGCACGGTGTCCACCTGACCGGCCTCGACCTCCGCGCGCAACTGATCGACGGTGAGCACCGTGAGACTCCCCTTCAGCCAAAAGTCTGGAAACAGACCATTGACGGCATGCAAGCACCCCGGGCGCCCTGCCGTCAACGGGTGATCGCCCAAGTCGCCGGCCCTGTTTCGCCGGGCCTCGCCGTACCCCGCGGCCGGGGAGACCTCACCGCCGCGATGCGGCGGGGTGAGGCCCGGGGCGCGACCCGCCCGCACCCGGTCTATCCTCGACTCGGGCGCGCCCGGGTCGGGCCGGGAGCGGCGAAGGGAAGGGAACGGAATGGGCCACCCCTCGCTGGCCGCGTTGCTGCGACCGGTCCGCGCGGGAAACGCCTTCGAGGAGACCGTCGAACGGTTGCTCCAGGCGATCAAGCTCGGCGGCGTCGGGTACGGCGAGAAGCTCCCCCCGGAGCGTGAGCTCGCCGCCATGCTCGGCATCAGCCGGGTGACGCTGCGCGAGGCGATCCGCGCCCTCGCCGACTCCGGCTACCTGGAGGTACGGCGCGGCCGGTACGGCGGGGCCTTCGTCACCTACCGGCAGCCCGAGCCGGGCCAGGGCGACCTGCGCGAGGCGGTGGAGACGATGGGCCCGGCCGAGGTCGCCGACGCGCTCACCTTCCGGATGGCGATGGACTGCGGCGCGGCCGTCACGCTCGCCTCGATGGAGCTCACCGAGGAGCAGCGCGCGGTGCTGCGGCGCCGCCTCGCCGACGTGAACGAGGCCTCCCCGGCCGACTACCGCCGGATGGACACCGCCTTCCACCTGTCGATCGCCGAGCTGACCGGCTCCACCCTGCTCACCGCGGCGTGCGCGGACGCCCGGATGCGCGTCACCGACCTGCTCAACGCGATCCCAGTGCTCGGCCCGAATATCGAGCACTCCGCCGCGCAGCACGCCGCGATCGTCGAGGCGATCCTCGCCGGCGACCCGGAGGCGGCGCGCCGGGCGGCGATGGAGCACGTGGAGGGCACCGCCGCGCTGCTCCGCGGCTTCCTGAGCTGACCGGGCCCTCGCGCCGCCTCGCGCCCCGGGGCCATCGCCGTGCCGAGCAGAGCGCCCCATCACAGCGTCCCGGCCACGGCGTCCTCTCCATACGGCCGATCACAGAGGCCGATCACAGCGTCCGATGACCGCGTCTGATCACCGCGTCTGATCACCGCGTCTGATCACGGGGCACGGCACGGCTGTGAGGCCTGGTCGCCGGGCACCCTCCTTCCTGCCGTTCGCCGCCGTTCCCCGGCGCGACCAGTGGCCGGGTGATGGTGGTATTGAGGGACATGCTTTTCCTTACGGGGGGTGACCGAATGTGAGGTGGTTCGAGGAGAACATCATCGCGACCCAGCGGCTGCCGCTCTTCGTGTTCTTCGTCTCGCTCATCCTCGCGTTCGTCGTCACCCGCGTACACGTGCGCCTCATCCGTGCCGGGGTGGGCTGGTTCCGCAACATCAGCGTGGGCGACCTGCACATCCACCACGTGGTGTTCGGCGTGGTGCTCATGCTCGTCGGCGGGGTGACCGGGCTGATCGTCTCGGCCTCGTCGACCGGCTGGTACGCCGTCGCGGCGGCGGTCTTCGGCGTCGGCTCCGCCCTCGTGCTCGACGAGTTCGCGCTCATCCTCCACCTGCGGGACGTGTACTGGTCGGAGGAGGGGCGCACCTCGGTCGACGCGCTCTTCGTCGCGGTCGCGGTCACCGGCCTACTCCTGCTCGGCCTGCGCCCGCTCACCTGGCAGACCCCCTACGGGGTGCCCGCGGGCGGGCAGCTCGCCGCCGCCGCCCTCGTGGTGAACCTCGTGCTCGCCGTCATCACCCTGCTCAAGGGCAAGATCTGGACCGGGCTCGCCGGGCTGTTCCTGCCGGTCCTGCTCGTCGTCGGCGCCATCCGCCTCGCCCGCCCCGGATCCCCCTGGGCCCGCTGGTTCTTCGCGCCGGGCTCCCGGCGGCACAATCCGGCGAAGATGGAGAAGGCGCTGCGGCGCGAGATCCGCTGGCGGCGCCCCGTCATCCGCGCCAAGATCGCTTTCCAGGAGTTCCTCTCCGGCCGCCACGACCTGCCCTCGATCGGGATGGAGAACCGCGCGAAGCGGCCCAAGGCGCGGCGCCGTCCGCGGCCGGTCATCCGCGAGCGGCCCTTCATCCCGCCCCGGGCGATGCGCCGCCGCCGTCCGCCCCGGTTCCTCCGCTGACGTTTCCGCCCTTTGCGGAGATACTTGAACGCACAACCACAATGGCGTGGAAGGCACATAAGACGTGTTCATGGGGTGGGATGTCGTGGGTGGACGCGGATCGGCGGACCGGAACGGCCAAGCCTCGCGCGGCGGGACGAGCGCGTCCCGGAAGGCGTCCGATCCGGCGGACGGCGGCTTAGCGGGGTCCGGGCGGGACGCCGCCCGCGACGCGGGGGAGCGGCGCGGCGGCGCACCCGGCTCCGGGGCGCGCACGCCCGGCGGCGGCGCGCGGGCGCGCGGCGCGGCGCCCGGTGACCGGGAGGGTGAGACGCGGCCCGGTGCGCAGGGCGAGGTGGACGGGTGGCGCCCGGACGGCGCCGGGGAGGCCGGTCGCGGCGGGCGGCGCCCGGACGGGCGCGCGGGGTCCCGGCAGGGGCGCGGACAGGACGGCCGGTCGCCGGGCGGACACCGCGGACGGCGGCCGGGCGGCCGCGTGCCGGTCGCCGGGGGCGCGGTGGTCACCCTCGACGACGTGGCCCGCCTCGCCGGCGTCTCGCTCGCCACCGCGTCCCGGGTGCTGGGCCCGGCGAGCTCCCGGCGGGTCGGCAGCGAGCTGCGTGACCGGGTGCAGAAGGCGGCCCGGCAGCTCGGGTACACCCCCAACCTCGCCGCCCGCGCGCTCGCGCACGGCGCGAGCGACGTCGTCGGCCTGATCGTGCACGATCTGACCGACCCGTCCTGCGCCATGCTCGCCGAGGGCGTGATGCGCGCGGCCGAGCGCCGGGGCCTCGCGGTGCTGATCAGCGCGACTTGGAACGATCCCGAGCGGGAGATCGCGCACGTCGCGACCTTCCACGCGCAGCGGGCCCGCGCGGTCGTGCTCGCGGGCGCCCGGGTCGCCGACGAACGGCTCACCGTACGGCTCGGCACCGAGCTGGCCCGTTTTCACGAAGCCGGCGGCCGGGTGGCGTGCGTGGGCCAGGCGGTGCTGCCCGCCGACACGGTCGTCCCCGACAACCACGGCGGCGCGTACCGGCTCGCGACCACGCTCGCCGCCCTCGGGCACCGCCGCTTCGCCGTACTCGCCGGGCCGCCGCACCTGGCGCTCGTGCGCGAGCGGCTCGCCGGGTTCACCGAGGGCCTGCGGGCGGCCGGGCTGCCCGCGCCGCGGGTGCTCCACGAAGACCTCGACCGGGACGGCGGCTACGCCGCGGCCGAGCGGCTGCTCGCCGAGGGCACCGACGCGACGTGCGTGTTCGCGGTGAACGACGTGATGGCGGTGGGCGCGCTCGCCGCGCTGCGCGCCCACGGCGTGGCGGTGCCGGACGAGATCTCCCTCGCCGGCTTCGACGACATCCCCGCGCTGCGCGACACCGTGCCCGCGCTCACCACGGTCCGGCTGCCGCTCCAGCGCATGGGCGAGCGCGCCCTCGACCTCGCGCTCGGGTCGCCCGAGCTCTGCGGCGGGTGGCGCACCGAGTCCGCGCCGGGCGAGGTGATCGTCCGGGAGAGCACCCGGGGCGTCGGCTGAGTGAGGCGCCGGCGGCGACGCGTCGATACGGCGACGCGGCGACGCGGTGACGGGACGATGCGACGGGGTGATGCGGCGACGCGGCGACGGGGCGACGCGGTGACGTGGCCGGAGACGGCCGCGGGAACGCCCCCGGAGAAGCCGAGGCGGCCGGGCGGTCGGACCGCCCGGCCGCCTGGCCGGAGCGAACGGGATGTCGTCTGAATCGGTGGTCCGGTCAGCCCTCCTGGCCGCCCGGCGTGCTCGGGCGCGCCCAGATGCCGCGCTCGTGCATCAGCGCGATCTGCTTCTCGATCACTTCCTTGCGGTACTCCGCGTGGTTGTACGGCTTGCGATCGAGGTAGAGGTTCTTCGGGTAGATCGGCTTCTCGTAGATGAGCTGGTACTGCTCGGTCTTGAGGTCCTTCATCCAGTTGTCCCACTGGGCGCTCGCGCGGAACTTGCGCAGGGCCTCGATGTCGATCGTGCCGACCACCCACGAGGAGGCGCCGCTGTAGTCGTGCCGCCCGACGATGTTGCCCCTGTAGTCGACGATCATCGAGTGGCCGCCGAAGGTGTCGATCGGGATGTCGGACTCGACGTTGAGGTAGTACGTCGCGTCGTTGCAGGCGATCAGGTAGCAGTTGTTGTCGAGCGCCCGGGCCTGGTTCTGGATGGCGTACATGCCGTTGCTGACGCCCGGGTGCGGGTACGGCCCGCGGTAGAGGATCTCGGCGCCGTTCATGGCGAGGCCGCGCGCGTTCTCCGGGTACGACGCCTCGTTCGCCATGAGGATGCCGATGCGGCCGATCTTGGTGTCGGCGACCGGGTAGAACGCGTCGATCGTCTTGCCGTACAGCTCGACCCAGCGGTCCCACACGTCGTGCGGGGTGACCGAGTGCTCGCACGGGAGCAGCGGCACCGTCTTGTAGTGCTTGAGGATGATCTCGCCGTCGGGGTCGATGATGAAGCCGATGTTGAAGAACCGGTTCGGGAACTCGGGGTGCAGGGCCTTGGCCTGGGCGATCATGTAGGCGTTCATCTCCCGGGCCATCTCGCCGAGCCGGTCGGTCTCCGGGCCGGGGACGGTGATCGCGCAGTTGCGGGCGTAGTCCTCGTGGTCGAGGTCGAGCACCTCGTCGTTGAAGCCCTGCAGGGCGCCCTCGGGGACGGCGATCAGCTTGACCGGCAGGTCGAGGCTGGACAGCCAGGAGGCGGCCTTGATCAGGTGGGAGATGTGGTCGAGATTGTGCTTGATCTCGTCACGGTGCCTGATGCCCCGCACGGTGGTGACCAGGCCCACTGCCTGATACGGCTCGATCATCCTTGCACCTCCGGTACGCCTTGGGTGAGGGTTTTCGCGTCGAACGGGGACTTGAGGTAGCCGAATTCGAGCATGAGGTCGGCCACCCTCTGGAGACGCTGCTCGTTCATGGAGATCGGGAAGTTCGGGACCTCCATGAGCGACGCGGTCTTCTCGTCGATCTTGGCGTAGGCCGGGAGGGCCTTTTCGACCTCTTTGCGGTCGGTCGCCGCGAGTTTCTGGGCCTTGAGCAGGCCGCGCTGGAAGGCCGCGATGGTCTTGGGATGCTTCTGCAGGAAGTCCGACAGGACGTAGTAGCCGGCGACCGGGAAGTTGTCGGTCGGGCCGCCGATGACGTCGAGGACCGTGACCGCGCCGTCGGTGCTGGCCCCCGTCAGGAACGGCTCGGGGAGGAAGCCCGCGTCCACCTGGCCGGATTTGATCGCCTGCCACATGAGCGGGAACTGCAGCTCGACGAACTTGACGTCGCGCTCCGGGTCCAGGCCCTTCGCCTTGAGCTGCGCGCTGATCGTCAGCGTCGCCACGTTTTTCAGCGTGTTGACGCCGATCGTCTTGCCCTTGAGATCCTCCGGTTTTGTGATCTTGCTTTCCGGAGTGGCCACGATCGCGAAGTTGCCGGGGGCGGCCGTGTCGGCCTCGGCGACGATGCGCAGGTCAGCGGCCTTGCTCGCGGCGGCGGTGAACATCGAGATGTGGTTGCTGTGCATAATGTCGAACCCTCCGCTCCGGAGGGTGTTAATAGCGTTTCCGCCGCCCTGGATCAGGGTGTACTTGACGTTCAGGCCCTCTTCCTTGAAGTACCCCTTGCTGATCGCGATCTGGATCGGCGCGACCTCCGGCAGGGGCAGCATGCCGAGGGTCAGGTCGGTCTTTTCGAGGCCGCCGTTCGAGCTGGTCTGAGCGTTGTCCGCCCCTCCGCCGCAGGCGGCGGTTAACGCCGTGACCGCAATGGTGGTGATGAGGAGCCGGGCCAGAGAAGCGAATCTCATTCGGAACTCCCGGGGAGGGGGCGAGAGTTCTGGGTCTTGTGCATAGCACAATCTCCTGACCGGATTGGGTGATGATCAAGCGCCGATCGTAGCATTCCGGTTCTATCTATGAAAAAAAGATTATGTTTATGTCTGTCTGCATTTAGAGCGGTAAAGTGGCATTACTTGCGAATCGCGTAGTATGATGATTGAAAGTTATACTTGTCCAAAAGTGGGCGAGTATCTGTGTTGTATTGCACTAATGTGAGTGTTGTGCCATGAATCGCCTGAAGTGGCCGTCTGATGCCGATGGCTCTGAATGTTCCGTTGTCGACACCTGCGTGCCCTGTTGCGATGAGTGACCGCTGTGCGACGCGTGCGTGCTTCATCGCGGGCCGCCGGAACCCGTGCCGGCCGTCCGGGCCGTCGTACGGCACCGCCCCGCCCGGACGGCTCCGGACGGGGCGGTGACCCCGCCGCGCGGCGGCGGGAGGGTCACACGGCGGCGAGGCTGCGCACCGCGATCCCGGTGCCGAGGATGACGACCATCGCGGCCGTGCCCACCGGCGCGTGCGAGGCCCGCGACGCGCCCGAGCAGCCCGCGCCGCGCGGCGGCGAGCCGGTCGAGTCGGCCGGAGAGCCGGACCGGCAGCAGCCCGGTCGCGGTGAGCGTCGCCGCGAGCCCCAGGCCGTAGGCGGCGACCAGTGCAACGCCGAACCAGGTGCGCGGCCCGTACGGTGACGGCCCGGGCCATCCGGCGGGCTCCTCCGGTGCGCCCGCGGCCCGGGCCGGGCGGCCGGTCGCGGCCGCCCGGAGGAGGTCACGTCCCGTCCACGGGGTCGCCGGAGGTGAGGAACTGGGTCGCGGCGAGCTCGCGGTAGAGCTCGTCGGAGGCGACGAGCTCGTGGTGGGTGCCGGAGGCGCGCACCCGGCCCTGCTCGAGGATGACGATCAGGTCCGCGCTCGTCACCGTGGACAGCCGGTGCGCGATCACCAGCACGGTGGTGTCGCCCGCCGCCTCGGTGATCACGTCCCGCAGCCGCATCTCGTTCACCGCGTCGAGCTGCGAGGTGGCCTCGTCGAGGAGGAGCAGGCGCGGCCGGCGCAGCAGCGCCCGCGCGATCGCCACGCGCTGGCGCTCGCCGCCGGACAGCAGCTGGCCGCGGTGCCCCACCACGGTCTCCAGCCCGGCGGGCAGCCGGGCCACCAGATCCTCCAGCCGGGTACGGCGCAGCACCTCGGCGATCTCGGCGTCGGTGGCGTCCGGGGCGCCGAAGGTGAGGTTCTCCCGCAGCGTGCCGTCGAGCACCGGGGCGTCCTGCTCGACGTAGCCGACCGAGGCCCGCCACAGCCCGAGCGGTACCTCGGCGAGCGGGCGCCCGTCGACCTCGATCACGCCCGAGTCGGGCTCGTAGAAGCGTTCGAGCAGGGAGAAGATCGTCGTCTTGCCCGCGCCCGAGGGGCCGACGAGCGCCGTCATGCCGCCCCGGGGCACCTCGATCGAGACGTTCCGCAACGCGGGCGGGCGGTCGTCAGAGTAGCGGAAGGAGACCTCGCGCAGCCGGATCCCGGCCGGTCCGGATCCGGGGCCGCCGCCCGGCTCGCCGTACCGCGCACCGGGCCGCCCGCCGGCCCCGGCGTCCTTCGCGGCGGTGCCGTCCTGGCGCCCGTTCGCGCGCCCGTCGAGCGGCCCGGCGCCGGGGCCGGGCACCGGATCCGCGTCCGGCCCGGCCTGCCGCCGCGGATCACCGTTCGCCCCGGCCGTGCCGTACCGGAGCGCGTCGAGTCCCTCCTCCACCCGCTCGGTCGGCAGCTCCTCCACCTCGCGCAGCCGGGCCACCGAGGCGAGCCCCATCTGCAGCTGGGTGGCCGACTGGACCAGCTGGGAGATCGGCGCCATCAGGTAGAAGAGGTAGAGCAGGAACGCGATGAGCGAGGACACCTCGAGCGCGCCGCTCGCCACCCGCGCGCCGCCCAGGCCGAGCACCGCGAGGAACGCGAGCTGCACCACCACGAACCCGGACGTGTCCAGGATCGCGTTCCATTTGGCCACGCGCACGCCCTGCCGCCAGGCCTCCCGCGCCGCCGCGCGCACCGACTCCGTCTCGCGCTCCTCCGCCCCGGACGCCTTCAGCGTGCGGAAGCCCTGCAGCGCCCGGTCGAGCGCGGTGGACATCCCGCCCAGCGCGACCTGGGCGCGCAGCGAGGCGTTGCGGATGCGCGGGAACACCAGCATGTTGCCGAGCCCGACGGCGATGACGATGGCGAGGGTCACCGTGAGCAGCAGCGCGTCGAGCGTGGCCATGAGCGCGATCGCGCCGACGAGCGGGAAGACCGCGGTGAGCGCGTTGGTCACGCCGACGGTGCACACGGTGCGCAGCAGGATGGTGTCGGCCGACACCCGGGAGAGCAGGTCGCCGGGTTTGAGCCGGTCCACGTCCGGGACGCGCAGCCGGAGCAGGTGCCCGATCAGCCGGTGCCGCGCGTTCAGCACCACGCCCTCGGCCGTCCGGGAGAGGATGTAGGAGCCGACGGCCGAGACGATCGCCCCGACGGCGAGCAGTACGGCGAGCGTCACCACCGGGCCGGTGAGCGACCGGTGCTGCCCGAACGCGTCGATCACCTGCTTGGCGATGAGCGGCTGGGCGAGCCCGACGAGGCTGCCGAGCAGCCCGAGCGTGCCACCCGCGAGGATCGCCCACTTGTGCGGCCGGATGTGCGTGAGCAGCAGCCGCCAGGCGGCGCGGTTGCCGAGTGACGTCCTCGGCAGCTGGTTCGCTGGAATGACGGTCACGTTCCTCCCACCCACTCCCGGCGGCGCGGGCCCCGCGCCGCGCCGACCCGGTCGGACACCGTGCCGGGCACCATGTCGGACACCATGTCGGACACCATGTCGGACACCATGTCGGACACCGTGCCGGGCACTGCGCCGGGACACGGTGCCGGGACACGGTGCCGGGGCACTGTCTCGGACACTGTCTCGGGCACTGTCTCGGGACGCTGTGCCGGACACTGACTGATCACGACCTATCGCGACTTCCAGTCTGTGCGGCGGATGCGAAAGTGGCGCGCCTTCCGGCACAGATATCGACATTTAGCGGTCCATGCCGGCGAACGTCGGAGGAGTGTGTGGCGAAGCCTGATCCGGGCGACGGAGCGTAGTGGGATAGTTCGGGCACCTGCCGTCCAGGCCGATTGACTTGCGGGGAAAGCGGGAACCTCCGCCAAGGCGGAGCCTCTCCTTCGCTGAAAAACCGGTCCCCGGCAATGCTCGTGCGGGGCGTTTCCGGGACTGGCGGCGCGATATCGGGGCATCCCAGGTGGCCGATGCCGCCGGGATGCCCCACTTCATCCGCGCCGGACCGCGGCTCACCCGATTCCCTCGGCCGTGGTGAGGGCAGATACCAGTACCACCCCGCCCAAACCGGGCCAGTGCCCGTCGTGCGACCACGTCGTCCGCTGTGCCGTACCCGGGGCCGTACCGGGCCGCCCGGCGCGGAGCGGGGACCGGCGACGAGAGAAAGGTGCGGACGACGATGGCGACGCTTCGCGCTCCCCGCGGGACCACGCTCACGGCGAAGGGCTGGCCGCAGGAGGCCGCCCTCCGGATGCTCCAGAACAACCTCGACCCGGAGGTGGCCGAGCACCCCGAGCGGCTCGTCGTGTACGGCGGATCCGGCAAGGCGGCCCGCGACCGGGCGAGCCTCGAGGCGATCCTGCGCGTGCTCACCACCCTGGAGAACGACGAGACGCTGCTCGTGCAGTCGGGCAGGCCGGTCGGCGTGCTGCGCACCCACGAGTGGGCGCCGCGCGTGCTCATCGCGAACGCCAACCTCGTGCCCGACTGGGCCGACTGGGCGGAGTTCCGGCGGCTGGAGCAGGCGGGCCTCACCATGTACGGCCAGATGACCGCCGGGTCGTGGATCTACATCGGCACCCAGGGCATCCTGCAGGGCACCTACGAGACGTTCGCCGCGGTCGCGGCCCGCCTCGGCACCCCGGACGGCTCGCTCGCGGGCACGATCACGCTCACCGCGGGCCTCGGCGGCATGGGCGGCGCCCAGCCGCTCGCCGTCACCATGAACGGCGGCGTGGCGATCTGCGTCGACTGCGACCCGCGCAGCATCGAGCGCCGCCTCGCCCACGGCTACCTCGACACCCGCGCCGAGAACCTCGACGAGGCGCTGCGGCTCGCCTACGAGGCGCGCGCCGCGCGCCGCCCGCTCTCCATCGGCGTCGAGGGCAACGCCGCGCACGTCGTGCCCGAGCTGCTGCGCCGCGGCGCCGAGATCGACGTCGTCACCGACCAGACCTCCGCGCACGACCCGCTCACCTACCTGCCGCTCGGCGTCGANTTCGCCGACATGGCCGCCGAGCGGGAGAAGGACCCGGCCGCCTTCGCCCGCCGCGCCCGNGAGTCGATCGCCNNGCACGTCGAGGCGATGGTCGGCTTCGCCGACGCCGGNGCCGAGGTGTTCGACTACGGCAACTCGATCCGCGGCGAGGCGAGGCTCGCCGGGTACGCGCGCGCCTTCGACTTCCCCGGCTTCGTGCCCGCCTACATCCGGCCGCTGTTCTGCGAGGGCAAGGGACCGTTCCGCTGGGTGGCGCTCTCCGGCGACCCGGCCGACATCGCCGCCACCGACCGGGCGGTGCTCGAGCTGTTCCCGGAGAACCGGGCGCTCGCCCGGTGGATCCGCCTCGCCGGGGAGAAGGTGCGCTTCCAGGGGCTGCCCGCGCGCATCTGCTGGCTCGGGTACGGCGAGCGGGACCGGGCCGGCGAGCGGTTCAACGACATGGTGGCGCGGGGCGAGCTGAAGGCGCCGATCGTGATCGGGCGCGACCACCTCGACTGCGGGTCGGTCGCCTCGCCGTACCGGGAGACCGAGGCGATGGCCGACGGCTCGGACGCGATCGCGGACTGGCCGCTGCTCAACGC
>Ga0065720_1020652_pt1 | contig 13403 bp, 5 predicted proteins | sample Thericmetagenome_FD_59107 | JGI IMG/M metagenome (GOLD analysis project Ga0065720, IMG submission 59107) | Thermophilic microbial communities from the Joint Bioenergy Institute, California, USA of rice/straw/compost enrichment - eDNA_2 v2... | ecosystem: Engineered > Solid waste > Grass >... | reverse complement strand
ATTCCCTCTGGAACAATGAAAAAGAATCTAAGGGTACTTGTGGTTGATGATGTGGCATGGAATAATCAAATACTTGAAAAATACATTAGTACAGTTGAGGGAACATCTGTTATATCATTCAATGGAGCAGATGCTTATGAAAAATATGAGGAAAGCCACAAGAAAGGACAGAGATTTGATGTAATCACTATGGATTATGATATGCCTGTCATGAATGGCTATGAAGCCCTCAAGAAAATCAGACAATATGAGCAAGCGAATAACCTTAGTCCTTGCTTTGCTATAATTATCAGTGGCCATTGTGACCAGAATATTATCCGTGAGTGTCTTGATCCTCGGGGTGATGTTAGAGCCAATCATTTTCTCAAGAAGCCTATCACTTATAAACAATTCCTAGAAGTGTTGAGTAAAGTCTAAGTGGCCAAGATACGACACCTTGGATACTGTTGACTATTGATTGATTTTTCATTTAATATCAGCGTTGACCTGCATCGTGCCTTTCTATCATTCATATCACCTTAACCAGAGGATAGATTTTGTAATTTTACGAAAAGTTTCAACGTAAGCATATCAGATAGTAGTCTCGTCTTTCTAGTTAACTTTATGAGAAGGTGCTTTTGTTATTTTTCTTTGTAAATTTTTCATTTCTAATTGCAAAGGTCTTTGTGGCCCACAGACTCATTAAAATTCCCTTTGAATAATTTGGCTCTTTTTCATGTTAAATCATGATTGGATAGTGGCCAATAAGAGGAGCAGGGTGATATTTCAATGTTATTTCTATTAGAATTCCTCTCCTTTAACACTCATTATATATTGAGATAATGGAGTTAATTCATTTCCAACCACCTGGGAGAAGAGAGGCCAACACTTGCAAAATAGCTTTCGATTAATGGCTTATCAGTTCGGCTCTGTGAATCCGATTCCAAGGATAAAAATTAGCTGGGAGCGCATCACTTTATATTCGTTGTTGGGGTTGCCATCTGTTACTTTTAATCCATAGAATTCTATTAAATCAAATAGAATGTACCATCCCGACGATACTTAAATTTTAATTCTAAGTTTAGTCTTCATTCACATAAATAGGTTTATAAACTAACCTTGCTAATCCCGGCAAGATCCGAACTCAATTCAGTACAACTGGGACTTGCTCTGAGGCCAGTGAACAGCATTTGCTTTAATGATTTTTTGAAATAGGATTGCTGGTCATTTCCTGTAATATCTCGGCTGGGGTTGAAAATATAAATCTTTTTTTTTTCTTTAGAGTTATCTCTCAAAATGAAAGTGGCTGAGCTCATTGATAAGCTGTGCTATCCAACTAACGACCAATTAAAGGAAAACAAGGTACAGGAAAATTTATTCTTTATTCGAAATAAAGCGTATTGTGTTGCTCTCCTCTCAGACCTGATTTTTTTGAGTTCTGCTTGTATTTTCAACACAAACCTACCTCAATATCCACTATTTATCACACTTTTCACTGTCGCTTTCTTGACTGCAGTTTTCCTGATTACCTGCCGGGTTTATCCAAAGGTATTTCCGTTGACCTTTCTTATTATATCTAATCTATATGGAGTTTTGATATTCAATTTAGAAGGAGGATGCCTCTTTGCCTATCCCGCGATCTTTGCCATTCCTATTGCTGTTCTTGTTCTAGTAGAGAGTTGGATAGTTTCAATGGTAACAACAGGAATATGCATATATATCTATCTTTATCATCTTGGGCCAGTGCTAACAGAGTTTTTGTTGCATACCAATATCCAAGATTCTGTTAACTCTCTGATCTCATCCACCATAATCTTTCTTGTCATGATTATCAATGTGGTGAGTGTTAGCCACTATATGTGGCTAAAATTCAATGAAAACGTCTGTGAGATCCAAAGACTTGAATACGCATATAACCAACAGAATAATTTCTTATTAGGCCTCTCCCACGAACTGCGCAATCCATTAAATGCGATGATGGGAAATATCCAACTTGCCTTGCTAGATAAAATAGATCCAAAAGTCAAAGAATTTTTAGAGCAAGCTCAACTCGCAGGAGAGATTCTCTTGCATTTTATCAATAATATTCTTGATAGTGGGAAGGCCACCATAGGCAGACTTGAAGTGAATTGTAATAGTGACTGTAATATCTATAGCCTTTGCGAACAAATCTGGGCAATTTCAAGAAGAATTATCTGTCATAAAGGACTCAAAGGACTGCTGAAGGTACAGGAGAATGTACCTAAGCACCTGAAGCTTGATCCTTACAGGCTGACCCAAGTTATGCTTAATCTGGTTGGGAATGCAGTGAAATTCACGAATAAAGGAAGAGTTAATATTGAGTTTGACTGGATTGAAAATAAAACTGAGATAACAGATTCTTGCTTCGAGCCGATTCCCTACGATGACCAAGATGAGGGTCTCTTTGAGAAGAATCAGACCTCTCTTTCATACATAGACGATGAGACTTCGTTTCTGTTAACCTTAAAAGATGCCCACTTCCAACATAACCCATTAGTGCCAGATAAACCTGCCCCTGTAGGTCCAGGAATACTTAAAATTACAGTTACTGATACCGGATGTGGAATTTCTCCTGAAGGTCTCAAGTTAATATTTGCAAAATTTGTTCAAGTGAATACCGATGCGATAAAAAGACATGTTGGAACTGGCTTAGGCCTCTATATCTCACAGGAAATAATCAAGAAGATGAATGGAGAGATAAAGGCTTACAGCAAATTAGGAACAGGGACTACTTTTATAGTATGCATACCTTCCCGATCTATTAATCCATCAGAATCCATTTCCAGAAGATGTAGCGAGCCCCATGTCGATCTCTCCCAGGGAGTTAGGAAGAACTTAAGGGTACTTGTTGTTGATGATGTAGCATGGAATAATGAGATCCTATCTCGCTATATTCAAAGGCTGGAAGGTAAGTCTGTGATAGCATTTAATGGGGCTGAAGCCTTTGAAAAGTACAAGGAAAGTCATAGAAAAGGGAATCGTTTCGATGTTGTGGCGATGGATTATGATTTGCCCGTGATGAATGGTTATGATGCCCTGAAGAAGATTAGGAAGTATGAAGAAGAAAATGATCTGCTTCCTTGCTTTGCGATAGTTATAAGTGGCCATTGTGATCAGAATATTATTCGTGATTGCCTTGATTCTCAAGGAGAGATCAGAGCAGATCATTTCCTCAAGAAACCAATTAAGTATGAACAAATTATTGATGTTTTGAGTAAAGTCTAGAGATTTTCCATCTTTTTAAGCTGTATGTTGACCTTTTTTGTCATTATATTTGCCGCTTGTATGCTATTGTGTCCCTTTGTCTCAAAATATCCCATTGATAGGAAAGTTGACCCCATTGGTTTTTTTACTTAGCATATTTTCCTAATTCTCAGAAATGTACCAGACAACACTAAGCAGACTAGAAAACGAAGAGAATCTGATAATGTATGCACCATAAAAGCTAACGATATATTGGGATCTAGCATGAAGGTGAACGTCATAGTCAATACCAGAGAAAATAATTAAATCCTTGCGTTACAATTGTGATTTGTTCTTATTGTGACATAATATCATCACTGACCCTTTAATTCTAAAGGAGAAGTCAGGCTAATCATTTTCCTAAGAAGCCTGTTTCTTATGGTCAACTTGTTGATATTCTATGAAGACTTCAAAAAATAATGTTTATTTAGTTTCTATGCCTATACTTTCTTTGTAACTAAAGCAGCAACTGAATTTTCACCTTTAGAACTCATCGAGAAATAACTAAACTAGCTAAGGTACATCTGTATTGATCGATCTTGATGATATTATGTTCCATGATGATTAAATTTTAAAATGATTGGAGATTAGAATGATTCAAGATTCAGCTTAGAAATTTCCCTAATGAGCTCATTACTCGAAGGAAGAGAATATGATTCAGCTCATTATGATCTTACAAATTTTCCTGAAATTCGCTCTTAGCATATAAGATTTCATAAACAACACAAGGTACTCTAAACATCTTTTTACTTAGAGACTGTATAATATAAAGACGATAGAGAATAATACAAAATCAACAGATCTTGTATATTACTTGTACATTAAATATCACTGTTAATGAAACTTAGAATGCTATTGATATCTTCTTCCTTCAAAGGCTTCTGCATTACTTTATTCATTCCTCCTTTAAGGCACATCTCCTCAAACTCCTTCCCTGAGTTCCCTGACAGTCCTATTATAGGAATATCAATTCTTTGTTCCCTCAGGATTTTTGTAGCTTCAAGGCCATCCATAATAGGCATTTCATAGTCCATAAGTATAAAATCAATATGCACCAGCCTTTTATGAAGTTCTTGTACTTTATCCACAACCTCCTTGCCATTGTTGACTCCGTAGCATTTATACCCAAATGAGGTTAGCATATCTTTTAGAACAAACAGGTTGAAAGAGCTATCGTCAGCAATAATAACAGCCTTCTTTGAAAAAAGAGACTTCGTAGAGCGTGTTCTATTAGAATTACTGCTCAAAAGATACTGTCTTTCAATGGCTGGAGATGGTTGGCTTGCAAAGAATAGCTGAGGAGTTTCCTTTGCATGGTGCCTGGACTTGGATTCTTTGAAACTTGAGCGAAGAGACAGACATTTCCTCGACTCTGTAAGCTGTGTTTCATGGTTAGAGGTGATATGTTCATCAATTCGAGTCTCATCAAGATCTACTAATGGGATAAGCCCACCTTTCATAGCTTCAATGTTGCCGTTTTTCCCCTTATGATAATCTGCATATATGCTGAAATAGAAGGTTGTTCCAACCTTGCTATCATTCTCTATCATGATCTGATGGCCCTCTTCATTTCGATTTAACACTTTGACCAAAGAATTTGATATCATGAGGCCCAGGCCCACCCCCTCCTGGTTAATTTCCATTGAGGACTGGAGCTTTCCGAACATCTGGAATAACTTGTCTCGGTCCTCAGGCTTGATTCCTATACCCGTGTCGCTAACTTTGAAGATAACTCGACTCTTATCATCAGGATCTGCCAGAACTGAGACAGTAATCCCTCCTACTGAGGTGAACTTCAGAGCATTTGCCACTAGATTTATCAATATCTGGTTCAGCCGACCCTTGTCTGATAGGATGCTCCTGGGCAGACTATCATCTATATATGACTTGAACTCCAGATTCTTTGACTTCAGCTGGAATTCATATAACAAGGCTACATTTGTGATCAGCTGGCTAAGATCTATATCGGAGATGTTCAGAGTAAGTTTGTTGGCTCGAAGCTGTTGGTTATCAAGAATTGAGTTAAGGATGCTCAGAAGAAGATTTATGTTGGTTTTGAGAATATTCAAGGATTTTTTGAGAGACCTGGGATTACGAATATTGTTTTCCATTATCCGAGTTAGCCCGAGCAGCCCATTTACGGGATTTCTGAGCTCATGGGCTACAATAGCTATAGCTTTTTCTTGGTTTTCAGTGCGAATTTTGAGGGAAAGTAGTGCTTCCTGATGAGATATATCATGGAAGAGTAGAGCTAAGGATTCCTCTCCATCCCAAAACATCGGCAGAATCTTGACTTCGAAGGTTTTCTTTTGAGAATCGGTTTCATGTGAGCAATTCAGGCTGACTGGCTTAGCGATATTTTTGAGCTGAATGCGCAGAAAATACCCAAAGTCGGTGATATGGACACTTAGGGTTCCTGACACACTTGTTGATTGTGTTCTTTCACTGTTTGGGTCTATTCGGATTTGACCCAGTTTATTCAATATGCTTTCGCTGTCGTCTTCTTCCGTGATGTCAAACTGTTGCTGAAAGCTTTTGTTCTTGAAAAGAACCTTATTCTGATTCTTGGAAAGAATAAGAAGGGAAGATGGCAAATGGTCTGCCACAAAGTCTTTGAATTTTTTGAGGGTTTCTCTAGAGTTATAAAGCTTAACAAAGAAACTTCTATTGAGAGAGTTGGTCTTAATTATCACAAGCATCACATAAACCGCAAGTACAGAGTGTGTTACCAAGAGCCTTGGGTCAATGCGATCGTGGACGAGGATTAATTTATAAATTATTGCATATAACTCAAACAACATAGTCTGAGTCAAGTTCGAGGACCCTTTGTGGGAAACTCCATGCATCAGGCCCCAGTTATACCCAGCAAGGAATTGGTTTTCATCACTCAGTTCTGTTGGCTCTGTTAATCGTTTTTTCATGGCAATTGAGAAGTAATATATCCAGAGGGAAAAGTAAATATATCTGAATATCTTATACCGCCAGAACTTCTTGAAAAAAAGTATCATGAAAACTCCATACGCCACGGTCAGTACATCTTGAATGCGAATGCCTTGTGTGAAGACAAAGAATGGGATATGAAAAAGCGGGAAAATTGAAGATATCTAAGTATGTTAGCTCTAACTGTTTGTTTTATTATTACGAATTTAAAGAACCTAGTTGTCTCTTCAATATGAGCTGCGTATGCAGCCTCTGCTTCACGATTCTTGAAGGCTTTCATATCTCTTTTGAGAAATAATTTTAAAATTTGAAGTTATTTATTAACCAGTTTTCCATTAAACGCCAATAGATGAGCTATTTTTCTCATAGAAATTAACTAAATTTGATTTTCTGGATCCCGCTATTGACAATAAGTGCTAAACAGATGATTCGCACGATAAGGAGCTTCTTCGTAGAGCTCTAAGTGAATCGCATCTCAGGTTCCCAATCATGGGCAAACCAAGTCAGAAATCGGATTTTCTAGAGTAATTTTGGGGTTTTTGTGAGTCTTTGCTACGATTCTGATCATGTGACCGTACTTTATACATACAAATTATTTAATAACAACATTCTATATTACAATTATTTTTCAATATCCTTCCAATCCTCACAAAGTCCTCATCTTTGAGCGGCTTTAGAATATAATCACTCATTCCAGCAGCTCTGCTCTTCTTCTCTATATCTGGCCCTGAAAAAGCCGACAAACCAATAATTGGAAAGTCAGGAATTTCTCCTTTTCGAACTTTCTCTTTTAACAGAGCTGCCGCCGTTAAACCGTCCATAATAGGCATCTCAAAGTCCATGAGGACAAGATCCATCTTGATTGATTTTTTCGCAAGGCCAAGCACTGTATCAAGAGCCTGTTGCCCATTATAAGCTTTATAGCATATAAAACCTTGGTTTTCAAAGAACTCTTTTGTGACAACAACATTAAATGGGCTGTCATCGACGACTAAAACAGTGGGCTTCTGACGCAGTTTATCAGAGCTGACTGAGCTGAAGAATCTTAGCATTCCTCGGGAATCATTCTCTTTTGCAGGTGAGAGACAAAAGCTCGTCTTTGAACTCGAACCATCTTCGAATAATCTCACAGAGTCCAAGCTCGGCACTAAGCTGGGCTCAAACTCATCAAATTGGTCTAATTCTTCCTCAGGAATCTCCTTTCCTTCACAACAGTAATCCTGATATATACTGAAGTACAGAGTTGTGCCGAGTTTCCCATCACTTTCAATGGAAATTTGACTCTCTGGTTCATTTCGATTTAATGTCTTGACAAGAGAATTTGAGATCATAAGCCCTAGTCCAATTCCTTCATGGTTCATGTCCAGGGTGGACTGTAGCTTCCCGAATGCTTTGAATAATTTGTCACGGTCCTCAGATTTAATTCCGATTCCTGTATCAATAACTTTGAACACAACTTTCGAATTGTTTTGTGGGTCAGGAACCACTTCGATAGTTACACTGCCCTTTGAGGTGAATTTTAAGGCATTTGCTACAAGATTAATGAGGATCTGGCTGAGGCGATTGGGATCAGTTCGGATTCTTTTGGGTAGGATTGGACTGTAAGAGATGATAAAGCTGAGATTCTTTTGTTCAAATTGAAACTTATAAAGAAGTTCTATGTTGGATAGAAGCTTTGGAACATCAACCTCCGTGATATTCAGGGTGAGCTTGTTTGCCCGGATTTGTTGGATGTCAAGTACAGAATTTAAAATATTGAGAAGCAGGTCTACATTTATTTTCAAGTTTTGGATATTTTGCTTAAGGAGAAGAGGGGAATTAATGTTCTTCTCCATCAATCTAGAGAGGCCATAGAGTCCACTAACAGGATTTCTGAGCTCGTGAGCAACGACAGAGATTGCCTTTTCTTGATTTTCTGTGGCAATCTTAAGGGAAATTATCTCTTTTTGATAGGAAATATCGTTAAGTATAACTGCAAATGCGTCCTGGCCATCCCAAGGGATTGGCAGGATCTTTGTTTCATAAGTCTTTTTCTTTTGGCCAATATTCCAATGAACACAAGTCGTCTCAACAGCTGACTGCCCTGTATAATTTTGAATCTTTTCCTTAATAATATTCATAAGATTCTGGGCTCGGAGTTGGATGGAATCTGGTGTTGAGTTGCAGCTTGAAATTTCATCTGAATTCTCCCTTAATCTCCCTAAGATGTTAAGGCAGTTTTCTCCTTGAGGATTGAATGTCTCCTCAAAGGTTTTATTTTGAAAGAGCACCTCATTTTTTTCCTTTCCCAGGATAAGCAGGGAAGCTGGAAGGTGCTGCGCTACAAAAATTTTGAATTTGTGTAAAGTCCCATTCATATTAAACAAATCTTCAAAATTTTTTCTCTGTAGGTTTTCTGATTTGATGTACGTCAATATCCCGTAAACAAAAATTACAATATGACTACCCAGCACCAGAGTATCAAATTTACCATAGGCGTAAATCAGCTTAAATCCCAGAGCATAAGTCTCAAAAAAGAGGACTGTCCAAGTATATACAACTCCTTTATTTACTAAGGCGTGCAAGAATCCCCAGCTATAGCCTATCAGATATGTAGTTTCGGGTGTATATTCAGATAATGTCGTGAACCTCCTGTAACTTCCGTAAGTGAAGTAATAAAGCCAGATGGCGTACATAGCAACATGTAAAACCCTATATTGGCAGAGTTTTCTATGGAAGGGGAGACAAAGCAGGACTAGACAGAGAAAAAAGAGATTGAGAGGCTGAAAAGGCTCTCTGAATAATAAAGAAATAATATAGAGAGCTGTAATTATCGAAAAGCTCTAAGGGTTAAGTGGTTTAAGTTTAGTTCTTACTGCCATGTGAAAAGAAGCCATGCAGACCTTTTTAGCCTTGTATTCCTGGGCTGCTGAGGTATTAGTAAACGCTCTCATAGCTGAGTTCTTATTAAAATTATTAAAGTCTGTCAAATTATACAAGCGATTCGCATTCGATTTATTCCAATATTCAGAACCTAAATTCTTACTCCCCAATCTCTCCATCGTATTACAGGTTACTGATCACGAATTGCAAATGAGCTTCATCTTAGATACATACTACATAAATTTTTCTAATTTCCTTTCCTGTTGACTAGAAAAAGCTACGCATAATTACACTAACCTGTACTCACTAAACAAAGAGTAATGAGGTCTTTAATTTCTCAATCAAGTTAAAGCTAAGAAACTTATGAGCGACATAAATCCAACTCATTCTGTGTTTCGCTTTATGATCACTTCAATTCAGAGCTCATACTGATATGAATTATGACTCCTTTAATTTCTGAAGCAGTGGAAGCATGTTGAGTGACTTTGCTTTTAATTCGCAGCAAAACCACCTGCAAACTATTGAAAATTGAATTAACTTTGATTTAATTGCAGAAACCCTGCCCGATCGGCATTAGGAACCTCAAATGCTTCAGCTAAAAAGACCTAGAGAATTACAAGTACAGTTGTTCAGAACAACGTGAACTTGCAAGGCTTAACCTTTCTTTTACAGCAGTCCAAAACCTCTCAATATTCCTTATAATTTTTCGTTAATAAGAAGCTTCAAAAGATGAGACCTCAGCCATCTGGTTCAGCTCTTTTCCTGTTCTTATTATAAACAATCAAAGCAGAGTTACTGGGATATCATCTTCAGCCTGCTTCAAGCTTTTTACTCTTAGTGGATCCGAAAAGTCACTCATAATAGACATTTCACAACGTAGAAATATAAGGTCTAGCCTGAAGGGAAAAGAAATTAGGTCTTAAACTTTGTTATTGTCATCTTGAGCCGTAACTAACTTGTGACTAAATTCTGTATAGTTAGTTGACATTATTTATAATACTGGAGCTTGAGAGAAAAACGTTTGATTAATTTGAATAGATTTTGTTATGTTATATACAATTATGGTCTTGTGATATTTCTATATCAATAAAGAAAAAATGTTGTCTCAAAAAATGGTTATGAAATGATACAGCAAAATTTTGATGTTTAACCTTAATTATCATCATCAAAATGACCTAACTTTTGTACTGCCTTAAAAAACTCCTCTTTAGTTAGAGGCTTAGGTATATGCCCTGCCATTCCAGCCTCCTGGCACTTTCGGTCAGTTTCTTCATTACTTCCCCCCGATAACCCCAAGATGGGGATTCTGTCTAATTCTCCACTGTCCATGAGCTTATTTAATTGTTTGGACGCCTCAAAGCCATCCATGATCGGCATCTCACAATCCATCAGGATCAGATTGAGCCCAATCTTCTGCTTATGGAATTTAATCACTTGTTCTATTGCTTCTTTTCCATTTTTGGCAAAGAAGCACTTAAATCCTTGGGAGACAAGGACTTGCTTTGCCGCCATCAGGTTGAAATAGCTATCATCCACAATTAGAACAGTCCTTTTTACGAGACTCTCATCAACATATAATTCATGTACATCACTAGGACTCGCGCTGGAGTCATCATCTAGGAGCTTTTGGTGAGAATTGACATGAGTCTTTGGCTTGAATAATGGAATATAATGAAATGAACTGATCTCCTGGGTTGTTGGGAAATTAGTGTCCTCAATTAGACCCAGCCTTTGCTGTGTACCGCAACGATTATAATCAGAGTATATGCTGAAGTAAAAAGTGCTTCCTTGTTGGTAAGTACTCTCAACTTTGATATGACAATTCTCCTCATTTCTGTTTAAAGCTTTTACCAAGGAATTGGATATTACCAAGCCCAGCCCCACCCCCTGATGGTTCAAGCTCAGGGAAGATTGAAGCTTCCCGAAGAGCTGGAAGAGCTTTCCACACTCCTCAGGCTTTATTCCAATTCCAGTATCCCGAACTTTGAACATTATTTTTCTTGGGTCTTCTGGATCTTTCATGACAATAAGGGAGATGCTCCCTTGCTTTGTGAATTTTAGGGCGTTCCCCATTAGGTTGATAAGGATCTGGCTTAGGCGATTCTTATCAGTAAAAATATAGGTTGGTACTGCAGGGTCTATATCGCAGATGAGTTGTAAGTTAGATTTTTCGAACTGGAATTCGTATAGCATAGAGATGTTATTTATAAGCTCTTCGACGTTTACTCGCTCGATATTCATGACTAATTTATTAGCCCTTATTTGCTGGATATCAAGGACTGAGTTCAGGATATTCAGCATTAGATTGATGTTGGTTTTCAGTACCATAATCAGCTTGGAACATTTTGAAGTTCGGTTCTCCATGTAGCTTTCAATCATTCTCGTTATGCCCAGAAGTCCGTTCACAGGATTTCTGAGCTCGTGTGCTACTGTGGATATGGCTTTTTCTTGGTTTTCATTGGCAATTTTCAGAGACAAGAGGGCCTCTTGGTGAGAGATATCGTGCAGGAGGACCGCAATGGCGTCCTTGAGATCCCAGATAATTGGAAATATTTTGACTTCATAAGTCTTTTTCTGGGATTTCGGGTCAATATATATGCAATTCTGTTCGATAATGGATTTATGAAAATCAATTTGAGAGGTGATGATGTCGAGAAGGGAGACCTCACCTTTAGGTTCTAGTTGCTTCTCTGAGGTAATCAAAGTTGAGCATTCACTCTTTATTGTGGTTAGGGTCTTTAAAGGAGTACTTTTGAATTCTTCCACTTGTCCAAAATTTAAGTCAAAGGAGTGATTTTTCAGTAAGATATTCTTTTCTTTATCGAGAATGATAAGACTGGATGGCAGGTATTTAGAGAGGAATTCTTTGAATTTTAGCAGGGTTTCTTTTGAATAAAAGAGTTGATGAAAAGCCTCTTTGTTGATTTTTTCACTTGCGAAGTGCAAGACAATCAAAGGGATTAGGGAGAAGAAATGGCTTCCAATAATTTCTGCGTTGGTGTTCCCAAAGTACATGCATCCCCTACAGATAAGGGAACTGATCTCAAAAATGAAGCAACATACCATAGTCAAGGAATTCTTTTGGACTATCATATGCAGTAACCCTAGATTATATCCAGACATGAAGACTGTGTCTTTGGAGTATTGATCCAAACTTTGGTTTCTTGTAATCATAAGCCAAAAATATAAGAAGAAAGCAAAAGCCATCATAAGATAATAACTCGCCACTTTCCATTTTAAAACCTTCCAAAATAAGAGCAACAATCCAATCATGACTAATGGTAGGAGTTCCGTCCATTTCATGCCGTCTACAGTCAAAGAAAATATTGTGTAGCCAAATCCAATCACAATATAACACTAGAAAATTATTTCAGGGGTCAATTCATAAATTACCCAGCGAATATAGGTAGTGAGAGTAAACTTTTGCTCGATGTATTGAGATTCAGCCGCACTTTTATGTGCTTTGTACAAACTGTTTGATGTTTCAGGGTCAAATGCTGCTTCCATGATAGATTAATTTTATTTATTTTCAGCATCGTCGATCATGTTAGTTTAGACATTTGAATATAGACATTTTCTTTGTTAGTTTTAGACCTCGAATATCCAAATTTTCACACATGTATAAGGTCAAATAAAGGGAAAATTCGGAATGCTTTGTAAAGCATCACAGGTTTTTTCTGTAGGGCAACTCTCAAAGTAAGATTAACAATCACAAGATTAAAAAATTAAGTGTCTGAGAAAGAGGGAAAAGAAATTAGAGATCTGATATGGGTGCAATAGCCGCTAATGCTTGAAGGTGTGGTTCTTAGGTTCGTAACTGATTGTATAAATGAGATTTGTAAAACATAGACATGATTGTTATAGTGTAATCATATTCAAGTAATGTAGTAAAGGTTATGTTACGATCTAAATACAATTTGTTATAGGTAGTTTCATATTATTAGTGGGTTTTTTAGTAACTAGATACTATTAGACAATTTGAATAACATTTTAAGCAGGTAAACTGCAATCATCACCTTTAAATCCAGCATTACATTTGCAGATTCCAGTGCTGGTATTGCAAGAGCCTCTTCCAAAGCATCCTCTCTTACAATACCTTACTCCAATAGTGGTACAATATTCTTGAGGGTCAGGACAATCCAATTTTCCATAGTAACCAGAGACACTAATACTCCCCTTGGCAGTACAGACAGCAGTTTTGGAGCCAAAGAGAACATTCAAATAATATTTACCATTTGATTGTTTAACACAATTGTACTTGAGACAAAAAGCGGTCTTTTGAGTGAGAACACCAGTTGGGTATAGAGTACCCATGAAACATCTGCTTCCAGTTCCATAAACTTCAGCAGATAGAATAG
>Ga0065720_1020650_pt1 | contig 13411 bp, 6 predicted proteins | sample Thericmetagenome_FD_59107 | JGI IMG/M metagenome (GOLD analysis project Ga0065720, IMG submission 59107) | Thermophilic microbial communities from the Joint Bioenergy Institute, California, USA of rice/straw/compost enrichment - eDNA_2 v2... | ecosystem: Engineered > Solid waste > Grass >... | reverse complement strand
GCCTTCACCCGATGGCAGCACATCTACAATCACCACCGGCCCCACACCGCGCTCGGCGGCAAACCACCCATCAGCCGCGTCACCAACCTCCGTGGACACGACACCTAGGCGTGCTTTCGGCCGTGTGGCGTCGGCTGGCCTCCACGCATGCTGCGAACGGAAACCACTACTCGGCTTCAAACTCGGATTGCTCGAACCGGAGTGCGCGGACATTCTCGCGTACCGTGCGGAGCTGGTCGTCGGTGAAGCCGCCCTTACGCGTCGCGGTGATTTCAACGGAAACGTGCAGCTCGGTATCCTCCCCGCTGAGGTGCTGGAGTACCTCTCGGTCGAGCTCAACGAGCTGCTTCATGCGTCGGGTCGGGTCGGGATCGAGCCTGTACACACCGAAGAAGCGGGACGGACGGGCCGGTTCCGGTTCGGGTCGTTGTTCCGGAGGAATGAACCGGAAGACGCCGGGCGCCTCCGGCTCAATCGTCACACCGTGGGCCGCAGCCTCCTTTACAACCGACTCCGAGCGCTCGCGCGTACGTTGTGCGAGCGCTCGAGCAGGATGGACGAGCAGCGTGCTGTGCACGATTGGCCCGAAGCTGTCCTGGTGGGGAATGGCGAGTCCCAGGTAATCACCGCTTTGCTCGTCAAAACCGGTCGCGAGCGCGAAGCCGACGTGCTCCCAGGCGATCTCATCGAGTGTAGATCGCACAGAAGCCTCCAGCACTGACCAGTTCTTCAGCCGAGCGAGGTAGGGGTAACGAGCGTACAGGGCCCACAGCTCGCCAGCGCTGATGTGTCCCTTCTCCCACAGCGGGGCAAGGTACTTCTCCAAGTCGGTTCGCGTGTTGCGGACGCCGTGCTCGATACGGAGAAGATCGAGCTGGCGCAGCTTGGCGCTCGTGCGGCTGGCGAGCCCTTGGCTCGCGTCACCTTCGCTGCGGTAATCCTTAACCGTAGGCGGCTCCTTCGGGTTCGGCTGCTCCGGTGCGATCACGTGGATGTATGTCTCGGGGATGCGCAAGTCGACGACGCGGCTTGCCTCCGCAAGGCGTACATCGGCCTGCTTCTGTTGCGCTGGCGAGAGGTTTCGCTCCACCTTGGAGTCAACAATGATTCTCCACGCCAAGTACTGACGCACGGCCTCGTCTAGTTCTGTGAGTCGCTTGGCATCGGGCGCAAGAAAGACGAGCATGTTGCGGTTCACCCGCTGAGCCGAGCCCCGCGACTCCAGCGCCTCTCGGGCGAAGACCATGGCAGCAGATTCCGCCTCGCTGCGCACGTGCGTCAAGCGCGGGTGCAGGATCACCAACTTGGCCTCGTCGTCGTCGGGAATCTCCGCGCTCTCCTCGACGCCGGCGTGCACCCTCGCAAAGTCGCCCCGTCGGCTCTGCTCGCGTTGACGCAGGCGCGACACGATCTCGGCCCACGCCTCCTCTGGCCTGTCCCGCAATCTGTCGGCGAGGTCGCGAGCAGTACGGGTCACCGACTCTTGGGTGTCGTACCACCACCGGCCACCCTCGCTGTAAAGGTAGGTGGCGCGGTCACCAAGCAGGTGCAGTGCTGAGCGGAAGTTGCCGGGTACGTCGCCGGGCATCGCCACGCCGAGCCAGATGCGCTGTTCGTCGATGCCTTTGTGGGCGCTGCGTAGCGTTGCAGCGGAGCCCATGAAAATGGTCCGGGCAATGCGCCGGGTGAGTGCCCTCTGCTGGAAGGCAGTACGGCTGGCATCGACTGCCGCCGGGGTTGAGGACTCACCATCGACGTCCCTATCGAGGATGGGTTTCCACGAGTCCTCCAGGTAGCTGCAAATCTGGTCGCGAGTAGCGTTGGTGTCCAGCGGCATCGAGCCGGGCATGATGAGCGGAGCCGCGTCGCCAGCCTTCCATAGCGCGTGAATCACCTTGCTCATCAACTGCAGCACGCCTCGCGTCCGCTGGAACTTGTCCAAGGTGGACCAGTCGTGGTAGAGCCGGTCAAAGAGCTCGGGGTGGATAGGGTAGGCGGCGCGGATACGGTCCTCGTAGTCCCGCTCGGAGCAACCGGCGGGGAACTCGCCCTTGTGCTGGTGGTAGAACTGGGTGAACTTTCGGGCCACCGCAGCGATGTCGCGCAGGGCGTCGCCGGTTGGTGCTTCAAAGAGGCGCCGCCGAACGATCTCGAAGGACTCGGTCTCGCTCGCCGGTCGCCAGTGGTCGGCGATTCGCCGGACGACGTGCTGAAGCCGCTGTAGCGCCACCTGCCCGTAGGGTCCACCGACCTCGAGGTCGGATGCCGTCGAGTCGGGGTCGTCGGAGGCCGGAATGGAGACCACGAGCAGAGCGCCCGGTACCGCGGTGACGGCCTCGGTTAGTGTCTGGGCGAAGGTGAACTGGGTCTCGAATGTGCCGCCAGCCAGGTCGTCACGGTTGTAGAGCTGCCGCGCGTACGCGACCCATTCGTCGATCAGGATCACGCACGGCGCATAGGCGGATATCAGCTCAGTAAGAGCGGCTCCCGGATTGGTACGGTTGGCGTCGGCATTGGCGATGCTGGCGTAGGCTGAGGCGCCACCGAGTTGCCAGGCGAGTTCACCCCAGATGGTGTTGATCCTGGGCCTATCACCGCGGGCCGGGATGCCGCTGGGATCCAAGTGGTTGCCGACAAGAACGACGCGGCGGACTTTGCTTGAGAGGGCGGTCAGGTCGGCTCCGGCGAGCAGCTCCTGGATCTCCTGCGGGTAGTCCGTCAGCGGATGACCCGAAAAGATGTGGTAGAGGGCCAGCATCGAGTGCGTCTTACCGCCACCAAAGTTAGTCTGCAGGTTGATGACTGGGCTCGCATTGGAGTCACCGGACACCCGACGTACCGCCCGAGTCAGCAGGTCACGCAGACCCTCGGTGAGGAACGTGCGTCGGAAGAACTGGACTGGGTCCCCGTACTCGTCCGAGGCTGCCTCGCCTTGCGCGACATAATGCAGGTTGGCCGCGTACTCCGCCGCGCTGAAGTTGCCCTCTCGGACATCGACGTGAGGAACGATCACCTCACGCCACGGCTTGAGGCCCATGCCATCGACGGTGGCGACGCTAGTCTTGACGTCGCGACGGAGCTCCTCAGCGAAGACGGTGCGTTGATGCTCAATCTTGGACTTGCGTACCGCCTCCGCTTGGGCCACCGCGCCCATTCCAGTGAGCAAAATCTCTATCGCATCCAGAGCGCGGTAGGTCTCGTCGCTGGTGAACGGGTTGTTGTGGGCAAGCTTGTTGCGCAGCTCCTTGAGGATTCCCGCGTGATTCTGGTGAGTGCGGGACAGGACATCCTTGAAGACCCGCCACTCTTCGAGCAGCATCCGCAGGATCACCTGGGGATCGTTCTTCGAGATGATGGGCTTGCGGCCGTACTTCTGCTCGTCACGTCGGGCGATAATCTCCGTCCAGTCCACTGTGGATCCGGCCGGAAGCGCGGCGGTCATGTGCTGGTCCACGAACGGCGCGGCACCCTCCGCGAAGAGCTCGAACGCTCGAGATACGCGATCCCGGTTGCTGATGGTCGCCATGACTACTCCCCGTCCTCGTGGTCGGCCGGCAACTCGTCTTGCGTATACCGGCCTCCTGCCCGGGAGACCTCACCGCGGGCCACGTGGTCCAAGTCGAGCCATGCGGTTACCAGGTTGTTGAACCGCAGCGCTTGTTGGGCCCACTTGCGCCGCTCGCAGATGGAGTAAAGGAGGTAAGCCAGCTCCTTTACCGCATCGGTGTCGATGCGATCTCGGGCTTTGGCGAGGAACTGGCCGGCCGCCTCGATGCCGTTGGTCTCCATCTGCTTGATCAGGTGAAGGACGATCTCCCACACGGACAGCCGATCGTCGCTGGCCGGATCGTAGTCGTCGGGTAGTTCCTCCGGCTGGACGAGCCGGGCCTCGCCGGCCCGGGCCCGAAAGATACCGGCCCGCTCGAGCCCGTCAACCGCGGTGTTCATCGCCTTGGCCAGCGTCTCCGCGTCGCCGAACCTTCCCTTCTCCCAGGCGTGCTGTTCGAACCACTTGAGCGCAAACCGGCTGTCAGCGTCGAGGTCGGCCTCTTGCTCTGTGAGCACCTCGGCCAGCACCTGGTTGATCAGCCCGAGGGCGGTGCGGACGGTCATCGCTGACCCATCCGGTTCAGCGACGTACGCGTATCGGCTGAACACCGCCATGCCGGGTCCTATCGCCGCCTGCGCCAGGTCCACCGGGGCGATGCTTCCCTGCTGCAACTCCTTCAAAGCGGCAGGCAGCTCAGCTCGAAGTGCCGAGATAAGGCCACGCCGGTCGGTGGTGGGCGCCGAGTGCGGTCGGGGTCGGCACGCCAACACAATCGACGAGGCAAGGGCGTTGCTCTCGACGTCGCGCATCCGCCCTCCGCGCTCGGTTCGCACGGGCCATGTTCCGGTTACTGCCCAACCCGACTGGATCATTCCTTCGAGCAGTGTTTCCCAGCCTGTCGATACGACGCCATGACCGTCAGACTCTGACTGCTTGAATGCATAAAAGACAGTAATCGGAAATTCGGAGAATGCGCTTTTCCTGATGTTGCTGAAGACTCGGCGAAACCCATCTTCGAAGAAATCTTTAGCTTGAGCTGGGCCGCCATGGCGGAACGGATCAGCCACTAGCTCTGCTACTTTGGGTGTCAGCATCGTACTAAACAATTCTGCCCACAGGTCACCGGCAGCCCTCCGCAGCCAGACATAGAAGAAGTCTGCAAGATCCGCATAGCCAACGTTGTCGTAGTACGGTGGATCTGTGGATACTAAGAATCCATCAGCATTAATAGTCGTTGCGTCTGCTTGTGAAGCGTTTCCAGGTTGATCCGTGATCAGGCCACCGATTACTCGCGATACCCAGCCTACACTCCACCCTAGATCGCATGGCCCCTCTGTGAACGGGCACCCCTCGGCGAAGTCCCAGACCATGGCGAGCGCCTGCCGAGCAAACGTGTCGCTTACGCTCTCCTTCGACGGGTGGGAGTTCCACCGGCAAAGGCTTGAGTTCGTGGAGCTTAGCCTGCTGACGGCGAACGCGAGGTAGGTGCTTACGGCGTCCGCGTACGCAGCATCTGTATCCCGTCCCGCGGCTGCAAGGTCAGCGGCTACCTTTGCCCGGACCACCGATATCAGATCGGCCATGCATGTTAGTGCGGTGAGTTGACGGTTGGTGAAGAGGTCGGCGTGCTTGGTCATGCCGTAGCCCTGTACCCGGAAACCCAAAGCCTGCTCAGGTAGGTCCGTCTCCGGGACGTCGGCGGGACGGGGGACGTTTGCGGCGGCGACATGCTCGTCGTTCGGCGGAAGGTAGATCCGCTGGCGGTGGCCTTCAGCAGCGATAGCCATGAGCTGCTGACCCATGCGGCCGGCCTTCCCCTCGGCGCGGATGTAGGCAAGCGGCACCGGGTCGCCACAGCCGATGCAGGTCGCGCCCGTTCGCGAGACCGTGCCGTCCTTGCCCTTGCTGGGGGCGCGTGCTGGATCGTGACCGATGTCAAAGACGACTCGGCCGTCGACAACAGACGGCACGATATACGCCTCTTTGCCTTTCTTCTTGCCCAGCCACCACGACCGGACGAGTGGCATGGTGATGCCGCAGGCAGGGTTGGGGCATGTCACGGTGCGCGCCCACAGCCACGCGATAACCGTTGCTTCGGAGCCGTCGGGCAGCTTCGCCTTCGGGTACAGGTGACCGATGCGCTTCTCCGCCTCGTCGCGCATCCACTGGCCGTAGCGGCGAACATCCTCCGCCAAACCCGTGGCACCTGGCCAGAACGCCTGCTCCTCGGCGGCGCCGGGGAACACCGGCGGCTGGTTGGCCCACCTGGGGGGGATCTCAATGAGCGCCTTGTTAATGAGTACCGCGACAGGGTTGAGGTCGGAAGCGTGTGCCTCCAAACCTAGCCGCTGCGCCTCGAGCGGTATCGAACCGCCGCCTGCGAACGGATCCATGATCGGGGGCGGATTGCCGCCACAGGATGCCCAGATCTCGGCCCGAGCCTCCTTGAGCAACGCCTCGTCGCTGGCGTTCTCCCAGACGACCAAGCGCTCGATGATGTCGAAGAGCCGTCTGCGCTCCGCAGCTTGGCTCTCTTCGTCGGGGAACCGGTCGGGGTGGGATGACGGGTCGTCAACAAGCTGAGCGAAGAGAACTGCGCGGCACGCAGCGAGCGGGCGACGCGCCCACCAGAGGTGCAGTGTCGACGGGTGGCCGTGGCGGATGGACTTCTCCCGCGCGGACTCGCGGTTGATCGCCTCCAGCGGCAGGGCCACTTCGATCAGCTTTCGCTTGCGTACCTCGGTCACCACCCAACTCCCTGTTCCGCGAGACACCCGTCATCGTCCCGCCATCGATCGTGTTCCTGGTCCCGACTCGGAGCGATCCACCGGGTGTGACGGGCTTCGGATCCGCCAACACTAACCACGCCACAGACGCGAGCCGCTCGCACCGACTTAACGTGGGTCACCATGGTGGCCTCCCACGCTCCCACATCTCCGGCCAGTTGCCCGGCAGACCAGTCGACTCGAAATCGCCGAACTCGGTTCGAGTAAAAGGGTTGGCGAGGTAGCGGACCTCATCGTGATCCGGACCACGGTCGAGGTCGACCCGCACTAATGCCAATCGGTAGGCGTCGCCAACGTTCTTGGCGTGCAGCACCTCGGTCCGGGTGACGAAAAAGTCCGTTGCACCCGGAATCCGGCCTTTCACCTCAATATCAATGCGGCGACCGTCGAGATCCCGGGACCGGATGTCGTACCCGGGATTGCTGTGCGGCATCTCCTCCGGAAGGCGGCCCAGCGCACGTTCGGCAGCCATTACCGCGGCAACCGCGCGTCTTTCCACCAGCAGGGTCTGCTTCGCGGTTGAGGCCACTGTCTGCTCCTCACCGGAGAGCCGTGCGAGCATGCCGTGGGGGATCACGAGTGCGGCACCTACGATCTGGGGCGGCCTTGGCGAAATCGCCTCCTCCCGTTCCAGCTCGGCAAGGCGACGCTGTAGTCGGCGCTCCAGCTCTTCGGCACGACGACGAGCGGTTTCGGGACGCATGCGAGCCCTGCGGCCCGCCTGGATCGCTGCGGAGAGTGCGCCCTCCTCGCCGTACCAGTAGTTGATTTCCTGTGTGAGCCGCTCGCGGACCTGGGTGCGGGTGCGCCGGACTTGCACGCCGACGCGCTCGCGGACTTCAGCCAAGTGAGCGGCCATCCCGTGCATCACCGCCCACGCCGTCGCAGCCCCTTCTGCCTCGGACAGCCAAGTGGCCCCCGGCATCTCGGCAATTAGCTTGGACTCCTGAGGTGTGGGCGCACGGTAGTTGAGGTAAGGAGCCGCACCAGCAGCCGTCGCAAGGCCATCCGCAGTCAGCTCCACAAACTCGAACCGCTCGGAGACGGTGATCGGCGGTGTGTGGCCGTCCACGATCTGTTGGGTCAGCGCCACGAGCAACCGCGGGTTCTCTCTTGAGTCACGGTCATCGATGAGAATGGACCCACGTCGCAGCACGTCGCCGTGCCTCTCGACGATGGCGTCGACGACCGCATCTAGCAGCGGATGTCCTGGCGCAAGCAGGTCGGCACGCGGCCGTCCTGGGATTCGAATGTGCGCCCGATCGAAGCAAACCCGTTCGTACCGGCGAAGGACCGACCCTGCAACGCCGGGACGGGGACGGCGGTCGCGCAGGGCGGCCGGTACGTGGGTGATCTCCCACCGTCCACCCTCACGCCGGTTGATTCGGCCGCCCAGATGGGCGAACGCTCGGGTGAAGAACGCCTCGATGAAGTGCGGTTGCAGTCGACGGGCCCTGGCCTCCTCCATCTGACGTCTTACCTCTTCGAGGTCTGACTTGGCGAAGACGTCGCGGTGCAGCGCACGTTCCGCGATTAGGTTGCGTACTCCATCACCGGCCCGCTCGTCGATGACCGTGTTCAGCCACTCGCGCTTCTCGGGCTGGTCGCCGTAGCGAATCGCCTCCACCAAGAGCTCACGCAGAGACCGGCCGGCGAACGCCTCTCCCAATACGTCAAAGACCTTGTCGGTCCCTAGGGCCTGCCGCTGCTGTTCGAGTTTTTGGAACAGGCGGAGGAACACGGAGCCTTCGCGCGTATCGGCCGCCACGAGGTTCCACAGGTGGCAGACCTCAGTCTGTCCGATGCGGTGAATGCGGCCGAAACGCTGCTCGATTCGGTTCGGGTTCCAGGGCAGGTCGTAGTTCACCATCAAGTGCGCCCGCTGCAGGTTGAGGCCCTCACCAGCTGCGTCGGTGGCGACAAGCACCACCGTGTCTTTGTCCTGGGTGAAGAGGTCCTGGATCTGCCGACGCTCTTCGCGACGGGTGCCGCCGTGAATCGTTACCACGGCATTCGGAGATCCGAGCAGGGCACTGATTTGGTGGGTCAGGTAGTTGAGGGTGTCGCGATGCTCGGTGAAGACAATCAGCTTTCGTAGCCGCCCTTCAGAGTCGCGCATCGCTGATGGGTCGAGCAGCAGCTCCCGTAGCTCCGCCCACTTGCGGTCCTGTCCAGAGTGACGCACACGCCGAGCCAGCTCGACGAGGTCGGAAAGCACAGCGATCTCACGGTCGAGGTCGGCGAGCGTACGGGCAGCAGTCGCCGCGTCGACGACATCCTCCTCGAGCTCCTCAATTTCGTTAGCGTCAAGCTCGTCGAGGGTGTCGTCGAGCTCACTTAGGTCCACGGTGGAGACTCGGCTGTCAACGAAGGTTTGCACTTCCCCGTACCTGAACTCGTTCCGGCGTTGCTCTAGCCTGGCCCGGCGACGCTCAAGCGAACGCAGGATCGCTTCCGGGCTGGATGCCAGCCGCCGCTGAAGCACGGTGAGGGCGAATCCGATGGTGTTACCGCGCTGTTGCTGGCCCGCGTTCCTGAGTTCGTCGGCGCGATTCCACTCCTGTCGGACGTAGTCCGTGACCGCCTCGTACAGTTCCCGCTCCAGGCCAGATAGCGGATAGGGAACAGTGGATGCACGACGCTCTGGGAAGAGGGGCCGCCCGTCGAAGGTCAGCAGCTCTTCTTTGACCATGCGACGCATCAGCCCGGACGTGTCGCGGCTGTGGGTACCGGAGCGGAAGCGCCCCTCGAACCGGTCGGGGTCGAGTAGAGCCAGGAAGAGTTGGAAATCCTCCTCTTTGCCGGCGTGCGGTGTGGCGGTCATCAGCAGCAGATGCCGTGTTACCCGCCCTAGTAGCCGCCCCAGCTCGTACCGGCGAGTCGCCTTGAGTTCCCGCCCGAAGTAGTGCGCGGACATGCGGTGTGCCTCATCGACGACGACCAGATCCCATTCGGTCGCTTCCAGAGCCTGCTGAAGATCATCTGAGCGCGACAACTGGTCCATTCGGGCGATCAGGAGGGGATGGCGGTCGAAGACGCTGCCGCCAACGTTCGCCTCGGCCAAGTCCCGGGTCAGCAGGTCGAAGTGCAGCCCGAACTTCTCCCGCAACTCGTCCTGCCACTGCTCGACCAGCCCACCCGGCGCCACGATCAGGCACCGGGCGAGGTCGCCACGCAGGATCAGCTCCTTGATGTAGAGCCCGGCCATGATCGTCTTGCCCGCACCTGGATCGTCGGCGAGCAGGAAGCGCAGTGGTGTCCGCGGCAGAAGTTCGCCGTACACTGCCCGGATCTGGTGCGGCAGCGGCTCCAGCTCCGAGGTGTGCACCGCAAGCATCGGGTCGAACTGACCGGCCATCCGAATCCGCAGCGCCTCAGCCGCGAGCCGGAACATCGCCCCGTCACCGTCAAAGGGGCGCGTCTGCTCTTTGGGATGCTCGATGGTCAGGCCGACGAGATCCTCCACGTACAGCAGTACCTGACCAGTGTGGCCCTCGCCATACTCGTACGTAATCTTGATCGAGGTCTGCCCCAAAGGCTGCACAGCAAGGACGACAACGGGCGTATGGGGTACAAGACCGACGATTCGCACGCCGGGGACGATCGTGGCGAAGGGTGTGCTGATCGTTATCGCCCCCCACACCTTGGTAGCCGAGCCCTATGACGGTACGCTTCGCCCATCAGAGAGCAAGTGGATTGTCGCGTACACGACGCTGGCCGCGGTGGCTGGCCGCCGTTAGGGCCTGCGATGCCATCGCTACCGCAGCGACCAGCGGTGGCGGTCGCGGGCAACGTTCTCGGCAATGTAGGACTGGATCGCCTGCTTCGACTTAACCGTGGGAGGAAGGGACAGGTTCAGTGCGGTCGCCACCTTCTTCAGGTTTGGGACGCCGAGTGAGGGATCAGCATCCAGGTAACGGATGATTTCGCCCTCTGTCGTGAGACGAACGACCGCTTCCGCCACCTCGTCCGGGCTAAACGGCCTGACGATCTTTTCGCCTTTGCGGAGCAGCGCGAGTTTCGCTCGTCCATCCTCAACCTGCTCGAGCTCCTCAGGGTTCAACTTCTGGAGGATCTTGAGCGCCTTGTCCAGAACCGGCGTGTACTCGACCACGCGGTGCCCTCGTGGTACGAGGGCGAGCTTCGCCTCCCCGGAGAGCAGTTGCTTGCGCTCCTCATCAGTGAGGGATCGCGCAACCTTCGCGCCCTGGGCAAAGAGAGTCGCCGCCACCTCGTTGTCAGACATCGCTACCTCTTTCTCCTTATCGCGAGCGCCCTCATGCCGCCTGCGTCAGACGATCGCGCTGGCTTGCCGGCATTTCAAGGACGGCGCGCCGGAACCGTTCGGTGAACAGGTCGGTACGCACTGCGGCGGTCAGGCCGCTGAGGCCTTCACGGCCAACGGATGCATCGATGGCTGGCAGGAGGGTGGTCTCGAGGATCTTCTGCAGACGGTCTGGGTCCCAGAGCACGTCGAGCAACTGCCCGGTGGCGGTGTCGAGAGCGTTGCGATCGAGCCTCGAAACATCGCTCCCGACAGCTAACAGCCTCAGGCCGTACACGAGGTGGAACAAGCCTGGCCGGTACTGAGGAGGCACCCCTCGGCCGATGAGCCTGCCAGCGTTCAAGTACGCGCTGGCAGACACGTAGTAGAGATGCGGGTCCTGGTTCTCGGCGAAAATGGGGCCGTACTTTCCGCTAGATAGGCTGCGATACGCGGATACTTTGTGCGGAACACCGAGCCACATGGCGCCGTAGGCTTGGATCATGTGTCGCCGGTTGATCACGCGTGATCGGGGCTTGCTCGATCCGTACTGGTTGAGACGGCGCTCGAAGTAGATCTCGCGGTTGTCGGGCCGGGAGGCGCAGTACTCTTCCAGGTGTTGTTGGTTGCCGGCGCGAGCGTTGAGTAGGTCCGGAGCAATCGCTGTCTGGCGGTTGGTGGCCTTGACGATCTCCGTCACGACGTCGGGGTCGGCTGTCTCGATGACGCGGACGTTGACGAGGACGTCATCGGTGAGCTTGTCACGGTTACGCTCCAGCACGTTGCACGTCTGGCAGCCGTTGACCACCCGAGGACCCCGCAGCACGAGCTGATCTGGTGGTGCGACGAGACTGTGGACCACGATGGTGATGCCGTTGTTGAGCACCACGAACTCGCCATGACGCGCCGGGTCCGCGATCGTCTCGGCGATCGCCTGGTTGACCGTGTTGCGGGCCATGCCAAGGAAATCGCGAAGATTCTCGTCGTAGAGGTGTGCACGAGGATCCCCCTGCTCGTCAAGCAGGAGGTCGTTGACGAGGTCCCGCGCCCGCACCACGCCGATGAAGACCCGTTTAACTCCAGTGACAGGACTGGAGGGAAGCTCAACCCGGCGTCGGTCGGGGAGGGCAAGCGTCGCGACCACGCCGGGGGCGGTGTCCCGATACATACTGCGCAGTTCCGCCGCGCCGGCCCCGCTGACCTCGACGAGCCTGAAAAGGCTGGAGTTGTCGAGCCGCCGGTAGGCCGCTTCTCGGTGCCCCCGGTGGGCGGCGGGTCGGTACCGGCCAAGGCTCGCGTACCACACATCGATGCGGGGCAGGCCGTGTGCCTCAAACTTCCGGGGGTCCTCGTAGACGACGCGAACGCACTCACGTAGCCGGCGTGCCCCTTTGCCTGCGCGGAGGGTCAGCTCCTCGCCCAGGTTGAAGACGTGAAGTATTCCGTCGGCGAGCTTGGTGAACGTCTGGCCATCGAACGCGATCTTGTGCTTGGCCTGAATCACCACAAACCGGACCTGAATCTGTTTGCGATCGGCGATGTACTCCCTGATCTCCTCGGGATCGACCATCACTTCGCCGTCAATGATCACTGCGTACGCGTCGATACCGAGGTCACATGGCCCGCCAGCGCGTAGCTCGTCCGGTTCAAAATCATGGCTGAAACGCTTGACGATGCAGTAGGCGGTGAACGTCTCGAAAAGATCAAATGGCCCCAGATGCTGGAGGCTGTGCTCCTGGGCGAAGTGTCGCGCCATCCCCTTGACGACCTCCGCCATGCGCCGTCCTGGCACGACCCTTTCAAACATGGCACTGACCGTAATCACTCGGATGCAAACAATTCATCGGCCGAACGTCCAATTCGCCGGTCCTGATGTGCTGCTCGTAAGATAAGAGCTACGAACAACGATTGGCTGTTATTGCCGATCACTTATTCGCGAGGGACGCCAAAGCCGCTGCGGCCTCATGGCGGAGCTGTGAGTCGTTCGACCCAACGAGCCTGAGTGGCACGTGTGGCAGGTTGCTGGTGATTGCTGGAAGCTGCTGGATAGGCTAGTATCCGCGCGTGGATCTGTCAATCGAGGAGCTCGAGCGCCACATCGACGAGCTGCGGGCCGACATGCGGCGGGCTGCCCAGGCCGGCGACCGAGCCTTGGTCGATGAGTTGCGCGAGGAGCTCCGGGAGGCCCAGGCGAGCTGGGAGGAGGCGCTGGCCCAGGTCGCCGCTCGTCCCCGACCGGCTCGGGACCGGTTAGTAAGGACACCGGCGGCGGGACGGCTGGAGCCGACCGGCCGAGGTGTGCGGGGATCACTGCTGCCCTTGCGGGAGCAGGTACATCACGCGCTCACGCTGCTCACGGTGCCGGCCGCCCCGCGGCTGATCGTGGCCGTCCACCAGGCGTTCTTCGGGGCCGTGATTCCGAACTCGCGCCTGACCAGTCTGCGGCGGGACGAGGAGCGCAGCTTCCGCTCGGCGCCGTTCGCCCGACCGTACTACCTGTGTCCGGCGTTGACCGCCGACCGCCTGGGGCCCTCGCGGGGACTGCTGTCGATCTCGACTTGGCCGATCGCCGAGCGGATCGTCGGGCCGCTCAGTCCGCGGGTGCACTTCCTGACCGCCGCGATCAAGGTGGCCGAGGCGATCGCGCGCACGTCCGAGCCGCGGCCTGAGGCCCTGCGGCTGTTGACCCGGTTCGCTGCCAACATCCCCGGCGGCACCGACGAGCCGGGGCCCGAGACGGTCATCGAGGCCGCCCGGGCCGAGCTGGCGATCCACGAGGAGGCCGACCGCATCACGCGGGAGGAGGCGGCG
>Ga0065720_1003894_pt1 | contig 13419 bp, 11 predicted proteins | sample Thericmetagenome_FD_59107 | JGI IMG/M metagenome (GOLD analysis project Ga0065720, IMG submission 59107) | Thermophilic microbial communities from the Joint Bioenergy Institute, California, USA of rice/straw/compost enrichment - eDNA_2 v2... | ecosystem: Engineered > Solid waste > Grass >... | reverse complement strand
CGGACCGGGTCATCCCGCAGCGGCTGCGTGTTGTCGGTCGCGATGTACCCCGGAGCGATCGCGTTGACATTCACGCCGTACCGCGCCCATTCATTGGCGAGCGCCCGCGTGAGGCCGGCGATACCCGACTTGGCGGACGCGTACGAGACGACGTTCACCCCGCCCTGAAAACTTAACATCGATGCAACAAAGATTATCTTTCCATACCCGCGCTCGACCATCGTCCGCCCGATGTCACGGGCGAGGCGGAACGGCGCCGATAGGTCGACCGCCAGCACCTCGTCCCAATCCCGGTCGCCATGGTCCGTGGCCGGCGCACGCCGGATCACACCTGCGTTGTTCACGAGGATGTCCACCGGCGGGTGATGTTCAGCCAGACGGTTCACCACCGCGGCGAGGTCAGCCGGGTCGGCCAGATCAGCCCGGTACGCCGTGAACTCTCGCCCCAGGCCACGGATCCGGCGTTCGATGGCGCTGCCCTCCGGCTCGAGGTTCGCGCTCACGCCGATGATGTCCGCCCCGGCGCGGGCCAGGGCCTCGGCCATCGCGAACCCGATGCCGCGGCGGCACCCGGTCACGAGCGCAAGGCGGCCAGTGAGGTCGAACGGCGATGAGTTGCCCGTCATGCGATTGCCTCCTCGTCATTGCGGCGGAGCCGATAGACCCGGCTCGCCGTGCCGCCCAGGATCGCGGCGCGATCGGCCGCGGGGAGGCCGGCGATGACATCAAGGACGAGTTCGACCCAGCGCGCGTATGTCGTGGCCAGCGTCGCCACCGGCCAGTCACTGCCGAACATGCACCGGTCCGGTCCGAACTGTTCGAGGGCATGCGAGAGGTACGGCGCGATGTCGACGGGCCGCCAGCGGTCATGGTCGGCTTCCGTGGTGAGTCCGGAGAGCTTCGCCACGACGTTGGGGCGCCGGGCCAGTGCGGCCAGGTCGTCGAACCACGGCTGGCGGCGCCGCTGCGCGATCGCCGGCTTGCCGAGGTGATCGAGCACAAACGTCACCTCCGGACACCGGTCGACGAGTGCGGTCAGCTCCTTGAGTTGGTGCTCACGCACGCAGGCGTCGAAGGGGAGGCCGTGGGCGCTCAACATCCTCACCCCGGCGAGCATCGGCTCGGCGAGCATGAAGCCGGGGCGCTCGTCCTGAACGTTGCGGCGGACGCCCACCGTGAGTGGACGCGCGGCGGCCTCGATCAGCATCGGCGCGGCCGCCGACCCTTGCTCCAATGGCACCTGGGCGACGATCCCGCGCAGGCCCGGCCAGGTGGACGCGAGCTGCTCCAACCAGGCGAGCTCGGCCTGTCCCTGCCGGCACCCGGCCTCGACGATGACAAATCCGTCGATCGTATGGCCACCAAGGTCCAGGTCCGACGGCAGGAAGGCGCGGTTCAACTCGGGCTCATCGGCGAGCCATGGATACTCGTGCACCGCCGGGTCCCAGAGGTGAAGGTGGCTGTCAATCAAGGCCGCTCCACCCCCGCTCGATCGGCAAACGTACGATCGCCCAGCGAAGCTTCCGGAAAGAACATCAGATGTTTATAGCCGCATCATCGGCTCGGTGTCTACTCCGGCCGGTCACCGGCGGGGTACGGGCCGATCAGAGGTCGGATGTATAGTCGGTGACGACCCGCGGCCGAACGGATGACCGCGGGCGAAACATGCGATGTCTACGCGTTGGCCGGCATGACGAGGAGTGACGATGGCGCTGACGGACGAGGCCATCAGCAAGCTCCGCAGGATGATCCAGTCGGGTGAACTCCCGCCTGGATCGCGGCTGCCCCCCGAGCACCAACTGGCCGCTCAGATGGGCCTGTCCCGCAGTGGAGTCCGCGAAGCGGTCAAGGTGCTGGAGTCAGCCCGGGTGCTGGACGTGCGGCGCGGCGACGGGACCTACGTGACGAGCCTGTCCCCCGCGCTGCTCCTCGAGGGGGTCGGCTTCGCCGTCGAGCTGCTCCAAGGTGAGACTCTGCTCGAGGTCATGGAGGTCCGCCGGCTGCTGGAGCCTGCGGCGACCAGCCTGGCGGCGCTGCGGATCTCAGATGACGGGTTGCGCCGGTTGGCCGAGCTGCTGCAGGAGATGCAGGACAAAGCCGACGACGCCGAAGGGCTCGTACAGGCCGACATGGAGTTTCACCGCGTCGTGACCTCTTCGACGGGGAATGAAACACTGACATCGTTACTCGATGGGCTCTCGGGGCGGACCGTGCGGGCCCGGGTCTGGCGCGGAATCGTCGAAGGCAACGCCACCCACGTCACCATTGACGAGCATCGAGCCATCTACTCGGCCCTGGTGGCCCGCGACCCGTCCCTCGCAAGCGCCGCGGCGCTCATGCACGTCAACACCTCGGAGTCGTGGCTTCGCGCCCGCCTCCAGCATTAGCGCGCCAGACATCATACGTCTCCTGGACCCCCGCTTGATCGACCGCCATGCCCAGGCGCGAGTTTTGGCTCTATTGCCCCTAGACAGGCCGAACCGGCGTGGGCTATAAATTCCAGACATCTGATGTTCGAACGTCAAGGACGCCGGTCGGCCCGACCCGCGCCCCGCGCCGTCGGTGCGCACACCCCCGCTGAAAGGTTCCACCTTTGCCTGAGCACATCGCTTCGCTNGAAACCTTCGACGTACGGTTCCCGACATCGAGNAACCTGGACGGNTCGGACGCNATGAACCCGTTCCCGGACTACTCGGCGGCCTACGTCGTGGTTCGCACCAATGAAGGTCGCGAGGGGTACGGACTCGCCTTCACGGTCGGCCGGGGCAACGACGTCCAGGTGGCCGGCATCCAGGCCATGGCGCCGCTCGTCGTCGGCCAACGGATCGACGATTTCGTCACTGACATCGCGCGCATCGCGCAGCGCATGATCGGTGACAGCCAGCTCCGGTGGTTGGGGCCGGCCAAGGGAGTCATCCACATGGCCGCGTCGGCCGTGCTCAACGCACTCTGGGACCTCGCCGCCCGATCGGCCGGCAAGCCGTTGTGGAAGCTGCTCGCCGACCTGACGCCGGAACAGATCGTGTCGTTGGTGGACTTCCGGTACCTGCGCGATGCGCTGACCGAGGATGAGGCGCTGGACCTGCTACGAGCCGCGAAGGCGGGCCAAGCCGACCGTGAGGCCCGGCTGCTCGACGAGGGCTACCCGGCCTACACCACCACTCCAGGGTGGCTGGGCTACGACGACGAGAAGCTGGCGCGACTGTCCACAATGGCCAAGGCGGAAGGCTTTCATCTCGTCAAACTCAAGGTCGGAGCCAACCTGGCCGACGACATGCGGCGGCTGAGCATTGCCCGGGAGGCGGTCGGGCCGGACCTGCCGATCGCGCTGGACGCGAACCAGATCTGGGGTGTGCCGGAAGCGATCGCCTGGATGGAGCACCTCAAGCGATACGACCCTTATTGGATCGAAGAGCCGACCTCACCAGACGACGTGCTCGGGCACGCGGCCGTACGCCGCGCAGTCTCACCGGTCCGGGTCGCCACCGGCGAACACGTCGCCAACGCCGTGACCTTCAAGCAGCTCCTGCAGGCGAACGCCGTCGACGTGGTCCAGATCGACGCTTGCCGGGTCGGTGGCGTCAACGAGAACCTGGCGATCCTCCTGCTCGCCGCCAAGTTCGGGGTGCCGGTGTGCCCGCACGCCGGTGGCGTGGGACTGTGCGAGATGGTCCAGCACCTCGCGATGTTCGACTTTCTCGCGGTCAGCGGCAGCACGGAGGGGCGCATGGTGGAGTACGTCGACCATCTGCACGAGCACTTCGCCGATCCGGTCCGGGTGGAGCGCGGTCACTACGTAGCCCCGCGGAGCCCTGGCGGGGGTGCCCAGATGCATCCCACGTCGGTCATGGAGTACCTGTATCCAACAGGTCCACAGTGGACCGGGCACCGCGTCCCGTCCCAGGCTGCGCGGTAGCCGCCATGGGTAGCGTCAGGGCGCGTCCTCGCCGAGCCACCTACATCGGCGACGAGAGATTGGTGGTTGGCGACGCGGTCATCGTGGAGCCGAAGGCCGGCGAGGTTCGCATCGACGTCGCCTACACCGGGATCTGCGGCACCGACCTGCACATCCTGCACGGGGCGATGGACCACCGAGTCACCTTGCCCGCGGTCATCGGACATGAGATGTCGGGCCGAATCGCCGACATCGGCCCTGGCGTCAGCGGTTGGGCGATCGGAGATCCGGTAACGGTCATGCCCCTCCGCTGGTGCGGCACCTGCCCCGCGTGCGATCGCGGGTTCGCGCACATCTGCCAACGCCTGAACTTCATGGGCATCGACTCGACCGGATCGATGCAATCCTCATGGGTGGTGCCGGCCAGCAACCTCGTACGGCTGCCGGCCGACCTGCCCCTGCGGACTGCTGCGCTGGTTGAGCCCGCCGCCGTGGCCGTCCACGACGTCCGGCGAGGGGGCGTACAGCCCGGCGAGAAGGTCGCGGTGATCGGGGGTGGTCCGGTCGGGCTACTCGTCGCCCTGGTGGCCAGCGCCGCCGGTGCCGATGTCACCGTGCTCGAGCCCGATGACCGGCGGCGCTCAGTCGCGGCCTCGCTGGGTATCAAAGTCCTCGACCCGACGGGCGACGTCGTCGCGGCGACCGAGGAGTGGACCAATGGCGCCGGCGTGGAGGTTGCGTTCGAGGTCTCCGGTGCGGCCGCGGGTGTCACGACCGCGGTCCAGCTCCTCGCCGTTCGCGGGCGCCTCGTCCTGGTCGGGATCCACTCCGCGCCCCGCGAGGTCGACCTGTTCCGGATCTTCTGGCGCGAACTGACGCTCATCGGCGCCCGGGTCTACGAGCCTGGCGATTTTGACACCGCGGTACAGCTGCTGTCCACGGGACAGATCCCAGCCGAAGCCCTGATCTCCCACGTGACTCCGCTGGACAACGCGGCCGAGGCCTTCGCCATTCTCGAACGGGGAGGCGCCATGAAGGTACTGATCGACTGCCAGCCGGCGTGACCGGCACACCGGTTGGTCGGCGCTGCTCGGCCCGCTGGCGCTGGAGGGTGAGCACGCCATGGTGGCGTGGCCGGAGCCCCGATGCCGGCCACGCCACCAACCGACGTACGCAAGCCGCGCGGGTCGCTACCCGCAGCGACCCGCCCCGGGTAGCCGACCCTAGCCCTTGACCGAGCCCTGCAGGAGGGCCGCGATGATGTGGCGCTGGAACACCACATAGACCACCAGGGTCGGCAGCAGGATGAGGATGGTGCCGGCGCAGAGCAGTGGGATGTCGGTGGCGTAGTGGCCCTGGAACGCCCCGAGCGCGCCGGCCATCGTGCGCTGCGACGGGTCCTCGACGAGGACCAGGGCGAGCAGGAACTGGTTCCAGGTCCACACCGCCATGAGCACGCCGAGTGAGGCGATCGCCGGCCGGGCGAGGGGGACGTGGATCCGCCAGAACAACGCCCACGTGTTCGCGCCGTCGACCCGCGCCGCCTCGGTGACGTCACTGGGCAGGTTGGCGAAATGGGCGCGCATCCAGAACACCCCGAACGGCATGAACAGCGCGATCAGCGGCAGCACGATCGCGAATCTCGTGTCGAGCAGGCCCATCTCCCGCTCCAGGAAGTAGAGCGGTGTGATGATCCCCTCGAACGGCAACGTCAGCCCGAAGACGAACAGCAGAAGCAGCGCCCGCGCGCCGGGAATCCGAAGCAGGCCGATCGCAAAGCCGGCCATGGTGGCCATGACCAGGGCCACGGGAACGACCGCGAGGACGATGAACGTGCTGGACCGCAACAGTACGGCCATGTTCGCCACCTCGAACGCCTCGAGGAAGTTCCCCCACTGCGGGTCGTCCGGCCACTCGAGGCCGCGCGGCAGCGTGCCCGAGGGGTGCAGCGCGGTCGTGAAGATGCTGAGGAAGGGCAGGATCGTGATCGCCATCAGCCCCAGCAGCAGCGCCCGGCCGGCGTAGATCTCTGTCCGCGAGATCCTCATCGGCGTTCCTCCCGACTGAGCCGCTGAATGGGAAGGATGATGACCAGGACCAGGATCATGAGCAGGACCGCGAGCGCGGAGGCGAGCCCGACCTGCCGCTCGAGGAACGCCAGGATGTAGATCTGAATGCCCGGCACTGCGGTCGAGTTGCCGGGACCCCCACCGGTGGAGACGTAGACGATGTCGAATGCGGCGAGCGCGGCCACGATGGTCACGGTCAAGCAGACACCGATCTCATAACGCAGGCTCGGCAGCGTGATCGAGGCGAACTCGCGCCACCAGCCGGCACCGTCGATCCTCGCCGATTCGTAGAGGGCGGGGTCGATCTTAGTCATGCCGGCGAGCAACAGCACGGTGCAGAAGCCGAGTAGAACCCAGATCCCGATCAGGCCGACCGCCGGCAGCGCGGTGTCGAAGTCACCGAGCCAGGCCCGGGTGACGCTACCGAGGCCGATCGCGTTGAGGGCCTGGTTGATCAGACCCGGCAGCGACAGCAACCAGCCCCAGATGATGCCGGCGGCGACGAGCGGAATGACCTGGGGCAGGAACAGCACGGTCCGAGTGACCGTACCGAAGCGACCCGCCGCCACCCGATGGATCACCGAGGCCGTGACGAGCCCGAGCGACACCGGAACCACGCTGAAGAACAGGACCAGCTGGAACGAGTTGATGATCGTGCCGAGCAGGTCAGGGTCTCTCAGCACCGTGACGTAGTTGGACAGGCCGACCCAGGTCGCCGGGCCGACCCCGTTCCAGCGGTACAGGGAGTACTGGATGGTCAGGCCGAGCGGCTGCAGGACGAAGACCGCGTACATCAGCAGGGCGGGCGCGACGAACAGCCAGCCCACGAGCGCCGTCCGGCGGGAGCCCCTCCGAAGGGGCCCCCGCCGGAGCTGAGTACGTCGCGTCGCCGGTGGCTGGTCTCGCGACGGCACCGGGTCGAGGGGGCGGCCGGCCGCCTCCGAGCCGACACCGACGCCGGCGGTAACCATGCCGTCTTTCGACCGGAGAGTACGACGGCGGGTCACAAGCTAGCTCCCTTGCTCCAACTCCCGCTCGTATTCGGCCTGGACCGCCGCGAGCAGGCCGGCGCCATCCTGCTGTCCGCCGACCATCTTCTGCAACTCAGGGGTCCAGCCCTGGGCGAAGATCGCCCCGGTTGCGTTCGCGATGAAGTCCATCGCGCCGTTGGACTCGGCGACCAACGCGCCGGCGGCCAACGTCTCGTTGGTCACCGAACCGGGCGCGACCGAGGGGATCGGCAGGTCCGCGGGCCCGCCAGGGTTGGAGCCACCCACGGTGACGTTGATCTGACGCGCCTGCTCGTTGGTGGCGACCCAGTTGAAGAAGAAGGCGGCGCAGCCGGCATTGGCCGCGTTCGCGGCGATCCCGAAGGTCAGCGGAGACGACATGGCCGCGACCGGGTCGCCCTCCTTGAGCGGCGGGAAGAGGAAGAATCCGACGTTGCCGGGCATGCCCTCGTCGTAGGACGCGTTCTCCCAGTCGCCGTTGAAGATGAACAGGCCCTCACCGTTGCGGAAGCGGGCGTTGGCGTCCGTGTACTGGATGGCGTTGGCGTCCGGCGGGAAGTACCCGGCCTCGATCCACCGCTGCAGGTGCTCCGCCGCCTGCCGGTTGGTTGGCGTGTCGATCGTGGCTCCGGGCTTCTGGAAGATCCAGTCGTTGATCGGCTGGGTTGGCCCGTAAGCCGCCATGAGGTGCTGGAGCGGGAAGGCCAGCCCACCACCGCTCGCCGACGCGTTCCAGACCATGATCGGCAGGATGCCCTGCGCCTTGGCCCGCTCCAGTACGGCGTCGAACTCGGCCACCGTCTTGGGCGGCTCGGTCATACCGACCCGCGCGGCCAGTTCCTTGTTGTAGAAGACGCCCGTGAGGCTGTAGTTGAGGCCCATGGCGTAGAGCGAGCCTGAGCCGCGGGTGCCGTCGTCGGCGACCCGGTTCTGCGAGAGCTGGGCCGGTGGCCACTTGTCCCAGCCGAACCCCTCGGCGTAGCCATCCAGGTTCTTCAGCAGCCCGTCCTGCACCAGCGAGACCATCGTGGGCAGGCGGATGAGGTCGGGCGGGTTGTTGCCCGAGAGCAGCCGCGGCGTCGCGTTGATGAGGTTCTGGAACTGGTCCTGCTTGATGTCCCAGGTGACGTTCGGGAACTGCCGGCTGAACTCCTCGGACAACCGGAACGGCAGGTCAAAACCCGTCTCAAAGTAGGCGTTGAGCACCACCGGTTCCGTCCCGCACGTAGGGGCCTCGGGCGTGACCGGGTCATCGTTCTGCTGCGGGCCACCGGATCCGGCTCCCGCGCAGCCGGCGAGCAGGGCGACCAGTAACGCCGAGCCGGCCGCAGCAACGTATTTCCTCATGTCGATCGTTCCTTTCGGGACGGTTAAGCCGGTCGGGCCAGCCGGGGCGACGCCGGGGCGCGACCGATCGCCCAGCACAGGGTTCGTCATGTGCGTCACACTCCGCCGAGCCGGGCCCCGCACCTGGCCAGCGCCGGCGGATCTGGTCACGACCGACGCCGGTAAGTGCGGCTCCGGCGGGCGGGTCGTGAGCCGAACTGGGTTAGCTAAACTGATTTAGCAGAAGCATGCGCGCGGCCCCAGGTGCTGTCAAGGTCTCGTCGGCAACGATCTGGAAACGGGCGGCAATAATACGCTCACCGCCGGATCGGCGGTGCTTTCACGCGTCGCATGATGGACACAGTGACCGGCGCGGGCCGGTCGCCACCGGAGGAAGCATGAGTCAGCGCCGCGCCACCCTCGCCGACGTCGCCAAACGCGCCGGTCTGTCGAAGACGGCGGCGTCGATGATCCTCAACGGACGCGAAGGCACCCGCCTGTCGGCCGAGGCACACCGGCGGGTCTTCGCCGCCGCGGCGGAGCTCGGCTACCGGCCCAACGTCGCCGCCCGGAGCCTGCGCACGCAGAAGAGCCTGACCCTGGCCTTCATCTCCGACATCGTGGCCACCACGCGCTTCGCCGGCGACATGATCCGCGGTGCGCTCGACGCCGCCCGGGAGCACGACCACGTGCTGCTGATCGCGGAGACGCAGGGCGACGAGAGCTTCGAGCAGTACGCCATCGAGGCGATGCTGGACCGCCAGGTCGACGGCGTCATCTACGCCGCCATGGCCACGCGCCAGCTCACGGTGCCGGCGGCGCTGCTCGGGCGACCGACCGTTCTGCTCAACGCGGCCAGCACCACCGACCTCCCGTGCGTCCTACCCGACGACGAGCAGGCCGGCTACACCGTCGCGTCGGCCCTGCTCGAGGCCGGCCACCGGGACCGGATCGCGCTGATCGGGCGGAACCGCCTCAAGGAACGCGATCCGGAGGTCTCGCTGGCGGCCTCCGCCCGGCTTCGCGGGGTCGAGCGCGCGCTCGCGGCGGCCGGCACTCGTCTGGCGACCAGCGTTTCCTGCCATGACTGGCTGCCGGAGCACGGCTACGCCGCGATGCGATCGTTGCTGCGCAGGCCGACCCGACCCACCGGCGTGATCTGCATGAACGACCGGCTCGCCTTCGGTGCCTACCAGGCGCTGGCCGAGGTCGGCCTACGCGTCCCGCAGGACATGTCGGTCGTGTCCTTCGACGACGACGTGATCGCCGCCTGGCTCCGGCCCGGCCTGTCCACCGCGGCCCTGCCGCACGAACAGATGGGCCGCCGGGCGGTCGAGTTGCTGTTAAGTGGCGCCAAGACCGACCGGTGCCTGGTGCCGATGCCGCTGCGTCGGCGGGCCTCGATCGACGCCCCCGGGCTCCCGTGACCGCGCTCCGGGGCACCGTAGCGCTAAACCGATTCACTTGCTAGTTTCTCGCCATGCTGCGCCTCGAGGACCACTGGGTGTGGGACAGCTGGCATGTCCAGGACGACGCCGGGCTGCGCCATGTCTTCTTCCTGCGGGCCTCGCGGGCACTGATTGACCCGGATCGCCGGCACCTCCGGGCGAGCATCGGACACGCCGTCTCCACCGACCTGCGGTCCTGGCGTCTGGTGGCGGACGCACTCGTACCGGCCGACTCGCCGAGCTGGGACGACCTGGCGACCTGGACGGGCAGCGTCGTCCGGGGGCCCGACGGTCGCTGGTACCTCTTCTACACCGGGGTCAGCCGCGCGGAACAGGGCCTGGTCCAACGCATCGGCCTCGCAACGTCGGACGACCTGCTGGTGTGGCGGCGGTACGGGACGGGCCCACTGGTCGAACCGGATCCCCGGTGGTACGAGACGCTCGACCTCACGGCGTGGTACGAGCAGGCCTGGCGCGACCCGTGGGTCTACGCCGACCCGTCCGGTGACGGCTGGCACATGCTCATCACGGCGCGCAGCAACACCGGCCCGGCGGCGGAACGGGGCGTCATCGGTCACGCTCGCTCCGCCGACCTCGTCACGTGGACCGTGGGTCCGCCGTTGAGCGAGCCGGCCGGCTTCGGGCACCTGGAGGTTCCGCAGGTCGCCGTCGTCGACGGCCAGCCGCTGCTGCTCTTCTGCACCAACGCGGTCGCCCCGCACCGAGGCACGAACGAACGGAACTGGTTCGTCGCGGGGCCGTCGCTCAATGGTCCCTGGGATGTCGCCGCAGCGCGCCCCTTCCCCCATCCCCACCTGTACGCGCCCAGGCTGGTGGCTGACGTCGATGGCGCGCCCGCTCTCATCGGCTTTCTCGACTATGTGGACGGATCGTTTGCCGGCGAACTGACCGACCCGATCCGGGTGCGCTTCGATCCGACGGCCGGCCTGGTGGTCGCGGAGGAACCCGGACTGATCGAGGCGGCGGCGTTGGACGAGGCCGGGACCGGCTGAGCCGATCCCGGCCACGACCACACACAACCATCCGCACGCGCCGAAGCTGCGGTCACGTACATCGTGATCGCAATCGTTTGGTTTGTCAAGCAATTGACGAATCTCGCTGCCGTCCTATCTAGACAATCGACCTGGCCGCCGCGGCCGGTCGATCAGTGCGACCGTCACCGGCACGGGCCGACCGGCCGGCCGCCGACCGGGGGGACCCGATGACCAAGCGCCCCCAACCTTCCGGTCATCATTCAACTCATCCGTGACGAGCGTCAGGTTCTTCTTGACATTCTGTGTTGCGTGGCTGACCATGGCCAACACGGTGACGTCGACCACACCGAGCGAAGCGCACCACAGCAGGGCCGGCACCGTCCGCCGCGCTGAACCCCCACAAAGTCCCAGAAGGGGCCTCACTCATGAAGAAGACCCTTGCTCTCGGGGTGATCGCGAGCCTTGCGATTGCCCTGTCCGGATGCACGGATTCCGAAGCGACTCCCTCGCCCAGTTCGACCGACAGCGACCTGCGCCCCGTCCGCGTCGCCGCCCTCCCCATCACCGAGACCGCTGCACTCTGGGGCGGTATCGCGGCGGGCATCTTCGAGCGTCACGGCCTCGCGGTCGAGGTGCTGCCCGCCCAGGGCGGCGCCTACGCCATCCCGGCAATGATCAACGGTGACATCGAATTCGCCGTCGGGCAACCGTTCGGCCCGTTCCGCGCGGATCTGCAGGACCTGGGCGTGGTAATGATAGGCAACTATGCGTCGTCGTACGCTGACGGCGAGGACATCAACGCGGTCGTGGCGTCCGCGACCTCGGGCATCACCCGGCCCGCCGAGCTGGCGGGGCGCAAGGTGTCGGTCAACAGCCTCGGCGCCGCCGGCGACGTGACGATCATGGCCGCCGTCGAGGCGGACGGTGGCGACCCGTCGACCATTGAGTTCGTCGAGGTGCCGTTCCCCGACGTGCCGGCCCAGCTCGAAGCCGGCAACATCGACGCCGGATGGGTGCCCGAGCCCTTTGTGACCGCGCTGACGAGCCGCGGCGACACCCTCGTCGTGTATCCGTATCAGGCGACCATTCCCGGCCTGGCGACGCTCACGACCTTCACGACCACCGCCCTGATCGAGAAGGACGCGGACCTGGTCGCGGACTTCGCCGCGGCGATGGAGGAGACGCTGGAATGGGCGCAGAACCCGGCCAACGAGGCGGCCGTACGGCAGGCGATCAAGGACAACCTTGAGCTACCCGAGGCGGTCGCGGATACGGTGAGGCTCCCGGAGTTCGGCTGGGAACTCGACCGCGCCAGCCTGGAGGAGCTCGCTGAGCTCGCCGTCAAGTACGGCGTACTCGACCGCCTACCCAACTTCGACCGGCTGATCCAGCAGCACTAGCCAGCGCGACGAGGCCCTCCCGGCCGGTTCGGGAGGGCCTCGTCTGCGATCCGATCCGTCTCCGATCCGACCCGGAGTGACATGGCCGTCCGCTCGACCCGGCACCGACGTTGGCTGCGCAAAGCAACGCTCGGCGTCGCCGGCCTCGTCGGGTTCCTCACCGTGTGGCAACTGATCCCGACACTTGGACTCATCGATGCACAGTATCTCCCGTACGTCACCGACGTCGCGGTCCGACTAGTCAACGAGCTACGTGACCTCGCCTTCTGGCGAAGGCTGGGCGAGACGATGACCTCGTGGGCGATCGGTCTCGCCATAGCATCATCCGCCGCTGTGGTGCTGGGAACGGTCGTGGGTCTCGTGCCGTTCCTGCGGCGCGCGACCCACACGACGGTCGAGTTCCTGCGGCCGATCCCGTCGGTGGCGCTCATTCCCCTCGCCGTGCTGATGTTCGGCATCCGCATGCAAGCGGCGCTGGTCATCATCGTCTTCGCGTCGTTCTGGCAGGTGTTCGTGCAGGTGATCTACGGCGTGGCCGACGTCGACGCCGTAGCCCGAGACACCGCGCGAAGCTTCGGCCTCCCCCGGCGCGCGCAGCTGCTGCATCTCGTGCTACCGACCGCGCTTCCCTACCTGATGACGGGGCTGCGCCTGGCGGCGGCGGTCGCCCTCATCCTCGCCATCACCGCCGAGATGGTGATCGGGAATCCCGGCCTTGGGCGGATGATCGAGCTTTCCCGATCCGCGGGCGACGCGGTCGGCCTGTACGCGCTGGTGGTGGTCACCGGCCTGCTCGGGCTGACCGTGAACGTCGTCTTCCGCTTCATCGAGCGCCGTTCGCTGAGCTGGCACCAGTCCGTACGTGGGGAGGAGCCGCTGTGACGACGCAGGCCACCACAGTTGGCCGACCATCCCGAGCGCAGGCCATGCTGCGCCGGGCAACGACGAGCTTCCTGTTCGCGACCGGGCTGCCCGTGGTCCTGATCGCCGCTTGGGCGGCGTACTCGACCGTCTCGGCCAACCGGTTCTTCCCGGGCCCACTGACGGTCCTCGACGCGTTCGTCGACACGTGGGTCGGTCCCGCGTTCCTGGATGACGTGGTGCCCAGCCTGGTGCGCCTCGCGGGGGGCATCCTCGCCTCGATCGCGATCGGAATCGCCGCGGGCACGGTGATCGGTCTCGTGCCCTGGCTGCGGGATCTCCTGGAGCCGCTGCTGGAGTTCTTCCGCGCCATCCCACCGCCCGTGCTGATCCCGATCGTCATGCTCCTGCTCGG
>Ga0065720_1004342_pt1 | contig 13425 bp, 11 predicted proteins | sample Thericmetagenome_FD_59107 | JGI IMG/M metagenome (GOLD analysis project Ga0065720, IMG submission 59107) | Thermophilic microbial communities from the Joint Bioenergy Institute, California, USA of rice/straw/compost enrichment - eDNA_2 v2... | ecosystem: Engineered > Solid waste > Grass >... | reverse complement strand
CCCGCCGCGCACCCCGGTCGAGCGCGGCCTCGCCGACCTGTGGCCGCGTACGGCGGGGCCGCTGCCGATGCCGGCCCGGCGGGCGTTCCGCGCGGCGGTGGAGAACATGATCGACAGCTGGATCTGGGAGCTCGCCGGCCTCGCCCAGCACCGGGTGCCCGAGCCGGTCGACTACCTGGAGATGCGCCGCCGTACCTTCGGCTCGGACATGACGATGAGCCTCGCCCGGCTCGCCCCCGGGCGGCACATCCCCGCCGAGGTGCAGCGCAGCCGGGAGTTCGTCAACATGACCAACGCGGCGCAGGACTACGGCTGCCTCGTCAACGACCTGTTCTCCGTCAAGAAGGAGATCCAGTACGAGGGCCAGCTGCACAACGCCGTCCTCGTGCTGCAGACCTTCCTCGGCTGCTCCGTCGACGAGGCGATCGCGACCGTCGACGGGCTGATGACCTCCCGGATGCGGCAGTTCGAGCACATCACGGCCGTCGACCTGCCCGAGCTGTTCGACCGGATCGGCGCGGACGATGCGGTCCGCGAGTCGGTCGCCGCCTACGTGGCCGACCTGCGGAACTGGATGGCCGCGGTGCTGCGCTGGCACCAGCGCACCCGCCGCTACGTCGACGAGGAGCTGCGTCATCCCCCGGCGGTGCGCTGGACGCAGGGCCCGACCGGCCTCGGCACCGCGACCGCCCGGCGCCTGCTCGGCCCGGCCGCGGCGGCGCCGGCGTCCGCGCCGCCCGTGCGGCACCCGACCCTGGAGGTGGCATGACCCGACCCGGCGCCGAGGGCGCCCGGCTGAGCCTCAGCACGGCCGCCGCCCGGCGGCTCGCCTCGACGACCAAGACGCGCCCGCTCATGCGGGAGATCACCCCGCGCTACCTGCTGCGGGTGCTGCCGTGGGTCGAGGTGAACGGCACCTACCGGGTGAACCGGCGGCTCACCCTGGCGCCGGGCGACGGGCGGGTGAGCTTCGTCAGCACCGGCGCCCAGGTGAGGGTGATCCCCGCCGAGCTGCGGGAGCTGCCGTCGCTGCGCGGGTTCGGCGACGAGGCGGCCCTCGACGCGCTGGCGCGCCGGTTCGTGCAGCACGACCTCGCCGCCGGCCAGCGGGTGCCGCCCGCCCAGGTGGTGCTGATCGCGCACGGCAAGGTCGCCCGGACGGGCGGCAGGCGGTACGGCGGCGAGGGCGTGGTGCGGGTCCTCGCCGACGGGGACCACCTCGGCGACCTCACCGCCCCCGGCGAGACGTCCGCCCGGACCGTCACCCCCGCCGTCGTGCTGCTGCTCTCCCGGGCCGACCTCGACGAGGTCCTCGGCCGCTTCGACACGCTGCGGCGGCAGCTGAGCGAGCCCGCCGCCCGCCGCCCGGTCAACCGGTACGGCGAGGCGAAGATCGCGCTCTCCGCGGGGCACGAGGGCGAGGCGACCCTGCCGGGCACGTTCGTCGACTACGACCTCGAACCCCGCGAGTACGAGCTGAGCGTCGCCCAGACGGTGCTGCGCGTGCACACCCGCGTCGCCGACCTCTACAACGGGCCCTTCGACCAGACGCGTGAGCAGCTCCGCCTCACCGTCGCGGCGCTGCGCGAGCGCCAGGAGCACGAGCTGATCAACAACCGGGAGTTCGGCCTGCTGCACAACGCCGACCTGTCCCAGCGCATCCAGTCCCGCACCGGCCCGCCCACCCCCGACGACCTCGACGAGCTGCTCTGCCGGCGGCGCAGCTCCCACTACTTCCTCGCCCATCCCAAGGCGATCGCCGCCTTCGGGCGGCAGTGCAACCGGCGGGGCCTCTACCCGGACGTGGCCGAGATCGACGGCGCCCCGGTGCTCGCGTGGCGCGGCGTGCCGATCCTGCCGTGCGACAAGATCCCGGTGACCCGGGACGGGCGCAGCTCGATCATCGTGATGCGCACCGGCACCGAGAAGCAGGGGGTGGTCGGGCTGCGCCGTACCGGGCTGGCGGACGAGTACGAGCCCGGCGTCTCGGTGCGGTTCGCCGGGATCGACGACAAGGCGATCATCTCCTACCTGGTGACCGCCTACCACTCGGCGGCGGTGCTCGTCCCCGACGCCCTCGGCGTGCTGGAGAACGTCGAGGTGTGCTGACCGGGGCGGGGAGGGCCGGGCTCGGGGCCCGGCGCTCACCGTTCCAGGGTGACGTACACGGTCTCCACCCAGTCCGGCGGCGCGGGCGGGTCGGTGCCGATGAGGGCCGCGATGACGCGGCAGGAGGGGATCTCGTCGGGCCAGGGGGTGACGCCGTCGGTGAGCACGATGATGATCTGGGGACGCTCCGGGGCGGCGAGCGCCGTGGCGATGCCGACGCGCATGTCGGTGCCGCCGCCGCCCGCGAGCGTGACCTGGTCGGCCGAGGTCACCCGGTTGACGGCGTGCACGTCGGCGTCGCAGGCGAGCACCGCGACCCGGTTGCCGCGCACGCCGACCTCGCGCAGCACGCCGGTCACCTCGGCGAGGGCCTCGGCGAGGTCGTCGTCGGTCATCGAGCCCGAGGTGTCGACGACGATCGCCACCCGGGGCAGCGGCCGGCGCAGGCTGGGCAGCACCACGCCGCGGAGCGCGGCCGTGCGGCGGGACGGGCGGCGGTAGGTGTAGTCGACCGCGCCGCACGCCCAGGCGACCGCCTCCCGCACCGCGCCGCGCAGCACGGTGCGCCAGTCCACGACCGGCTCGAGGATCCGCTCGGCCCAGCGCCGCCAGCCCGCCGGCAGGCTGCCGCGGGCGCGCAGGTGCGCCCGCATCGCCTCGGCGGTGTGCCGGCGGATCGCCTCCGACTCGACCTCGCTCACCGCGGGCGCGCCGCCGGACGCGTCCCACGGCCGGGGCACCGCGTGCGCGCCCGACCCGCAGTCGTGCGACGTCTCCCGCGGCGGGATGCCCGGCAGGTACTCCTCGAAGAGGCCGCCCGGCTCCAGGCCGAAGTCCCCGGGCACCAGCCGCCCGGCCGGCAGTTTCAGGCCGTCGTCGAGCAGGTCGTCGTTGATCTCGCAGTCCTGCGCGATGTTGACCCGGACGTGGTCGCGCTGGTCCTCCGGCGGCAGCCGCCGGGCCCGCCCGTGGTGGTCGCGGAGCAGGTGGGCGACCTCGTGGATCCAGACGGCGGCGAGCTCCGGCACGGGCAGGGCGGCCACGAACTCCGGCGAGACGTAACAGCGCCAGTGCCGGTCCACCGCCATCGTGGGCACGGTCCGGCTCGGCACCACCGTGAGCGCGTACAGCGCCGACGCGAAATACGGCCGGTCGGTCGCCGCCCGGTAGCGTGCCGCGAGCAGCTTGTCGCGGTCGAGCTCCGGCCCGGTCACAGCGCCCCGGACAGCTGCAGCAGGTTGACGAAGCCGTCGATCGCGGCCGGGACCGGCCAGTCGGGCTTGCGCATCGCGGCGAGGTCGGCGGCGGCGCGGGCGGCCACGTCGGGCGCCCCGGCGTCCACGGCCTTCGCGAGTACGGCCCAGCCCGCCTCCCACCGGGCGCGGGTGAGCCTGCCCTGCACGGCGGCGACCACGGCGGTGAGGAAGGCGAGCTGCCGGTCGCCGCGGGCCGGCAGGGCGAACGCGTCCGGGTCGGCGAGCACCTTGTCGGGGTCGGGCAGGTCCAGCTCCTCCAGGTAGGAGAGCAGCTCCAGGCCCGCGCCCTCGCCGACCGCGCCGACCACGGCCGCGGAGACCGCCTGCCGCCGCGCCCCCGTCGCGTACCCGACGGCGAGCAGCCGCAGCGCCATCTCCCAGGTGCGCGGCGACGGCCACGCCCCGCCGCGCGCCTCCGCGTCGCCGGGCATGTGGTGCACGAGGCCGGGCCGCGCGGCGAGGAAGCCGGAGATCTCGCCGCGGGCGCGGGCGACCGCGCCGGCCGAGCGGGCCGGGTCGACGCGCGGGATCGTCGCGGCCGGCCAGGTGCCCGCCATGCCGCGGGCGACCGTGCGCGGATCGTGCGTCCAGCGCAGGTGCACGAACCGGTTGGCGAGCGGCGGGGTGAGGTGCCAGCCGTCGGCGGCGCTCGACGGCGGGTTCGCGGCGGCGACGATGCGCACCGCCGGGGGCAGGGTGAGGTCGCCGACCCGGCGCTCCAGCACGACCCGCAGCAGCGCGGCCTGCACGGCGGGCGGGGCCGAGGAGAGCTCGTCGAAGAAGACGAGGCCGCGCCCGGCGCGCGTGAGCCGTACCGCCCAGTCGGGCGGGGCCATCGGCACGCCGGTGGTGGCCGGGTCGGGCCCGACCACGGGCAGCCCGGCGAAGTCGGACGGCTCGTGCACGCTCGCGATCACCGTCTCCAGCGGCACGCCGAGGCCGCGGGCGAGCTGCTCCATGCCCGCGGACTTGCCGATGCCCGGCTCGCCCCAGAGCAGCACGGGCAGGTTCGCGGTGACGGCGAGGGCGAGCGTCTCGAGCTGGACGTCCTCGGCCGCCTCGGTGCGGGTGGCCCGGATGCGCGCGTTCAGCTCGTCGGCGGCGGCGAGGGCGTCCGCGGCGGAGGGGTCCGCCCCGTCCGGCCCGGCGGGCCCGGTGGCGGTGCCGCCGGGCGCGGCGTCCTCACTCGTCGGGCCTGGCCTCACCAATCTTCCTCCGCCTCCTCATCCTCGATCCAGTCGTACCACTCGTCCGCGTCCTCGCCGAGGTTCGGGTCGATCCGCTCGGCGATGTCCATGAGTTCGGTGCGCCTGAACCTGCGGATGACGCGGCGCAGCGACAGGTCCTGATGGTCGACCACGTGGATGTTCGCGCCCGCCGCGATCAGGTCGCGGACCAGCTTCTCCGAGCCCTGCATGAGCACGGCCATATACAGCGGGGTGCAGTCGCGATGGTCCCTCGCCTCCAGGTCGAGGCCCGCCTTCAGCAGCCGGGGCAGCAGCTCCTCGTGGTCGAGCAGGTAGAGCAGGTGCAGCAGGGTCCGCCGCCGCCCGTCGCGCACGTGCGGGTCGACGCCGGCGTCGAGCAGCTCCAGCACGCCCGGCGTGTCCCCGTGCTGCACGCGCAGCAGCAGCTCGCGCCGCAGCTCCCGCGCCGCCCTGGGCAGCCGCCCGCGCCCGGTCCGCCAGGCGTCGCGCAACGCGAAGCAGCCGGAGACCGAGCCGCCGAGCGCCTGCAACGCCTCCTCACGGCGGATCTCGTCCGCGTCGTGCGGGATCGACAGGTCCGGCCCGACCTCGTGCCACTCGCCCCGGCAGCGGACCCGGATCACCCGCGGCAGGGCCGCCGCGGCCGGCCTGGGCGGCGTGGCGGGCGGCCCGGCGGCGGGGAAGAGCGCGGCGCGCACCAGCGGGTGCAGGTCGTCGAGGCCGATCCGCCCGGCGCGCAGCAGCTCCAGGTCCGGCGACGGCGTCCGGCACATCTCCGGCAGCACGGGATGGCCGAACGCGTCCGAATTGTCGACCAGCCGCAACATCGCGCGCTTGTAGCTGACGTCGACCTCGACCCAGTAGAAGTCGACCGGGAACACCGCGCGTCGCCACCCGGTCCGCCGCGTCTCCTCGGCGAGGCGGTCCAACGCGGGCCGTCCGCGGGTCAGCACCTCCCGCAGCACCTCGATCGGCGGCTTCGACGACCAGCTCGGGACCTTGCCCTTGCGGCGCAGCCTGACGCCGGCGGCGGCGCAGGCCTCGTCGAGCTCGCCGCGTTCCTGCAGCAGCGTCACCCACTCGGCCCGGGTCACCGGGTCGGTGCCCGCCGAGGTCGGCAGCTCGTCCTCGCGCAGGGGCGTGCCGTCGGCGTGGAAGAACGGCGGCCGATCCGTCCCGCCCACCCGGGCGAGCAGCTCACCGGCGCGGCGGACATCCCACAGGTGCCGCGAGAGCGTCCAGTCCTGCAGGTAGAGGTACCGCCACTCCTTGGTGGCGGGTTCCCCCACCCGCAGTTCCAGGCGCTGCGGCCCGTCGGTCAGCTTCATGCGCGCGACGTACAGCCAGGGGCCCGAGCCCTTGGTCGCCGGCTTGGGCTCGCCCTCGCCGGCCTTCCCGACGGGCGACAGCACCACCGGCTGGTCGGTCCTGATCGTGGTGCGTCCGCCCAGCGTCCGCGGCAGGTGCCAGCGCAGCAGGTCCGGGGCGAGATGCCGCAGATCGTCTTCGAGGGCCTCGGCCGCCCGGGCGCCGTGCTCGGCCGCGACGTCCCGCAGGTCGAAGGCGACGCGCACGTTCGCCGCCGCCATCGCCCCGCGCCAGTCCCCCGCCTCACGCCGCTCGGTGGCGCGCTCGATCATCCAAGGCGGCACGGCATACCGCCGTACCCGCTCCCAGGCCGCCAGCTCATCCGGTGTGAACATTCGGCTCACCGATACATGCTGGCGATCGCCAGAATGTCGGCGTGGGCGGGCGCGGCGGGGCGCAGGTGCGGCGCGATGGCCCGCTTGACCCGGCGCGGCAGGCCGGGCCCGAGCCCCAGGTACTCCAGCCGGGTGCCGCCCGTCGCCACGGCGGCGAGCAGGAGTTTCGCGCCGCGCGCGGTGAACTCGGCGTGCCGCAGCTCCAGCCGCCGCAGGGGCGAGCCGGGCAGGGCGCGGGCGAGCGCGATCACGCCGTCGTCGCCGAGCCGGTTCGCGGGCGCGCCGAGGCTGCGCTCCGAGGGCGGCCTGCCGAGGTCGAGGGTCTCGATGCCGCCGACGGCGTCGGCGAGGGCGCGCGCGCCGGCCGGGCCGACGCCGTTGCCGCCGAGGCCCAGCCGTACCGGGCGGGCGGGGTCGGCCGCGGCGGCGAGCGCGGCCACGCCGTCGTCGCCGAGGTGGTTGGCGGGCACGTAGAGCTCGCGCACCCCGGCGTCCGAGACGAGCGCGGCGAGCACGCCGGCGCAGTCGGCGGTGAGGCCGTTGCCGCCGAGGAAGAGCCGCTCGATCGGGCGCGGCCGGTCGAGTAGGGCGTCGAGCAGGGCGCGCAGGCCGTCGGCGGTGACGCCGGTGTTCACCAGGTCGAGGGTGCGCAGCGCGGTGTTGCGGCGCAGCATGCGGGCGATGGCGCGCACGCCGTCGTCGCCGATCGGGTTGCGCTTCAGCCACAGCGCCCGCACCTGGTCGTCGCCGGCGAGCCGCTCGGCGAGCGCGGTCGCGGCGGCGGCGTCGATGCGGTTGCAGCCGAGGTAGAGGGTGCGCAGGCCGTGGCCGCCGGCGGCGAGGGCGCCGGCGATCGCCCGGGCGCCGTCCGGGCCCATCGCGTTCGTGCCGAGCAGCAGGTGCGCGGCGTGCGGGGAGGCGACGGCGGCGGGCAGCAGCCGGGCGACGCCCTCCGGGCCGAGGCCCTGCTTGCACAGGTCGACCCGGCCGTCCGGCTGGAGCGTGCCGAGCGGGAACTCCTCGGCCGCGACGACCGGCCGGGCGTCGCCGAGCCGCGCGATCAGCGGGTCGAGCCGCGCCGGGTCGGCCATGGGAACGTCCGGGACCTCGATCGCCGGGCACCGCACGGGCGTCGCCGCCGGGGGCCGGGTGGGCTCGGATTCTGCCATCGTCACCACTCCACCGCTCGATAGTCCTTGAGGAACAGGCCGGAGACCGGATCCCCCGAGACGCCCCGGACGATCGGGTCGTAGACGCGCGCGGCGCCGTCGATCACGTCGAGCGGCGGCCGGAACCCGGCCTCCCGCTGCGCGGTCTTGTCCGGGTGGGGCCGCTCGTCGGTGACCCAGCCGGTGTCGACGCTGTTCATGTGGATGCCGCTCGCCGCGTAGTCCGCCGCCGCCGTACGGGTGAGCATGTTGAGCGACGCCTTCGCCATGTTCGTGTGCGGATGCCGGTCCGTCTTGGCGACGCGGGAGAAGCTGCCCTCCATCGCCGACACCTGCACGATGTAGCGGTCGGGGAACGGCGACGCCTCCAGCAGGCCGCGCAGCCGGGCGGTGAGGAGGAACGGCACGAAGGCGTTCACCACGTGCGTCTCCATCCACTCCAGCGGATCCACCTCGTGGGTGCGCAGCGTCCAGCTGTTGCGCTCGCGCAGGTCGAGCGGCTGCCCCGTCTCGTCGGTACGGCCGGCCGGGAAGAGCGCCTCGGCGAGTGCCTCCAGGGCGGGTCCGGCGGCGTGGTCCGGCCCGGCCGCGAGGGCGGGCAGGGCGGCCGCCGCCCGCTGGGCGGCGGGGAGGGGGGCGCGGGCGTCGCGCACGTCGATACCGGCCGCGGCGCCGGTGAGCGGCGCGGACTCGGCCGCGCGGACCTCCCGGTAGTAGGCCGGGGGGCGGCGGATCGTCTGCGCCGCGTTGTTGATGAGGATGTCGAGGTGGTCGAAGCGGCGGTGCACCTCGGCGATGAGCTCGGCGACCGCCGGCAGGTCGAGGAAGTCCACCCCGTGCACGTGCAGCCGGTCCCGCCAGTCGGCCGAGTCGGGCACCTCGGCGAACCTGCGCGCCGCGTCCCGGGGGAAGCGGGTGGTGACGAGCACCCGCGCGCCGTCACGCAGCAGTTTCAGCGCCACGTGGAAGCCGATCTTCACCCGGCCGCCGGTGACCACCGCGATCCGGCCGCGCAGGTCGCACCTGGCGTGCCGGCGGGCGAGGTTCTCCTCCGCGCACCGGTCGCAGAGCATGTGGTAGTCGCTGCGGACCTCGCGGTAGCGCTCCTTGCAGATGTAGCAGCGTCGCGAGTTGCGCAGCTCCCGGCGCACCACCGGGGGCGGGGAGCCGCCGGGCGCGGCCGGGCGCGGGTCCTGGTCCTGGAAGCGCTCGGCCGCGGCGACCGCGGCGAGGTCGTGCCGGGCGCGTTCCGCCCGCCTCGCGGCCTTCCTCCGCTTCTTGTCGGACCGGTAGAGCCGGGCCGCGGCCTCCCGGACGGCCTGCCATCGGGGTTCGGNGGGGTCGGCCGCCTCCGCCTGCTCCAGCACCCGGAGACACGTGTCGATCTCCGACTGGTCGGGCGGCATCACACTCCCTCGGGCGAGGCGCGCGGACTCGGGTGGCTCGGGTGGCAAGGCCGGTCGGATTCGAACCGACGTCCTCCAGCTTGCTGCGTAGGCGCGACGACCACTGCGCTACGGCCTTGCCACGGGGGCACCATACCGAATCCCGGGCCACCCCAAATCGGGTTTTCGGTAGATTGCCCGTTTCAACCGGCCCTGGGCGGGGTCGCCGCGCAGGACGAGGAGACGGGTGAGCAGCCGGTCTGGCTGCGCGGCGACCGGCGGCGGTAGGAGCGGGCCTCGGCGAGCGCCTCCACGGGGTTCTCCAGCAGCCGGGAGAAGCCGAGCTCGGCGGCGCCGACCAGGGTGGCGTCGTCGCCGAGCGCCGCGACGCCGAGCCGTACCTGCTCGCGGGAGACGGGCAGCACGTTCGCCGCGATCCGGGCGCGGACCTGCGCCTCGGCCCGNGGATACACCTCGCGGAGCATCCCGCCGAAGATCACCAGGCCGGGGTTGAAGAGGTTGATCAGGTTGGCGACGCCGATGCCGAGCCAGTCGCCGATGCGCTGGAAGGCGTGCCGTGCCACCGGGTCGCCCCGGTCGGCGGAGCGCACCACCTCGTGCCAGCCGTCGCGGCCGGACAGCTCGCCGGAGCGCCCGGCGAGGTCGATCAGCGCCTGCTCGCCCACCTCCGCCTCGAGGCAGCCGCGCGACCCGCAGCTGCACGGCCGCCCCTGATACGGGTTCACCATCATGTGGCCGAGCTCGCACCCGTACCCGCCGTCGCCGTCGAGCAGCTTGCCGCCGACGATGATGCCGCCGCCCACGCCGACGTCGCCGTGCAGGTAGATGAGGTTCTGGTAGCCGACGCCCAGCCCGCGCTCGTGCTCGGCGACGGCGCCGAGGTGGGCCTCGTTCCCCACGAGCACCGGGAGCCCGAGCCGCAGCCCGAGCTCGGCGCCGAACGCCTGGTCGACCCAGCCGAGGTTCGGCCCGTAGCGGACGGTGCCGTCGGCGCGCCGGATCATGCCGCAGTAGGACGCGCCCACGCCGACGCAGAGCGCGCGCGGCCCGGCGGCGCGCAGCAGCTCGTGCCCGAACGCGGCGAGCACCTCGACCACGTCCTCCAGGTCGGCGCCCGCCCGCCGCCGCACCGCCTCGCGGCGGTCGAGGACCTCGCCGCCGAGCGCGACCCGGGCGGCGACGAGCCGGTCCACCCGGACGTCGAAGGCGAGCACGTAGAACCGGCGGGACTCGGGCCGGACCACGAGCGACGGCCGTCCCGCCCGGCCGGTGTCCCGCGGCCGCTCCTCCCGGATCAGGCCGGCCGAGGTGAGCTCGGCGGTGAGCGCCATGATCGTGCTGCGGTTGAGGCCCATGAGCTCGCCGAGTTCCGACCGGGTCATCGGGCCGTGGAAATGCACATGCCGCAGGAGGGTGCCGAGATTATGCTGACGTATCTCCTCCTGGGATCGGCCGCCCTTCAACATACGGCCGCCCGCGGGCCGGACACCTGGCGCCGCGAGGGCAGGACGCGCTCGCGCATGCCGATCACCCGCGACGCCCCGGACACGCATCGAGCGTACCAACCAGGCTTTTGACCGGCACGTGTCCTGACCGGCCAGAGGCTCGTACGCGCGGAATTCCCATGACGCGAGCCCGGGGTGACGCCGATCGCGGGGCGGGCCTCGCGTGCCGCCGCGAAAGCCCCGGGACGGGAGGTCCGGCACGGCGGGCAGAGGTGGAGCGATCGGGACATGCGTTCATATGAACATAGGTCCTGTGCTTTGGCAAGTGGCGCCGCGCCGTACGGCGGGGCGGCGGATTCACGCGCGAGCCGCTCGGGGACGTACGCCGCCGCGCGACCATGAGGGCGTCAGCATATGTTGACGCGGCCGGATCGTCAGCATATGCTGACGCCATGACCGTTAACGCCGATCTCGAGCAGGCACTGCGCGGCGATGACCTCGACGCGGGACTGCGTGCGGTCGCGAGGCTGCGCCGCCTCGTCGAGCAGCTGGAGGCCGAGCGGGTCGCGGCGGCGCGCCGGGCGGGCTGGTCCTGGCGGGACATCGCGATCAGGCTCGGTGTCACCAAGCAGACCGTGCACCGCAAGTACCACCGTCTCCAGGAGGGCTGAATGTTCCGCGGCGATCACCCCGACCTGAGCCGGACGATAGGGCGGGCGTGGGCGCTCGCCCGCGATCTCGGCCACCCCAGGGTGGGCGGCGAACACCTGCTGCTCGCCCTCACCGCCGGCGGCGGCACCGTCGCGGAGCTGCTGGCCGCGCACGGTGCGACCGAGGACGCGGTCCGCGCGGCCGTCCGCGCCGCCGAGCCCGCCGGGGCCGGGGCGGCGGCCGATCGGGAGATCCTCGCCAGGCTCGGGATCGACTTCGACCGGCTCCTGGACGAGACCGGTACGGCGTTCCTCGACCGCCCGCCCGCGCGGGAGCCGCTGCTGCCGCTCGGCGCACGCAAGGCGCGTCGCCGGTGCGCCCGGTTCGACCCGCCGATCGGCCTCGACGCCCAGGCCACGTACGAGGCCTCGCTGCGGCTGGCGCTCGCCCGCCGCGAACGCCGGCACCGTACGGAGCATCTGGCCCTCGCGCTCGTCGCCTTCGACGCCGGCACGGCGTGGGTGCTGAACCGGGTGGGCGCGGAACCGGGGGCGGTGCTCCCCGCCCTCGCCGCGGCCTTCCCACCGCCGCGCCGGAACGCGCTTCTGCGCCTGGAACGGCGCCTGTTCCGCCGATCCCGCCTGGCCGACCTCGTCCGCCGCTACCAGCGCACGACAGGGCGCACGGTGACCGCCGGTCCGGCCGCGGTCATGCCGCTGGTCGGCTGAACGGACGGTCCCCCGGTTACGGCACAGCCGCCTTGGCAGGCCACCGCCGCACGGGCACCGGCGGGTGCCGCCCGTTTCGGTGGGCGGCACCCCCTTCCCCGTGCGAACGGGCCGTCGCCGTCGCCCGCGTCGCCCCCGGCGGCCGACCGGGACCCGGCCCACTGCCTCGCGCGCGAGCGGGCCCGTTGCCCGCGCCCTGCGCCACCACACGCCGTCGCGGCCGGAATCGCGCCGCTCGTGATCCCGCCCGGCCGACCTCGTGGCGGCGATGCCGGCGCACCACAGGGTCGGCTTCGCCGCTCCGCGCCGTCGCCCTGCCTCCGGCCGCCTGAACCCGTCGCCGGTCGAGGACCCGTCGCAGGTCGAGCGTGCGCCCGCGCACCGGCGGAATGCCGAAGCCGCGTGAAGCCGGGTGAAGCCGCGTGGTGCCGGTCGCCGCGGGCCGGATCTTTGCGTCGCCCGCCCTGCCACCGAGCCCGCTCGGCTCCGGCGCCGCCGGATCACCCGTTCGCAGGTTTGATCGAATCGAGTCCGCCTTCGAGGGCTGTCCCGGTTAGGGTGCGATCATAGGAGCTCCGGTGCCGGAACGGCTGTCGTGGGCGGTGGAGACGCTGGGTCTCCGGCCGGGCGATCGCGTGCTGGAGATCGGCTGCGGGCGCGGGGTGGCCGCCGCGCTCGTGCTCGACCGCCTGGAACAGGGCTCATACATCGGCCTCGACCGGTCGAGCACGGCGATCGAGGCCGCCGTGCGGCGGAATCGCGACGAGGTGGCGGCCGGGCGGGCTTCCTCACGGTGCCGCTGGAGGACGCCGAGTTCGAGCCCCGGTCCTTCGACCGGATCTTCGCGGTCAACGTCAACCTCTTCTGGACGCGCCCGGCGGCGCGTGAGCTGTCCGCCCTGCGGCGCTGGCCGGCGCCCGGCGGCGGGCTCCATCTGTATTGGGAGTCGCCGGACGAGGCGCGGACGGAACAGATCGCCGCCAAGGTGACGTCCGCCGTGGCGGGGCACGGTCTCACGGTGACCACGCTGCCCGGCCCGGGCGCCGCCGCGGCCCGTCTCGTAGGTATCCTCGCCACGTTTTGAATCCTGTTGACCAAGGGGGGAATGAGATGAGCTCGGCAGGAGCGGGGGACTCCCAGGTGGTCCGCCAGCTTCGTGTCGTCGTCGAGGCGGAGGACTACGACGCGGCCGTCACCTTCTTCCGGGACGTGCTCGGCATGACCGAACAGGCGGCGATCTCCGGGGACGGAGACGCGCACGTGACGATCCTCGACGCCGGCCGGGCGACGCTGGAGATCGCGAACCCGGCGCAGAAGCGGTTCATCGACGAGGTGGAGGTGGGCCGCCAGGTGGCGCCGAAGATCCGGCTCGCCTTCGAGGTGGACGACACGCCTGCGATGACCGCGCGGCTCGTCGAGGCGGGTGCCGAGCAGGTCGCGCCGCCGACGAAGACCCCGTGGCGCTCGCTGAACTCGCGGCTCGACGCGCCCGCGGGCCTGCACATCACCCTGTTCCAGGAGCTTGGCGAGTCCGAGGAGGCACCGAAGAGCCCCTGACCGGGAGGCGGCGCCCGCCGCCTCCCCTCGTCACCCCGACCTGCGAGAGGCCAAGGCGGCGAGGTGGATGTGCGGGCGGGCCCACGACGGCTTCGGCACCGCCGGCCGTGCCGGGCCCGTAGCCCGAACCGGCGAACGCCTCCGCGGCCACCCGCCCTTCGGCCGCCGGCGGCTCCTGGGCGACCGTGACCCT
>Ga0065720_1020648_pt1 | contig 13427 bp, 7 predicted proteins | sample Thericmetagenome_FD_59107 | JGI IMG/M metagenome (GOLD analysis project Ga0065720, IMG submission 59107) | Thermophilic microbial communities from the Joint Bioenergy Institute, California, USA of rice/straw/compost enrichment - eDNA_2 v2... | ecosystem: Engineered > Solid waste > Grass >... | reverse complement strand
GAACAGCTTTGCTTGGTATGCATACTATGAAGCTTGACCCTTGTCCTTGGCTACTGTAGACGCGAATATCCCCAAGCATCTTGTTGCAGAGCTCTTTCGTGATGAAGAGTCCTAAATTAGAAATTGTTTCAGAATTGAAGGTTTCTGGTTCTTTGAAAAGGCCTTGTAATTTCTGTGGATGGATTCCGGAACTGGTGTCTCTAACTATTATCTTGAGAATCCCAGTGTGAATACTATCTGGAGATAATCCGTCATTATCATTATTATCTCTTTCAATTTGTTTCTTTTTAAGATCAAAATTAATGAAGTCATTTGTTAGAAGTCCCTTTATAGCTTCATTTTTCTAGAAGATTCCACTTTCTCCATAAGGGTAGGGCTGGAAGCACCGTTCATTAACAAAATGAGGACCTCGAATCCATTGGACTGTCAAAGATATTGAGCCTTTTTCAGTAGTTTTCACTGCGTTTCCAACCAGATTGAGAAGAATTTGAGTTAAGCGAGAATTATCAAGAATTAATATTTTTGGTAAAGATTTGTCAATAATTATGCTGCCTTGAAGTCCCCTTTCTTTGATCAATTCTGCACACACTCCCCATATTTTTTGAAGATGGTCAAAGACCTTTGTAGGAGTGGGAATGACCTCGAGATCTCCCACTTCCACCTTTCCCTTATCCAAAATATTATTAATCTGTGAGAGTAGGACTTCTCCACAAACTTTGCAAATATTCAATTTTTCTCTTATGTTGGCTGGTAGGTCATTAAGTAGGGCCAGCTGAAGATTTCCAAGAATAGAATTCAATGGGTTCCTCAAAACATGAGAGAAGTATAGAAGGAATAGTCTTTGCTTTTCCTTTTTATGTTCCTTCATTTGAAAGGTGTTCGTTCTTTTGAGTAATTCTTTAGAAGGAGGTTCTCTATACACCCAGCAGAGAATAAGAATATTGATTAATGAGATGGATTGATATCTGATTAGTAAGGCACTAAGTTCCTTATTTGTCAAAGATGACACAAGATTCTCGAGAAATGGTGTGGAAAGAACATGGAGATACGCTAGCTGTATTAATACTAGGACAGAAAAAACTAATCTCTTTCTTGATCTCATTAATGAGATTGTTGGGATAGTTGTTGCTGAACCAAGAATACTGATTCCAAAGTTTTGTGTAAAGAAAAACACAGATAATCCATAAAGAGCCAAAGTTATTTCTAAGCATTGATCAAACAATGTTATTCGTGTTCTTGCACAAAATGAGAACATGATCAATATGCCAATCATCAGCAGAACATGATATACATGAGATGCTGCTGGACAAGGATAGATGAGATTTATGAGGGAATTTGCCAATATCATAAGAATAGTAAAACAAAAGAAATTCTTATTCCTTGAGAATTCGAGCTGAAGCCCTATGGGATCCAATTTGAGTTCTGGCTTGCAGATATAGTCTATTGTAGAGGTAATCACTTGAATCATATTCAAACCACTAGAAGATAAAAAATTAATTTCTTAAACACTTTAAGGATTTCAATTATTAGAACCAAATTTCATGTCAATGCCTTAAATATGAGGGAATGGTTCTTTAAAACTCAAACAAACTCTATATTTGTGTCATATAGTTGTCTCTCCCAGAATCTTGCGTGATTCCTTATCTACGTTACTTAGCCATCAAATAGGGTATTCATAATTAAAACCACACAATGTCTTTTCGCAGTTAATTAATTTACTTTTCTCTCATTATAACACCTAAGATTGCTGAAAAGATCTAAGATTTTTGCCTTAGTACAGTAAGTGGACTTGTTTCTCTTCAGAATACTACTCAGATCAAGGCTTTAAAATTTATCTTCTCTGATAGCATCGAGTTTCTCTGAAACTTTTTATTGTAAACTAACACCAGAGAACTATACAAAATTAGTCAGTAATAAAGCAATCTTAGCTTTGATTGCAAGACCAGAGAACTTTTATTCAAATCCTAAAAGTGTTGAATATTTTGACGAGAGAGAATTTTTGTTAGAAATGTGTCATTTGATATGAAAATAGGAATAAAAGTAGGATAAGCACTTAATAAGTAGGTTCTTAGTGAACATAGAGTTTACTCATAATATGATATTTAATCAAGTAGGTCATCAGCAGGAGAATTGTTATCGATTTCAACATCATTAGCTGGGTCTTCTTCAATGAAATCTTTACTTCCAGTTCTCTTGCTACAATCAGACAATCCCCAGCCAGATTTGCATTTACATTTTCCAGAGGAAGTGCATGTTCCATTACCCATGCATCCTCTCTTACAGTATGGCTTACCAATTGTTGTGCAATATTTATTAGGATCGGGACATTGAAGAGCCCCTCCAAAGCCACTGACTTTTTCATTTCCCTTGTTTGAACAAGAAACTGTCTTTCCTCCGACATGGACCTTCAATGTATAGTCTCCATCAGCTTTCTTACTACATTCATATTTGAAGCAATAGGCTCTGGGTTTGGAAAGTGCACTTCCAGGGTACAAGGTGCCCATGAAGCACTTGCTGCCTTCTCCGTAGCCTTCAGCATCTAAATATGCTCCTTTTTTATCACTAGGATCTTCACAATCCATATTACTGTATGCTGCAATATATGGGCAATTATCAGCAAATCTGTCTAGGACGGAACCGCCATTTGAGTTACCGCAGTATCCTCCGTTCTTTCCATGGAAGGTACATCCTCCTGCACCCATAGTACCACAGAATTCTGCGAACTTAGTGGAGCATTTTGAGTCAAGGAATGAGCAGCCCTTGCCCTTACCCCAGTAGATAGGTTCTTGCATCTTGTAGTTGACTTTGTACCAGCCAGTGCTATCAAGAAGTGAAAGAGTAAACTTTGTAATTCTTGAATCTCTAATTTCGCTTGCAGTCATGTATTCATTCATGAAAACTCTTCTTTCGAAGTGAGCTCCGGCACTACCTGAGCCACCAGCATCTTCGAGATAAGCTCCAGGGACTGAACTGCAACCAAAATGTTCTCTGACTGTCTTGGTTAAAGGGTTAGCATCAAGATATTTAATAGTCTTTCCAGCGACATTTTTAGTCCCAATTCTGGCGCCCTTTGGCCAATGGTCATACAAGGACTGACTGAAACCAAGAATATGGGTAATTTCGTGCATAGTGGTGGGTAGGTCATTTTGGTATTGATAGTCATTCTCGGGAATAAGATCTCTGAAGTTGAAGTTAACTTGACCAACGAAAGGACGTTTGTCAGAGCTGAGTTGTGCACAAGGCTTGGCCCAGGCTAAGAAAGACTGAGATGATGTTTCTCCAGTGATAAACAGAACAAGATCAGCATTGACTCCAGATTTGTATTTTGATGGGACACTTAAACCACAAGCAGTGCTGCCGGGGATTTTCAGTTTATTGAGCCTCTTGACCTGAAGTGTAGCCTTGAAGTAGCTAATAGCAGCAGGCATAAGCTGATTTTGAACGTATTTCTTGATGTTGGCTGGTGCATTTTTGAAGTGTGTATAGTCAGCTATAATTCTCAATCCTCCATATGAAGCTGCGAGCATACGATGTCCATCAGAATTTACATCATCACCGTCTTCAACCTCTTCATCTGGAAACTGTTCAAGTTTAATATCAAGTGTATCGTGAATACATCCAGAAAAGGCGGATGAGATGAACAAGAGGGCAATAAGAGCCCAAGTGAATATACTCTTTTTGTACATTTGTGTTTTCTAATTTAATTATATTCCAGAGCATGGATCCCTGTTTAAATAGGCAGATTTAGATCCAGTAAACATCGACTTCGGCTATGCTCCCGATTAATAATTCTGTTATTTATTGGACTTTTTGAAGAGGTAAAACCCAAATAAAACCCGTAATCCCTGACCACTAGTCTTGGACAAGATACTCAAAGTGGTGTTTAACATTCCTTGAGGGCAATATCACTAAAATAAACGACTAAGGGAGAACTTTTATCATGAAAAACATTCAAGCAAGTACAAAGCAAAATGTGCAAAATATATGATAAGAATGGTTGTTATGAGAAGATGATAATATTTGGTGGCGTAGTACTCTGTATCATTATCAAAATGTAAAGAAAAGGAGTGGAGATGAAACTGAAAAGATGCTTTTTTCTAAAATTCCTTCTATTTCACTTTATGTTATATAATAGACAAATTCAGTGGAGTTTCAACTGTTTTAATGCTTGATGAAGGGCTTCGAAATTCTTTTTTGTCCATTTTTTTGTTTGACAACTAGCATGCTCAACCTAACTTAATTAGACATAACACACTCACGTTTATTGGTATTTGCCATTCACTGGCCCTTAACAGCAGTTCTGAGTTTAAACCTCATTCTAACAAGTCTTCTTCATAGAATTATTTATAGAACATCAAAAAGGAAGTCAGGGACAATTTAGTATTGATGTGTTTCTAGAAAGAAGGTACAAACATCTATGAAAGGTTCTGGACTAATTCGCAAAACCAGTTTCAATATGTGTAAGACTGGGATTCATGCAATTAATCATAAAACTTCATTAAACCAACCTGATCAGCATTAAAGCATGGCCTGCATGATGCTGAACCAAACCACAGATTCTTTTTCAATAGTTCTAAAAATAAGAAATCACATTTTGAGTTTGATTTCTCTTATGATGGGACTCCAATTAATAAATTAAACTTCAAAATGTTCGAATATCGGATTCTACTAGTCCTTGTGATATTTTCATATATAGCCTTGTGCGCAGACTCAAACAATAAGACTCACACCAAATCCAAATCAGATTGGCATGATTACTTTGATAAAACTCAACAAATATCAGAAACTACTATATGTGCTAAGAACAACCTTATTAATGTAGCTCCCTATAAAGCAGAAACATGTAAAACCTATCACATGCAAGAGGCGGCTTCCTCCTTCATTGCAGAATTATATCTCTTTACTGAAATAAAACCTTCTTTTTCGCTAAACATTACTGCGAATACACTACTAGTAGAAACCATAAATTCTGAGTCTCTTTTAGCAGGACTCTTAATGGACTGCAAGAATAAACTTGGAAACCTCGCTCTTCATAAATTTATCCTTTATATCACACTACGAAAACCAAGAAAAACTGTAAATATCTGTTTCAAAAGAACAACAAATGAAACACAAACACTTGGGATTAAAGGTTTAACAATAACTCCAAATACAATCAGCAAGATAGAAAACCTCGATACTGCAGAAGTTCTTAAAGAAGTTATTGAGAGCGAGACAGAGTCATCTAAAAACAACTCATTTTTAATCGCAATTCTGTTACTGTCAGGTTTAGCACTACTACTCATTCTTATCATAGGCAGAAGAAGAAAGCAACCTGGCATAACTCTAGAGACTAGACCTCTTAACCCAAGAGATTCAGGGCAACCTCCAAGAAAGAAAGAGCCTTTTCATATTCCAATCAAAATCGAAGAGCTTGAATTCGATTTAATACAAAGTCCCAAAAAAGTCGAAAAGAAGAAGGGTAGTAAATCAGATCCTTTCCATTCAGCTCAACCAATTGGGACGACAATAATGGCACAGGAGAAAGTGGAAAATCCTCGTTCGAGGAGTCCAGGGCATTAAAGACTTAAGTACAGTTTTATAAATGTTTTTAATGCTTCTGAGTAATTGGGTTTTTTTACTGATAAGGAATGCTACATTGTACAGTATGATATCCTCTAAAAATAGAAATTCTCGAAGGAAATGAGTTCTAACAGGTACTTTAATCAGAGAAATTTTGTAACAGAATTTGCTAAGGCGAATAGTAGCCCCATGAATTATCTAGAAAAACAGATGTGTGCTGGGAATTGCTTGTCGAAAAGAAGAGTTTATTAGCAGATTCTGAGATTAACAAATGGTTTAATGTTCTAATAAAGTTTTAAAAGAGGATTTTTCTTTCAATAGGAGACTGGATGAATAATAGTCCCCAATCAGAATTCTAGGCTTTTCCATGAACATCTCATTTCTTACCAAGAAGTTTGATGAGGTGATTAATTAAGGTTGAAAGATAGTGAAAAAGTGAAATAATTCGAGTTTAAATCGATTTTTTGATGATTGACCCGGACGTCCAAATAGAGTGATTTTTTAGTTTAATTCTGAAAAATTAATCCTCAATAAAAAAAATTTAGACGAATGTCTATTTCATTCCCTGGATAAATTTTACTTTTATGGCACTTTTTCTTCAAGTTGTTACTTTTCTCTTATGTTTACCGTTCATACTAAGCCAAGACAGGATCATTGCCGACTTGGACGATCTCCCCTTTAGTGGTTGGACAGCTAACATCAGTAACAATATTACCAATGCCCAAGTTGGCCAGTGTGCAGGCCATCAATATATAGTATTACAACCAAAGGCCATTACTTGCAAGAACTTCACTCTAGCTGCTACATACAAAGATTTCCAGGTCAGATTTGATATCTTTACTGAATCAGATTTCTTTTCATACATCAATTTATACATCAACGGCAGGCAGGTTGACCGGCTAGAATATCTCGATTTATGGACTGGTGAGCCTCTAGCCTGCCAGCTGAAGATAAATTTCTATCAAACTCTTAAAACAGTGACAGTAAATGCCAGTGTGACTCCAATACCAAAGAGTTTTAATATTTGCTTTGAAAGAGGAGATAAGCAATATGGAACTTCGATTATAGGAATGACAAAGCTCAGAGTCTTTAATACATCTGAAGCACTTGATACTCCACCTCCTCCAATTCCAACTCCTCCTGTAGTCATAGACAGAACATCAAGTTCAGGAGGTGGAGGAGGAGGAGGAGGAGCAGCTGTAGCCATAGTCATTGCAATCGTAGCGGTTCTAATAGTAGGCATCGCACTGATACTCCTTTGTGTAAAACGCAAGAGAAAAATGAAATTACAAGCTAAGGCTCGAGAGGAGCAAGCTTTCCCATACGCACCAAAGGATATTGTCTTGTTGGGATACGAAGACAATCCGCCTATGGGAGGTTCTGGAATAAAGCCTTTTGAAGGTAACGGAGGCTTACCTATTATGCCTGCACCAATACCTATGATGGAAAGTAATGGACAAATGGGTTCAAGTCAAGGAAGTCAAGATTCAACTAATAATATGCTAAGATCACAAGGAAGAGAAGAAATAGCCCTTATATCACCTACTGTTCCCCAAGAGGGAAGCAAAACACTAAAACATATTGTGCAAAGAGCTAAATTATAAAATGAATGGTAAGAAATTTTCGAGAAGGTTTGTGCCATAACTTTCGTTCGATTAAGAAGTTTATAAGTTCATGGGACCGTCCTAAAGTTGAATATTAATAATACTCTTGTGAGTATTTTCTTCGTTTCATGTGGATTTCTATGTGAACCGCCTCAGTTATTCCTTCGTATAACTCTTAAGGCGGGTTTTCCATACCAATCTGTAAATTTTCCTCTTTTTTAAATGTTAAAGATTTAGAATTTCGTTCGGCTTAATTTGAGACTAATTAATCTAATCGGCAAAATTAGCAACAAAACCAAAAATAGTCTTCATTCGGCTGATGTTTTAATTCTTATGATATCAAAAATCATCTAGAAAATCTTATATTCATCTGTTACGACTTGTATCTACTGAGATTGCAATTTCCACATCACGCTGAACTGATAACAATATGTTCTTAGGAGTGTTTCATTGGATTAACTTCAAGAAATATTCATTTAAGTCTTATATCAAGTTGGTAGAGCCTTAGCAGCAATCTATTATTTCTTTCAAACTAGAATAGATTACAATCTCATAGAAACAGCTTTTGTTGTTTAGACTCTTCCTTTACTTACACGCTTAATGAAAAGGTTACCCTCTGTTTTAAGCTTGAGAAAATAAGAAATAAATTTGTGCTAAAAATAGCAACTAATGAATATTCAGCTTTTAATAATTTTGGACATTTTTTGTGAAAAATTTGCTCCTTTGTTCATGATGCCCTAAATTCTTTTATTTGATGTGAGAGAAGTTAATCTTTTGCTTAGAAGAATAATACTATATCTCGATTCGACTCGAAAATTATCATAATACTAATTTACTAAAGCAAGTTAATAGCAAATATGCACTTTAGTCATTAACTTTGTGTCAATATAGAATCTATTCATGAGCAGACCGGCTCCTCCTCTCGGATAGGAATATACAGTGACTTTTTCCAAGGAGGTTTTGTTAATGAACGCTGACGGCAGCCAAGATAGGAAGTCTGCACTAAATGCCCTACAATCCAAAGTAAATTCCTTCAGCTTCTTCATTTCCCTCAGGCTGGAAACTAGTCTATCTACATGATAGTATTGAAGACGATCAAAAGTGTCTTTCATTGATAATGAGAATTTCTCCACATTGATTAAATTCGCCATATAAGAGAAGAAATAATTCTCAATATTCAGTTTGTTACAATCATCCAAGCGAAGTTCAAAGCTTTTCAATTTTGCCAGCGCCTTAGAAGCAGTAGTAAGGACTTTCAAATAGTCAATTGTTAAAGACTGAAAACCAGTCAACTCAAATTTGAACTCTGACATAGAGGGACAACTCTCAATCATCATCATTGCATTATTTAGTTGATTAGCGCTTATTCCCATATTTCCAAAAAAGGAAAGTTCAAAAGTCTGCAATTTCTCGTGAGACTGTAACCTATCCAAGATAGAGGCCAACTCAAAAAAGATAACTTTTTCCGTATTTTCTGTCCCAATAGATAGAGAAAATCTTTTCAAATTAACTAAACTTGTAAATCTCTCTGAAAAGCGGTCCAACATGCTCTTATTGATATGTGGGTTATTGAGAACTTTAATTTCTAAGTCTTCTAAATTTGAATTTGAGAGGAGACTCCCTACAATGCAATTGATAATATTCTCATTAAAGCCTTCTCTCTGGAGCTCAATTTTTATTTTTTTCAGATTTTTATGACTTCTAAAGAAAGATTCTAAGGTTTCAAAATATCCTTCTTCTACTTGATTTGCTCTGAGGCGAATGAAAACAGATTCTAAGCTTTCCATTTCAGCCAAAGCTTTACCCAACAGTTTTCCTTCATTTTGATTTAAAATCACTGAATTCCAACCGTTTGATAGATTCATTTCCAGTATTTTTAAGAGCTTAAGGTTTGGCAATTCCTGATAAATATTCACCAAAAGATTGGGATAGTAATTATTGCTCTTAATCAAGATCCCTTCCAGTTGTTGATTGTTCCTCAAAATTTCTGGTACGCTTTTTAGAAATTCTTGATTAGCTCCTGCATTAAACCAGAAATTTTTCAGGGTCCTCAGCTCCAAGAAAGAGTTGAGAAGTTCACTCCAAAATTTGTCTTGATGAACATAGCACTCAAGCTGAATATTCTCAATTTGATTCATATATCTTAATGCTTTTTGGAGACTTAGAGGGTTATCTTTGATGTTGTATGTACCTTGTAAGACGAGGGTGGTGATTGATCCTCCAGAGTGATGGAGCAGACTAGGAATCATTTCTCTGACTGTCTCATCAGCAGAAATATTACAAGATGAAATTCTAACTTTTCTCAGTTCTTTCATGATGGGTAAAAATTGGTCCCTCTCCAAGTTCCCAAAGTCAGCTCTCATGCGTTTTAAATTCTTTTTCTTGGCTATTAGGCAGAAAAAGTTTTGTATTTTTGATGATTCATACTCTGCATTGTAAAAGTTAGGAAGTAAAAATGGTCCTCTTATTAAATTAAATGAAAATGACCCATTTTTACAGGATTCTTGAACCAGTTTGAATAATATATCATGATGTCTTGTTCTTGATTTTGCCATCAAATATTGCAGAGAAAATGCCGAGAAGTATAGGTTTTTTACTGCTTTAAAACTGAAGGTTCTTTTCAGCTTCTGTGAATAAAAATTGTTTATATGATTTGGAAAAACACAGGCAGTCCGGAGTATAGGCTTTATATTTCTTTCTTTTTGCATTTAAAGATTATTTTATTTTCCAATTTTTTTGGACTTTTGGTATAGAAACAAATTAGGACGGCTTGTTTTGTAAGGAATGCTTTTGAAATAAATAAGTTTAAAGGAAGAAGGACATATTCTAATCATTTCTTAGTCCATCTCTGTTACTAGTAATTCATACAGTTAGGAACAAAAACAAATATGAACTTTTAATTAAACTTTGACAAGGTAAACTAAAGTCCTGGAGTTTGAATCTTCAATTTTTTCAATGAGGAATCTAGCGAATGCATGAACGATTACTTGATCACTTGGTTTGTTTTCCAAGATGGAGCCTAACTTAGCACCTGCAATATCACTTGCCAATCTGATGATTGCGAATGATTCAACAGAATTTTCTGTTTCATTCTTTGCGGATGCAATCGTTAGCTCATTGAAATTAACAACATTACAACCATTACTCATCATCATTTTGTATAAATTTACTTCATTTATACTCAATTTCTTGTAAATCACTCCATTATAGAAGCAGTTAGAATATTCCAAGGAACAGCTAAGAACCAAGTAATTAATCATAAAACAAAGAGGCCCAATCTCATCTGCGACACTCAGGTCATTTTTCCTCAATGCCTGATCTACAATTTCTGCTATGGAATTATTCTCAATATAAATTCTCAAAACATGAGCAAACAGTTCTTCTGTTTTTGTGTTCATGACATCCAAAATATCATCTCCGACTTTTGTCAGGTTACCAAGCGATTCAGCTGAGTGAGCAACTAATCCCACGATCATTTTATCAATCAACTTCTTTACTTTGTCAATTGTGTCTTTATATTTCCCATTTTTATCGATAACAAAAGACAGATCATTCTTTTCATTTTCTAGCCACTTTCTTACTATAGGGGGCATTAACAGTTTGACAACATGCTTTTGGGCAAGTTTTTCATTATATAATATTGAGATATCTTGCACATTAAGATCGTTTATGGCTTGTTTATGCTTCTGACGCATGATAGGGCGTCTTTTATAGCTATCATATACATGGTATTGGATCTTATCTTTGAATACAATTTTGTATTTTCCTATTTGAACAGAAGGTTCATCATTCAAAAAGGCTTTCTCAATTTTTATGTTATCTTCTTCCTCGTAAGGAGTCCATTTAGGCTCCTCTGTTTTGTCCCAAGGATCTACGTTAGATTTCCAGTACCATTGAGCTTTTGTCTTCTTGAACCCTTCCATCTTACTATGGATTTCAAAGTAATAATTTTAATAGACTTAGACAAAGTGCTAAAGTATCATTTTTTTGTTCAGGTAGAGCAAGTGTCCACAACCAGAAATCTGCCCGAATCTTAGTTGTGTAAACTTTCAAAAAGTTTGTGATTCTATGAGTATAGTCCTTGTGTTTCTTAGGTAACCTCCAAAAAGTTGTTTCTTAATGTATATATTGTAATTCACTCAATATTAGATGAAAACGGTCTACTTCTTAGAGAATAGAGCACACCAAGTCACCTTAACCTATCAAGAAGCTTCATTTTTCATTAGTCTGGGTGATGGTATAATAGTAAGTTTGATATAGATTTCTGAATCCAGCAGAATGTTAGTGTATAAAAAAAAATTTAATAAGTAGTACACACAAAAAAAAAAAAGGGGGAAAGTTATCTTAAAGGAATATATGAACAGAATTTTTTACGCAACAAGTTTGAACAGGTTCCTTGAGCTTGAAATGAATTTTGTCTTGAAAGGAACCTTAATCATATTATCATCCCTCTCGTCCAAAGACTCTGAAGGCAGGAAATCTTCCTCTTGCTGAAGATCAGCCATGCCTTCAAGAATCCATTCATGATTTAGAGCAGCTCGTGGGGTAAGTCTTTCATCAGGATTATATTTGAAGATTTGTTTAACAAAGGCAACAAATTGTCTATCAGCCCTACCAAGGATGTTCTCAAGAGAAATAGAGTTGGGAACTCTATTTCTTTTAAGTCTGAGATTTTTGAGGTATCCAGCCTCATCAAACCAGTTTTCCTTATTCGAGGAATACTCGAGAAGCTTCTTGGAGGGAAGGCCAACAACTTCCATAATAGCACAAAGTTGATCTATAGACCCTTCTCCTCTAAAAGCGTATCTACCATTGGACATGAAGGCTAGGATGCACCCAAGACTCCACATATCAATTTGAGTAGTGTATTCAATCTCTAGAAGAACCTCAGGGGCTCTGCACCAGAGGGACTGAACTTCAGGGTATAGCTCATCGGATTCAAAACAGGCAAGTCCAAAGTCAGCAATCTTGACATTAAGCTCATGATCCTTGTCCTCAAAGACTAGGATATTCTCAGCTTTAATGTCACAATGGATAATTCCATGATGACTGAGGAAATTAAGGCCCTGTAGTAGTTGGATGGTGAATTTTCTGATGAGATTGGTGGGCAGCTGACCTTGTTCCTGGACAAAGTCGAAGAGGTTGCACTTAGCCAGCTCGAAAACGAAGCAGGCAAAACCTCTGTAAAAAAATCTTTTTTGGAGTTCAACAATATTTTGACGGCATCCGTCGTGTTGCTTAATGTATTCTAGAATTTTAGCTTCAGAGGCAGCAACATCAAAGTGCCTTTGGTTGATGAGCTTAATAGCCACTTCAGTGTGAAGTTTATGGTCATAAGCCTTAATAACTTGGGCATAGCTACCCTTTCCAAGAACTTGGATGATCTCATATCTGTACTTGAGTTGATCACCGGGAATTAAGATGTACATCCCATTCTCATCTTGGTAGTCTTCTTCATTGTCTGTGCTAAGCTTATTTTTCTTGTCAGCAATACAGTAGATGTGGTTGTAACTTAAAATCTCATTTGCTTCAAGTTCTGAAAGACAACTCTTGTAATTCTCCAGGACGTAATCAGGGTCGGTTGAAAAACTCATATTGTCCCAATTCTTGAGATTGACATGGAGGATGATATTAGAAGATTCATCCTCTAAGTCTGTGGCATCTAAGAGATATTGGGATGAGTTGGACATAAATGAAGTTTCTTTGACACGCATGGAAATTTGTTGAGTGAAATAATAATTATTAATTAAACATGAATTTCCCCGAAGAGAAAGATTTAAGTATGAGTTGCATTTATGCAAAGAAGTTTTATTTCCCGATATTCTAGTACAGAAACGCTTCTGACCGGGTGATCAGTATTTATATTGGGCAAAAATTACTAGAAGAATTTTCTATTTTCGGTTCGACTCACCCTTAGAACGTTTTTTTCGGATTCCTGATGAATTTTGATATTTTATCTATAGAACAAACCAGTATATTGATCCTTGAAGATTATGATAGAATCACCCTCTGAAGATCCCAAGCTTGTGAAACCCACATAGAATTACTCATTTTAAGAAATTAGTCTTGGTTGAGCATTTTTTGTGGAAAAAACCGAGCATCAGAATATTTGTTGCTGGGTAAAAAAAAAATTCCTGTCAATTTCTATATATAGATAAATCTGGTTTCTGAAATCTATGCTGATACACTTCTATCAAGAAATTGATATTTTAAAAAAATAGAGGATCCTTGTGAAGAGAATTTTTTTTTTTTTTTTTTTTT